>OUNM010325840.1_pt1 | contig 64260 bp, 48 predicted proteins | sample 1769961 | NCBI WGS metagenome assembly OUNM01 (sample SAMEA3914820, study PRJEB12502) | metagenome | biome: forest; material: soil | place: USA | collected 2012-03-12 | depth 0.3 m
ACTTTCAAGACTGCCTTTCCTGCCGGCACACACTCCAGGGCGTCCTCACCGCCTGAAACTCGCCGGAACCGAAGAGGGCCGCTGATACTGGCCTTTCCCTATTCCTCCCGCCAAGGCGGCCCTCTTCTTTTTCTCCTCTTCCCACACATTCAGGCCGATACGCGCGCCGACGACCATCGTCAGGACGCAGAAGACGAACATGGCGGCGTGAGTGCGCGGCCAGTGCTTGAGGTGAACGATATTGCAGACGATGCCGAACAGCAGCATGCCGGCAAAACCCCACGACACATAGGTTCGCCACGTCCGGCCGCCCAGCGACGGCACCAGGCTCATCAACAGGGCGACATAGGGCACGATCAGGAACATGTCGTAGTCCATCAGCCGCGGCGTCATCAGCGGCGCCACACCCAAAGCCAGCAGCTTGCGTTCATCGCCACTCAAACCACCCCATTCGGCGAGAGCCAGGGCTGAGGCCAGCATTGCGCCCATAAAGATCACGGTCAGAATGAGCGTCATCGGTGCCGAGGCCGGCAGATGGACCATCGATGTCAGGGCAAACCAGCCAAGGCCGGGCTGAGTCTCCAACGCCACGCTGCTCAGCGCCTGATGCCAGGCGCCAGCATAGGTGCCGGCGGTCATGGCCGTCACCGCAACGACGCCGAGACCCGCCATCGCCGCCGAGCCGAACGTCGCCAGGCGCTCTCGCAATGGCCGCTCTTCAAACAGAAAGGCCGCGAAATAGAGCAGGAAGGTCGGCTTGATGAAGGCGCAGGCCAGGACAGCGGCGACAAACGGCAATCTGCGCCGTGGATAGAGCATCAGGGTCGCTGCCACGACAGCATGCATGACCAGGCCGATATTGGCGCAGTAAAAAGCCATTGGTGTCAGGGCGGAAAAGGCCAGCCAGCGATAGCGCCAATCGAGCCTGGGCATGGCCTTGCCCAAACTATACCACACCAGAAAGGTCGTCGCCGGCAGCAGAAACACCAGCGTGTAGACGATCCGTGACCCCATGCCACCGAGGGCTATGATGGCCGGGGCAAACAAGGCGGCCACCTGGGGCGCATAGACATAGGGCGCGGGCGCCAGGTCAGGGCAGGTCAGTATGCCATAGGGTGAATGACCGGCCGCCTCGGCACGCGCCGCGCACAACAGGGCGTCAACATCCATGAAAGCCCAGGCGTGGCTAATCAGCTTTCCGACAATGCCACCGACCACCGGCAGCAAACACAGAACGATAAACACCCATCGCCCGGTTGCCGTTTTCGTCTTGTCCTTGAGGAACGCCAAGGCATCCATTCGCACCTACTCCCGCCGCCACTAGCCCCCGGGAGTCATATGGACGAAGAAAAGGCGCGGAAATTAGGAGGGTTTATGTCCCTTGGGACACTCCATTTCAGGTTTGTTGGATATGATCGGGCGTGAGGCCGTTGCGATGACGAGCGGCCATGGTTGCATACAGGGCTTCGAGCCCGCGCGCCGTGGCTGCCGTATCGAACAGGGCGGAGGTTGAGCGGCCCGCGATGAGTTTCGCCTTGATCGCGGCCAGGCGATCCGGATCGCTGGCCAGGGCCACGGCCAGCGTTTCATAATCCGCGACCGTCTGCGTAATCAGTTCCGGCACGCCCGCCGCCGTCAGCAGACTGGCCCCCATGCGCGCGGCAAACGATTGCCCGATCCGTGTCAGTACCGGCAGGCCGACCCTTAGCGCATTGCTGGCCGTCGCACCGGCATTGTAGGGATGGGAATCGAGGAACAGATCGGCCAGTTGCAGCCGCGCCAAGTGGTCGTCGAGCGGTACGCGGCGGGCAAAGACAAGGCGATCGCCGGACACGCCCCGGCGCTCGGCCTCGGCTCGGAGATTGTCGGCGGCGAGGTCGGATTCGACGTACAGCCACAGCACACTGCCGGGGACTTGCTTCAGGATACGCATCCACGAACTGAAGACGGCCGGCATCAGCTTATAGGTCTGGTTGAACGAACAGAAGACGAAGTCATTGTCCGGCAGGCCCTCCGTCGCGCGCGAAGGCGCTGCGTGGGAGACGACAAGGCGGTCATCGTTCGGCTGGAACGACGGTAGATAAACGATCTTTTCGGCGTAGGCGGCGCGCTTGTCCTGCGGAATAATGACAGCGTCGGCAATCAAATAGTCGATGGCCGGCATCGCCATGGTGCCGAGGAAACCCAGATAGGCCGCCTGCACAGGCGCGGCGCGGCGGACGAGGATGCCCGGCCGGCCATATTGGGTAAAACCGCTCAGATCCACGGCGACATCGATCTCCAGCGCGCGCATGCGTTCCGCGATCTCGGCGTCCTTCAAGCTCGATACATCGATGAAATGATCGACGCTGGCCGCGACCCGCTCGCTCCAGACATCGCCGGGTTTGGCGCCGGTGGAAAAGGCGAAGATCTCGACTTGGTTACGATCGTGGTGCTCGAAAATCGCGGCCATGAGATGGGCGACCGGATGGCCCCTGAAATCGGATGAGACGTAACCAATGCGCAGGGGCCCCTCACGGCGGCCTCCGGAGAATGAAGCCGGCACGGCGACCTGTCCCTGGTTCCCTGCATAGATTTCAGCGGCCTGGCGGTGAACCTCAAGGTCGTCGGTCAAGGCATGCAACAAGAGAGGGGCTGCGGCGCGCCCGCCGTCCATGACCTTGGCCACCAGAGCGTCGCGTTCGGCGTCGAAATCGGCCCAGTGCGCCAGTTGCAAATGTGCGATCAGGCGGCTTCCGGCCAACCACGGCAGGTCAGGCCGCAAGGCTTCGGCGGCATCGAAATCGCGGACGGCCTCATCAAACCGCCTCAGGGATTGAAGCGCACTGCCGCGATTGACCAGGGCGTTGGCATTGGCGGGGTCGAGAATGAGGGCCAGGTCGAAAGCCGAGAGCGCATTCTCAATCTGTTGCAAGGCCATCAGGGCATTGCCGCGATCGGCATGGGCCTGGGCAAACAGCGGCTTCATCGCCAATACGCGGTCTAAATCAGCCAGGGCATCATCGAAACGGCCCAGTCGATGCAGCAATATCCCCCGGTTATGCAGTATGTCGCCGTAGCCGCGGGCCGACTGGGGTGCGGCTTCATATTCGGTTACGGCGATATCATAGTCGGCCAGCGCCTCGTCAAAACGGTCGAGTGCGTACAGCGCATTACCGCGACGGCCGCGGGCCGGCGCGAAGCGCGGGCTTCCCACCAAGGCTCGATCGAAAGCGGCGAGCGCCTCCTGGATAAGCCCCTGTTCGTGCAGGATGCTGCCGCGATTGGTCAGCGCTTCGACATTGCCGGCGTCGAGCCGCAAGGCACGGTCGTAGCTCGCCACAGCCTCATCACTCCTGCCAAGCGACCACAGGGCATTGCCGAGACCGATATGACCGGCGGCGAAGCTCGGTGACATCGCGACACCGCGCGTGTAACTCTCAACCGCTTCCTCGTGCCGGTCGAGGCATTGCAGAGCATTGCCGCGGTTGTACAGGGCCTCGGCGTGGTTCGGGTCGAGATTGAGCGCCTGATCGTAATCGGCTAGGGCTTCGGCAAAATGTCCGAATGCGTGACGGGCGCTTCCCCGTCCAACGAATGCCGCCGGCACGTCACGACGCAGGGCCAGGGCGCGGTCGAACCCGAGGATCGCTTCGCCGGGCCGGCCGAGGTCGTTCAAGGCCATGCCGCGGCAGAACCAGGCATCGAAATGCTGGGGTGCCAGCGTGACAGCCCGATCATAGGCAGACAGAGCATCGCCGATACGCGCCAATCCGACCAGGCAGTTGCCGAACTGAAAATAGGTATCGGCCTCATTCGGTGCCAATTCGAGCGAGCGCGCCAGCAACCCCGCAGCCTCCGCCACGCGCCCGGATTGCCCTTCCGCCGTCCCGAGCCAGGTCAGGACTTGGGCATTATCCGGATCGGCCGCCAAGACCTGACGATATAGCTCGCGCGCCTGAGCGATGTGCCCGCCCATATGCAGGGTCCGCGCCTGCTGAAGCTGCATTTGTTGAGCAAATGGGAGGGGTTGGGGCGCCATTAGGGTCTCCAGGCAACAACAAGCGAACAGGGGCAATCCACCTTAACGGCCGTTCCTACCTTAAACCGTTGATCCTGACACCGGTTTCCATTAGGACGGGCGCCATAAATTTTCAGGAGACCGCCCATGACCCATGACGATATCGCCCAAAGCTTCGTGGCGGCCCGCAAACAGGCCAAGGCGCTCCCCGGTTATCCCGGCGGTGACGTCCCCGCTCACCTGAACGACTCATACGCCATTCAGGAGCGCGCCATCGCCCTGTGGGACAAGCCGATCATCGGCTGGAAAATCGGCCGCCTGGCGCCGGAAAAGCAAGGCGAGCACGGCACCGAGCGCTTGTGCGGCCCGATCTTTGCGCCGACCTTGAAGCACTACACCGGCGAAGCCCTGACCCTACCGGTCTATGAGGGCGGGTTCGCCGCGGTCGAAGCCGAATACATCTTCCGCATCGACCACGACACTGACCCGGCCAAGACCGAATATAGTGAAGAAGAAGCCCTGCGCCTGATCGACGCCGTGTTCGCCGGCATCGAAATGGCCGGCTCGCCGCTGGCGACCATCAACAAGCTGGGGCCGACCGTCGTCGCCTCTGACTTCGGCAACAATTTCGGCTTGATCCTTGGGCCGCAACTAGCCGAGTTCGACTCCGACTCGACGCTGGCATCCCTGAGCGCGGATGTCGTCAAAACCTACAAGGCGACCACCGAGATCGACGGCAAGATCGTCGGCGAAGGCGGCCTGTTCACCATGCCAGGTGGCCCGCTTGCGGCCATCGCCTGGCTGGCCGGCACATTGGCCGCGCGCGGGCGTTCCCTGACCAAGGGGCAATTCATTTCGTCGGGGGCCACGACCGGCATTCACGACATCGAAGCCGGCAGCCAATCGGTCGTCCGTTTTAATGGCCCGGGCAGCCACACCGCCGAACTGCAACTGCGTACGGTCAAACTGACTGACAACGCTGCCGAGGTGAAATAGAACCTTAAGGAAGTTGTCTGGCAATCGACGGTGTCGATATGGCAAAAATAGCGCACTCAAAGAGATAAGCGCTGAAAAGTGCCACCGGTGTCTTCGTTAACAGATAAGGACTCTTGCTCGCCATAACAAACTGTGTCTAGTTTGAGGCGAGCCTGTGTTTCGACCGCCAGAAACATCGATGACACCGGTGTCAAACACTTAGTAACCAGCCAAACCACGGCCGCCGGTTTACCGGCTCCGATAACTCAAAAGCGACCGGGCGCCAGGGCTCGGATCGTTGGCAAAACGGGGAGTGAAAACCTATGAAAGCCACCACCGGGCGCACTGCGTCCAAATTTAACCTTACCTCGCGTCTCGGCGTCTCCGCGACAGCCCTGCTGACGCTGGCTGCCTTCGCCGGTGCCGCCTCGGCACAGACGACGGCGCCCGCCGCAAAGACCGACGACACCACCGTCGTCGTCGTCACCGGCTTCCGCGCCTCGCTGCAAAGCGCCATCAGCGCCAAGAAGAAGTCCGACCAGATCGTCGACGTCATCAAGTCCGAAGACATCGCGCAATTCCCGGACAACAACCTCGCCGACGCGCTTCAGCGCATTCCGGGCGTGGCTATCGACCGCGACGGCGGTGAAGGCCGTACCATCACGGTGCGCGGCCTCGGCCCCGACTTCACGCGCGTCCGCCTCGACGGCATGGAAGCTCTGGCCACCACGGGCGGCAAGGACTCGTCCGGCGGTACCAACCGCGGCCGCGGCTTCGACTTCTCGGTGTTCGCCGCTGAACTGTTCCAGCAAGTAACCGTCGCCAAGTCGCCGGAAGCCTCGACCGAAGAAGGCAGCTTGGGCGCCACCGTCGACCTCTCGCCGCCGCACCCCTTTGACTATAAGGGCTTCACCATGGCCGGCTCGCTGCAAGCGGGCTATAATGACCTGTCGAAGAACGTGGGTCCGCGCGGTTCGTTCCTGATTTCCAACAAGTGGGCCGATGGCAAACTCGGCGCCCTGCTCTCGGTCGCCTATTCCGACAAGACCGAAGATGAAGTCGGGCCCTCGACCACCCGTTGGGAAAACGCCTACTCGGCGTCGTCGGTCGACCGTTTCGCCGGCTACTCGCTGGACGGTGGCAAGACCTTCGTTCCGATCGCGGAATGTACGGTCGCCTCGTGTAACTCGGGCAAGACCCCGCTCGGCGCCCCGACCCTCACCGATGCAAATGCGATTGCCCTGTCGAACGCCCTGCACCCGCGCATTCCGCGCTACGGCAAGCTGACCTACAAGCAAAAGCGCCTCGGCATCACCGGTTCGTTCCAGATGAAGCCGAACCCGGACACCACCATCACTCTGGACGGCCTGTTGTCGGACTTCACCGCCAACCGCGACGAACAGTATCTCGAAGCCATCTCGTTCTCGCGCGCCGGCACGCTTGGCAAGCCGACGACCGGTGGCGTGCCCAACATGTACGTCTATAACTACACGATCAATCCGCAAGGCGAACTGATCAAGGGCAGCTTCAACAACGTCGACATCCGTACTGAAAACCGTCACGACGCCCTGGAAACCCAGTTCGGCGAACTGAACCTGACCTGGGATCAGAATATCGGCGATCACCTGAAGCTGAAGGGCTTCGTCGGCGAGTCGCGCTCGACCCAGCTGAACCCGGAGCAGACGACGCTGACCTTCGACGCCTATGACGTCCAGGGCTACAGCTACGACTTCACCAACCCCGATGCCCCGGTCTTTAACTACGGCACCAAGAACGGCTGTACCGTCAGCCAGGCCTGCTATTGGTCGGTATCCGACAAGCAGACCTCCGACGCCACCAGCCTGGGCGATCCGTCGCTGGTCCGTATCCGTCCGAACACGACCTACAACGACTTCGGCACCGGCTACCTGAACGCCACCTGGACCTTCAACGAGCACCTCAAGCTTGAAGCCGGCATCCAGGGCAAGCAATACAACTTCAAGACCGTCCAGTACTATCGTAACGACGGCTCGCTTGAAGCCTTGCCGAACAATATCGCCAACAGCCCGACCGGCAACCAGGTCGTGGCCGGCGCTGTTCCGGATGCGGCGGCAACCCTGATCAATTCGAACCTGCTGGCCTATTCGCAGTCGATCACCGCCTTCGGCGTGACCTGGCTGATGCCGAGCCTGTCGAAGATCGAAAACGCCATCCAGTACAACTGTAACTGCGTCAATCAGTACGGCGACTTCCGTCTGCTGACGAACACCACCAAGGCCGCGCCGACCAACCAGCAGGCCGCCGAACACGACGACAGCTCGTACTTCCAGTTCGACTTCAACCACGACATCCTGGGTATGCCGGTGCGTGGTAATCTGGGCGTGCGTTATGTCACGACTCACGAAGACGTGCAGGGTATTCAGGTCAACAAGGCCGGCACCTCGTTCAACGTCGTCGACGTCAAGCGTACCTACTCCGACACTCTGCCGGCTCTGAACCTCATTATTGAGCCGCTGCAGAATGTGAACGTCCGTTTCGCGGCGTCCAAGGCCATGGCTCGCGCTCCGATGCAGTCCCTGGTTCCGAACGGCACGCTCGACCTGACGGCCGGTACGCCGACCTATTCGGGCGGCAATCCGCTCCTGAACCCGGAGCGGTCGACCGACTATGACCTGAACGTCGAATGGTACCCGAACAAGGACGCCCTGATCTCGGTCGGCGGGTTCTACAAGGATATCACCTCGTATATCCAGAACCTGAGCTATACCGGCACGCTCGGCGACCTCGGCCTGAGCCAGGACGAAATCACCGCTCAGGCGGGCGGCATCACCGGCTTGACGCCCAGCACGGCGGCGACGATCAAGAACTTCGTCAACACGCCGGGCGGCATCCTGCGTGGTTGGGAATTCAACGTCCAGGACAGCTTCACCTTCCTGCCTTGGTACTTCAAGAACCTGGGCGGCGTCTTCAACTACACCCACGTGTCGTCGCAGATCGCCTACTACACCACGGCCTCGTCGACCTCCGGCGTGGTCAAGGCCAACCTGCTCGGCATGTCGCCGAACTCGTGGAACGCCACTCTGTACTACTCGACGCCAAAGTTCGAAGCCCGTCTGACGGCTTCGCACCGCGACCGTTACCTGCAGCTCCTGCTGCCGGGTTCCAGCGCCGACTTCCAGGGCAAGAACGCCATCACCGACGTCGACGCTCAGGCGACCTACACCATCAACAAGCATCTGAGCATCGTCGCTCAAGGCATCAATCTGACCAATGTGCCGGACAGCGACTCGTTCGACAGCTACGGCGGCGCGCTGCCGGGCGTCAATGTGCCGAACGCCATGCTCGAATACCTCAAGGACGGCCGTCAGTACTATTTCGGCTTCCGCTACAAGTACTAAGTCCGCGTACCTTTCTTTTCACCATCCAACCAACTGTGGGCGCCGGGTCTTCCGGCGCCCCTTTTTTATGAGAAACGGACGAAGGAGATGCCTATGCTATCGCGCCGCACCTTGTTGGCCTCAGCGAGCGCCGCCGCCGCCACGGCGCTCCCCGTGTTCGCCGCTTCACCCCAACGCTTCGATGCCGTCGTCGGCGATGCGCCGGCCAGCCTGACCGCCGGCGCCAAGGCCTATCCGACCCTGACCGCCGCGCTCGAGGCCGCGCCCGATAATGGCGCGCTCTATACCATCCTGATCGGCAAGGTGCGGTTGACCGAGAAGGTCACCATCCGCCGCTCGAAAACCGCCATCCACGGCCTTGGCGCCGACGTCAGTCAGATCGTCTGGGACGACTATTCCGGTCGCGCCGGCCCCGACGGCTTCACGCTCGGCACCCGCCGCAGCGGCACGGTGACCATCGCCGCTTCGCAGGTGCGGCTGCAGGACCTCGCCCTGATCAACAGCTTCGACTATCTCGGCCAGATCGCCCTCCCCGAAGGTGATCCGAAAAAGGTCCATGACACCCAGGCCCTGGCCCTGGCCGTTTCAGCGCCGTCGGATCAGGTCGTGCTGGAAAACGTCACCTTGGCAGGCTTCCAGGACACGTTGTTCATCGATGCCGGCCGGGCATATCTCAAAAATTGCCACGTCTCCGGCACGGTCGATTTCATCTTCGGCGCCGGGACCGTAGCGCTCGATCATTGCCGCATCACCTCGCGCCTGATGGCCGGAAAACCGACGCAAGGCTATGTTTGCGCCCCGTCGACCCTGAAAGAGACGCCCTACGGCTTCGTCTTCTTCGACTGTGTCCTCGACCACGACGGCGACCCCTTCCCCGACGATTCGACGGCATTGGCTCGGCCGTGGCGACCGACGACCAGCTTTCCGGACGGCCGCTACGGCAATCCCGATGTGCAAAGCGCCTGCCTCTATTTGCGCTGCGCCTTCGGCGACCACATCGCCGGCAAGGGCTTTGACCATATGAGCTATAACGCCAAGGGCGGCGCCAAAGCCTTCAACGAACCGCAGGACGCGCGTTTCTACATTTCCGGCTGCACCGGCAAGGCGGTGGCCTCGATCCCGGCCAATTTCACCGCGCCGCCAGCGCTCGTCGCCAGCCTGACGCCACAAACCCTGCTCAATCTCAATAGTTGGAATTTCTAGTAGGAATATCCAGCAGGAGCGTATAAAAGTGGCTAGGCCACTTTTATGACACCGGTGGCATAAAAGTCATGGACGACGGCTGCTCAAGGCTCTAAAAGCGCCGTCACGAACCGATCTAGATCGGCTGCGTAGTAGACGCGCTTTCCGATCTGGCTACTTGAAACGCCTCATGTTTATCCGAAAATTGGCTCCCCCCTTTTCGGCATGAGGATCCAGGCGAGACGTGAAATGAACAAAGACAGGATGGCGGTCCTTGCCGCCCTCATGGACCAGGGTGTGATCCCGGTCTTCTACCATCCCGATCCGGAAATCTGCATCAAGGTGATCGAAGCCTGCTCTGCCGGTGGCGCCAAGTGCATCGAATTCACCAATCGCGGCGACTATGCCTCCTACACCTTCCTCGACGTCGCCCGTCACTTCGACAAGGCCGACCCGTCGGTGATCATGGGCGTCGGCTCGATCGTCGATGCGCCGACCGCGGGCATCTACATCGCCAACGGCGCCAAGTTCGTCGTCGGCCCGATCCTCAATGCCGACGTCGCCAAGGTCTGTAACCGCCGCAAGATCGCCTATTCGCCGGGCTGCGGCTCGGCCTCGGAAATCTCCTACGCCGAAGAACTGGGCTGCGAGATCGTCAAGGTCTTCCCAGGCACGCAGGTCGGCGGTCCGGAATTCGTCAAGTCAGTACTCGGCCCGATGCCGTGGACGCGCATCATGCCGACCGGCGGGGTCGATCCCGACGAAGCCTCGGTCAAGGCGTGGTTCGGCGCGGGTATCGTCGCCGCCGGCATGGGCTCGAAGCTGATCACCAAGGAACTGCTCGACGCCAAGGACTATAAGGGCATCGAAGCCAAGGTGCGTGACACCGTCGCGCTGATCAAGAAATACAAGAAGGTCTACTGAAATGGTCGATAACGTTCTGAACATCCGCCCGGCATCCGAGACCCGCTGGGACTGCGTCTCGTTCGGCGAAGTCATGCTGCGCTTCGATCCGGGCTTCGGCCGCGTCCGCAATTCGCGCCAGTTCCAGGTCTGGGAAGGCGGCGGCGAATACAATGTTGCCCGCGCCATGAACAAGTGCTGGGGCAAGCGCGCCGCGGTCGTCACCGCCCTGCCGAACAACGACCTCGGCTGGCTGGTCGAAGACTTCATCAACCAGGGCGGCGTCGACATGTCGCACGTCATCTGGCGTGAGTTCGACGGTCTGGGCCGCAATACCCGCGTCGGCCTGAACTTCACCGAAAAGGGCTTCGGCGTGCGTCCGGCACTCGGCTGCTCCGACCGCGGCAACTCGGCCGCCTCGCAGATCCGCCCGGGCGAAGTGAACTGGGAAAAGCTGTTCGGTGAAGAGGGCGTGCGCTGGTTCCACACCGGCGGCATCTTCGCCGCTCTGGCCCCCAACACCTCCGAAGCGGTCATCGAGGCCGTCGAAGTGGCCCGCAAGTACGGCACCATCGTCTCCTACGACCTCAACTACCGCGCTTCGCTGTGGAAGAGCCAGGGCGGCAAGGCCGGCGCACAGAAGATCAACCGCCACATTGCCCAATATGTCGACGTCATGATCGGCAATGAAGAAGACTTCACCGCCTGCCTCGGCTTCGAAGTCGAAGGCCTGGACGAGCACATCTCGGCGATCGATCCGACCAACTTCAAGAAGATGATCCAGACCGCCGTCAAGGAGTTCCCCAACTTCAAGGTGGCCGCGACGACGCTGCGCAACGCCAAGACCGCCTCGGTCAACGACTGGTCGGCGATCCTCTATGCCGGCGGCGAGTTCTACGCCTCGATGATGCGCGAGAACCTGGAAATCTACGACCGCGTCGGCGGCGGCGACGGCTTCGCCTCGGGCCTGGCTTTCGGCTTCCTCGAAGGCAAGGGTCCGCAAGCCGCCGTCGAATACGGCGCCGCCCACGGCGCTCTGGCCATGACCACTCCGGGCGATACCTCGATGGTGCGCAAGGAAGAGGTCGAAGCGGTGATGAAGGGCAAGGGCGCCCGCGTTATCCGTTAAGTTCGCTCAAACGCCAATGCGTTTGAAGTAATGCTAAGGCCCCCTGACCCCGGTTAGGGGGCCTTTTCTCATCCGTCTGACCCTACCGCACAAGGGAACACCATGTCCGCATCGAGTGTCGTCTGTTTCGGAGAATTGCTGATCCGCCTGACCGCAACGGGCGGCCATCCTCTGTTCATCCTGCCCGACCTGCGCCCCTATATCGGCGGCGCCGAGGCCAATGTCGCGCTGGGCCTACAGCGCCTGGGCCACGAGGCGCGCATGGTCAGCGTCGTCCCCGACAACGATCTGGGTCTCGCCGCCCTTCAGGAGCTGCGCCGCTGGGGTGTCGACGTTTCGGGCATCGTCACCGCGCCTGGCCGGATGGGGCTCTATTTTCTGACGCCGGGCGCCATCCAGCGCCCGTCCGACATCCTCTATGACCGGGCAGGCTCGGCCTTCGCCACGGCGCGCTTTGGCCAGTTCAACTGGCCGCGCCTGCTCAAGTCCGCCGGTTGGCTGCACATTTCGGGCATCACAGCCGCCCTGGGTCGCGATAGCGTCCGTGCCGCCTTGAAGGCGATGCAGACGGCGCGCCGGCTGGGCGTGAAGGTCTCCTTCGACTGCAATTACCGACCGAAACTGTGGGAGGCCTGGGGCGGCGATGCGCCGGCCCTGATCCACCAGTTGATGAGCCATGCCGACCTGATCTTCGGCACCTTCCGCGACTTCGAGCTGGTGTTCAAAACCACCTTCCCAGGCGCGGACAGCAGCCTTGAGCGCAATCAGGCCGCGGCCGATCACGCCTTCCATACCTTCCCGCAGTTAAGCCGCATCACGTGCACTCAGCGGACGCAGATCAATGCCGATCATAACCGCCTGTCGGGCCTGATGTTCACCCGCCACGGTCGGCTGGCGACCGAGACCTATGACCTGCCGCGGATCATCGACCGTATCGGCGGCGGCGATGCTTTTGCCGCGGGTCTGCTGCACGGTTTGCTGCGCGGTGACGACGATCAGACCGCGCTGAACTACGGCATTGCCTGCGGCTGCCTCAAGCACGCCCAGCCCGGCGATATCAGCCTGGTCACCCATGATGAGCTGCTGGCCTTCCTCAGCGGCGGCAGCTACGACGTCCGGCGCTAGAGCGGCGTTTTGCTCTGATCACATCGGCGCATGGTCGGCATAGATTGGCCCGGTGCTCATGGCTAGCGTGCGGCTGATCGCCGTCAGGTCGCGGCCCGATTCCGCTGACCAGGCGTTGAACGCCGCCTGAACCGCCGCCAGATCGCGTTTGGCGGTAGGCGTGCCTGTGACGATGCCTTCCTGCATCAAGGCCGCAACAACGCTCTCTGTCAGGACGTAGGCCGGCCTGCCGATGGCGCGCATGACGCGGGCGCCGGTATGGCCACCCAGCCGATCACCATGCTTTTTCAGGTAGTCGAGCAGGCCCTGAAAGTCGTTACCCGGCCAGGCGGCAAAGAACTGGGCGGCGGAGCCGTGCTCAGCCGCCAGATCGACCAGGAATTTGGCGTTCAGCGCGACCGAACGGATCTTGGCGCCATTGCGCACAATGTCGGCATTTTTGAGCAGGGCGTCGAAGGTCTCATCCGACATGACGGCATTGGCCGCCGGATCGAAGCCATCGAAGGCGCGCTCGAAACCCGGCCATTTCTTGTCGATGACCGACCACGAAAAGCCCGACTGGAAGATATGCCGCGCCATCTGCGACAGGATGCGGTCGTCGGGCACCTTCGCCTGCGCTTCGACAGACAAGGCCTTCGTTTCGGTCAGCTTGGCATCCAAGGCCGCGGCACCGCCGTGACGGGCAGCCGCATCGGCAAAAATATTGTCAAAATCGCGCATTGATCCCGCCGCACAGCCTGAGGGTCGATGGCCGCCAGTGGTACGCCACGACCGCAAGCCTGTCGAGCGCCAGAGTCTATCGACCTTAGACGGCCACGACCGCGTCGTCGCTGCCCAGGCCTTCGATATTGCCAGCGGCGCGGTAGGCCAGGGCACTGATCAGCGCCTCGGGCTCGATCGGCTTGGCGAGGAAGGTCTGCACGCCGACCTCCTGCCACGCCCGGCGGTGATGATCCATGGCGTTGGCGGTCAGGGCGATGACCGGCGTCGCCTGGTTCGGGCCACGTTCGGCGCGGATGGCGCGCGTCGCGGTAATACCGTCCATCACCGGCATCATCATATCCATCAGGATGACGTCGAATATCTGGTTGTGGCAGAGCTCGAGCGCTTCGGCGCCATTCTCGGCCATGGTCCAGCTCCAGCCCAGCGGTTCGAGGAACAGCGATACGATGCGACGATTGACGTCGTGGTCATCGACGATCAGCACGCGTACCGGTGCCGCGCGCGCCGACGCCGTCACGTCGGGCACATCGAGTGCCTGACCGAGACTCTGCGCCTCCGCCGGCACGTAGGGCAGGCTAAGGGTAAAGCAGGAGCCGCTGCCGAGTGTCGAGCGCACATTGAGATCGCCACCCATCAACCGGGCCAGGCGCCGCGAGATCGCCAGCCCCAGGCCCGAGCCGCCATAACGTCGCGTCGTCGCCGCCTCGCCCTGCTCGAAGCTGGAGAAGATACGCTCGCAGTCGGTTTCGGCAATGCCTATGCCTTGATCCTCGACCTGAATCGCCAACCGCGGCGTGCCGGCTTCGACCAACCTGCACACCTCGATGCGCACCGTACCACGGTCGGTGAATTTGACGGCGTTGGACACCAGGTTGAACAGAATCTGGCGCATGCGCAGCGGATCGCCCATGACCTCAGTAGCGACCTCGCTGTCGATATGCATCTTCAGCTTCAGGTTTTTGTGCTTCAGCTGCGGCCCGAACAGAGCATTCAGGTTGGCCATCATATCGGCGACATTTACCGGCACGGCCTCGAAGGTCATCTTGCCGGCCTCGATCTTCGACAGGTCGAGCACATTGTTGAGCAGGCCCAGCAACACATCGCTGGCCTCGCTCAGCAGGCCGAGGTGGCTTTTCTGTTCGTCGCTGAGCACGGTGCGCTTCATCAGCGCCACAGCCGATACCACAGCGTTCATCGGCGTGCGGATTTCGTGGGTGATGACGGCCAGGAAGCTCGACTTGGCGGCATTGGCTTGTTCGGCGGCCTGACGTGATCGCTCGGCTTCGGCCGAGGTCTCGCGCAGCGATGTCATGGCGCTGTTGAGCTTGTGCACCGCCAGGCCGAGGTAAACCAGGTAGATGACGATGGCGATGACGACGATGGTCATCGCCCAGGTATCTTTCATCGGCTCTATCCCCAGGCTGAGCAAGGGCAAGCCGAGCAAGCTAACGGCGTGGGGCACCATGGCGGCCAGCAGCAGGCGTCGCGACGGGTACATGGTCACGGTGACGCTGACCAGCGAGCAACAGATCGAGATGGCAGCGAAGATGCGCCCCTCGTCGCCGCCGAGAAACCAGTTGTAGACGGAGAGCATGGCGAACACCGTCACGGACAGCACGATCGCCGCCACCAGAAGCCAGGGGTGCACCGTGTCCGGCCGGTTAACGAAGCGATGAAACAGCACGCCGTCGGCGATCTGGGTCAGGCCATAGAGGCAAAACCACGCCATCGGCCACAGGCCTTGATGCAGGAGAAAGGCGGTGACGGCAGCGAGCGCGCCCAGGGCAATGCGGGTGCCGGTCGTCTTGATACGCGTGTGCGCGACCATCTCGTCGCCGCTCAACTGGACCTGCGTAATCAAGACAAACTCCCCTCGGCTGGCGTCGACCACTACCGGAGAGCGTAGTTTCAAATGTTTAAAAATTTTCCGCGTGGGTCGCTTTTTTGCATGGCACGCGTAAAAGTTTACCGTTAAGGCGCTTTTACTATAGGGTCCACGCCTTCACGCGTCAGGGAGTGATAACCTGGCCGCGCCTCGGCATAGATGTGCCGCGCCAAAGGCGGGCCCCAATCAGGCGTGGTCATCAGCGCCTGATACAGCGGCGTGCAGAACTTGGCGCGCCCCTGCGTCGTCAGGAAGGTTTCCAGCGCCGGCAAACCTGGCTGATAGTGATGCTTGACCGTCAGCATCAGCCAGTCGAACAGGATTTCGTCATTGTGCGACTGGGTGAAGTTGAACGTCTTGTCGAGCGCCGCCATCTGATCGAGCGTCAGGCTGTCCGGCATCTCGCGCAGGAAATATTCCCACTGCTGGCTGGCATAGTCGGTAACGTTGAGCGTCTTGGGATCGGCGCCGGCGATGAAGGCCTTGACCTGTTCATCGACCTGATCGAGCAGCGGCGACGTCGGCACCACCACATTGTCGGGCAGACCTTCGCCATAGATCCAGTCGTGGATCTTCAGCGATTTTTCGAGGTCCGAGTCATTGTGCAGCAGGTTGGCGCGCAGATCGACGAGGAAGGCTTCTGTCGTCATGCTGCGGAACTGATAGCGGTGGAAATAACCCTTGAGATAGGCATCGAGCTTGGCACGACCGAAATGGGCCTCAAGCATGCGCAGGAAGGCCGCGCCCTTCTCGTAGGGCACGTCGGTGAAATAGTCGTCGGGATTGATGCCCTTCAGATCCGGGTGCAGTTCGGTGAATTCGGGATGTTTCGAGGCGCCAATATCTTTCAGCTCACCCTGCAGTTCCTGATAACCCAGCACCTTGAGCATGTCGGCGCGGTCCTTGCCGTAGACCTGCTCCATGATGCGGTTCTCGAAATAGACGGTGAAGCCCTCGTTCAGCCAGAAGTCTTCCCAGGTCGCATTGGTCACCAGATTGCCCGACCAGCTGTGCGCCAGTTCGTGCGCCACCAGTGACACCAGCGAGCGGTCACCGGCCAGCACGGTCGGGGTGGCAAAGGTCAGGGTCGGGTTTTCCATGCCGCCATAGGGGAAGGACGGCGGCAGCACCAGGACGTCGTAGCGGCCCCATTGATAGGGCCCATAAAGCTGTTCGGCGGCGTCGACCATTTTGCCCATGTCGGCGAACTCATAGGCCACCTTGTCGAGCATGGCCTTTTCGGCATAGACGCCGGTGCGCGGCCCTTCGGCCTGGAAGCCGATATCGCCGACCGCCAGCGCGATCAGATAGGGCGCGATCGCCTTGTCCATGGTGAAGCGGTAGGCGTGTTCGCCGGGTTCGCCGCTGACCGCCTCGCCATCGGGCGTCAGCTTGTTGTCAGCACTCATGACGGCGGTCAGGGATTTCGGGACGACGATGCGCGCCGAATAGGTCTGGCGGATGGCCGGGCTGTCCTGGGTCGGAATCCAGGTGCGGGTATTGATCTCTTCGCCCTGGCTGAACAGGAAGGGCAGCTTCTTGCCGGCGGTCTGGGCGGGATCGAGCCACTGCAACGCCGTGCCGTCCTTGGTGGTGCGATAATGCACGACAACCTTTTGCGCGCCTTGGGGCAGATCAACGGCCAATGGCGCACCCATCATCGGATCAGCGGCACCGAGGTGGTATTTCAGCGGCGCGCCCGAGGCGTCAGTGACGCCTTCGATGTCCAGCGCCTTAGTGTCAAGAATGACCTGCTTGGCATTGGCCTGGGCTTCGAGCGTCAGGCTGGCCGTGCCGTGCAGCGTCTTGGTGTCGAAGTCGGCGGTCAGGTCGAGATCGACATGGGTGACGCGCGCTTCCAGTGGACGGGCATAGGAATGATCGTCGGCCGTGCGGGACACGATGGTCAGGACGGTCGATGTGGTGGCCGGCGACTCTTCCTTGGGGCCGCAACCATGCAGCATCAGCACGCCGGCCGCGCAGACAGCGGCAGCGCCTGTCAATCCGACCAGCGATCCCGCGCGCACTGCTGCACGCCACCAAGATGTCATTCGAATGACCCGCCGAAGAGAATGCCGCCGCAGATGAACGTCATGGCTTGCATTTAACGGGAAAACCGCCGCTCACACAACTGTGAAAAATGCCGCAGTCCCGTGATGGAACTGCGGCTGGTAGAGGCTGGGATTAGTTGCGCGCCCGGCGCTTGAACTGGGCGCCCTGCGAGCGATCGCCCTGAGGTTCGGCAGCCGGACCGGCATTGCCGCGGAAGCCACCGCTCTTGAAGCCAGCCTTCTTGACGAAAGGCTTGCCACCCGGCTTGCGCGGACGGTTGTCACCCTCGGGGCGCGGTGCCTTGCGGTCGAAATCGCGCTGGCCTTCGCTGCGCGGCGTGGCGGCGTTGTCGCCACGGTGTTGGCGCGGGCCCTCATGGCGCGGCCCTTCATGGCGTGGACCGTCATGGAAAGGCTTCTTCTTGAACGGCTTGCCGCCATTGCGCGCACCCGGCGCCTTGTCGAAAGCGCCTTCGCGCGCCGGAGCGGCCGGACGTTCCGCCGCCATCGGATCGTAGCGTTGCGGACGCTCGTCACGGCGCGCCCCTTCGTGGCGGGCGCCTTCAGGACGGCTACCTTCACGCGCGCGAGCACGGTCCTTCTGGCCCGGGCGCTTGCGCGAACGCTTGTGCACGTTTTCCGCGTCGGGGTCGCTGTGGCGGCCTTCCGGCTTGATGCGATCGGGCGTCTTCGGCTTGTCGGCGATGCCGGCAGCGATCATCGCTTCATCGAACAGCTTCAGCGCCTGGTCCTTGCGGCGGTCGAAGGTCGGGATGCGCTGACGCGTGACGCGTTCGATATCCTTGAGGTACTTGCGTTCATCGTCGGCGCACAGGGTGATCGAAATCCCCGTCTTGCCGGCGCGCGCGGTGCGGCCGATGCGGTGGACATAGGCTTCCGGAACGTTCGGCAGTTCGTAATTGATGACGTGCGTGACGTTATCGACGTCGATGCCGCGGGCGGCGATGTCGGTGGCGACCAGGGCGCGCACCTTGCCGGCCTTGAAGGCCTGCAGGGCGCGTTCACGCTGCGACTGGTTCTTGTCGCCGTGGATGGCGGCGGATTCGATGCCGCCGGCCTGCAAATAGGCCGTGACCTTGTCGGCGGCCCGCTTGGTGCGGGTGAAGACCAGGGTGCGTTCCAGGGCGGCTTCAGCATACATTTCGGACAGCAGGGCGCGCTTGCGCACTGCTTCGACGTAGATGACGCTTTGTTCGACACGTTCAGCCGTGGTCGCTTCCGGCGTGATCGACACCTTCTTCGGGTCGGTCAGCAGTTCGCCGGCCAGAACGCCGATTTCCTTCGGCATGGTCGCCGAGAAGAACAGGTTCTGACGCTTGTGCGACAGCTTGGTGGCGATCTGGCGGATCGGCTTGACGAAGCCGAGGTCAAGCATCTGGTCGGCTTCGTCGAGGACGAAGAATTCGACGCCGCGCAGGTCGATCGTCTTTTGTTCGAGATGGTCGATCAGGCGGCCCGGCGTCGCCACCAGGATATCAAGACCGCCGGCCAGCGCCTTGTATTGCGGGCCATACTTGACGCCGCCATAGATGGTGGCGATCGACAGGCCCATGCCCTTGGAATAGGTCTTGAAGCTGTCGGCGATCTGCGACGCCAGTTCGCGCGTCGGCGACAGGATCAGCGTACGCACCGTCTTCGGCGCCGGGATGATGCGGTTGGTCAGGATGTGTTGCAGGATCGGCAGGGCAAACGCCGCCGTCTTGCCGGTGCCGGTCTGGGCGATGCCCAGCAGATCGTGGCCGGCCAACAGGTGGGGGATGGCCTGCGCCTGGATCGGCGTCGGCGTGGTGTAGCCCTCGCGTTCGAGGGTGAGAAGAAGAGTCGGGCTCAGGCCCAGATCGGCAAAACGCGTCACGCGATGTCTTTCATATGCACGCGCAAAAGCTGCGCGCCCGCGCCCGTTCATACGGGGCGGAGGAGAATGGAGAAGCAATGCGCGCGGTCACGTCTTCGATGGCGGGCAGGTCGCGCCCGGCGGGCGGCCTTGGGGAATCCGGCGATATGGACCCTTACGGGCATACCTCACGCGGCCGGATCATGGATCGCCAGAAACAAGGGCCAATACGAGGCATTGGCATAACGACGATCACGAATTGTATCGTCCGCAAGCGGCGGACTCCGGCTAAATGCGTTCAAAACCTTGAAAAGTCAAGAGATGGCGGAAATTTTTCGCAACTGCAAAAATAGCCGAAAAACGCAGCGCAACAAGCCTTTGTAAACTGAAGCGGCGTACAGTGCGCAATATGAACGGACCTATTCGCATGACCCCGCCGCCATCCAGACCCGCTTCGCCGGCTGCGCGCACCGACGATACGGTGGAGATCATTCAGCCGAACCAGTTTGCCGATCGTCGTTCCGAACCGCGCGTCGAATGCGATGCCCGCGGCGCCATGCTGTTCCTGTCGAGCCAGGAAGTCGTCACCTGCCGCATTCTCGACCAGAGCCCGTCCGGTGCCCGCGTCGCCTTCGATAACATCGCCCGCATTCCCTCCGAAATCTGGCTCATCGACCTCGATACCAATATGGTCCGCCGTGGCGTGGCCGCCTGGTCGATGCCCAGCCGCATGGGTTTGAAGTTCAACTTCGTCCAGACCCTTATCCCCGGGGAACCGCGTCCGCCGCGCATTCCTGAAACCGTCTATGACGCCTGGCTGCGTCTCAGCGGGAACGAGCCGCCTAAGGCCGCCGACGATAACGACGACGTCTTGTTCCTGGACTAAAGCCTCATGCCAAAAAGTGGATTGCCACTTTTTGGATAAACATGATGGCGCCTAAGAATAACCAAAAAAGGCGCACCGACGGTGCGCCTTTTTCGTTGATGTTATGTCGCTTAAACCAGCGAGCGGAACTTCAGCGTGCCGCTGACGGTACGCAACGCGTCGAGCGCCTCCTTGGGATAGCCCTTGTCGACGTCGACAATGACATAGCCCAGTTGCTCGTTGGTCTTTAAGTGCTGGCCCAGAACGTTGAGGCCATATTCCGCCAGGACGCGGTTGATCGAGGCCAGGACGCCCGGCACGTTGGCGTGCAGGTGCAGCAGGCGGTGGCGGCCTTCGACGTCCGACAGGGCGACGTGCGGCATGTTCACGCTGAACGTCGTGTCGCCGCGATTGAGGAAGTTGAGTAGGCGTTCCGAGGCGAACTCGGCGATGGCTTCCTGGGCTTCTTCGGTCGAGCCGCCGATGTGCGGCGACAGGACGACGTTCTTCAGGCCCATCAGGTCGCTGCTGAACGGATCGTCATTGGTGCGCGGCTCTTCCGGGAAGACGTCGACGGCGGCACCGTGGACCTTGCCCGACTTCAGCGCGTTGGCGAGCGCTGTGATATCGACGACGTGGCCGCGCGACAGGTTGATGAAGATGGCGCCCGGCTTCATGCGCGCGAACTGCGCCGCACCGAACATGTTGGCATTGTCACCGCGACCGTCGACGTGCAGCGAAATGACGTCGGCTTCGGCGATCAGCGCATCGAGCGAGCGGTAGCGCTTGGCATTGCCGAGGCTAAGCTTTTCGGCCAGGTCGTAATAGATCACCCGCATGCCGAAGGCTTCGGCCAGGATCGACAGCTGCGAGCCGATGGCGCCGTAACCGATGATGCCCAGCGTCTTGCCGCGGACCTCATGGGCGCCGGTCGCCGACTTGTCCCATTTACCGACGTGCATGCCGGCCGACTTGTCCGGAATATTGCGCGTCAGCATGACGATCAGGCCGATGACCATTTCGACCACCGAACGGGTGTTCGAATAGGGCGCGTTGAACACGGCAATGCCGTTGTGCGAGCACGCCTTCAGGTCGATCTGGTTGGTGCCGATGCAGAAGGCGCCGACCGCCATCAGCTTGTCGGCGTGTTCGAGCACGCGCGCCGTGACATTGGTCTTGGAGCGGATGCCGAGGATGTGCACGCCGGCGATCGCCTTGATCAGGTCGTCCTCGTCGAGCGCGCCCTTCACCGTCGAGACGTCGTAGCCTTCCTCGCGGAAGCGGCGGACGGCGTCGGGGTGGATGTTTTCGAGCAGCAGCACCTTCATCTTCGAGCGCGGGAAGGAATAGCGGCCCTGATAGCCTTCGGTGTGCAGCACCTCGTCGAACGAGGCGGCGATGTGCGTCGCCTCGCCGCCGTTGCGCGCAGCCTCGACGACCTTGGCGCGGGTGACGTTTTCGGTGAACGCATAGAAGCGGTCGGACGCCCCACCCTTATAGACCTCGAAATCGGTCCAGCCGTCGCCGATCATGGCCACGGCGCCATTGAGGTTGAGCGACTGCACCGCCGTCACCTTGCCGCCGTCCTGCGACAGCGGGTTGGTCAGGTCGATGCCGATGGCGACACCGTGCTCGTTATAGATCAGGCGGTTGGCCAGGACGTATTCCGGCGCGATGTTGAAATCGGCAACGACCGCGTCGATGAAGTCGTGGAAGCCGCCGGAAATGATGCGGATCTTGCCGGCGTGTTCGTCGAAGACGGCGCGGTTGCGCACGATCGAGGCCGAGACCTTTTCCTTGAGCACTTCAACCAGGGCGGCGATATCGTCGCGCGTCGGCTTGAGCAGCTGAATGCGGCGTTGCAGCGCTTCGGCAAACGAGATCTCACCCGACATCGCCTGGTCGGTTAGCGCCTTGATCAGGCCGACATCGGCCGCGCGCGCCGGATCGGCGGCGGAGACCAGTTCGGCCAGGATATCGAGCGCCTCGACCTGGGTGAAGGTCGAGTCGAAGTCCAGGATAAGGGTGGCGAGGTTCGGCTGGGTGAAGGTTGCATTCATGCGGCACGCGCCTAAATAGGGGGGCGACGGCGCCCGGCGCATCGCCCGCAATCAGATGCGGTGTCCGTAAAATAAAAGTCGCAGCCGCACAACCCGCCGCATGATTTATTGTGGCGGTTCAGGCTTTAATTATTTAAATATTGGTCCATATGGGCTTGGCCGAAGCAAAAGCCGTAAAATCCGTAACGAGTTTCCATGTCTGAACCTCACACTCCGCCGCTGCCGCCGTCTGAAGACTATTCAGCCCGGTTCGTCATCGAGGCTCATCCGGTCCACGGGCGTCTGGTGCGATTGGGCGCCACGCTGGACGACATTCTCAAGGCCCACGACTATCCCGAGGTCATCGCCAATCTGCTGGGCGAAGCCTGTGTGCTGGCGGTCATCGTCGGCGCCTCGCTGAAGTTCGAGGGCCGGCTGATCCTGCAGGCCCAGGGCGACGGCGCCGTGCGCTATGTCGTCGCCGACTACGACACCAAGGGCGGGCTGCGCGGTTTCTGCCGCTTCGACGAGGCCGAGCTTCAGACGCTGATCGAGGCCAATGCCGGCGGGTTCCAGAGCCTGGGCGCCCAGACCATGCTCGGCAAGGGCACCTTCGTCATGACGCTCGATCCGGCCGATGGCGGCCAGCGCTATCAGGGCATCACGCCGATCGAGGGCGAGAGCCTGTCACTGTGCGCCGAGCACTATTTCGCTCAGTCCGAGCAGGTGCCGACCCAGATCAAGCTGGCGGTCAGCGAAAGCGACGATATCGACGGCAAGCACTGGCGTGCCGCCGGCGCCATGATCCAGGCGATTGCCGGCGATGCTACCCGCGGCGATACGCGCGAGTCCTTCAACCATATCCGGGCCCTGTTCGAGACCCTGGGTGAGGAAGAACTGACCGATTACGACCTGCCGGCCGACCGGCTGCTCTACCGCCTGTTCCATGAGGACGGCGTGCGTCTGAGTGCGCTGAAGGGCGTGTTTCGCCTCTGCCGCTGCTCGCAGGAGCGCGTCGAAGGCCTGGTGCAATCGTTCAGCGAGGACGAACAGCGCGACATGATGGAAGCCGACGGCAAGGTGCACATCACCTGCGAGTACTGCTCCAAGACCTTCCTGGTCGGGCTCTAACCCGGGCTACTAGACCCGGCCCGTCAGGCTTAGTTCTGCATGTCGAGCGAATAGCCGGCCGAACGCACCGTGCGGATCGGATCGTAGGCTTCGCCATTGTTCAGCGCCTTGCGCAGGCGACCGATATGGACATCGACCGTGCGCGCCTCGACATAGACGTCATTACCCCAGACCGCGTCGAGCAGTTGCTCGCGCGAAAAGACGCGGCGCGGATGCTGCATCAGATAGTCGAGCAGCTTGTATTCCGTCGGCCCGAGATGGATGTCACGACCGGAACGCTGCACGCGGTGAGACAGGCGGTCGACGCTGATTTCGCCGAACGAGACGCGGTCTTCCGACAGGCCCGGACGGATGCGGCGCAGAACGGCGCGGATGCGCGCCACCAGTTCGACCATTGAGAACGGCTTGACGATATAGTCGTCGGCGCCGGTATCGAGGCCACGGATACGGTCGCTTTCTTCGGAGCGCGCCGTCAGCATGACGATCGGCAGGTTGCGGGTATTGCCTTGCGAGCGCAGGCGGCGGCAGACCTCGATGCCCGACACCTTGGGCATCATCCAGTCGCAGACCAGCAGGTCCGGCATACGTTCGCTGATCATCATCAGCGCCTCGTCGCCGTCGACCGCCATGCCGACCTCGTAGCCCTCCTTTTCAAGATTGTAGGTCAGAAGCGTCGACAGGGCGTCTTCGTCTTCGGCAACAATGATGTAGGGCTTCATACTCGGTCCGTCAGTTGACTCCGGGTCCGAATGGACCCGGCAAGGGCAAATGCCCGCCCGAGCGTATGCGAGAACTCCTCGCGGCGCTTGAGCGGTTACGACAAAGTTTCTCCCCGCGGGCGTTCTTCGACATAGTCTTCGCCCGTGAGTTCGTAGTGGATGTGTTCGGCCATGTTGGTGGCGTGGTCGCCGATGCGTTCCAGGTTCTTGGCCATGAACAACAGGTGGGTGCAGGCCGAGATGGTCCGCGGGTCGCCCATCATGTAGGTCAGGAGTTCGCGGAACAGCGAATTGTAATGCTCGTCGACCTCGGTGTCGGAGGCCCACACGCTCTGCGCCAGGTCCTTCTTGCCGCCCTTATAGGCGTCGAGCACGTCGCGCAGACGCGACGACACCAGCTTGCCCATGCGCTCGATCGAGCGGGTGATCGGCGACATCGGCTCGGCCTCGGCGACGACGATGGCGCGTTTGGCGATGTTCTTGGCGAGGTCACCGGTACGTTCGAGCGAGGTGGCAATCTTCATCGCCGCCACCGTCTTGCGCAGATCGTCGGCCATCGGCTGGCGCAGCGCGATCAGGCGGATGCATTTGCGTTCGACGTCTTTTTCGAGCTCGTCGAGGCGATGGTCGCGCTGGACCACGCTCTGCGCCAAGGCGACGTCGCGCCGCGCCACGGCTTCGACCGCGTCCGCCACCTGGGCCTCGGCCAGACCGCCCATGAGCACGACTTCGGCGCTCAACTGGTCGAGCTCTTCACCATAGGTTTTGACGATATGCGGGTTCATCTTGCTGAACTGAGCCACGGATTTATCCTTTGGTCCGGAAAACGATTCGCGCCCGCCCGCCGGAACGGCTCAGGCTTTAGGCGATTTCTATGACAGTTTTATATAGATTGTGACAGTCGCCAAAGCGGTATGCGAAAAAACTGACACAGCTTGGTTAACAGGGGTTAACCGACGTCCTGAAGATGGTCCGGGATCGGATCGGGCGACACCAGGCGCAAGCCTTCGCCATGCACGCCGTAGACGCCCTTTTGCGGGAACCAGGCGGAAAACGCCGTGAAGGTGACGACCGGCGCCGACGGCAAGGCCGCGACCTTTTCGCCGGTCAGCACGCCGAAATCGTCCGGCGCCGGTTGCGCCGACTGGCTTTCGACGACCAGACCGCCGCGGTGGCGATTGATGATGTGCTTGACGATGGCAAGGCCCAGGCCGGTGCCGAGGCGATCACCCGACTTCTGGCCCTCGACGCGGTAGAAGCGTTCGGCCAGGCGCGGCAGGTATTCGCGGCGGATGCCGGGACCGGCGTCGCGCACCGTGACGCGGGCATAGTAGTCGTGCACATCGCGGTCGGGCCGCAGCAGCACCAGGCGCGCCGCCGACTTATCGAGCGCCTTGCCGCTGCCGGCCAGGGCCTGAGCCATGCTCTGGTCGAGCTCGATGTCGACCTGAATGTCCGAGCCGTGAGGCGCGTATTTCAGCGCATTGTCGACCAGGTTCTGCATCACCTGCAGGATCTGGTCACGGTCACCGCTGATCGGATAGAGGCCGGGCTTGGGGCCATTGACGGTAATGCCGACGCCCTTTTTCTGAGCCATCAGGGTCAGGCCGTCGACAACGTCGCGCACGGCGAGCGTCAGATCGGCCTCGCCCGACGGCGGTACGTGTTCGTTGAGCTCGATGCGGCTCAGCGACAGCAGGTCGTTGATCAGCCGGCCCATACGGTCGGCCTGGGCGGCCATGATGTCGAGGAAGCGTTCACGCGACTTGACGTCGTCCTTGGCGTGGCCGCGCAAGGTCTCAATAAAGCCGGTCAGCGAGGCCAGTGGCGTGCGCAGCTCATGGCTGGCATTGGCCAGGAAGTCGGCGCGCATACGCTCCATACGGCGCATATCGGTCTCGTCACGCACGACCAGAAGGCACAGGCGCTGGGCGCCGGCGGCGATCGGCAGGGGGCTGGTGAAGGCGCGCCAGAACTGATCGCGCGCCCCGCCCGTGGTGTCGAACACGGTCGTGCGCTCGATATTGCCGAACAGGGCTTCGTCGACGCATTCCAGCACTTCAGGATTGCGGATCGAGCTGACCAGCAGGCCGCCATCCTGCGGAATGTGAAAGGTGGCGCGCGCGGCGGTATTGGCGAAAACGATCCAGCGGCCGGCGATGTCGTTGGGCTCATAGCCCGAAACGATGATCACCGGATCGGGAATGGCGCGCAGCACTTCCTGGAAGCTCGGCCCCTCGGGCTGCACCTTGACGGCGATTTCAGGGGCCTTGGCGGCCGCGGCAGCCTGGGCGGCGGCCAGCTTGCGCGCGGCTTCATAGACCGTATAGGCGGTGACCAGCAGGGCAACGAAGACGGCATAGGGGCGCAAGACAGGCGTCACCGCGGCGACGATCAGGATGGCGAGGCCGATCCACGTCCCGGGGGGAATAAGTTCCAGCAATTGCCTGCGCCGGGCCATGCGCCTCCGTACTTTCAGATTATCGTTGCGCCCCACTCAATCGATAGAGGTCAAACGCGACAATAGCATGACCAATCCGTTAACGGATTATAAAGCTAGCAGGCCTTGTTTCCGCACATCAAGGTGATGGAAAAACAAGAGCAGTCGTTTCAACGGCTTACGCGGTGTAAACCTCTGTAAAATTCTGCAAGTTGCTCAAGGCCGGGTCTGGCCGTCACCGCGAACCACGTATTTGAAGGTGGTCAATTGCTCGGCGCCGACCGGTCCGCGGGCGTGTAAGCGGTCGGTTGAAATGCCGATTTCCGCGCCCAGGCCGAACTCGCCGCCGTCGGCATATTGCGTCGAGGCGTTCCAGATGACGATGGCGCTGTCGACCTCGTTGAGGAAGGTTTCGGCGGCCTTGGCGTCCTCGGTGATGATCGCCTCGGTGTGGCCCGAACCATAGGTCTTGATATGGGCGATAGCGGCGGCTTCATCGGCCACAACCCTCACCGCCAGGATCGGCAGCAGGTATTCGGTCTTCCAGTCGTCATCGCTGGCCGCTGCCATGGGAAAGATGGCTTGCGCCGTCGCATCGCCGCGCAGTTCGCAGCCCTTGGCCACAAGCGCTTCGGCAATCTTCGGCAACAAGGTGGGCGCCACGGTCTCGTCGATCAACAGGGTTTCGGTCGCGCCACAGACCGAAACGCGGCGCATCTTGGCATTGACTGTGACCTCGACCGCCTTGTGCGGATCGGCCGCCGCATGGACATAGGTGTGGTTCAAGCCTTCGAGGTGGGCCAGGACCGGCGCCTTGGCCTCGGCCTGGACGCGCGCGACCAGCGACTTGCCGCCGCGCGGAATGATCAGGTTGATGGCGCCGCCAAGACCACCCAGGATCAGGCCTACCGCATCGCGATCGGCGGTCGGGACCAGTTGCACGCAATAGTCGGGCAGGTCAGCAGCACGGAAACCGTCCTCGAACGCTGCATAGATGGCCAGCGCCGACTGCAGCGCTTCCGAGCCGGTGCGCAGGATGGCGCCATTGCTCGAGCGGATGCACAGGGCCGCGGCGTCAGCGGTGACGTTGGGCCGGCTCTCATAGATGATGGCGATGACGCCGATCGGTGTCGACACGCGGGCAATGTCGAGCCCGTTCGGCCGCGTCCAGCGCGCCAGTTCGCGGCCGACCGGATCGGGAAGAGCGGCGACCTCTTCCAACCCCTTGGCCATGGCTTCGACGCGCGCCGGATTGAGGATCAGGCGCTCGATCATCGCCGGCGTGAGCCCCTTGGCTTCAGCCGCCTGCTGGTCGGCGACATTGGCGGCGAGGATTTGCGCTTCGCGGGCGCGGAGGGCCTTGGCGGCTTCAAGAATGGCTTGGGTGCGGACGTCCGGACCCGCCAGGCGCAGGGCTTCGGCGCCCAGCTTGGCCTTTTCGGCCATACCGGTCATCAATTGCTCGAGCGAAAGGCGGCTTTGATCGTCCATCGGGAAATTCCTGGGTTTGTCAGGCGCTATATAGCGCAAAACCCAGGAATTGCGACGGTTTCATGGGATACAGCTTCGCCGGCCCGAAAATGCGGCATGGTGCGGCGAAAACCATTGGCTTGCGAGAAACGGAGCGGACTAGGCGCCCCCGAGCGTACTCAAGTACGTGAGCACCGTATCGCAGCAAGACGGCGGTTTGCAGCCCGCCAGGGCGCATTTTCACAGCATGACCAGGTCGTCGCGGTGGATCACTTCATCACCCGACGTGTAGCCGAGGATGCTTTCGATGTCCTTGCTGGTGCGGCCGCGGATATCGCGGATATCGTCGGCGCTGTACGACACGATGCCGCGCGCGATCTCGTCACCCGAGGGGGCCAGGATCGAGACGCTGTCGCCCTTATCGAAGCTGCCGATGACCTCGACAATGCCTGAGGGCAGCAACGACTTGCCGTTATGCAGGGCACGCGCAGCACCATCGTCGAGCATCAGCTTGCCGGCCGGCACCACGGTGCCTGCGATCCACGCCTTGTAGGCGGCGCCAAGCGACGCCTGCGGCTTGAACAGGGTGAAGCGATCAAGATTTGACAGCGGCTGCAGCTTGGTGCCAAGCGCGATGATCGTGGCGCAACCGGCCGAGCCCGCGATCTTGGCGGCGGCGATCTTGGTCGCCATGCCACCGGTGCCGACCCCGGCATGGGCATTGGCGCCGCCGGCCATGGCCTCGATCGAGGCGTCGAGCTTTTCGACCAGGGGAATATGCCGGGCACCCGGATCCTTGCGCGGATCGGCGGTGTAGAGGCCGTCGATGTCCGAGAGCAGGATCAGCGCTTCGGCCTTGACCAGCTGCGCCGCGCGCGCCGCCAGACGGTCATTGTCGCCATAGCGGATTTCCTCGGTCACCACCGTGTCGTTTTCGTTGACGATCGGCACGCAGCCGAGGTCGAACAGGGTCTCGATGGTGGCGCGCGCATTCAGCCAGCGGCGGCGCTTTTCGGTATCTTCGCGCGTCAGCAGCACCTGGGCGGTTTTCAGGCCGACAATGCCGAAAGCCTCGTCCCAGGCGGCCATCAGGCGCGGCTGGCCGGCAGCGGCAGCGGCTTGTTTTTCGTCGAGTTTCAGACGCTTACTGCCAAGCCCAAGATGACGGCGGCCAATGGCCACGGCGCCGGACGAGACGATCATCACCGTCTTGCCCTCGGCAACCAAAGCGGCGACATCGCGCGCCAGCCCGTCGAGCCACGCGCGGTTGGGCGTGCCGCTTAAGGCATCGATGACCAGGGCCGAACCGACCTTGATGGTCACGCGCCGCACGCCCGCAAGCACCTCGGGCAGGATGGTTTTTTCGGCGGCGGCGGGCATCGGGCTCTTTTCCGGGAGGGCGTAAGATGATAGGGCGCGCTTTTACGGCCTGCCGGGCACCGGCGCAAGCGGCGGAAATGGTAGCAAAATGAACTATATAGGCACGCGCGGCTTCAACGACGGACGCACCTTTGCCGGCGCCCTGCTCGACGGCCTGGCGCCCGATGGCGGATTGTACGTTCCGGCGCAGTGGCCGCAGCCCGACTTCGACCTCAATGCGGCCGCCGCCGGCGACTACGGCGTGCTGACCGAAAAGCTGCTGACCCTGTTCGGTGTCGACGTGCTGGGGGCGGAAGCCGTCACAGCCGCCGCAGACCGCACCAAGGCGGCCTTTTTGCGTGACGGTCAAACCCCGCTGACCCAGCTCGAAGACGATCTGTGGATGCTGGAGCTGTGGCACGGTCCGACGCTCGCCTTCAAGGACATGGCGATGCAGATGATGGCGCCGCTGACCGATGCGGCGCTGAAGCAGAACAACCAGACCCTGACCCTGGTCACCGCCACGTCGGGCGATACGGGCGCTGCGGCCGTGCGCGCCTTTGCCGGCTCCGACCGCGTCCGCCTGATCGTTTTTCATCCGCTCGGCCGCGTGTCACCGGTGCAGCGCCTGCAGATGACGACGGTCGATGCCGACAACGTCCTCAATGTCGGCGTCGCCGGCGATTTCGACGACTGCCAGCGCATCGTCAAGACCCTGCTCGGCACGGCGTCGTTGAAGGAACGCGGCCTGATCAGCAGCGTCAATTCGATCAACTGGGGCCGCCTGCTGGGCCAAGTCCCCTACTACCTCGCCGCGGCCGCCGCGTCGGGCGCGCGCCATCCGGAATTCGTCGTGCCGACCGGTAATTTCGGCGATGCCTTCGCGGGCTGGGCGGGACGCCGCATCGGCGGCAATATCGGCCACCTCCACGCCGCGGTGAACAGCAATGACGCGCTGGCCGAAGTCATCAATGACGGCCGCTATATCCGCCGCCCGGCGGTCGAGACGGCCTCGGTCAGCATGGACGTCCAGGCGCCATCCAACTTTGAGCGCCTGGTGTTCGAAGCGTCGGGCCGCAGTGCCGAAACGACACGCGCCCTGTTCTCGACTTTTGGTGCGACGGGCGCCGTCACCGTGTCGCCGGACCTGCAATATGCCTTGCGTGCCGAAGTCACGGCCTCATCTATCGACGAGACGCGCACCGCCGAGACCATCCGCCACGCCTGGGAGGCCTATGGCAAGGTCATCTGCCCGCACACGGCCGTGGCCCTGGCCGCCGCACTGGAGCGCAAGTCGGGCAAGCCGCAGATCGTGCTGTCGACGGCGCACGCCGCCAAGTTCCCGGATTTCGTCACCAAGGCGCTCGGTTTCGCGCCCGACGTGCCCGACGCGATCTCAAAGCTCTACGGCCAAAAGGAAACCATTCGCGAGATCGCCAATGACGATGCCGCGGCACTGGAAGCGGTGAAGGGCTTTACGGCTTAAGAGGACGCCGAAGCCCCGCCTGACGCGTCGCCTTGCGGAATCGACAGGCCCTTGACCAGGCCGTTCGGCTTCATGAACAGGCGCTTGCCCGGCGCGAAAGCCAGGGTGAAGGCGTGCAGGAACGGCATGCCGACGACGCCGTCATAGGGGAGGTCCGACGCCTGACGTTCATGCGGGTCGCTGAGCAACACCGCCAGGCGAGGGATCGGTATGCCGCCGATGGTGACGTCATCGGCCCTGACCAGCCGCCCCAGGGTCCGCTCGCCATTGGCCCCGATCGTCGGAATGTCCTGGATGACCGGGAACTTGTCCCACCAGCCTTGCTTACTGACGGTGTGGCTCTGAAGCAGCACGCTCCAGCTGGCGCCCGTATCGGCCAGGCATAAGAGCTTGGTGCCGGCGATGCGGATTTCGAGATAGACCTTGGCCGCGTCTTCGTGATTGTCGGCGTGATAGACGGCATTGACCTCGGTAAAGCCATCGAGATCCATAGCGACGCCGAGGTAATAGCGGATTTCCTTCGCGACAAAGTCGATCTGGCTCGGCAGCAAGGTCAGAAAATCGACCGGCAGGATACCGTCGACATCGTCATGGGGAATAGTTTCGAAGCCCGCCATTTCGAACTCGGGCACGCGCAGGCTGCCGCCCAGGACCATGTTCTTGACCGGATAGACCTTGCACACGTTCCAGCCCTTGAGGCTGTCTAGGCGAACCTCGCGGGTGGATATCAGGCCCAGTTGCAGCGCCAGATCGGACTTCATGACCGCCATCCCGGCGCCGGTATCGATCATGAAGGTGTAGGGGCCCTTGCCATCGATGGTCAGTTGAACGGATGGCCGCCCGGACGGCAGCGGGCTGATCGGCACACGCACGATCTTGTTCTGTGCCTGCGCCGCCGCGGGCAGAACGGCTGTCGCCGCCAGGGACGCGAGCAAAATCCGCCGGTCGATTGTCATGATAGTCCCCCCAAAATCGATCTGGCGGTTTCTATCATGGCTGGCGAAGAGGCGACAATGGTCCTGTCAGACAATTAGATTAAAAAGGCCGGCGGATCGCTCCGCCGGCCTTCCAGGGACTACCCCTTCACGCACACCACCTGCTTCAGCGTGTGGACGATCTCGACGTGGTCGGCCTGGGCGGACATCACGGCGTCGATATCCTTGTACGCCGCCGGCGTTTCGTCGATGACGTCGGCGTCCTTACGGCACTCGACACCGGCCGTGGCCAGCGCGTGGTCCTCAAGCGAGAACCGCCGCTTGGCTTCGGCCCGTGACATCGCCCGCCCGGCACCGTGCGAGCACGAACAGAGGGCCTCGGCTGCCGCCTTGCCGTCGATGCCGCGCACGATGAACGACTTGGCGCCCATCGAGCCCGGAATGATGCCGAGCGTCTCCGGCGTGATGCGCACGGCGCCCTTACGGGTCACCAGTACATCGGCGCCGAAGTGGTGTTCATGCGCCACGTAGTTGTGGTGGCAGTTCACCGCTTCGCAGTCGCAGGTGAAGCGCTTCGGCACCGACACCGACAGGGCTTCAAGGGCCGCCGTCATCATCAGTTCCCGGTTGGTCCGGGCGAACCGCTGGGCCCACGACACCGCGCCCATATAGTCACCGAACAGCTCAGAGCCTTCCGGCAGATAGGCCAGGTCCTCGTCCGGAAGGTTGACGAACCACCGCTTCATCTCGTGCTTGGCGCGCTCGATGAAGTAGGAGCCGATACGGTTGCCGATCCCCCGCGAACCGGAGTGCAGCATGATCCACACGGCATCGTTCTCGTCCAGGCAGACCTCGACGAAGTGGTTGCCGGTACCGAGCGTCCCGAGGTGGTTTTGCGCCCGATGCGCCGCCTGGCTGATCTTCGGATGCTTGGCGACGATCTTTTGCAGCTCGTCGTTCAGCCCCGAAAATGCTTGCGTGGCCTGAGCCGTGGCTTCGCCCCAGGCGCCACGGTCGTTGGTTCCGCCATTGTCGGTCCGGCCATGCGGAATCCGCTGCTCGATCGCCGTCCGCAGACCCGACAGGTTGTCGGGCAGGTCGGCGGCGGTCAGAGTCGTCCGCACCGCCATCATGCCGCAGCCAAGGTCGACGCCCACCGCCGCCGGAATGACCGCGCCCCTGGTCGGGATTACCGAGCCGATGGTCGCGCCCATGCCCCAGTGCACGTCGGGCATGATGGCTACGTGTTTGTGGATGAACGGCATGGCGGCGATGTTATCGAGCTGCTTGCGCGCCTGATCCTCGACCGCCACCCCGGCGATCCAGGCCTTGATCAGGCCGCCCCGAGCCCCCTGGAATGTTTGGGCAAGACTATCCGTCATGTCATTCTCCTTTCATGGATTTTTGCGGATAAACCCCGGATGGAAAAGCCTCCGGGAACAGGAATGGGAAAAGAAAAAGCCCTTTCGAACCGGTCGAAAGGGCTGCAACAAACGCATGAGGATGGGTTAACCTCAGGGTTTTCGCACACAGCCCGGCGTGGTGGTGACACGCGAATCCAGCAGGTACAGTTTGCCGGCCGTCTCGTGGGAGACGACAGGAGTTGGCATCCGGCGCTGGTTGAACAATGTGGTCATGCCGGCTTTATGCGCGCCTTGGGGTCGACGATCAAGTTACGATGGAAACTATGCCACAGGTGTGACTTCGGCGCATCACGCTGACAGGACTTCCCTGTGGCGTTCGGATATCAGCCCTGACATAAAGCCCGCACACTTACGCCCACATGGCCTGTTAGCGGTGCGGCGTGGAGAATAAGGGGACTAATCTGACATGCGCGCAATTTCTCTTCTGCTATTGACCTCAACTCTGGTGGCTGTAGCCGCCGAACCCGCCCTGGCCCAGATGGGTGGTGGCGGCATGGGCGGCGGAGGCATGGGTGGAGGCGGTATGGGCGGTAGCGGAGGCGGACGCGGCGGCGGACACAGCCATCGCGGCCAGGGCCAACAGGGCCAGAGCCAGTCGAGCGGCGCCCCCAATAATCCGAACGGCCCTCGGCCGCCGGCGACCATCCCCGTCGCCATGCGTCTGACCGGCACGGTCATCGTCAACGGCACCGCCAAGACCCTGGCGCACGGCGCCGTAGCGGCCGCCAAGCCCGACACGTCGGCCATCTACGCCGAACGCAGCGCCCAGCTCAGCCTCGACACCGTCGATCTCACCGGCGCCGGCGACGTCTCGCTGATCTCCGACAGCCGTGACAGCGGCCTTGACTCGACCCTGTTGATCGCCAGCCAATCCAGCGCCACCGTCAATGGCGGCACCATCACCACCACCGGCAAGGGCGCCAATGCCGCCTTCGTCAGCGATGCGGGATCCAAGCTGGCTCTGAAGAACGTGACCATCGTCACCCGCGCCGCCGAAGCCTATGGCGTCGAAGCCGCCGCCGGCGCCGACCTGACCGCCGACGCGCTTACCATTACCACCGGGGCCGACCGTTCCGTTGCCGTGGCGGTGCAATCGCCCAACAGCCACGCCACGGTCACCGGCGGCAGCTTCACCACCGGTGGCGCCGCGTCGAACATCTTTTATGTCGCCGGCGCGCTCGAAGCCACCGGCGTCAAGGCCGTCGCCCACAGCGCCGACGCCATCGCCGGCAATGGCGCCCGCTCACTGACCCTGACCGACAGCACGTTGAGTGGCGACGGCTATGGCGCCATGCTCTATGCCGCAAGCGACGCGCCCGCGCGCCACGGTCCAGGTGGCGGGCCCAACGGCCCTTCAGGCGGTGCCATGCCGATGGATGGCCCGGGCAAGCCCCTGCCCGCCGGCGTCTCCGGTCCCGCGGGTCCGGCGTCCAGCCACGCCGCCGTCCAGGCCCCAATGAGCGACGACGCGCCGCTGCGCAATACGCGTTTCACCATGACAGGCGGTTCGCTGTCGGCGCGGCACGCTGACTTCTACGTCACCAACCTGCACGCCGACATCGTGCTCGACCACGTCGCGTTGAAGAGCGAAGGCGGGATCCTCGTCAAGTCGGCCGCCGACCAGTGGGGCCCGCTTGGCCGCAATGGCGGCGACGTCCATCTCGACGCGCACAATCAAACCCTCAATGGCGATTTCGCCACCGACGTCATAAGCTCCATCCTGGTGTCGCTGAGCGATCACTCGGCCCTGACAGGCAAGACGACGCCAAATACCGACGTCGTCATCGACGCCACCAGCACCTGGACACTGACGGACGACACCAATGTCGGCAAGCTGACCGACGCCGCTATCGTCGGCGATACCGTGCCGAACATCACCGGCAATGGCCATACCCTGACGTATGACCACCGGCATAACCCGGCCCTGGCCAACAAGATCTACCAGCTGGCCGGCGGTGGCCAACTGGTGCCGGGCGGTCTCTAACTCGAAATTACGGCGCGCTGAACAGGCTGTTGGGCTTGGCGTAGAGGCTGCCGTCGGTGAGGAACAACCAGTTGCAACGCTGGATGAAGCCCATGCCGACCATGCCGTCGACCGTGGCACTACCGGTCGTTATCGTCGGGTCCTGCAGGGTGACCGGGATGCTATCGAGGTGGAACGGCCCAAGATCGAAGCCTGATGCCTTGGCGACGCGTATCTTGGTCGGCACGCCGTCAACCGTGGTCGTGTGCTCCTCGGGATTGGCGAACTTGTCCCACAGGCCGCGAGCCTGGACCGCCTTCGGAAAGAAGCTGACGCTTGCCGCCGCCGCGGTATCGATCGCACAGCGATAGTCCTCGCCCGCCAGCTTGATCGTCACATAGAACCGCCGGTCGCCGTCAGCAGGTATCTGGGCGATCTTGGTGTAGCCGGTCAGATCAGGCGGGCCGTAGGGGAAGACCTCGATCAGGTTGAGATCGAAATCGAGGCACGACGACTGCAGCGTAAGGAAATCGAGGCCGAGTTCGCCGGCCACGTGACGCCGGATCAGCGTATCGCGCCCGGCCAGCACGAAATGCGGCGACACCCAGCCGGCGCCCAGCAACAGGCCGGTGCTGTCGAAACCACCCTCGACGGCTGCCAAGCCGAAGCTGGTCGCCGCTGCAGGCGTAATGCCGCTGTGCAGGGTCGCGGTGTTGACGATGAACGGCAGGGGCGGCTTGCCCTTGATGGCTGCCGGAACGAGGATCCTATGGTCCTGGTAGATGAAGGATATGGCCGGATGGCGCGCGTCCAGCGTCGGCGTTACATTGGGCCGAGCGCCGGCGGACGGCGAAAAGCGGCTGTTCGGCTTGATATACAGCGTCTTGTGCCCGGCAAAGGCCAGGGTGAACTGACGCCACAGGCCGGAGCCGATAATGGCGTCGAACTCGTGGCTGCTGAAATCGTCAACAAGACCGGGGGGCGCCAATTCGCACCACAGATCGTCGAAATGGATGCCGCCAATAGCGATATTGGGAATCTTGGCGACCTTGGTTTTCAAAACCTCGCCATTGCCGCCGACGTTGTTGGTCGAAGCCGCATCGCCATAGGTCTTCCACAGGCCGTGATCGGAGACGAAGCCGCTGCCGATCAGCAGGCGTGTGCTGGCGCCGGTATCGACCAGGCACAAGAGCTTGCGGCCGTCCAGGGTGATGGTGACATAGACTTTTTCCGCGGTGCCGTCGGTATCCGCCTGAAACTCGGCATCGGCCTTGGTGAAGCCGGTCAGGTCGGGCTCGGCGCCACCGAGATAGTAGCGCACCATGCCAGCTTCGTAGTCGAGCTCGGTCGGCAGGGTGGTGAGGATCGACGCCGGCAGCACGCCATCGATGCCCGGCCCCATCGACTTGTCCTCGCCGACCAGATCCATGTGCGGAATCTTGAATATCCCGCCCATCAACAGGTCGCGCGCCGTATAGATGTAGTTGCTTTCGTGGCCCTTGATGCTGCCCGTCTGGATGACACCGCTCTGCGGCAGCTTCAGTCGTTTGGCGACGTCTTCCCGGATCGCCGCGCCAAACGCCCCGGTATCGATCAGGAAACGGAACGACGCATCACCGCCGATGGTGACGTCGACAATGGGACGGCTGAAGGCGTCAAAGTCGATCGGGATCTGGACGATGTATTTCTTCTTGTCCTGCGCGCTGGCAGGCAAGGCCGTCACGGCCAGCAGCGCGCTGCCGCCAAGCATGAGATCGCGTTTGCTGAGCATGGGCATCCCCCCCGGGACGATTTTTCTGATACCCGGCGGCATAGCATGACACCGGTAGCGCCGCTACCTTGGCGCGTCAAAAATAAGCGTGACCGCTATCGATGCCGCGATGGAATTCAAGCCGGCGATAGAAGGCTTCTGGGTCTTTCGGCTTCACCACCCAGGACGGGTCGTGATTGAGCAGGTCGTAGAGCCGCGTCAGGGTGAAACGCAGGGCCGAACCGCGCGCGAACAGCGGCAAGGCGGCGATTTCCGCTTCCGACATCGGGCGTTCGGCGATGTAGGCCTTGGCAAAGGCCGAGATCATCTCCGGCAGCGGATGCCCGCCGGGCGTAAAGCCCCAGGCATTGAGCGCCACCGCCAGGTCATAGGCGAAAAAGTCGGTGCAGGCGTAGTAATAGTCGATGACGCCGGTGACCTCGCCGTCGTCGCTCATCAGCACATTGTCGGTGAAGTAGTCGGCATGGATGGCGCCGGTCGGCAGGTCTGCCGGCCATCGCGTTTTAAGGAAATCCAGCTCAGCGCGGAAGTCTTCGAGGATGGCCTCGGCGCGCGGGTTCTCCGCCGCTCTTGGCTCGCAGCGGGCGATCAGGTGCGGCCAGACGTGCGGCCCCATCGAATTGCGCCGCGTTTCCGCAAAATCGCCGCCCATCAGGTGCAGCTTGGCGAGATAGGCGCCGGCGGAGGTGGCGTGGCGGGTATCCGGATTGCGCGGCCAGCGCCCAGGCAGCCACTTGATAAGGGCGCAGGCCTTACCGTTGATGACGCCGAGGCTCGAGCCGTCGCGCTTCAACGCCGGCCCCGGCGCGGGATAGCCCTTGCGATCGAGATAGAGGGTGTAATCCATGAACCACGGCAGGTCTTCCTGCGGGGTGGCGGCCTCAAACAGGGTCAGGGCATAGAGACCGGTCGTGGTTTCGACCTTGAAATTGGTGTTGGAAACGCCTTCCTCGATGCCTTCGAGATGCGTCACCTCGCCGATGTCATAGGCCGCGAGATAGGCCTTGGCGTCGTCCAGGGTAACGTTCGTGAATACGGCCATGCGAAAAAGGCTCACCTTGCGTTCGGGTGAGCCTCATAAGGCGTCCCGCCGGACGGGACAATAGCATGGACGGTTTTCAACCGGGTTAAGCGCGGCTTTTCGCCTTGCCGAGCAGGACGATCAGCAGGCCGCCGCCGATGGTCGAGATCAGTACGCGGTTGAAGGCGCGATAGGCGATGACGCCGACGCCATCGGTCAGGGTTTCACGTGGCCCGCTGGCGATAACCACGGTGGCATTGGCGGCGCGCTGATGCAGGGCAGCGATCAGACAGGCGACACCCAGAACCATACAGGCGATGGCGAAGGTGATGATGGCGATAAGGGCGCCTACGGGCAAGCCGGCCATGTGCATGTAACGCTCCGGAAACCTTAATAAGATCCGTTAAACACGGATCGCTTGTTAAAAAGCCATATGGTCTTGCTGCGACCTGTTCGCAAGGATTGGGCACAAGGGTCGCAGCAAGAACTGTGCCTACACAGCGCGGCGATTGGCGGCGCCGAAAATGAACAGCAGGATGACGGCGCCCAAGGTCGAGATCAGGATCGAACCGACCATGCCATACCAGTAGATGCCGAGAATGCTGGCGACGAAACCGCCAACGATCGAGCCCAGGAGGCCGACGACCAGATTGCCGATCAATCCGCCGCGTCCACCGGTGATGACGTGAGCCAGCCAACCAGCGATAATACCGACAAGAAGGGCGGCCAGAATTCCAGAGACATGCATTTGAACCTCCGATTGGCTGTTTGAACAGCGTGAAACCCAAGGTCACCGTAGGATTTGCCGTTGTAAAAACGCCATCAGGACACGGCGTTACTTTTGCAAATTCGCCCTTGGTCTTTGCTCTCAGGTTCACTAAACCGCGCCATTAGAATCCATCGCTTGGGCAAAGGCCTTCGATTTGATAGTCAGCCACGCCCTGATAAGGACTGTCACCATGGCCAAGACCGTGAATTCTGTCGTCGATCTGATCGGCAATACCCCGCTGATCCGCCTCAAGGCGGCGTCCGAGGCGACGGGCTGCGAGATTCTCGGCAAGGCCGAATTCCTCAATCCGGGACAGTCGATCAAGGACCGCGCCGCCTTGTGGATCATTCGCGACCACGAAAAGGCCGGCCGGCTGAAGCCCGGCGGCACCATTGTCGAAGGCACGGCCGGCAATACCGGCATCGGTCTGGCCATGGTCGCCAATGCGCTGGGGTACAAGTGCGTCATCGTCATTCCGCGCACCCAGGCGCAGGAAAAGAAGGACGCCATCCGCGCCTTCGGGGCCGAGCTGATCGAGGTCGATGCTGCCCCTTACTCTAACCCCAACAATTACGTGCGTTATTCCGGCCGTTTGGCCGAGGAGCTCGGGGCTGCCAATTCTTCAAGCGTAGTGTGGGCGAACCAGTTCGACAATGTCGCCAACCGCAACGCCCATATCGAGGCCACCGGCCCGGAAATCTTCGAGCAGACGGGCGGCAAGCTCGACGCCTTTATCTGTGCGGTCGGATCCGGCGGCACGCTGGGCGGCATCAGCCAGTACATGAAGGCCAGGAAGCCAGACGTGCAGATCGGCCTGGCCGACCCATATGGCGCTGCGCTTTACAGCTATTACACCTCCGGCGAGCTGAAATCCGAAGGCACCTCGATCTCCGAAGGCATCGGCCAGGGCCGCATCACCGCCAATCTTGAGGACGTCGTCGTCGACCGCGCCTATCGCGTGTCGGACGAGGAATGGCTGCCGGTACTGTACGACATGATCAAGACCGAGGGCCTGTGCCTTGGCACCTCGTCGGCACTCAACGTCGTCGGCGCGATGAAGATGGCCAAGGACCTGGGTCCGGGAAAGACCATCGTCACCGTACTGTGCGACTACGGCAATCGCTACGCCTCGAAGATCTTCAACCCGGCCTTCCTGGCGGAAAAGGGCCTCCCCACGCCGCCGTGGATGCCGGCTCCGGAGGCCGCGGCTTAGGTGATCGATTTCGGCAAAGAGCGGCTCGATACTCTCCTCCCCATTTCGTCGAAATGGGGAGGTGTCGGCGCGATGCGCGCAGCGCAAGTCGACGACGGAGGGGTCACTTCTTCGACGGTAAGTGACCCCTCCGTCATCTCGCTTCGCTCGCTGCCACCTCCCCATTTTGAAAAAATGGGGAGGAGAATCTCAAATATCCTGCGCGGCGAACACCGGACGTTCGCGGGCACCGCTGGTCGCCGGTTCGGCCTTGGCGGCCTCGTCGCGCAGCCACTCCATGAAACGCAGTTGCGCCGTGCTGGGTTCGCGGGTTTGCGGCCACACCAGATAGTAGCCGAAGCTCAACGGGGCATCGGCCTCGTTGAACAGCACCTTGAGCCGGCCTTCGCGCAGATCCTGCTCAGCGATGGTGCGCTTGGCCAGGGCCACGCCACGGCCGGCGACCGCCGCCTCGATGACCATGGACGACTGGTTGAAGCGCGGCCCGCGCGTCGCATCGACGCCGTCGACGCCGTGGGCCTTCAGCCACATCGCCCAGTCGGGGCAGCTCGGATCGGTCTCGAAGCCGACGTCATGCAGCAGGACGTGGTGGGCCAGATCGGCAGGCTTCTTCATCGGCGCCGCCTCGAACAGCAGGGGCGAGCACACCGGCACCACGGCCTCGGCCAGCAGGTGCTCGACGTTCAGCCCGGTATAGTGGCCGTTGCCGTAGCGCACGGCCAGGTCGATGTCGGAGACCGCGAAATCGACCGGCGCCATATCGGCGCTCACCCAAACATCAATGTCCGCATTAGCTTCGCTAAACTCATACAGCCGCGGCATCAGCCATTTGGCGGCAAAGGACGGCGCCGCCGATACGGTGACGCGACCCTTTTGCGTGCCGGACTTCATCACCCGCGTGGCTTCGAACATCTTTTCGAAGCCCTCCTTGAGAATCATCGCCGAGGCGCGGCCGGCATCGGTCAGCACGACGCGGCGGCCGTCGCGCTGGAACAGCTCGACCCCGACATGCTCTTCCAGCAGGCGGATCTGTTGCGACACCGCCCCCGGGGTGACGAACAGCTCTTCGGCTGCCTGTTTGAAACTTTCATACCGCGCGGCGGCTTCGAATACCCGAAGCGCCGACAGCGGCGGCAAACGATCACGCGACATCTATCTTGTCTTAAGTTCCGTTGACGGATAACGCGTCCTATAACCCAATTTCAGTTTAAAAAAACTATCCGGAGTTAAATTAATGAGCGACAATGCGCTCCATCATGTCGAGGCTCTCGAAGCCGGCCAGACCTGGACCACCGACGTCGTGGTCATCGGCGCCGGGCCCGTCGGGCTGTTTTCGGTGTTCGAACTCGGCCTGCTCGACATCAAGTGCCACCTGGTCGACATCCTCGACAAGGTCGGTGGCCAATGCGCCGAGCTCTATCCGGAAAAGCCGATCTACGACATTCCAGCGTGGCCGATCATTTCGGGCCAGGACCTGACCCTGCGCCTGCTGGAGCAGATCCATCCGTTCGGCGCCAAGTATCATCTTGGCGAAATGGCGGTTGGCATCCGCAAGCTCGAGGACGAAGGTCTGTGGGAGCTGACGACCGATCAGAAGACGGTGATCCGCGCCAAGGCGATCGTCATCGCTGCCGGCGGGGGCTCGTTCCAGCCGAAGAAGCCGCCGATCCCCGGCATCGAGGGCTTTGAAAACATCGGCCCCGGCAAGGGCGTGCACTACGCGGTGCGCCAGATGGAAGCCTTCCGTGGCAAGAAGATCGTCATTTCGGGCGGCGGCGACTCGGCGCTCGACTGGACGCTGAACCTGCAGCCGATTGCGGAACGCGTCACCCTGATCCACCGCCGCGATGATTTCCGCGCCGCCCCGCACTCGGTGGCCAAGATGCGCGAACTGGTGGCAGCCGGCGAGATGGATCTGGTCATTTCACAGGCCACAGCCTTGAAGGGTGAGACCTCGCACTATCTCGAAGCCGTGCACATCGAAGACGCCGACGGCAATGCTTCGGAGTTGGCGGCTGATGCGTTTTTGCCGTTCTTCGGCCTGACGATGAAGCTCGGACCGGTGGCGGAGTTCGGGTTGAACCTGCACGAAAACCTGATCCCGGTGGACACGGAAAAGTTCGAGACCTCGACGCCCGGCATCTTCGCCATCGGTGACATCAACCACTATCCGGGCAAGCTGAAGCTGATCCTGTCGGGCTTCCACGAAGCCGCTTTGATGGCGCAACAGGCGTTCCGCTATGTCCACCCGGACCGCAAGCTGCGTTTCCAATATACCACTTCCTCCAGTGACCTGCAAAAGAAGCTGGGCGTGAAGTAACGGGGTTTGGGGCCTGCGGCCCCAAGTCTTACCTAATCCAATGAAAAAGCCCCGCCCCAAAAGGGCGAGGGCTTTTTCATTGGAATAAGAAAGGTTGTGGGGTCATCGACCCCACGCCCCATTACTTTTCCGCGCTACTTTTCCGGTCGAAAAAACAGCCCCAGCTTCAGGCTTTCACCGATACGCGACGCCCGCACCATGAAGTACTCGACCGCACGCTCATCCGGCGCCAGGTCGCGCAAGGTCTGCTCGAACAGGAACAGCCATTCGCCGAAATGCGCCGGCTCGATCGCCGGTACGCGCAGATGGGCCTGCATCGGCCGCCCGGAGTAGGCGCCGGCATTCAACGCTACCGATTCCCAGAATTGTTTGAGCTTGGCCAGATGGTCCGGCCAGTCGTCGACGACGTCATTGAAGATCGGGCCCAAATGCGGATGCACCCGCACACGCTCGTAAAAGGTATCGACCAGGCGCGAAATGAAGGCCTCATCGATGCCGATCGCCGCTGCATCCTCGCGAATCTTGCGCCGCGCCGCCAAGGCATGTTCCGAAGTCATAGCCGATCTCACTCAATTCATCGGCACCAATATATGGCGCCCAGCGCGCAGACACCATGCGTCACGGTGTCTCGCGAGCCTTTATGCGTCCTCTAGGCTCGTCGGTTTCTGGCTGATTGTTTCCTTATAGCAGCACTCCTAGCCTCGTGAGTCGCGACCGGAGACTTGCCATGCGCCACCAACCCAGCATTCATCCCAGCAATATCGCCTTCGAGGTCGATGCGGACTTTATCGATGCCGACGGCTGCGCCTGCCCGCTGTGCCGGCCACATGGTGCGCTGTTATCCTTCGTGTCGCGTGACGATTTGCGCCTCGTCGATGCCCCCGCCCCCCGCCGTTTCGATCGCCAGCGCCTGACGCATTGCTTTACCGTTGCCGCGCAAATGCCAACGCCGCATTCCGGCACCGACTTCGGCCGCTGGACCGGTCACGGCAAGCTGACCTATCGGCATTCCTCCAAGTGAGTTATTGGCAAAATAGCCTTCCTAAAGCTTAAGGCCACAAACCATCGCTTTAACTTGCGGGGGGTAAAACTTACATAGAGCCTGTCTTCAGCCCTGTGTGAGCCGATGTTAGCCCTCCCCTTGTCCTGGCCTTTGAGCGACCGCACTGTCGTTTTGATGGGCGACGGCGCGTGGCTGGAACGCAAGCTCGCCTTGTTTGCGCGCACGCCGGCGACCTTGCGCGTCTTCACGGGCGGACGGTGGCCGGACGCCGCCGATCTCGCCGACGCCGCCTTGATCGTGGTGGCCTTCGAGGACCGCGCCCTGGCTGAACGCGGTGCGGCACTGGCGCGCACGTCGAAGGCGCCGCTGAACGTCGTCGACTATCCCGACCTGTCCGATTTTCACGTCCCGGCGATCATCGACCGCGGCCCGTTAAGCATCGGCGTCGCCACCGGCGGCACCGCGCCGGTTCTGGCCCGCGAAACCCGCGCCAGGATCGAAGCCGCCGTGCCGCCGTCGGAAGCCTACCTCGCCGAATTCGCCCTGGCGATCAGCCCAACGATGCGCGCGCGTATCGCCAATGTCGACGACCGCCGCCGCGCCTGGGAAGCCCTGCTGGCTTCGCCCGCTGCCGAGCTGGCGCGCCAGGGCAAGGTCACCGAAGCCGTCGAGCAAGCAAAAGCCACCGATTTTGCGGCTGCACGCACGGGCATCGTCCATCTCGTTGGCGCTGGCCCCGGTGATCCGGAGTTGCTGACGCTGAAAGCTCTGCGTTTGCTCAACGAGGCCGATGTCATCGTCTATGACCGCCTGGTCGGTGACGGCATTCTCGACCTCGCCCGCCGCGATGCCGACCGCTTCTATGTCGGCAAGGAACGCAGCAATCATTCGGTGCCGCAGGACCAGATCCACGATCTGCTGGTCGAACAGGCCCGCCTGGGCAAGCGCGTCGTCCGCCTGAAGGGCGGCGACCCGTTCGTCTTCGGCCGCGGCGGCGAAGAGGTCGAAGCCCTGCGCGCCGCCGGCGTCGAGGTTCATGTCACGCCGGGCATTACCGCGGCCTTGGGCTGCGCGGCGTCGAGCGGCGTGCCTCTGACCCATCGCGATCACGCGCAAAGCGTCACCTTCATCACCGGCCACAGCAAGGACGGCGATCATTCCAATCCGCTGATGTTGGACTGGTCGGCCCTGTCGGCGCCGCATCACACGCTTGTCGTCTATATGGGCGTCGCTACGGCGCATGAGATCGCCACCCGGCTGATGCGCCACGGCCGCGAGCCGCAAACCCCGGTGCTGATCATCGAAAACGGCACCCGCGCCAATGAACGCCGCATCCCGGCGACCCTTGCCACCCTGGAACAGACCGTCGCCGATCGCGCCTCGAAAGCGCCGGCATTGCTGATCATCGGCGAAGTCGTCTCGCTCTACCACCAGGACGTGGCCGCCTTTCTGGAGACCGTTGCATGAAATTGTTGACCGCCAATCGCCTGAGCGACGGCGTGGTGCTGTGGTACACGGCCGCCGGCTGGGTCGAAGACGGCGCGCATGCGGCGCGTCTCGATGACGCCGAGGCCGAGGCGCTGCAAAAAGCGTGGGCGGCGCGCGAGACCGAGGTCGTCGCCCCCTATCTCATCCCGCTGACTGACACCGGCACGCCGGTGCAGCGCGAACACGTCCGTGAATATGTCCGCGCCAACGGGCCGACCGCCGGCCAGACGGCGTTTGACACCGCCCGCTCTTTCCACCGCTCCGAAATCTTCGAGTAAGGCCATGTATCAATACGACGATTTCGACCATGCCTTTGTCGCCGACCGCAACGCCGAGTTCGCCGACCAGGTCAAGCGGCGCCTCGGCGGTGAGATCACCGAGGACCAGTTCAAGCCGCTGCGACTGATGAACGGCCTTTATCTGCAACTGCATGCCTACATGCTGCGCATTGCCGTGCCCTATGGCGTGTTGTCGTCGCGTCAGGTGCGCAAGCTGGCCCACATCGCGCGCACCTATGACCGCGATTTCGGCCACTTCACCACGCGCCAGAATCTGCAGTTCAACTGGATCAAGCTGGCCGACGCGCCGAAGATCCTGGAGGAACTGGCCGAGGTCGAGATGCACTGCCTGCAGACCTCGGGCAACTGCATCCGCAACACCACCACCGATCAGTTCGCCGGCGCCGCCAAGGATGAGGTTGCCGATCCGCGCCCGTGGGCCGAGCTGATCCGCCAGTGGTCGTCGAACCACCCGGAATTCACCTTCCTGCCCCGCAAGTTCAAGATCGCCATCACCGGCGCCACGCGCGACCGCGCCGCCATCCGCGTTCACGATATCGGCCTGCACCTCAAGCCCTCGGGCTTCGACGTCTATGTCGGCGGCGGCATGGGCCGCACTCCCTATCTGGCGCCGCCGATCAAGACCGGCCTGGCGCCTGAAAACCTGCTGAGCTATCTCGAAGCCTGCCTGCGCGTCTATAACCGCTACGGCCGCCGCGACAATATCTACAAGGCGCGCATCAAGATACTGGTGTCGAGCCTGGGCGCCGAGGAATATCGCCGTCAGGTCGACGAGGAATGGGCGCGGATGGACAAGGCCAAGGTCGACGCGCCGCTGGCCGAAGTCGAGCGCCTGAAAAGCTATTTCCCCGACCCCGAATTTGTGGCGGGCTTCGATGCCTCGGCCTTCGAGCGCGCCAAGACGGCTGATGCCGCCTTTGCCCGCTGGGTGCGCAACAATACCCAGGCCCACAAGCGCGACGACCACGTCAGCGTCACCATTTCGCTGAAGCCCACCGGCCTGCCGCCGGGCGATGCGTCCTCGGCGCAGATGGATTTGATGGCCGACGTCGCCGAGCAATATGCCTATGGCGAACTGCGCGTGTCGCACGAGCAGAACATCGTCCTGCCGCACGTCGCCAAGGGCGCGCTTTACGACCTCTACCGTCAGCTCGACACGGTCAATCTGTCGACCGCCAATGCCGGCAAGATCACCGACATGATCGTCTGCCCGGGCCTCGACTACTGCTCGCTGGCCAATGCCCGTTCGATCCCGCTGGCCCAGGAAATCTCGCAGCGTTTCGACGACGCCAATCTGACGGACAAGATCGGCGATTTGCAGATCAAGATGTCGGGCTGCATCAATGCCTGCGGCCACCACCACGTCGGCCATATCGGCATCCTCGGCGTCGACAAGCAGGGCATCGAATTCTACCAGATCCTTCTCGGCGGCCGCGCCGACGAGAAGGCGAGCCTCGGCGTCATTACCGGCAAGGGCCTGCCCGCCGAAGCCGTGCCGGCGGCGATCGAGCGCGTCGTGCGCCTCTATCTCGACCTGCGTACCGCGGACAGCGAACGCTTTATCGATACCTTGGAACGCGTCGGCCGTGACGCCTTTGCGGAGGCCCTGCATGAGCCTGCCTGAGACTCCTAAACCCAATTCAGCCTATACGCCCGCTCTGGTGACGCGCGACGGCGCCGTCCTGCCCGACGGCTGGCAGTTGCTGAACGACGCCGACACGATCACCGGCGACGGTCCGCACGTGCTTGGCTTCGAGCGCGCCCTGCGCGAGCTCGATGGCCTCAACGACCGCTATGGCGTGCGCGTCCAGCCTGGCGATGACGTCCGCCTGCTCGAACCCTTCCTCGACAAGATCGCCCTGGTCGAAGTCGCTTTCCCGGGTTATCGCGACGGCCGCGGCTATTCGACCGCGCGCATCCTGCGCGAAGATCTGGGCTTTACCGGCATCGTCCGCGCCGTCGGCGATGTGCTGCGCGATCAGCTGTTCTACATGCTGCGCTGCGGCTTCGACGAATTCGTCGTCAAGGATCGCGATCCGGCCGAGGCTGTGACTTCCGCAGCCAAGCGCTTTTCGACCACCTATCAGGCGGCGGCCGACAACCGGGCTGCGGCCTGGCGTTTACGCGCGGCCAGGCAAACCGCATGACCGTGCTTGTAGATATCGTCCGCGACCTGAAGGGATCGGAAAACGGCCAGCGCGCCGCCGAGCTCAGCGCCCACTATGAAGGTATGACGCCCCAGGAAATCCTGCGCGACGCCATCCGCAATCAATTCTTCGGCGATATCACCCTGTCGTCGTCGTTCGGCGCCGACAGCGCCGCCTTGTTACACATGGTATCGGAAATCGATCCCAGCTTGCCGGTGCTGTTCCTCGATACCGACCGCCATTTCTTCCAGACGCTGCAATATCGCGACGAGCTGGCGGCGCGGCTTGGCCTGACCAACATCGTCAACCTGCGTGCCGATGCCGATGAAGCCGCGGCGGAAGACGGCAAGGGTACGCTGTGGCGCACCCATCCCGACCAGTGCTGCGACCTGCGCAAGGTGCGCCCGCTCAACCGCATCATGGAAGGCTACGGCGCCTGGATTTCCGGCCGCAAGCGCCACCAGAGCACGACGCGCACCAACCTGCCGATCGTCGAATGGGACGGCCGCCATTTCAAGGTAAACCCGCTGGCGACCTGGACTCAGGCCGATCTCGACGCCTATTTCGCGCAGCATAATTTGCCGCCGCATCCGCTGGTCGAACAGGGCTTTCCGTCGATCGGCTGCTTCACCTGCACCAAGCCGGTGGCTTCAGGTGAAGACGCGCGCTCGGGCCGCTGGGCCGGCACCGAAAAGGTCGAGTGCGGCATCCACAACCCGATCTACGGCGGCGACGGTATCTAGCTTCGGCTATTTCTCAGGATCTTTAGCGGTAAACGGCGAACAGCACGGCTGACCGATGGCGTGGAATTCCATGATTTCGGCGCGCGTTCCGTCGGGATCGTAGAGGTTCAGCTGCCACTTCGCGTCGCGGCCGATTTTCGGCAGACCGTTGGGGTCCTGACCCTGCAAGCGATCGCCATTCCACAGCGTCGTATAGGTCGCCTCGATACTGGCGACGCCCAACGAGAAGTGGTTGAGAATACCGGCCACCTGAGCGCTCATGGCCGGCGGAATGCCGCGGCCGTCCACGGGCTTTTGCACCATGTATTCAATCCAGTCGCTGCCGTCGGGCACCTGCTGCGATATCCACACAGGCGTTTCGTCCTTTTCACTGCCGCCATACCAATAGGGCCGGAAACCCAGCACATCGCGATAAAAACCGTCTTCGGCAGCGCGGTTATGGATGATGTAGCCGACGTGGATGATGTGGCCGGACAGAGGATCAACCGGCACATCGGGCAGCTTGGCCGGGTTCTGGACGAACTCGACGCGATTGCCTTCCGGGTCGGTGACGTCGAACCACGAACTGCCATCGCTGCCTTTGGTGACGTGCGCCGGGACAGCGATCTTTTTCGCCGCCATGTACAGACGTAGGCTCTCAGCGTCGGCGGTGGCGAAAGCCACGTGATCAAGCCGATTTTTCGGATCGGCCTGGCTGGCCGGTAGCGGCAGGACCTCGACGAACTGCGCCGGGGAAAAATAGTAACGCGCACCCGCCGGGTTTTCCGGATCGGTGCCCCTGGTGGCGCCGAGATCGTGGACGTAAAAGCGCTCGCTCTTGGCCGGATCGGCGCTGTAGACAGCGATATGCGACACGCCGGTGATCGCCGGCCGGGAAACGGGTGCCGCCAGGGCCGGGGCCGCAAACAACAGGTACGCGCACGCGCTCAGATAGGTCTTCATCGCTTCCACCCGGTTATATGTTATCGCTAACAGCTAACACGAGTGGACGACGGAATCTACAGGTTGAGCGGCTCGGAAGTCTTCGATGGCGTGAAGGTCGGGTGCGGCCCGTAACGATTGTCACCCGGTGAGCCCGGCATGATCAGCAACTCAACTGTCATCCACGCCCAACCGATGACGGGCACCAGGACCATCAGATTCCACCAACCCGAGCGATTGCGGTCGTGAAACCGCTTGGCGCAGATGGTGTAGGCGATAACGACCAAAAGCGCGAACAGGGCGTGGTGGGTGTCGCTGTGGGTCAGCAGGTTGACGATATAGGCGTCGGTCGCCGTATTGGCATAGACGTGCTGGCGCAGGGCGGTGTCGTGTACACCGGCCAGGACATTGGCGAACAGGGCCGCCAGAACCAACACCGACAAAAAGAACTCACGCCGCCGTACCCGGCCGTTGATGCTGAACAAAAAGGCGAGAAAAGCCATGCCACACCTGTATCAAAGAAAGACCTCAGGCTGACGTTAGCAAATTTTAAACCATAAGCTTTGTGCGCAAAATCGACAAAAATCGCTCAAATATGTTCATTTATGCGGCGGGGAACGGGCGTGTGGGCGTATAAGCTGTCAGACAATGTTTCACAGGGGAAACAAATGAACAGGTTCGCCCTCACCGCCCTTGCCCTCGTTCTGGCAATGGCTCCCGCCTCTCAAACCCAGGCGCAAACCCAGTCACCGCCGGTCATAGTCTCGGGTGTCGCACCCGGCGCAACGGCGCCGGCCGAGCCGCCGCGCGAATGGATCGACAAGACGACCGGCCACCACGTGGTGCGCATCTCCGACGAGGCCGGATCGACCTCGAACTATTTCAACGTCAACAGCTTCACGCCGGACGGCCAGTGGATGGCCTATTCGTCGCCGTCGGGCATCATGGCGCTGAACCTGAAGACCCACGAAAAGAAGCTGATCCTGCCGGGCCGTGTCAGCCTGCTGTTCGTCGGCCACAAGACCGGCACGGTCTATTACACCACCGGCCTCGAACAGACCCAGGGACACGACGCCAATTCGCCGCACGTCCCGGGCACGGCCGCGGCGGCTGCGGCCACTCAAGGCGCGTCCGCTCAGGGCGCGCCGGCGAAGACGCCGATGGCCGACCGCGACCGCCGCGGGCCCCGCGACCTGATGGGCTATGACATCAATACCGGACAGTCGCGCAAGATCGTGTCGCTGCAGCCCGGCTACTCGATCGAGACCGTCAACGCCGACGAGACCCTGTTCGCCGGGGCGCGCAATACCGGCGCCGGCGCTCAAGGAATCGCCGCTCAAAGCATGATGGGCACACGCGATCCCGGCGACGAGGTCGGCCTCGACGGCAAGAAGCTGACCTATGCCGAGGGCCGCGAGGTCCAGATCAACCGCCGCCTGATGCAGAAGATCCCGATGGAAATCTTCACCGTCGACGCCAAGACCGGCGCGATCAAGACGGTCACCGCCTCGACCGACTGGCTCAACCACCTGCAGTTCTCGCCGACCGATCCAGATCTGCTGCTCTATTGCCACGAAGGCAACTGGCACATCGTCGACCGGCTGTGGCTGGTCAATGTCAAGACCCTGGCCAAGCCCAAGCTGCTGCACGTGCGCACCATGAACATGGAAATCGCCGGCCACGAATGGTGGAGCGCCGACGGCAAGACCATCTGGTACGACCTGCAAACCCCGCGCGGCGTCGATTTCTGGGTCGCCGGCTATCGCGTCGCCGACGCGCACCGCACCTGGTACCACATGGACCAGAACGACTGGGGCGTGCACTTCAACCAGTCGCCCGACGCCTCGGTATTCTCGTCCGACGGCGGCGACAGCGAAATGGCCGCTCACGCGCCGGACGGCAAGTATCTCTATCTGCTGCATCCCAACAAGGTGCCCGACGTCGCCGGCATTCATGCCGCCAATAGCGGCGATCTGATCGAGCCCGGCTTCTTCACCGCCGAGAAGCTGGTCGACCTCAACAACCACAATTACCGCCTCGAACCGAATGCGACCTTCACGCCGGACGGCAAGTGGCTGGTCTTCCGCTCCAACATGTGGGGGCCGAGCCACGTCTACGCCGTCGAACTGACCAAGGCGCAATAATGCGTACGGCCGTTTCCGTCCTTGCCCTGCTGCTCGTCGCCACACCGGCGGCGGCGCAGCAGGTGCCGTCACGCGACGCCGTCCTCGCCGTTCTCAAAAGCGAAGCCTCGGCCGAGGTGGCGCGGCTGAAAAACCTCGATGCCCATCCGGAACTGCCGCACGACTCGGTGACCGGCCTGACCGCCAACTGGGTGTCGGGGACCTTCCTGATCGGGGCGGAGCGGCTATCACAGGCGACCGATGTGCCCGAGGTGCGCGAGTACACACTGCGCGCCGCGGCCAGATTCAACTACGCCCTGGCCGGGGCCGAGGCGCCGGTTAACATGATCAACGCCAATAACGTCACCATCGGCGACGTCTATGAAAGCGTCTATCAGCGCACCGGTCAGGCGGGCGTCATCCTGCCGTTGCAGCAGCGGCTAGACTACACCCTACCCTATCTGACCAAAACGCCGGTGCCACAGCGCCTGACCTGGTGGTGGTGCGACGCCCTGTTCATGGCCCCGGCCGTCTATGTGCGCATGAGCCAGATCACCGGCGACCGCAAATATATCGACGCCATGGACGTCCAGTGGTGGCGGGTTTACGACCGGTTGTGGGACGACAAGGAGCACCTGTTTGCCCGCGATGAGCGCTTCATCGATCGCCGCGACGGCAATGGCAAGAAGATCTTCTGGTCGCGCGGCGAAGGCTGGGTCATTGCTGGCCTGGCGCGGATGCTGGAGGCCATGCCGGCCGATTATCCATCGCGGCCGAAATACGTGAAGGTCTATCAGCAGATGGCGGCGCGGCTGATCGAGCTGCAGGGCGAGGACGGCCTGTGGCGGTCAAGCCTGATCGATCCGGCGGCCTTCCCCGAACCCGAGACCTCGGGTACGGCGCTGGAAACCTATGCCCTGGCATTCGGCGTCAATCACGGCCTGCTCGATCGCAAAACCTACCTGCCGCACGTGCTGAAGGCGTGGGCGGGATTGAACGCCCACATTCTGCCGAGCGGCATCCTCGGACAGGTGCAGACGGCGGGCGATCAGCCGGTGCCGACCATGCCGGATACGACAACCATGTATGCGTCGGGCGCCTTCATCATGGCCGGGCTGGAAATCGCCGCCTTCAACGATCCGCAAACGCCACTGCCGGTCGCCGTTCCAGCGCCAAAGATCCTGGGCTCGCCCATGGCCTTCACGCCGCCGGCGCCGCGTCCCGCCGATCCCAATGCTTCGGCGTTCGAGCAATCGGAAGCCAGGCGCAAGATCGAGGAGCGCCAGGCCACGCGGTCCTTGGCCTATGATCCGGTGACCGACGATCCCGACTTCAAGCCGGGTTTGCCGGGCGCAAAATGAAAAAGGCGGCTCCGAACGGAGCCGCCTTTTTCATCTATTTCGCAAACGATCAGATCATAGGTCACGTGCGGTTCCGCAGGCTCTGCCGCACTTGCATCAGGATGCGTCCCAAATGATTTTCGCCGCTGCCATCCTGACCGGCGCCCCAGAAATAGTCGCCCGGCGCCGCTTCGACAATGTCACGCTCGCCCGTCGATAACAGCAGGGCACGCGGCTCGACGTGGGTTTGAAATTTCTTCCGAACAGCCTCGGCCATGGTCGCCACTTTGACCTGCTCCCAGTCGAGACGAATGGGAACGCTGCGGTCGCGGCCCAGTGCGGCCGCTTGTTTGGGGGGCGAGGTGCGGCGGATACGGTCACGATAGATCGCGTCGCCGAACTTCTGAGCCTGGAAATAGTGCTCTACCGTCGGCCACCATTGCCCGTCCATCTCGACGCCGTGGCGCGAGAAATTGGAAAACGCGCCATAAACCTCGTCCGGCGTATAGAAATAAACCGGCTCCAAGCTCATGACGCGCTCATATCAAGCTATCTTTTGCTTCTTTTCATGCAGAGCCAGGATTTCGTTCGGCATGACTTCAACGAAAGCCTTCAGCGCATTGTCCCAATCGTCGAGGATGGCCTCGGCCTTGGGCGAGAAGGTGCGCTTGTGGTGCTCTTCGATCAGCTGACGCAGGCGCGCCGCATTGGCTTCCGGCACCGCCCGCAGCGTAACGCCTTCGCCATTGGTGCGCGAAGCCAGGCGCTGTTCCGGATCGAAGACATAGGCCACGCCACCGGTCATGCCGGCGGCGAAGTTGCTGCCGGTCGCGCCCAGGATAACCACCTGGCCACCGGTCATGTATTCGCAGCCGTGGTGACCGATGCCTTCGACAACCGCCGTAGCGCCCGAATTGCGCACGGCGAAGCGTTCACCGACCGTGCCGGCGACGAACAGTTGACCCGAAGTGGCGCCATAGAGGATGGTGTTGCCGGCCAGGGCCTGGTTTTCCTGCCACGCCTTCGGACGCACGACGATGGTCGCGCCCGACAGGCCCTTACCGACATAGTCGTTGGCTTCGCCGACCAGGTTGATCAGCAGACCCTTGACGGCAAAGGCACCCATCGACTGTCCGGCGGAGCCGTGCAGGTCGAGCGTCAGATGACCTTCGGCGAGCGTGTCCTTGTAGCGGCGGACCAGCTCCGACGACGTCTTGGTGCCGACGGCGCGCATGGTGTTGCGCACCTCGTAGGTCAGTTGCATCTTTTCACCGCGCGTCAGCAGCGGGCCGGCATTGCGGATGATTTCCGCGTCCAGCGTCTCGGCGACGTGGTTGCGTTCCTCGAACGGCGTGACCGGAGCGGTCGGGTCCATCTCGACCTTGACCAGCAGCGGGTTGAGGTCGAGATCGTCGAGCAGAGCGCCACCACGCGACACCTGACGCAGCAGTTCGGTGCGGCCGACCGCTTCCTGCAGGCTGCGCAGGCCCAGCGAAGCCAGGATTTCGCGCACTTCGAGAGCGATGAAGGTGAAGAGCTCAATGACCTTTTCCGGCGTGCCGGTGAACTTGGCGCGCAGGCGTTCGTCCTGGACGCAGACCCCGACCGGGCAGGTGTTCGACTGGCACTGACGCACCAACAAACAGCCCATGGCGATCAGCGACGCTGTACCGATGCCGAACTCCTCGGCGCCCAACATGGCGGCGATGACGATGTCACGGCCGGTACGCATGCCACCGTCGGCGCGCAGTCGCACCTGACCGCGCAGATTGTTCAGCGTCAGCACCTGGTGGGCTTCGCTGAGACCCAGCTCGAACGGCAGGCCCGCGAACTTGACCGACGACAGGGGCGAGGCGCCCGTACCGCCGACATTGCCGGCGACCAGGATGTTGTCGGCCTTGGCCTTGGCAACGCCCGCGGCGACCGCGCCGATGCCCGATTGCGACACCAGCTTGACCGTGACGCGTGCCACCGGGTTGATCTGCTTGAGATCGTAGATCAGCTGCGCCAGGTCTTCGATCGAATAGATGTCGTGGTGCGGCGGCGGACTGATCAGGCCGACACCCGGCGTCGAGTGACGCATGCGGGCGATGAATTCGGTGACCTTGAAGCCGGGCAACTGGCCGCCCTCGCCGGGCTTGGCACCCTGGGCGACCTTGATCTCGATTTCCTGGCACTGGTTCAGGTATTCAGCGGTGACGCCGAAACGGCCCGAAGCGATCTGCTTGATCGCCGAATTCGGGTTATCGCCGTTGGGGCGGCGGACATAGCGATCCGGATCCTCGCCGCCTTCGCCCGACACCGAACGGGCGCCGATGCGGTTCATGGCGATGTTCAGCGTCTCGTGCGCCTCGGGGCTGAGCGCGCCCAGCGACATGCCGGGCGTGACGAAACGCTTGCGGATTTCGTTGACGCTTTCGACTTCCTCGATCGGGATGGCGTTGTCGCGCGGCTGCCAGTCGAGCAGGTCGCGCGGGCTGGTCGGCGTTTCCTTCGACATCTTGGCGACCAGCTTCGAATACTGCTTGAAGGTGTCGTAGTCGCGACGGGTCGTCGCGTCCTGCAGCAAGTGGATCAGGCGCGGCTGATAGTAGTGGGTCTCGCCGGCGGCACGCAGCTTGTAGAAGCCGCCGATATCGACCACCGGACGCGCGACTTCCCACGCCTTTTCGTGCAACTCTTGCAGCTTGTGCTCGATGCCTGACAGGCCGATGCCGGAGATACGCGAGGTCACGCCCGGGAAATATTCGGTGACCAGGGCGCGCGACAGGCCAAGCGCCTCGAACTCGTAGCCGCCACGATAGGACGAGATGACCGAGATGCCCTTCTTGGCCAGGATTTTCATCAGGCCGGCTTCGATCGCCTTCTTGTAGTTGAGGAAGGCCTTGTGTTCGTCGAGGCCCGGATAGCGGCCGCCAGCCAGGCGCTCCTGCAGCAGTTCCAGCGACAGGTACGGGTTGATCGCCGTGGCGCCGACCCCGACCAGAAGCGCGAAGGTGTGCGGGTCCATGGCTTCGGACGAGCGCACGACGATCGAGACGAACGAGCGCAGGCCACGCTGAACCAGGCGCGAATGCACCGCCGCGACCGCCAGAATCGACGGCACGCCCATGCGGTCCAGGCCGAGCGTTTCATCACTCAACACGATCATCGAGGCGCCGCCTTCAACGGCCTTGACCGCCTCGGCGCGCAGGCGTTCGAGCGCGCCCTGCAGACCCGACCCGCGCTTGGCGCCCGGCTGTGGCACTTCGAAGGTGGCATCGAGGAACTCGACCTTGCCCGCCGTGTCGAACTTGATCATGCGTTCGTACATCAGCGTCGTCAGGAACGGGCTTTCGAGCACGAAGACGTTGGTCTGGGCTTCGTCGGTCGTCAGGATGTTGCCGAGGTTCTTGAAGCGCGTCTTTAGCGACATGCCCGAAGCTTCACGCAGCGGATCGATCGGCGGGTTGGTCACCTGGGCGAAGTTCTGGCGGAAGAAGTGGGCCAGCGGCCGCCACTGATCCGACAGCACGGCCAGCGGCGTGTCGTCGCCCATCGAGCCGATGGCTTCCTTGCCGTCCTTGACCATGGCGTCGAGCACGGTGTCGACGTCCTCGACCGTGAAGCCGGCGGCGATCTGGCGGCGCTTCAGCTCATCGCCGAACAGCTTGCGCGGCTCCGGCCCCGGCGCGATCAACGGCTCGAGATCGATCATGTTCTCGTTCCAGCCGGTGTAGTCGTGCTGCTCGGCCAGCTTGTCGAGAATCTTGTCCTCTTCGTAGAAGCGGCCCTCTTCGAGGTCGAGCGCGATCATACGGCCGGGCGCGATGTGCATACGGCGGGCGACGCGATCCTCGGCGACGCCGGTCATGCCGGCTTCGGAGCCGACGATGAGCAGGCCGTCACGCGTTTCGGTGACGCGCAGCGGACGCAGACCGTTGCGGTCCTTGCCAGCGATGACCCAGCGGCCGTCGGTGGCGCAGACCGCCGCCGGGCCGTCCCACGGCTCCATCACGGCATTGCAGTAGCCGTAAAGCGCACGATGGGCCGGCGACATGGTGTCTTCCTGCTTCGACCACGCTTCCGGGATCAGCAGGGCCTTGGCCATCGGCGCATTGCGGCCGGCGCGGACCAGCAGTTCAAAGACGTTGTCGAGCGCGGCGGAGTCCGAACCACGCGGCTGGATCACCGGCTTCACGTCGGTATCCTCGTCGCCGAAGATCGCCGAGGCCATGCGAATTTCGTGCGACTTCATCCAGTTGACATTGCCGCGCAGGGTGTTGATTTCGCCGTTGTGCGCCAGCATGCGGAACGGCTGCGCCAGGCGCCATTCCGGGAAGGTGTTGGTCGAGAAGCGCTGGTGGAATATGGCGACGTTGGAGATAAAGCGCGGGTCCTGCAGGTCGAGATAGAAGTCGTCGACCAGCTCGGCGCGGAACATGCCCTTGTAGATCAGGGTCTTGGCCGAGAACGAGCACAGGTAGCAGTCGAGATTGGCCTCGTCGACGCGCTTTTCGATGCGGCGGCGGCACAGGAACATGGCGCGTTCCAGCGCTTCGCCCTCGACGCCTTCCGGCGCGGCCATCATGATCTGCTCGATTTCCGGGCGCGTCGACATGGCGCGCGTGCCGAGTTGCGACACGTCGACCGGCGCCTGACGCCAGCCATAGAGGTAGAAGCCCGAGCGCAGGATTTCCGACTCGACGATCATTCTTGCGGCTTCCTGGGCGCCGAGGTCGGCGCGCGGCAGGAAGACCTGGCCGACCAGGATCGGGCCCGGACGGGGCGTGTGGCCGATATTGCGCACCTGCTCGCGGAAGAATTCCTGCGGCACGTTGAGCATGATGCCGGCGCCGTCGCCCGACTTGCCGTCGGCATCGACCGCCCCGCGGTGGAACAGGGCTTTCAGCGCCTTGATCGCCAGTTCGACGACCTCACGGCGCGGCGAACCGTCCATGGACGAGACGAAGCCGACGCCGCAGGCGTCCTTTTCTGTCGCCGGATCGTAGGCGTGCGCCTCGATCAGGTTTTGGCGGTTGCGATGATAAAGTTCGTAAGAAGAATCTGACATGTTATTCCGCAGCTCCCACTTGGAGCGACTGCCCGTCATTGGCCGCATCGGCCAGCAACTGCGTCTTGAGATAATGATGAATGTCGCGCGCGGCGTCCTGGCCCTCGCGCACTGCCCAGACGACCAGTGAGGCGCCGCGGACGATGTCACCGGCGGCGAAAACGCCCGGCATCAGGGTCTGGAATTCACCGGCCATGGTCTTCAGCGTGCCCCAGCGCTCGACTTCGAGCTTGGGCTGGTTGAACAACACCGGCAGGTCCTCGGGCTCGAAACCGAGCGCTTCGATGATCAGGTCGGCGCCGAGCACGTTTTCGGCGCCGTGGATGTCCTCGATCCCCTGGCGGCCCTGCGCGTCCGGCGTCGTCAGGCGCATGCGCTGGATCTTCAGCCCGGTGACGGCCTCGGCATCGCCCAACACCGCCTTCGGTGCCGACAACCATTCAAAGCGCACGCCTTCTTCCTCGGCGTTCGTCACTTCGCGGTCGGAGCCCGGCATGTTGGCGCGGTCGCGGCGGTAGACGCAGGTCACGGCCTTGGCGCCCTGACGCGTCGCGGTGCGCACGCAGTCCATGGCGGTATCGCCGCCGCCGACCACGACCACGGTCTTGCCGCGGGCGTCGAGGCGGCCATTACTGAAGTCTTCGATGGTGTCGCCGAAACCGACCTTGTTGGCGGTGATTAGATAGTCGAGCGCGGCCACCACGCCCTTGGAGCCGCAACCCGGCACGCTCAGACGGCGGGCCTTGTAGACGCCGGTGGCGATCAGCACGGCGTCGTGCTTTTCCTGCAGCTCATCGAAGGTGATGTCGTTGCCGATATCGCAGTTGAGCACAAAGTCGACACCCGACTCGCGCAGGCGGTCGGTACGGCGGGCAACGACCTGCTTTTCCAGCTTGAACGACGGGATACCGTAGACCAGCAGGCCGCCGGCGCGGTCGTGACGGTCATAGATGGTGACCTGATAGCCCAGGCTGCGCAGCCGGTCGGCGGCGGCGATGCCGGCCGGGCCCGAGCCGATGATGCCGACGCTTTGCGCGCGTTCGCGCACTGGCACGATCGGTTCGATCCAGCCTTCTTCAAACGCCTTATCCGACAGGTAGCGCTCGATCGAGCCGATGGTGACATTGTCCCAGCCCGATTGTTCGAGCACGCACGAACCTTCGCACAGGCGGTCCTGCGGGCAAATGCGGCCGCAGATTTCCGGCATGGTCGAGGTCGCTGCCGACAGTTCCCAGGCTTCCTTTTCGCGACCTTCCGCGGTCAGGCGCAGCCAGTCGGGGATATTGTTATCGAGCGGGCAGCCATGCTGACAGAACGGCACGCCGCACTGGGCGCAGCGCGACGCCTGATGCTCCGCCTGTACCGGTTTGAAGTCAGCATAGATCTCGTTGAAAGTTCGGGCGCGAGTCTTCGCATCCGACTTTTGCGGAGTCTTCTTGACCTCAACCACAAACCGGTTTGTCTCAAGCGTCATGGCGTTAACTGTCCTTGCTCTTTACTCTAGGATACACGGCCTTCGCATAAGCAAAAAGCCGTGGCGGAAAAAAGGGCCTTCACGTTATCTTTTCGCCATTTGGCCGGATTTTCCGGCTGCATGGCAAATTTACAAGTCATGGTATCAATCGATACCTGTTTGTCTTTGACACCTCATGTTTATCCCAAAAGCGGCAATCCACTTTTGGGCATGAGGTTTTGCCTCGACATGCAAACCCCCTCGCCGGCCGAGCCGTGAGGGGGAGGAGCTTTGCGCGGCGGCCTGGGTCGTAACTCTAGCCGTGCAACGCCTCCCCGTGTTGCGACATGTCGAGGCCTTCGATCTCCTCGTCCTCCGCCACACGCAGACCTGTTGTGTATTTGCAGATCATGACGATGACGAAGGTAACCACGGCGCTCCATACGATAACACATACGAGGCCGAGAAGCTGTTTGCCGATATTCGGATTGGCCGCGGCAATGGCGCCCGGATTGATGTTCTTGTCGGCGAAGACGGCGGTCAGCAGGGCGCCGGTAAAGCCGCCGATGGCGTGCACGCCGAAGGCGTCGAGGCTGTCGTCGTACTTAAACATGTTCTTGATGTAGGTCGCGCCGACGTAGCAGACGACACCGCCGGCCAGGCCGATGACCATGGCGCCGCCCGGGCTGACGAAGCCTGCCGCAGGCGTAATAGCGACCAGACCCGCGACCATGCCCGAAATCATGCCGAGCAGGGTCGGCTCCTTGCGCTCGATCCATTCGACGACGGTCCAGCCGAGCGCGCCGGTCATGGTGGCGACGATGGTGTTGAGCGTGGCGACCGCCGCGATGGCGTCCGCCGCCCATTCCGAGCCGGCATTGAAGCCGATCCAGCCGACCAGCAGCATCGAGCCGCCGATCATCGTCAGGGCCAGGTTATGCGGCGGCATGAAGTCACGGCCGAAGCCCTTGCGCTTACCCATGACCAGGGCGGCGACCAGGCCGGCGACACCGGAATTGACGTGGACCACCGAACCACCGGCAAAATCAAGGACGCCGAGCTTCTGCAGGAAACCACCGCCCCACACCCAATGCGCCACCGGGGCATAGACGAAGATGCTCCACAGCGAAACGAACAGGCAGAAGGCGGAAAACTTCATGCGCTCGGCGACCGACCCCGCGATCAGGGCCGGGGTGATGATGGCAAAGGTCAGCTGATAGGCCACCCACAGATATTCGGGCAGTTGCGGCGCCGCATTATAGGCCGTCGCCATGGTGACGTGGTTGAGCATCATGGCGTCGAAACTGCCCAACACGGCGTTCCAGCCATCGTTGGGTCCGACGCCGAAGGACAGGCTGTAACCGAGCAGAATCCACAGGATGGTGACGATGACGGTGACCGCGACCGACTGCGCCATGGTGGCCAGCAGGTTCTTCTTGCGCACCATGCCGCCGTAAAACAGGGCGACACCCGGCAGGGTCATGAACAGGACGAGCGCGGTGGCGACGATCATCCACGCCGTATCGCCCTTGTTGAGCGCCAGTTGCACCTGGTGCGCCAGCAGATGCGGCGTCGCGTCGCCGACCGTCAGGGTGACCGCCTGGGCGGAGCCTGAAAGACCGGAGGTCGCCGCTGCGCTGACCGGTGCTACCGTCATGGTGCCTTACGCTTTCCGTTGTCGGATGTGGGGTGCCCGCCGCCTCACATGGCCCGACCCGCGGACACGTTTAGTGTGCGGGTGCGAAATGTGACGCTTTGTTGACCTCCCCATAGCAAGAGATTTTCCGTTTTGGAAGTCAGTTTTTTGCGTAAACGTGAGATTTTTTCGGAAATTTTCCGAACTTCTTACCTAACCGTTAAAAGCCAGGACCGCGGCGACGATCTCGTCCTGGGTCTCTTCCTTGAGGTACGGGCTGAACGGCAGGCTGATCACGGTCTTGGACTTGGCCTCGGAAACGCCGAGGTCGAGACCGCCAGACCGGAAGGCGGCATAGCCCGGCTGCTGATGCAGCGGGATCGGATAATAGACCGCCGTCGGCACGCCCTTATTGCGCAGGTGGGCCTGCAGACCGTCGCGGTTTTCGTGCTCGATCGTGTACTGGGCGAAGGTCGAGATGTAGCCCGGCTTGACATAGGGCGTGCTCACTACCTTGCCGTCGAGTTTTGCCGCGTAGCGTTCAGCGACGGTTTGGCGCAGGTCGATTTCCTCGGCGAAGATGTTGAGCTTTTCGATCAGCACCGCCGCCTGGAGGGTATCGAGGCGCGAATTCATGCCGATGCGGACATTGAGATACTTGGTCTCGTGCTCGAACTTCATCGTCGCCGCGTCGGTCGGCGTGGCGCCGCCGTGGACACGGAAGGAGATCATGCGCTCCATCAGCGCGTCGTCATTGGTCACCACAGCCCCGCCGTCGCCGTAACAGCCGAGCGGCTTGGCCGGATAGAAGCTGGTCGCCGTGGCGACGCACCATTCCAGCGGCTGACGGTTATCGATGGTGCCGCCGAAGCCTTGGGCGGAATCGCAGATCAGGTGCAGGCCGTGCTTTTTGGCAACCTCGGACAAAGCCGGATAGTCCGCCGGCTGGCCGAACAGGTCGACGGCGACGATAGCGGCGGGCTTGAGCTTGCCTTCGGTCTTGACCGCGGCAATCGCCGCATCGAGCTTGGCCGGGTCGATATTGTAGGTGTCGGACTGGATGTCGACGAACACCGGCTCGGCACCGGTCATCGGCACGACCTCGGCGGTGGCGACGAAGGTGAAGGCCGGCACGAAAACCGCGTCACCCTTGCCGATGCCCAGACCCAGCAGGATCAGTTCGATGGCGTCTGTGCCGTTGGCGCATGACAAACAGTGTTTGGCGCCAGCAAAGGCGGCCATATTGGCCTCGAAGGTGCGTACTTCCGGCCCCATGATATAGGCGCCGTGATCGAGCACCTTCTTGATCGCCGTTTCGATGGAAGAACCGATGCGCGTCTTTTGCGCGGCGAGATCGATGAACGGGATGGCCATGGGAGGATGCCTTACATGAAAAAATACCGTGCCTTGCGCTTAGCCGGGATAAGAATGCAATGCATCTCAAAAGGCATTTCCCAAAGTTTCATGCATTAAGGCTGAGCTCTTTCCAGTTTGGTCGAATTGAACCCGTGGACATCGAAATCGAATTGCGGCCGCCCATCCTGGAAAACTTCTGCTTCAATTAATACGTGCTTCGCACCCTGCAATTGCTTTGCAAAAAGCTTGTAGTTTTTTATAAAAATCTGTTCAGAGCTATTATCTGAAGGGCCAATTCCAGAAAAAGTCATCGCAGGCTTGTCATCAAACTTCACAAGTACATGACATTCCTGAAAGGACTGGCAGAGAAACTGTCCCCTTTCAATCGTAAGGATGACATCATTTCCATACCGCGGATGCTGACGTAGGATGAGGGTGCCATGCTGCGCTCCCTCGTACGGCGCGTTAAAATCGACAGTATTCGTACTCCTGACCCCTGCCTCTCGAAACGGTTTGCCGCTCATCGCGTCATTTTGAGCGCTATATGTCCAGTTGTCAGTCTCCTGCCCATCCGTCGCGGCTGATATTGAGGTCGACGATGTCGACGGCACAACTGAAGACGCCGCCGTCGATGAGGCCGTCGCGAGCTGAGAGGATTTACCCGCACCTCCGCCCGCCAGGCTGCCGATAACCCCCAGCACAAACAAAAGACCGACCACGCCCGCGCCGCCTATCAGCAAAGGCTTATTGATTGAAGGCCGGTTGCGCACCTCAGCCAGAAACTTCCGGGCCTGAACGGCATCATCAGGGTTTACCTGTACCTTCAGACCGGTCGAAGTGACCAGGAAGGTATCTCCATTTTCTTCTTTGATATCGACGAGAAATGATGAGTGTTGGGACTCTAAATTCTGAACGGAAATTCGAACCGTTGATCCCGACGGTTGAAGCAGAACTAAAGACCCTTTTGGCGTTTTGAATTTTAACCCGTCCGTCGGCATGGCGGCCTCCCCTTATTTTCGCTCAGCCTAAAAGTGAAACCACTTTACCGCAAGTAGGCAAAAGATTGAGGGGTTCCGTCATTTCCCAAAGTTTCACGGGCGATCAGACTTGAGAGCAATCTCTTGGCGGACTATATCATGCGCACTAATCGGCATCTTGATAGCGCTACCATAAACGCCTATAGAGCGAGCCAACCAACATACCCCTTCGTGAGGAAGACCTATGGCCGACACGCAAAGCCCCGCCACTGTTTACGGCAATCTGATCAATGGCGAGTGGGTGACGACGGACAAGACGTTCAACGACTTGAACCCGTCCGATACGAACGATGTCGTCGGCGTCTACTCGACGGCCGGTGAAGCCGAAGTCAAGGCCGCCATTGCCGCCGCCCGCGCGGCGTTCGAAACCTGGCAGTTCTCGACCCCGCAACAGCGTTTCGACGTGCTCGACAATGCCGGCACCGAAATCCTGGCGCGCAAGGCCGAGCTGGGTGCCTTGCTGTCGCGCGAAGAAGGCAAGACGCTTCCGGAAGGCATCGGTGAAGTCACCCGCGCCGGCCACATCTTCAAGTACTTCGCTGGCGAAGCGCTCCGCGCTCACGGTCAGGTGCTCGATTCGGTCCGTCCGGGCGTCAAGGTCGAGATCACCCGTGAGCCGGTCGGTGTCATCGGTCTGATCTGCCCGTGGAACTTCCCCATCGCCATTCCGGCGTGGAAGATGGCCCCGGCCATCGCCTTCGGCAACACCGTTGTGTGCAAGCCCGCCGAACTGACCCCGGCCTGCGCCTGGGCTTTGGCGGATATCCTCAACCGCGCCGGTCTGCCCAAGGGCGTGCTCAACGTCGTCTTCGCCCGCGGCTCGGTCGCCGGCCCGCTGATGATCGACGGCTGCGACGCCATCTCGTTCACTGGCTCGGTGCCGACCGGCACCCGCGTCCGCGACCAGGCCGTGGCCAAGGGCAAGCGCGTTCAGTGCGAAATGGGCGGCAAGAACCCGGTCGTGGTGTTGGATGACGCCGACCTCGACAATGCGGTCAATTCGGTGATGAACTCGTCCTTCTTCTCGTCGGGTCACCGCTGCACGGCCTCATCGCGCATCATCGTCACCGAAGGCATTGCCGACAAGTTCGTCTCCGCCCTGGCCACGGCGACCAAGGCAATCAAGGTCGGCGACAGCCGCGCCGACGGCGTCCAGATGGGCCCGATCGCCAGCCAGGAACAGCTCGACATCGCCCGCGATGCCGTCGCCAAGGCCAAGTCCGAAGGCGGACAGGTCGTCGCCGGCGGCGAAGACCTGACGTTCGGCACCCCGGGCTACTACTATGCCCCGACCCTGATCGACCAGACGACGCCGGACATGGCGATCAACAAGGAAGAGGTCTTCGGCCCCGTCGCTTCGGTCATTCGCGTCAAGGATCTGGAGGAAGCGATCAAGGTCGCCAACGACACCGAGATGGGTCTGTCGGCTGGCATCTGCACCAAGTCGCTGAAGTCGGCCGAGACCTTCAAGCGCCGCATCCAGGCCGGCATGGTCATGGTCAACCTGCCGACCGCCGGCGTCGACTATCAC
>OUNM010200119.1_pt1 | contig 64244 bp, 53 predicted proteins | sample 1769961 | NCBI WGS metagenome assembly OUNM01 (sample SAMEA3914820, study PRJEB12502) | metagenome | biome: forest; material: soil | place: USA | collected 2012-03-12 | depth 0.3 m
CTCGAACTTGATGCGGCCGCGGTACATGGTGAAGAGCCAGTTGAAGATCTTGGCGCCCGTCGGGATCGAGATGATCATCGTCGTGATGCCGAAGAAGCTGTTGACGCTGGCGCCCGAGCCCATCGTGAAGAAGTGGTGCAGCCAGACGAGGTAGGACAGGATGGTGATGACGACCGTGGCATAGACCATGGATGCATAGCCGAACAGCTTCTTGCGGCTGAAGGTGGACACCACCTCCGAGAAGATGCCGAACACCGGCAGCACCAGGATGTAGACCTCGGGGTGGCCCCAGATCCAGATCAGGTTCACGTAGAGCATGGCGTTGCCGCCGAGGTCGTTCGTGAAGAAGTTGGTGCCGAGGTAGCGGTCGGCCGTCAGCAGGGCCAGCGTGGCGGCCAGCACCGGGAAGGTCGCCACGATGAGCACGTTGGTGCAAAGCGACGTCCAAGTGAAGACCGGCATCTTCATCATGGTCATGCCCGGCGCCCGCATCTTGATGATGGTGGCGATCAGGTTGATGCCGGACAGCGTCGTGCCCACCCCTGCGATCTGCAATGACCACAGGTAGTAGTCCACCCCCACGTCAGGGCTGGCCAGCAGGCCCGACAGCGGCGGATAGGCCAGCCAGCCGGTCTTGGCGAACTCGCCGATGAACAGCGAGATCATGACCAGGATGGCGCCGCCTGCCGTCATCCAGAAGCTGAAGTTGTTCAGGAAGGGAAAGGCCACGTCGCGCGCACCGATCTGCAGCGGCACGACGTAGTTCATGAAGCCGGTCACGAAGGGCATCGCGACGAAGAAGATCATGATGACGCCGTGGGCCGTGAAGACCTGGTCGTAGTGGTGCGGCGGCAGGAAGCCGGCGCTGTCTCCGAAGGCCAGGGCCTGGTGGGCGCGCATCATCAGCGCGTCTGCGAAGCCGCGCAGCAGCATCACGACACCCAGGATGATGTACATGATGCCGATCTTCTTGTGGTCGATGCTGGTGATCCAGTCGGTCCACAGATGGCCCCAGAGCTTGAACTTGGTGACCAGCGCGAACACCAGCGCGCCGCCCAGGGCGACGGCGATGAAGGTGGCGACGAGGATGGGCTCGTGCAGGGGCAGCGAATCCCAGCCGAGGCGGCCGAGGATGGGGTGCAGCTGATCGAGCGCCTGGTGTTGGGCAGCGACGGGATTGGACATGGCTCAGTTCTTCTGCGCAGCTGCCGAAACGTCGGCGGTCTCGAGGGGCAGGCCCAGCGGATTGGTCGGCGTGCAAAGCGCGGCGACGACGGTGCGCTCGCGCTGGGTGCCTTCGGCATCGCGCCAGGCGCTGCGCATGCTGCTGGCCACGCCGCCCTTGCCGGCGCCGCCGGCGGCGTCGATGGCCATCATGGTGCTGGAGCACATCTTCTTGCCGTCGACGCAGCGGTCGACGATGGCGCCCCACAGACCCGGCTCGACGCTGGCGTAGCGGCGGATGGGCTCCTTGGCACTGGGTTGCTCGAGCTTGAGGTAGTCCTCGCGCGTCAGCTTGTTGCCATCGGCCTTGTTGGACTCGATCCAGCGCGCGAACTCCTCATCCGACAGGCCATGGAACTTGAAGCGCATGTCGGAGAAGCCGGCGCCGCTGTAGTGAGCCGACAGGCCGTCGTACACGCCCGGCTTGTTGATGACGGCGTGCAGCTGTGTCTGCATGCCCGGCATGGTGTAGATCATGCCGGCCAGGGCGGGCACGTAGAAGGTGTTCATCACGCTCGTGGACGTGAAGCGGAAGTGGATGGGGCGATCCACCGGCGCGGCCAGCTCGTTGACGGTGGCGATGCCCTGTTCGGGGTAGATGAACAGCCATTTCCAGTCCATGGAAACGGCGTAGACCTCCAGCGGCTTGACGCCAGCGGCCAGCGCCTTTTCCTCGGACACGCGATCCAGCGGGCGGAAGGGGTCGAGCTTGTGGGTGCTGATCCAGGTGATGGCGCCCAGCGCGATGATGATCAGCAGCGGCGCGCCCCAGATGACGAGTTCCAGACGGGTGGAATGGTCCCAGTCCGGCGCGTAGGTCGCCTCGGTGTTCGATTGCCGGTAACGGAAGGCAAAGAACAGCGTCAGCGCGATCACCGGGACGATGATCAGCAGCATCAGCAGCGTGGAGGTGACGATGAGCTGCGCCTGCTGGTTCGCGATGTCGCCGTGCGGCTTCATCACGATCCAGTCGCAACCGGACAAAGCGAAGCTGGCTGACACAACCAGGACGCTTGTAAGGAGAGACTTGTTGGGGTACATCCTGAGAGGCGCGCGAGGGTTAACGATCTTGCGGGCAGCGACGGAATGTAAGTTGATTGAGGCAAATCAACGATTGGACATTTTGTCCAAGGCACAGACGGAGACAAGCTCGAAATGGCAGTTGCAGGTAGTACCTTCCCTAGCCCCCAAACCGGTCCGCTGACCAGCCGGACTGACGAGGACCTGGCCCCCGGCGACATCGCGGTGGGCGTCATCATCGGCCGCGCGTCCGAATATTTCGACTTTTTTGTGTTCGGCATCGCTTCGGTGCTGGTCTTTCCCCAGGTCTTCTTCCCCTTCGCCGACAAGCTGCACGGCATCCTCTACGCCTTCCTGGTCTTTGCGCTGGCTTTCGTCGTCCGACCGGTCGGCACGCTGATCGGCATGTCCATCCAGCGCCATTTCGGCCGCTCGACCAAGCTGACCGCCGCCCTCTTCCTGCTCGGTTGCTCCACGGTGGGCATGGGCCTGCTGCCGGCCTACGCCGAAGCCGGCGCCACCGCCATCTGGCTGCTCGCCCTGTGCCGGGTCGGCCAGGGTCTGGCCCTGGGCGGTTCCTGGGACGGCCTGCCCTCGCTGCTGGCCCTGAACGCTCCTCAGCACCGCCGCGGCTGGTACGCCATGCTGGGCCAACTGGGCGCGCCGCTGGGTTTCCTGGTGGCCTCCAGCGTCTTCATCTACGTCTACGGCAGCCTGGAGGCCAAGGACTTCCTGTCTTGGGGCTGGCGCTTCCCCTTCTTCACCGCCTTCGCCATCAACGTCGTGGCGCTGTTCGCGCGCCTGCGCCTGGTGGTCACGCACGAGTACGAGAAGCGCATGGAGGAGCATGAGCTCGACCCGGCCTACCTGCGCGAACTGCTGCCGGCCCAGGGCCACCACATCGTCATCGGCGCCTTCGCCGCCCTGGCCAGCTACGCCCTTTTCCACCTCGTGACAGTCTTCCCGCTGTCCTGGGTGGCGCTGCAGGACGCCCAGGGCGTGCACGACTTCATGAAGATGGAGCTGCTGGGCGCAGCCTTCGGTGCCGCCTCCATGCCCATGTCCGGCCTGATCGCCGACAAGATCGGCCGCCGCAGCTACCTGGGCACCATGGCGGTCTGCATCGGCATCTTTGCGCTGTTCGCCCCCTTCATGCTGGGCGGCGGCAAGCCCGGTCAGGCGGCCTTCCTCCTGATCGGCTTCGTGCTGCTGGGCCTGTCCTATGGCCAGTCGGCCGGCTCGGTGACGTCCAACTTCCTGCCCCACTTCCGCTACACCGGCGCGGCCCTGACGGCCGACATGGCTTGGCTGCTGGGCGCGGCCTTCGCGCCTGTCGTGGCCCTCTATCTGTCCTCGCAGTTCGGCCTACTGTCGCTGACTGCCTATCTGATGTCGGGCTGCCTGGCGACGCTGGTGGCGCTGCGCATCAACAAGCAGTTGCAGGTGGCTGCGGTGGTTGAAGACTGAAGCACGTCTCCTCAAGCGAAAGCGGGCTGTGGCCCGCTTTTGTTTGACCCAACAGTTTCCAATCAAAGAAAGTTTTCATACACTTAGCCACACCGGAAACTGAAAGCATGCCATGGCCCTGACCCTGCATTCCCACCCCTTGTCCTCCCATTGCTGGAAAGTGCTGATCGCGCTGTACGAGCACGGCACGCCCTTCGAGGCCCGGCTGGTCAACCTGGGCGATCCGGCCGCGCGAGCGGCCTATGCCGAGCTCTGGCCCACGGCCAAGATTCCGCTGCTGGTGGACGGCGAGCGCGTCGTGCCCGAAACCTCCATCCAGATCGAATACCTGGATCGCGGGCGCCACCAGCTGCTGCCCGAGGGTCTTGACGCCCAAATGCAGGTGAGGCTCTGGGATCGGCTGTTCGACTGCTATGTGATGGACCCCATGCAGCGCTATATCGCCCAGCAGCTGCGCCCTGAGGTCGAGCGCGACGCCAAGGCCCAGTCCGACGCTGTCGCAGCCCTGGGCCGGGCCTACGACATGATCGAGAGCCGCATGGGCGATCACGACTGGGCGGCCGGCAATGGCTTCACGATGGCCGACTGCGCGGCCGCGCCAGCCCTCTTCTACGCCAGCACCATCCGTCCGTTCTCGGCTGAGCATTCACGGTTGAGCGCCTACTTCGAGCGCCTGATGGCCCGGCCCTCGGTCCGGCGCGTCATCGTCGAAGCCCGTCCGGTCTTCCAGTATTACCCGCTGCACCATGCCGTCCCCGCTCGCTTCCTCGCCGACTGAGCGGCTGGACCGCCTCTTTGTCGCGCTGGCCGACGGCAACCGCCGCGCCATGATCGATCGGCTCAGCCGCGGGCCGGCGTCGGTGACAGACCTTGCCAGGCCGCTCGCCATCGCCCTGCCCTCGGCCGTCAAGCACCTGGCTGTGCTGGAGGCTGGCGGCCTGGTGCAGTCGGACAAGGCCGGCCGCGTACGCACCTACCGCATCACGCCGGATGCCTTTGGCGGCCTGGAGGCCTGGGTGGCCGAGCGCAAGGCGCAGTGGCATCGCCAGTTCGATGCCCTCGAAGCGCTACTCGACGAACAGGACAAGCAACCGTGACGACCGAGCCCACCGCACACGCCAGCTTTGTGCTGGAACGCCGCTTCAAGGCCTCGGCCGCCCGCGTCTTCGCCGCCTGGGCCGACCCGGCCACCAAGCAGCGCTGGAACGACTGCCACGCCGAGACCGGCGCCACCGAGTTCAGCATGGACTTCCGCCCTGGCGGCTTCGAGGTCTACCGCAGCAAGCTCGACGACGGCACGCCGCTGGCCGTGGACAAGGTGTTTCTCGACATCGTGAAGGACGCGCGCATCGTCTTCGCCTACTCGATGACCATGGGCGGCCGCGCACTGTCGGCTTCCCTCGTCACCGTGGAGTTTGCGGACTCAACGAGCGGCTCGACGTTGAAGCTGACCGAGCAACTCGCCTACCTGGACGGTCATATGGACATCGAGCAGCGCCGCCGAGGCACCGAGGAAGGCCTCGACCGGCTGCTGCTGGAAGTGGACGCGACTTAGCCGAGCGCTTTGCGCGCGTTCTGGAACATGCGCAGCCACGGGCTGTGCGCGCTCTTGTCGCCCGAGGTCCAGCTCATCAGCACATTGCGGAAGACGCGCTCCGGATGGGGCATCAGCGCCGTGAAGCGGCCATCAGGCGTCGTCACCGACGTCAGGCCGCCCGGGCTGCCGTTCGGGTTGAACGGGTAGGCCTCGGTCGCCTGGCCATGGTTGTCGACAAAGCGCATGGCCTTGATGACCTTGCCGGCATCACCCTGGCGGGCGAAGTTGGCAAAGCCCTCGCCGTGGGCAACGGCGATGGGCACGCGGCTGCCGGCCATGTCCTTGAAGAAGACGCTGGGTGATTCCAGCACCTCGACCAGGGCCAGGCGGGCCTCGTACTGCTCGCTCTGGTTGCGCGTGAAGCGCGGCCAGGCGTCGGCGCCCGGGATGATCGGGGCAAGCGCCGCCAGCATCTGGCAGCCATTGCAGACGCCCAGGGCCAGCGTGTCGGGGCGCTCGAAGAAAGCGCGGAACTGCTCCGTCAGCACCGAATTGAACATGATGCTGCGCGCCCAGCCCTCGCCGGCGCCCAGGGTGTCGCCATAGCTGAAGCCACCGCAGGCGACAAAGGCCGCGAAGCCATCCAGCTGGACCGCGCCCGACTGCAGGTCGCTCATGTGCACGTCGAAGCTGTCGAAGCCGCCCAATGACATCGCATAGGCCATTTCGACGTGCGAGTTGACGCCCTGCTCGCGCAGGATGGCCACCTTGGGCTTGGCGCCCGTCGAGACAAACGGCGCCTCGGGCTTGAAGGTCAGGTGCACATGCAGGCCCGGGTCGTCGGCCTTGCCGGCGGCGGCATGCTCGGCATCGGCGCCGGCCGGGTTGTCGCGCAGCCTGGCAATGCGCCAGGAGACTTCGTCCCAGGTCTGCTGCAGGCTGGCGAGATCGGCGCCGAAGACCTTCTTCGCATCACGCCAGACTTCCATCTGCCGCGACGCATTCGGCTTGGCGACCACATGGGAATGCTTGGACAGGCCATGGGCGCGCAGCACCTGCATGACGGCGTCGCGGTCGCTGGCGCGGACCTGGATCAGCGCGCCCAGTTCCTCGGCGAACAGCGCGCGCAGCGTCAGCTCATCGCGGCGACCGCTGACCTGGGCCGCCCAGTTCTTGGAGTCGCCCATCTCGGCGCGGCTGTCGCTGATGCCGTCGCCTTCGGTGACCAGCAGGTCGACGTTCAGGCTCAGGCCGGTCTGGCCGGCAAAGGCCATCTCGCAGGCCGCCGCCCACAGGCCGCCGTCGGAGCGGTCGTGATAGGCCAGCAGCTTGCCGCCAGCGCGCAACTCGTTGATGGCATTGACCAGCGACACCAGCAGCTGGGGGTCGTCCAGGTCCGGCACGTCCGAGCCGAACTGGTTCAGCGTCTGCGCCAGGATGGAGCCACCCATGCGGTGCCGGCCCTGGCCCAGGTCGACCAGGATGGCGCAGGAGTCCTCGCGCTGCCATTGCGGCGTCAGCGTGCCGCGCACGTCGGCAATGCTGGCGAAGGCGGTGACGATCAGCGACACCGGTGCGGTGACCTGCTGGTCGTCCCACTTGGTGCGCATCGACAGGGAGTCCTTGCCGACAGGAATCGAGATACCCAGGGCCGGACACAGCTCCATGCCGACGGCCTTGACCGTGTCGAAGAGGGCGGCGTCTTCACCGGCTTCGCCGCAGGCGGCCATCCAGTTGGCGCTGAGCTTGACGCGCGGCAGCTCGAAGGGCGCGGCCAGCAGATTGGTGATGGCCTCGGCCACGGCCATGCGGCCCGAGGCAGGCGCGTTCACGGCGGCCAGCGGCGTGCGCTCGCCCATGCTCATGGCTTCGCCGGCAAAGCCCTGGAAGTCGGCCAGCGTGACGGCGCAGTCCGCCACCGGCACCTGCCAGGGGCCGACCATCTGGTCGCGGTGGTTGAGGCCGCCGACGGTGCGATCGCCGATGGTGACGAGGAAGCGCTTGTTGGCCACGGTCGGGTGACGCAGCACGTCGAAGACGGCGGTCTCCAGCTTGACGCCATTCAGGTCCAACGCGCCGCCGTCACGGGCCACGCGCCGGACGTCGCGCGTCATCTTGGGCGGCTTGCCCAACAGCACGTCCATGGGCATGTCGATGGGATGGCCGGCCACTTCCGTGTCGCCGTCCACCAGCTTGAGCTCGCGCTCCTCGGTCGTCACGCCGACGACGGCGAAGGGGCAGCGCTCACGCTCGCAGAAGGCCGTGAACTGATCCAGGCTCTCCGGCGCGATGGCCAGCACATAGCGCTCCTGGCTCTCGTTGCACCAGATTTCCTTGGGCGCCAGGCCTGACTCTTCCAGCGGCACCTTGCGCAGATCGAAGCGCGCGCCGCGACCGGCGTCGTTGACCAGCTCGGGGAAGGCGTTGGAGATGCCACCCGCGCCGACGTCGTGGATGGCCAGCACCGGGTTCTCGGTACCCAGGCCCCAGCAGTGGTTGATGACCTCTTGCGCGCGGCGCTCGATCTCGGGGTTGCCGCGCTGCACGGAGTCGAAGTCCAGGTCGGCCGTGTTGGTGCCCGCCGCCATCGACGAGGCCGCGCCGCCGCCCATACCAATGCGCATGCCGGGACCGCCGAGCTGGATCAGCAGCGTGCCGGCCGGGAACTCGATCTTGTGGGTCAGGTCCGAGCGGATGGTGCCCAGGCCGCCGGCGATCATGATGGGCTTGTGATAGCCACGGCGCAGGCCGGCGACGTTCTGCTCGAAGACGCGGAAATAGCCGGCCAGGTTGGGCCGGCCGAACTCGTTGTTGAAGGCCGCGCCGCCGAGCGGGCCGTCGATCATGATCTGCAGCGCTGACGCGATGTGCGCCGGCTTGCCGACGGGGTTCTGCTCCCAGGGCTCGGAGAGGCCCGGCAGGTGCAGGTTGGACACCGAGAAGCCCGTCAGGCCGGCCTTGGGCTTGGAGCCGCGGCCAGTGGCGCCCTCGTCGCGGATTTCGCCGCCAGCGCCGGTAGACGCGCCCGGGTGGGGCGAAATGGCGGTCGGGTGGTTGTGGGTCTCCACCTTCATCAGCACCTGGGCCTGCTCGGCACGGGCCACGTAGGCCGCGCCCGGCTGGGGCGCTGGCATCCAGCGCTCAATGGCGTGGCCTTCCATGATGGCCGCGTTGTCCGAGTAAGCCACCACCGTGTGCTGGGGGTTCAGCTTCTCGGTGTTGCGGATCATGCCGAACAGGCTCAACGGTTGCTGCTCGCCATCGACGACGAATGACGCATTGAAGATCTTGTGGCGGCAGTGTTCGCTGTTGGCCTGGGCGAACATCATCAGCTCGACGTCGCTGGGGTTGCGGCCGAGCTTCTTGAAATTGGTGTCGAGGTAGTCGATCTCGTCGGTGGACAGGGCCAGGCCGAATTCGACATTGGCCTTCTCCAGCGCGGCGCGGCCGGCGCCCAACACGTCCACATGGGCCAGCGGCTCGGCGGTGCGCTCGTCGAAGAGATGAGCCGTGTCTTCACGCGTGAAGCAGACCGATTCGGTCATGCGGTCGTGCAGCAGCTCGGCGCAGGCCTGGAGTTCGGCCTCGGTGAGGTGCTTGGTGCCGCCCAACAGGCCGGACTTCAGCGCGACACGGTATTCGACGACGCGCTCGACGCGGCGCAAGTTCAGGCCGCAGTTGCGTGCAATGTCGGTGGCCTTGGAGGCCCAGGGGCTGACGGTGCCGAAGCGCGGTGCGACGACCACCAGGTCGCCACCTGCAGCGTTACCGGCGGGCTCTCCGTAGGTCAGCAGCGCTTCGAAACGCAGATGCGCCTCGGCCGCCATCGGCGCGTCGGTCCAGACCCAGTGCACCGCACGGGCGCTGACGCCGCTGATGCGTTCGTTGACCTGTTGCAGCCGGCCCAGCAAGGCCTGGGCGCGGAACGTGGACAAGGCGTTGCCGCCCTCGAAACATTGCAGATGCAGGGTGCGGGTCATGGCGTCGGGAAGGCGGCCGGCTTAGGGGAAACGCGCATTCTAGGAGGGCCAACCCCCCATTCCGACTTTGACCATTCAGCAAAATTTCAGCTGCCGGCCTTCATTCGCTCCACTACCTCGCGCACTTCGCCCAGCAGGGCCGGCACGTCGATGGTGGTCGGCTGGCGCTCCTTCAGCACCTGGCGCCCGCCGACCCAGACATTGCTGACCTGCTCGCGTCCCGCCACGTAGACCAGCTGCGCGGCCGCGTTGTAGACCGGCTGGCACTCGATGCTGTCCAGCGACACGGCCACCACGTCGGCCAGCTTGCCAACCTCAAGCGAACCGAGGTCGTCGGCGCGGCCCATGGCCTTGGCGGCGCGGATGGTGGCCATCTCCAGCGCGGTGCGCGCCGTGGCCACCGTCGGGTCGCCGGTGATGCCTTTGGCCAGCAGGGCCGCCGAGCGGATCTCGCCGAACATGTCCAGGCGGTTGTTGGAGGCGGCGCCGTCGGTGCCGAGGATGGTGTTGACGCCCGCGGCCTCCAGGGCCTTCAGCGGCATCACGCCCGAAGCCAGCTTGAGGTTGGAGTTGGGGTTGTGCACCAGGTGCACGCCCTTCTTCGCCATCAGCTCGATCTCGGCCTCGTTGAGGTGGACCATGTGCACGGCGATCATGCGCTCGTTGAACAGGCCCAGCTTGTCCAGGCGCGCGATGGGGCGCACGCCGTGGGCCTTGATGCCGTCCGTCACCTCGCCTGCCGTCTCGTGGATGTGGCAGTGCATCTGGATGTCCAGCTTCTCGGCCAGGTCGCGCAGCTTGATGAAGGTCTCGTCGGACACCGTGTAGGGCGCATGCGGCGCGCTGGTCCAGTCCAGCAGCTTCTCGCCCTTGTACTGCTCGTAGGCGGCCACGCCTTTGGCGATGTAATCATCGGGGCCCGAGGCATAGCCGGTGGGGAAGTCGATGACGTTCATCGACACCGCGGCGCGCACGCCCGAGTCCACGGCGGCGCGGGCCATCGCGGTCGGGAAGAAGTACATGTCGTTGATGTAGGTCGTGCCGCTGCGCAGGCCTTCAGCGGCCGCCAGCTTGGAGCCCAGATAGGTCCAGTCTTCGCTGACCCACTTCTTCTCCAGCGGCCAGATGTGGTTCTGCAGCCAGTCCATCAGCGGCACGTCGTCGGCAACACCGCGCAGCAGCGTCATGGCCGAGTGGGCATGGCCGTTGATGAGGCCGGGGATGAGGATCTGCTCGGGCAGCTCGACGCGTTCGGCCTGGGGGTACTGGGCCAGCAGGTCGGCGCGCGGGGCGATGGCCGCAATGCGCTCGCCTTCGATCAGCAGGCCGTGGCCTTCGAGCGTGGCTTCGCCGGCCTTCATGGTCAGGATCCAGCGGGGCAGCAGCAGGGTCTGGGACATCTTTTGTTCTCCTTGTGGGATTCAGTGCTTGTTCAGCGATTCTTGGACTTCGGCGCGGCGCGGCATCGCGTCCTGCACGCCGGGGCGCGACACAGCGATGGCCGCGGCAGCCTGGGCAAAGGCGAGCGCGTTGGCGATGGGCTGGCCTTCGGCCAAAGCGGTGACGAGAGCGCCGACGAGGGTGTCGCCGGCGCCGACGGTATCGACGGCCTTGACCTTGCGCGCCGGCACGGACAGGCTGCCCTGGTCATCCACCCAGCACAGGCCTTCGGCGCCGAGCGACACCAGCACGGCCGTCGGCCCCTTGCTGCGCAGCGCACGGGCCAGCACCTCGACGGACACGTCTTCATGCGGTTGGCCGACGGCCTGCAGCACCAGCGCCTGGGCCTCCAGCGCATTGACCACGAGCACATCCACCAGCGGCAGCAGGGCTTCGCTGCCGGCACGGAAGGGCGCCGCGTTCAGCAGCGTCTTCACCCCCGCCGCGCGGGCGCGCTCGAAGGCACGGCGGATGCTCTCCAGCGGCAGTTCCTGCTGGGCCACCAGCCAGCGCAGGCCGTCCAGCTCCAGCGCCTCGACCTGCTCCAGCGGCAGCAAGCCATTGGAGCCCGCCACGGTGACGATCTGGTTCTCTGCATCCTCGGCGCCGACGACGATCAGCGCCACGCCCGGCACCTCGTCGGCCGGCTGGGCGATGGCGCGGGTGTCGACGCCCTCGCCTTTGAGCTGCTCGACCATGGCTGCGCCGTTCTCGAGCAGGCCCACGCGGGCCGCCAGCGCGACCTGGGCGCCGAGGCGAGCCGCGGCAACGGCCTGGTTGGCGCCCTTGCCGCCCAGGCAGGAGCCGAAGCGCTGGCCGCGCAGCGTCTCACCCGGCAGGGGCAGGCGCGGCGCATGCACGATGAGATCGCGGTTGACGCTGCCGAGGACGAGGATGCGGGCTGGGTTCATGGGGTGGTGGGGCGGTCGCGGTCGCAGCGGGTGGACGGATGGGCATCGAGGCGGTCGAAACGCGTGTGCCGGCCATCCATCTCCTCCAGCACGAAGCCGCGCTCGTCCTCGCCCAGGATGCGATTGATGTCCAGTTCGCCACCCACCCCTTGAGGATGGCGCCACACGAAGTGGCCGCTCTGCACCATCCAGTAGCTGCTCTTGCCGGATGTCGCAGGCAGTGTCGCCGCCACCGGAGTGTCCAGCATCGCGCGCCCCTGGTCATCCAGCGTGATCTTCCAGACCGAACCGCGCTGCACGGTCTGCCAGCTGCCGATGAAGCGGCAGGGCAGCTCCGGCGGTGTGCTGTTGCGCATCGCGGCCAACCGCGGGACGCTGGCGATGCGGCCGGTGCGCGCGTCCACGCAGCGCACGGCATCCGAGAGGCAGGCCTCCTTCTCGTTCTGGTCGTCCAGGTGGCGCAACGCCAGCACATGGCTCAGCAACAGATAGGCCAGTCCGCCGTACAGCACCACACGCATGGGCAGCGTGATGCGCAGGCCCAGGCGGCGGCGCCAGCCCGTGGCGGGAGCCTTTACCCCTCCCCCCATGTCGCGATGCGCTGCCTGGGCGCTGCGTCGACGCAGCCACGCCATCAGCAGCAGTGCCGCGCCCACGATGGCCACGGTGGCGATCAAGGGCTTGACCAGCGGCAGCGCGCGGTCCATCAGCCCGGGCCGGGCAGGCGGCCGCGACGGTTCGGGCAGCGGCAGCGGCTTGGCCAGCTCAGGCGGCTTGTCCTGTGGCCGCACATAGTCGCGCTCCACCGCCTCGGTCAGGCGCAGCGCGTCGTCGTTCTGCGGCGTCCAGCCATCGCAGCTCGCCTGTCGCAGCTGGAAGCCGCCGCCCAGGCCGCCATCGTCCGGAATGCCGAGCACCAGCACCTGGCCGTTGGTCAGCGGCACCGCGTGGCGCTGCGACAGGCCGGCCAGCACGTCCGGCAGGTCCTGCACGGCGCTGCCTTCGGGATGGAAAAGCGTGGGGCGGTCCACCGACATCACACAGCCATCGGGCAGCATGAAGCCGAAGCGCCCCATGGCCGTGCCGGACAGCAGCCGGTAGGTCCAGCGCTGCTTGTCGGCGTCCCAGTGCACCCGCGGCGAGGGTTGGCCGCCACCACTGCCGATGACCACGCCGCCGCTGACGACGTCGTACGCCCGCCCGGTTTCCTGCACCTCCATCAGGCGCCCGATGAGGGGACCGATGTCGAAATCCTCTCCCGCGTGGCGCGCCACCGCCAGCGGCCGGGTCTGGATGAAGGGCGCGCCGTAGAGCTGGCCCTCGGTGAGCTGCTGCACGGGCAGGCGCAGGAAGTCCTGCTCGGCGGGCCGGTAGACCAGCAATTCACCCGCATCCGGCAGCCACGCGGCACTGCCCTTGAGCGGGCCGCTCTCCAGCACGCCGACGGCGGACAGGCCGCCCACGCGGCCGTCGAAGGCCAGCTCGACGCTGCCGCAGGGCTTCCAGCGCGTGGACGCCTCCAGCGGCAACGTGGCGCAATGGGCCTGGGCCCGGCCGCCGGATTGCAGCGAGAGGTGCATCACGCGCTCGCGGCCGATGGGCAGCAGCGCGCCAACGGGTACGGCCCCCAGTTCGCCCGCCGACGACCAGCGGCGGGTGGAGGGGTCCCACATCCAGAAGCGAGTCGGCGGCGCGTCATCGGCCACCCGCCCGGCCAGCGGATTCGTCTGCGTCCCGGCCACCAGCACATGCCCGTTGGGCAGTCGCAGCCCGGTGACCGCCCGGGTCCAGAAGACCGGGTGGCCATTCTCATCCAGCGGCGGGCCGCCGGGCTGCCACAGCCACGCATGGCCGCGCAGGAACCAGCGCACCCGGCCGTCCGGCAGGCCTTGAGCCACGGGCGCTGCGCCGGCCATGCGGTCGTCCAGCCTGGCGGTGTTCACGCTGCGCTGGCCGGCGGGTTGCCACCGCGACAGCTTGGCATCCAGCTGCCAGACCCATGTGGAAGGGGCAACGTCGGCGGGCGAGCTGGCGTCCGCCGCCAGCAGCAGGCTGCCGTCCTGCAGCAACTGAAGCGTGGCGTCGAGTTGCTGCTGCGGCAGCGTGGGCCCGGGCGTCCAGCTGTCCGAGGACGGGTCATAGATTTCGACGCTGGACAGCACGCCCGCCACGCCGCGACCACCCGCAACGACAACGCGGCCATCCGGCAATCGCGCGACACCGAAGCGGCTGCGGGCGGCCTGCAACGGCGCCAGCGCCTGCCACCGGCCGGCACCTCCGTCGGGCTGCCAGCGCGAGACGGCGGCCACGGGCTGGCCCTGCTCGTCCTCGCCGCCGATGAGGAGCAATCCGCCGTCCGCCAGCGGCACCGCGGCAGCCAGCAGCCGCGGCGACGGCAACGGCGCGAGGGATTGCAGGCTGTTGTCGTCGGCGCGCCAACGTTCGACGGTCAGCCGGGGCGGCGCGCCGGGTTCGAGGACGGGGTCGGCGATGCCACCGGCCATCAGCACGCTGCCATCGGCCAGGCGCGCCGCGCTGTGCAGCAGGCGGCCTTGCGCCAGCGCCGGCACGGCGAGCCAGCGGCGGTTGGCGGCATCCCAACGCTGCAGGGCGCGGTAAGGCGGCGGTGTCGGTTCACCGACGAGCTGAACGGGGTCGCAGACGCCGCCACTGAGCAGCACGCCACCGTCCGCCAGCGTCGTGGCCCGCGCACCGCGGGCATAGCCCTGGCATCCCGGCGGCGACGGCAGGCGGCGCCAGCGGCGCTCGGCACCCAGCCACAGCCATTGCGTGTCGACCTGGTCCTCGGGCATCAGCCGGGGCCGGCGCCGCAGGGCTTTCTCGTTCAGCGGATTGCCGTAGAAGAGCACGTCGCCGTTCGCCAGCGGCGTGACAGCGTCGCCGGTAGCCGTCAGGCGCAGATGCCCTAGCGGCGTCAGCAGCCCCTGCTGTGCGAGAGGATCGAGGTGGGGCGGCAGGCTCTGCGCCCACGACGCTGCTGCGCCCGCAAGAGACAATAACGCACCAAGCACCACCCGCCGCAGCGACACCCAAACGGACACGGGCACCCGTGTCACCACAGGTGCCCGTGAGGGGGCGGTCGCGTCAGGTGCAGGTCCGCAGGACCGGCTCCATGCCGCCATCACCGATCAGCGCTGGGCGATGGGCTTGACGTCGCGCGGGGTCGCGCCGACGAAGAGCTGGCGCGGGCGGCCGATCTTGTACTCGGGGTCGCCGATCATCTCGTTGAGCTGGGCGATCCAGCCGACCGTGCGGGCCAGCGCGAAGATGGCAGTGAACAGCGGCACGGGGATGCCGATGGCGCGCTGCACGATGCCCGAGTAGAAGTCGACGTTCGGGTACAGCTTGCGGGCGACGAAGTACTCGTCTTCCAGTGCGATCTTTTCCAGCTTCATGGCCAGCTCGAATAGCGGGTCGTTCTGCAGGCCCAGCTCGTTCAGGACTTCGTGGCAGGTCTCGCGCATCAGCTTGGCACGCGGGTCGTAGTTCTTGTAGACGCGGTGACCGAAGCCCATCAGCTTGACGCCGGAGTTCTTGTCCTTGACCTTGTTGACGAACTCGCCGATGCGGGCGACGCCGCCCTGCTTCTGGATGTCGCCCAGCATGTTGAGCGCCGCTTCGTTGGCACCGCCGTGGGCGGGGCCCCACAGGCAGGCCACGCCGGCTGCGATGGCCGCGAAGGGGTTGGTGCCCGACGAGCCGCACAGGCGCACGGTCGAGGTCGACGCGTTCTGCTCGTGGTCGGCGTGCAGCGTGAAGATGCGGTCCATCGCGCGCACCAGCACGTCGTTGGGCTTGTAGTCCTCGCAGGGCGTGGCAAACATCATGCGCATGAAGTTGCCGGCGTAGCTGAGGTTGTTCTGCGGGTAGATGTAGGGCTGGCCGATGGTGTACTTGTAGGCCATGGACACCAGCGTCGGCATCTTGGCGATCAGGCGGATGGCCGAGATCTCGCGGTGCTCGGGGTTATTGATGTCCGTGCTGTCGTGATAGAACGAGGACATGGCACCCACCAGGCCCGTCATGACGGCCATCGGGTGGGCGTCACGGCGGAAACCGCGCAGGAAGAACTGCATCTGCTCATTCACCATCGTGTGGTGCATGACCTTGTTCTCGAAGTCGGCCTTCTGGCTTTCGTTCGGCAGCTCCCCGTACAGCAGCAGATAGCAGGTCTCGAGGTAGTCGCAGTTCACCGCCAGCTGGTCGATGGGGTAGCCGCGGTACAGCAGCTCGCCCTTGTCGCCGTCGATGTAGGTGATGGTCGAGTTGCACGACGCCGTCGACAGGAAGCCGGGGTCGTACGTGAACTTGCCCGTCTGGGCGTAGAGCTTGCGGATGTCGATGACATCCGGACCGATCGTGCCCTTGTACAGGGGCAGGTCCATCGAGGGGCTGCCGTCGGAGAACGACAGGGTGGCTTTGACGTCGGACGGGGTCATGCTTGAGTCCTTAGGGTTTTGAAATCAGGTGCGCAGGTCGGCAAGGACGCCTCGCACGGCAGTGGTGTCGATTTCACCACTGGGTTCCTTGCGGCGCAGTAACAGGTCGAGCAGGTCGTTGTCGGCCAGGTCCATCAGTATCGTCAGGCCTTCGGCCTGCGCGACGCTGATGCCTTCGTCGGCATGTCGGGTAAAGAATCGTTCGATGAAGAGATCGTTCTCCAGCAGGCCGCGCCGGCAGCGCCAGCGCAGCTTGGAGAGTTCGCGTTCACCGATCAGTTCAAGCATGCATCAGACGGCCCGGCGGACCATCAGTTCCTTGATCTTGCCGATGGCCTTCGTGGGGTTCAGGCCCTTGGGGCAGACATCCACGCAGTTCATGATGGTGTGGCAGCGGAACAGGCGGTACGGGTCTTCGAGGTTGTCCAGGCGCTCGGCGGTGGCTTCGTCGCGGCTGTCGGCGATGAAGCGGTAGGCCTGCAGCAGACCGGCCGGGCCGACGAACTTGTCGGGGTTCCACCAGAAGCTCGGGCAGCTCGTCGAGCAGCTCGCGCACAGGATGCACTCGTACAAGCCGTCCAGCTCCTCGCGCTCGACGGGCGACTGCAGGCGCTCCTTCTCGGGCGGCGGGTTGTCGTTGACGAGGTAGGGCTTGATGGAGTGGTACTGCTTGAAGAACTGCGTCATGTCGACGATCAAGTCGCGCACGACGGGCAGGCCCGGCAGCGGCTTCAGCTTGATGACGCCCGGCAGGGTTCGCATGTTCGTGAGACATGCGAGGCCATTCTTGCCGTTGATGTTCATCGCGTCCGAACCGCAGACGCCTTCGCGGCAGGAGCGGCGGAAGGACAGCGTGGGGTCGACCGCCTTCAGCTTGACCAGGGCGTCGAGCAGCATGCGCTCATGGCCGTCCAGCTCGACCTCGAGGGTCTGGATGTAGGGCTTGGCGTCCTTGTCGGGGTCGTAGCGGTAGATTTCGAAGGTGCGCTTCATGTCTTTGCCTCGATGCTTTAGAAGGTACGAACCTTGGGAGGCACCGATTCAACGGTGAGAGGTTGGAGGTTCACAGGCTTGTAGTCCAGGCGGTTGCCTTCGGAATACCACAGCGTGTGCTTCATCCAGTTCGCGTCGTCGCGGTTCGGGTAGTCGTTGTGCGCGTGGGCACCACGGCTCTCGGGGCGGGCGGCGGCCGAGATCATCGTGGCCTGGGCGGCTTCGATGAGGTTCTCGACTTCCAGGGCCTCGACACGCTCGGTGTTGAAGACCTTGGACTTGTCCTTCAGGCCGATGCCGGCGACGCGCTGGGCGACTTCCTTGATCTTGGCCACGCCTTCGTCCATGGAGGCCTGCGTGCGGAACACGCCGGCATGCTTCTGCATGGTCGAGCGGATGTCGTTGGCAACGTTCTGGGCGTACTCGCCGTCGGTGGCCGACTCCAGGCGCGCCAGGCGGGCCAGGGTCTTGTCGGCAGCATCCTTGGGCAGCTCCTTGTGCGACTTCGTCTTCAGGTTGAAGTCGACGATGTGGTTGCCCGCGGCGCGGCCGAACACCAGCAGGTCGAGCAGCGAGTTGGTGCCCAGGCGGTTGGCGCCGTGCACCGACACGCAGGAGCATTCACCCACGGCGTAGAGGCCGTTGATGATGTCGTTGGGCTTGCCGTTCTTGGGGATGACGACCTGGCCGTGGACATTTGTCGGAATGCCACCCATCTGGTAGTGGATGGTCGGCACGACAGGAATCGGTTCCTTGGTGATGTCGACGTTGGCGAAGTTGTGGCCAATCTCCAGCACCGAGGGCAGGCGCTTGGCAATCGTCTCGGCGCCCAGGTGGGTCATGTCCAGCAGCACGTAGTCCTTGTTGGGACCGCAGCCGCGACCTTCCTTGATTTCCTGGTCCATGGAGCGGGACACGAAGTCGCGCGGGGCCAGGTCCTTCAGCGTCGGGGCGTAGCGCTCCATGAAGCGCTCGCCGTTGCTGTTGCGCAGGATGGCGCCTTCGCCACGGCAGCCTTCGGTCAGCAGCACGCCCGCGCCGGCCACGCCGGTGGGGTGGAATTGCCAGAACTCCATGTCTTCCAGCGGGATGCCGGCGCGCGCCGCCATGCCCAGGCCGTCGCCGGTGTTGATGAAGGCATTGGTGCTGGCGCCGAAGATGCGGCCGGCGCCACCGGTGGCCAGCAGCACGGTCTTGGCGTGCAGGATGTGGACCTCGCCGGTCTCCATCTCCAGCGCCGTCACGCCGACGGCATCGCCCTCGGCATCACGGATGATGTCCAGCGCCATCCACTCGGTGAAGAACTGCGTGCGGGCGCGGACGTTCTGCTGGTACAGGGTGTGCAGCAGCGCGTGGCCGGTGCGGTCGGCCGCGGCGCAGGCGCGCTGCACGGGCTTCTCACCGTAGTTGGCGGTGTGGCCGCCGAAGGGGCGCTGGTAGATCGTGCCGTCGGCATTGCGGTCGAACGGCATGCCGAAGTGCTCGAGCTCGTAGACCACCTTGGGCGCCTCGCGGCACATGAACTCGATGGCGTCCTGGTCGCCCAGCCAGTCCGAACCCTTGACGGTGTCGAAGAAATGGAAGTGCCAGTTGTCTTCGCTCATGTTGCCCAGGGACGCGCCGATGCCGCCTTGGGCGGCGACGGTGTGCGAGCGGGTCGGGAAGACCTTGGACAGCACGGCCACGTTGAGGCCGGCCAGGGCCAGTTGCAGGGAGGCGCGCATGCCGGAGCCACCGGCCCCGACGATCACCACATCAAACTTACGGGTCGAAAGCGCCGCCATCAGAGTCTCCACAGAACCTGGATTGCCCAGCCGGCGCAACCCAACAACCAAACGATGGTGGCCACCTGCAGCGCGAGGCGCACACCCACGGGCTTGATGTAGTCCATCCAGATGTCACGCATGCCGACCCAGGCGTGATAGGCGAGCGACAGGATAGTCACGAAGGTCAGCAGCTTCATCCACTGCTGGGAAAAGATCGCTGCCCAGCGGTCATAGCCGAGGGCGCCGGGCATCAGCACCTGGGCCAGCAGCACGACCGTGAACAGGGCCATCAGCACGGCCGTGATGCGCTGCGCAAGCCAGTCGCGCAGGCCGTAGTGCGCGCCGACGACGACGCGCTTGGAGCCGAAAGTACTCATTCTTGTTGTTCCTCTCAGTACAGGCCGAACAGCTTGGCGCCCAGCAGCAGCGTCAGCAGCGTGCTGAGGGTCAGCGTGATCAGCGCCGAGCTGTGGCCCTGGGCCTTGCTGACGCTGTGCGTCGCGTCCATCCACAGATGGCGCACACCGGCGATGAAGTGAAGCAGATAGGCCCAGATCAGGGCCAGCGCCACGAGCTTGACAAACCAGCCGGGAATGCCGATAGCGCCCGCCACGAAGACGTTGGTGAAGGACTCGAAGGAGATCTCCGAGCTGAGGCTGTTGTCCAGCATCCAGACCGCGAAGGGCAGCAGCAGGAACATCAGCAGGCCGCTGGCGCGATGCAGGATGGAGACGATGCCAGCGGGCGGTAGGCGGTAGCTGACGATCTGCGTGACGTGAATATTGGTATAGACCGGTCTTTTCTTGACGCTGTCCGTCATGGTCGTGCCCGTAATCAATGTGAAACCGAAAGATTCTAGGCCCAAGACAAAGGCCGAGCTTCGCGGTTGCTGCACTGCGGCATTGTCAGATTCAGTTCAACTCGTTGAGGTAGAAGTCCGCCTCGGTGTGGTAGAGGCCGCGGCGCAGTTCGACCGGTCGGTCGCCATAGGTGAAGGCCACGCGCTCGACGCTGAGCAGGGGAGCGCCGTCGCTCAAGCCCAACAGCTCGGCCGCCTCTGCAGCCGCCGCGACGGCGCGCAGCTTCTCCTCGGCGCGCACCATGTGGACGCGGAACCGCTCCTCGAACAAGGCGTACAGCGTGCCCGGGTAGGCATTGATGACCTCGCTGGTCAGCCCCTGGAAATGCCGCTCCGGCAACCAGAGGTCGTCCAGCACGACGGCGCGTCCACGGCGCAGCAGCAGGCGGCGCACCTCGATGACGGGCTCCGATGTGCGCAGATGCAGGGCCCGCGCCGTCTCGGCCGTGGCGCGCGCACGCCGGCAATGCAGCAGCTCGCGCGTGAAGCCGGTGGCGCCGTCGTCGGGCACGAGGCGCAGGAAGCGGTAGGCGTCGCGCGGCGCCGTGTGGGTCGCGACAAAGGTGCCGGCACCCTGGCGTCGCTCGACGACGTGGGCCGCAGCCAGCTCGTCCATGGCCTTGCGGACCGTGCCTGCGCTGGCGTGGAAACGCTCGGCCAGAGCCGCCTCGCTGGGCAGTGCGTCGCCCGGCCGCCACTCGCCGGCGGCCAGAGCGGCCACGATCAATTGGCGGATCTGTTCATACAGTGGCGCAGGGGACTTGGGCATGGGGTGCATTGCAGCACAGGGTATGCCCGTACACTCGACAGGTTGAGGGCGACACGCCCTAGCCCAGTTTTCAACTGCCCCTTCGGAGACTTTCATGAGCAAGAAACCCGTTCGCGTCGCCGTCACCGGCGCTGCTGGCCAGATCGGCTACGCCCTGCTGTTCCGTATCGCTTCCGGCGAAATGCTGGGCAAGGACCAGCCCGTCATCCTGCAACTGTTGGAAATCCCCGACGAGAAGGCTCAGAACGCGCTGAAGGGCGTGATCATGGAACTCGAAGACTGCGCCTTCCCGCTGCTGGCTGGCATCGAGGCCCACAGCGACCCGATGACCGCCTTCAAGGACACCGACTACGCCCTGCTCGTCGGCGCCCGTCCCCGCGGCCCTGGCATGGAGCGCGCCGACCTGCTGGCCGCCAACGCCCAGATCTTCACGGTGCAGGGCAAGGCCCTGAACGCCGTCGCCTCGCGCAATGTGCGCGTGCTGGTCGTCGGCAACCCCGCCAACACCAACGCCTACATCGCCATGAAGTCGGCCCCGGACCTGCCGGCCAAGAACTTCACCGCCATGCTGCGCCTGGACCACAACCGCGCCGCTTCGCAGATCGCTGCCAAGACCGGCAAGGCCGTCGGCTCCATCGAGAAGCTGGCCGTCTGGGGCAACCACTCGCCCACGATGTATGCCGACTACCGCAACGCCACCATCGACGGTCAGTCGGTCAAGACCCTGATCAACGACGAGCAGTGGAACCGTGAGGTCTTCCTGCCCACCGTCGGCAAGCGTGGCGCGGCCATCATTGCCGCCCGCGGCCTGTCGTCGGCCGCCTCGGCCGCCAACGCCGCCATCGACCACATGCGCGACTGGGCCCTGGGCACCAACGGCAAGTGGGTCACCATGGGCATCCCGTCGGGTGGCGAGTACGGCATCCCCAAGGAAGTCATGTTCGGCTATCCCGTCACCTGCGAAGGCGGCGAGTACAAGATCGTGCAAGGCATCGAAATCGACGCCTTCTCGCAGGAGTGCATCAACAAGACCTTGAAGGAACTGACGGACGAGCAGGACGGCGTCAAGCACCTGCTCTGAGCCCGGATCGCCGGCCGGTTCGCCTGCCAGCGCCAACGAGACACCCTTGCGAGGGTGTCTTTTTTTTGCCCGCAACCGATGAGCGCCACGCGGTCGGCCATCCGCCCGACATGCTGGCCGAGATCGTCAACCAGGATGCGCCGGACCTGCTGGTGATGGGCTCGCATGGTCATGGGGCTTTTGCCGGCGCCGTGCTGGGCTCGGTGTCCGCGCGCCTGCTTGCGCACACCAAGGTGCCCGTGCTGCTGGTGCGCTGAAGCGCTCATTGCTCAAGGGCCGTGCCGCCCGGGTCGTCGCGATCATGGGCATGCCGAAGCCGCGCGCTCCAAGCGACCCCAGCCGCCACGGCCAGCGCCACTGTCCCGAGGGCCAGCAGGAGATCGCCGACCGCGGGCACATCGAAATGCAGCAGCCGCCTCGGGCCGGGCACCAGCACGGCGATCGCCAGCGCCGAAGTAGCCATCGCGGCGACGGTCCAGAAGGCGCGGGCGCTGGCATCGGCCAGGCTGCGAAGCCCGTTGCCCAGGGCCATATTGGCTGCCACCAGCATCAGGTTGCCGAGCGTCAGGCCGACCACGGCCAGCGTGCGAGCGGCGTCGGCATCACGCCCGCCCTGTAGCGCCAGCACGTAAAGGCCCAGGGTCGCGGCGAGCAGGCAGCCGCCCTGGGTCAAGCCCCGCCACAGCATCGGCCACCCCACGATGCCGTCGTCCGTGCGCCGCGGTGGCCGCTGCATCAGCCCCGGCGCCTCGGCGGCGCCTTCGAAGGCGAGCGAACACACCGGATCGATCACCATCTCGGTGAGCACCACATGCACCGGCATCATCAGGGGTGGCAGCCCGAGCAGCAGGGGCAGCAGCGCCAGTCCGGCCACCGGGACGTGGATGGCGGTGATGTAGGTCATGACCTTGCGGAGGTTGTCGAAGATGCGCCGGCCCATGCGAACGCCGCCCACGATGCGCCCGAAGTCCTCGTCCAGCAGCACCAGGCCGGCGGCCTCGCGCGCGACATCCGTTCCGCGCATCCCCATCGCGATGCCGATGTGAGCCGCCTTCAGCGCCGGCGCGTCGTTGACGCCGTCGCCGGTCATGGCCACGGTCTCGCCGTTGCGCCGCAGCGCCAGCACCAGTTTGAGCTTCTGCTGCGGCATCACGCGGGCGAACACACGCACCTGTCGCACGGCCTGGACCAGCCCGGCCTCGCCGAGGCCCTCGATGTCGGCCCCGGTCAGGACGCCGGCGTGCACGTCGATGCCCGCCTGCCTGGCGATGGCGAGCGCCGTGGCCGCGTGGTCGCCGGTGATCATCACCACCGCGATGCCCGCTTCACGCGCCTGCGCCACCGCGCCGGGAACGCTGTCGCGCAGCGGATCCTCGAAGGCCGTCAGGCCCAGCAAACTGAAGTCGTGGTCGCGCTGGTGCACCACCGTTTCGCCGCGCGGCAAACGCGCCTCGGCCACGGCCAGCACGCGAAGTCCCTGTGCGGCCAGCTGCTTCACCCGGCCCAGCAGATCGGCGCTGCGTTGCGGGTCGAGGCGGCAGAGGCTGAACACCGCCTCCGGCGCACCCTTGGTGGCGACGCGAAACCGACCGGCCGCATCCGTCCATTCAAGCGACATCGCCGGCAATTCGGGACTGAGCGGGAACTCGCGCGTCAAGGTCCAGTCGGGGTGCAGGCGTGCGGTGCCTGCGAGCAGCGCATCGCCGCGAGAGATCAACGCGCGATCCATCGGGTCGCTGCCGTCACGCCGCGAGGCCAGCATGCCGAACTCCAGCAGCCGCTGCGCCGTCTCGGGCAGCTCACCGCCGGCGTCGAGCCTGACGTCAGCCTCGTCGGTCACGAGGCGTGACAGCCGCATGCGGTTCTCGGTGAGGGTCCCGGTCTTGTCCACACACAACACCGTGGCCGCGCCCAGCGCCTCGATGACGGCGGGACGGCGCGCCAACACCTTGATGCGGGCGAGCCGCCAAGCCCCCAGTGAAAGGAAGACCGCGAGCGCCATCGGGAACTCTTCTGGCAGCATCGCCATGCCGATGGCCACGGCCGACAGCAGCCCCTGCATCCAGTCGCCTCGCAGCATGCCGTAGCCCAACACGATCACCGCGCAGATGGCCGCGGCGGCCAGGCCGAAGACGCGCACCAGCTGGCGCAGATGCCGCTCCAGCGGCGTCGGCGCCGTTTCGATGGCCGCCAGCGACGCCCCGATGCGTCCGACCTGCGTGCCGGCGCCCGTGGCCAATGCCTCGATGACGGCATGGCCTGCGACAGCCAGCGTGCTTGCGTAGGCAAATGCCCCGTCATTGCCTTCGGGCGACGCCATGCCCAGGCCATCCTGCACCTGCCAGGCCCGCTTGCCCACCGGCACGGACTCCCCGGTGAGCAGCGACTCGTCAACCTGCAAGCCGACCGTTTCGCGCACGATGCCGTCAGCGGCGACCCGCTCGCCCTCGCCGACCAGGAAGATGTCACCAGGCACCAGTTCGCGCGCCGGGATGCGTCCGATGCACCCATCCCGCACGACTCGCACCTGGGGTGCAGACAGCACGCGAAGGGCCGCCAGCGCGTGCTCGCTGCGCCGCTCCTGGAGGACGACCAGGCCGACGGTGATGACGGCGAAGCAGGCCAGCAGCAGACCTTCGCCCAGATCACCCAGCATCAGGTAGAGGGCCGCCGCGGCCAGCAGCAGCAGGAACATCGGCTCGGTGAACACACCGCGCAGCGTGCGCGCCAGGCCGCGCTTTTCCGTATCGCCCACTTCGTTGGGGCCATGCAGCGAAAGGCGCTCGAGGGCCTGCGCGCCGCTCAATCCGCGTGGAGGCACAGGCGCTGCGGCCGGGGCGTCCACGCCGGCGGGCGCCTGGGTTTCAGAGCGCAGGACAGCCACCGTGCCGCGCTCGCGTGGGCGTGATGGCAGCACCGGTCCCCGAGGCCGCCCCGCTCACCCGGGCTCCCGCTGGCGGGAAGGACGGCCGGAGCCCTGCGTGCCATCGGCCCTGGCGGACAGATAGGCGTAAAGGTCGACGATATGGGCCGTCACGACGGGGTCGCCCTGCCACGCAGGCATGACCAGCGCCTCTTCCCGCCCCTGCAGGACCTTCTCGACCAGGGCGCTGCGCGAAGCCCCCTGCGGGTCGGACTCCGCGGCCGCGAGGATCCAGTCGTAGCGCCTGAGCACCAGGCTCACGAACTGGTGCGAGCCCATCTCGCGGAGCCTGGGCAGCAGGTCGGGGGCCGTTGCCGTGCCCGTCGCCGCGGCGCCATGGCAGGTCGCGCATTTCTGCTGGAAGACACGCCAGCCGATGTAGACCTCGCCTTCCGGCACGCTGCGGCGGGCCAGCGGCTGGGCAGGCTGGGTGTTCTGCACGTCAAGGGCACAACCGCTCGCCAGCGCGGCAGCGATGAATGCAGCGAGCGTCGGACCGCAAGCACGCCCCAGGCCGTTCGTGCTCATGGCAGTCGCTCCCGGGCGGCCTGGCAGGCCGCACACAAGCGCACGGACGGCAGGGCCGTGAGCCGCGCCGCCGCGATGGCCTCGCCGCAGTCGGCACAGTCACCATGGCTGCCGGCATCCAGCCGGCCCAGCGCGTCATCGACGTCCTGCAACTCCTTCAAGTCCCGCGCGGCCTGGAAGTCCTCGGTTCGGTGGCGCTGCGCCAGCTCGGCGTCGTCCTTGAGGTCCCTGACCTCCGGGCCCTGCATCGGCGCAGCCTGGCGGGCCTGCTGCGCCGCATCGACTTCCGCCCGCAACTCGGCCTGGCGGTGCAGCAGCAACTGGCGCAGCGTGGGCAGCTGCGCTTGGGTCTGGATTTCCATCTTGTGCAGTCCTTGGCAAGTCGTGGCAGCGCGTTGGTCGCGATGGACCATGCTAGGCAGTGCCCGGGTCATCGGCTTGCGCTGGATCAAGCCGGATGAACCAGCCGCGGCATTGATCACCGACCTGCCGGCTTGACCGGCATCAAGGCCGCAGCGCGCCGGCCGCTAGATTGGCGCCTCATGACGCCTGACCTCGCCGGCCGCTTCCTCGTCGCCCTCCTCATCGGCATCCTCGTCGGCATCGAAAGGGAGAAGAGACGGCCAGCCGCTCCCTCCCACACCATCGGCGGCATTCGCACCCATGCCCTGCTCGCCCTGTCCGGTGCCACCGCAGCTTGGCTCGGGCAGCAGCTGCAGCTGCCGTGGCTCTTCGCGACCGTGCTCGCATGCGCGAGCGCAATGGCCCTGGCCAGTCACGTGCTGTGGCGCCTCGATGGCCGGGATGCACCTCCCAGCATGAGCAGCGAGATCGCGGCCTTGCTGGTCGTTCTGCTGGGCGGCATGGCGGCCACCGGCAACCAGGCGCTGGCGGTGGCACTGGCCGTGACGCTGTCGGCGCTGCTGGCATTCAAGCAGCCCCTGCACGCCCTGGTGGAGCGGGTCGGACTGGACGACATGCTCGCCGGCATCAAGCTGCTGATCGCCTCGGTCATCGTGCTGCCGCTCGTGCCGAACGAGACGGTGGACCCCTGGCAGGCCCTGAACCCCTACCAGCTGTGGCTGCTGGTAGTGCTGATCTCCGCACTCTCCCTGGCCGGCTACATCGGCATGCGCTGGCTGGGGCCGGCGCGAGGCGCCGCGATCACCGGCCTGGCCGGCGGCCTGGTGTCATCAACGGCCACCACGCTGAACTTCGCGCGCGACAGCCGCAAGGCCACCAGCCCCGCCAACACGGGCGCCATCACGGCGGGCATCCTGTGCGCCTGGTTCGTCATGTTCCTGCGCGTGGCGACGATCGTCGCCATCCTCAACCGGCAGCTGCTGACCGCCCTGTGGCTGCCGCTGCTGGCCATGGGCCTGACCACCGGCGCCCTGGCGCTGCGCCACTACGTCGACGGCAATGCCGATGCATCCGGCCCCGCGCAGGCCTGCGCCGTCCTGAAAAACCCTTTCAGCCTGGGTGCCGCGATCAGGTTCGGCGCCTTGTTCGCCGTCGTCCTCGTCGTCGTGAAGTTGGCTCAGCAGCAATTCCCGGCCGGTGGCGTGCTGGCGATCTCGGCGCTTGCCGGCGCAGCAGATGTCGACGCCATCGTGCTGTCGCTCAGCGGCCAGAAGGACGGCGCCGCGACGACGGCCTGGACCGCGTGGGCGCTGCTGGCCGCCCTGCTGGCCAACACGGCGGTGAAGGTCGCGCTGGTGATGCTGGTCGCACGCGGCCGGGTGCGCCGCGACATGGCCGTGGCGAGCGCGGCCATCTGTCTGATTGGCGGCGTGTCGGCCTGGGCCTGGCTCTGACCTGGGACGCTCAGCGCGTGGCCGGCAGGCGGAAGGTCGACACCGTCTCGACCAGCTGCTGGGCCTGCACCTTGAGCCCATCGGCCGCGGCGGCCATCTGCTCCACCATGGCGGCGTTCTGCTGCGTGGCCTGGTCCATCTGCGTGACGGCCGTGCCGACCTGGTTGACGCCCGCACTCTGCTCGGCGCTGGACGAGCTGATCTCGCCCATGATGTCGGTGACGCGCTGGATGCTGCTGACGACGCGGTCCATGGTGGCGCCGGCCTGGTCGACCAGGGTGTTGCCGCGGTCCACACGCTCCAGGCTCTGCGAGATCAGGGTCTTGATCTCGCGCGCGGCTTCCGCGCTGCGGCCGGCCAGCAGCCGCACCTCGCCAGCGACGACTGCAAAGCCGCGCCCCTGCTCGCCGGCGCGCGCGGCTTCCACCGCCGCATTCAGCGCCAGGATGTTGGTCTGGAAGGCGATGCCGTCGATGACCGAGATGATGTCGCCGATGCGGCGCGAGCTGTCGTTGATGCCCTTCATGGTGTCGACGACCTGCTTGACGACCTGGCCGCCCTCGGCCGCCACGTGTGAGGCGTTCTGCGCCAGCTGGTTGGCCTGCTGGGCGTTGTCGACGTTGTTGCGCACGGTCGCACCCAGTTCATCCATGGACGCCGCCGTCTGCTGCAGCGCGCTGGCCTGGCTTTCGGTGCGGGCGCTCAGGTCCTGGTTGCCCGAGGCGATCTCGGAGCTGGCGTTGGCCACCGACTCCGAGCCGTCGCGCACCTGCTGCACGATGCTGGCCATGCTGTCGCGCATGGCCTTGACGCCCTGCATGACGCTCTCGTGGCCGCTGCCTCTCAGGTCGATGTCGACGCTGAGGTCACCCTCGGCCAGCTGGCGCGTGATCTCGTTGACGCGGGCCGGTTCGCCGCCGAGCTGGCGCGTGATGCTGCGCGTGATGGCCAGGCCCAGCATCAGCAGCACGCCGGCCAGCACCCCCACCCCCAGGCCCACCTTCCAGACGCGCTGCCAGATGGCCGCGTCGACGGTGTCCACATAGACGCCCGAGCCGATGATCCAGCCCCAGGGCGTGAAGCCCTTGACATAGGACACCTTAGGCACCGGCTGCTCGCTGCCCGGCTTGGGCCACAGATAGGGCAGATAGCCCGCGCCGTTGGCCTTGACGATGTCGACCATCGCGACGAACAGCGGCTTGCCGGTCGGGTCCTTGTTGTTGTTCAGCGTCTTGCCTTCCAGCTCCGGCTTCATCGGATGCATGACCATGATGGGGCTCATGTCATTGATCCAGAAGTACTCGCTGCCGCTGTAGCGCAGGCTGCGCACGGCGGCCATGGCGGCTTTCTTGGCGTCCTCGTCGGACATCTTGCCGGCTGCCACCTGCGCATGGATCTGCGCCACGATGCCATGGGCCGTCTCGACCGCCTGACGCACCGCCTGCTGGCGCTCGTTCAGGATCAGCTCCCGCTCCGAGAACAGCAGGATGGCGGCCACCAGCAGCACGCCGAGGACGGCGCCAAAGGTCTGCAGGGCCAGGCGGCGAGAAACTCTGAGTGACTCGAGCTTGAGCATGGCTTTGTCTCCTGAGATCGTTATGCGCGGATGCTGGCATGCCTGGGTCAGATATGACAGTGCGTAAGCACCCTTTGCAGCCCCCAAACGTCGCGATTCCGAGACCAGCGTCACGGCCGCCGCCACTCCGGGCCTGGGTACAGTGGCGCGATGAGCGCCCTCCTCCACCCCCGCCAGGCCCTGTTCGGCCATGAAGCCGCCCGGCCCGCGCTGCCCGTCGTCGACCATTACTGCGGCGTCGAGGCCCGCATGAAGAAGAGCCTGGCCCTGCAGGCCGAACTGGGCCCCGTCTTCGACATCACGCTGGACGCCGAGGACGGCGCCCCGGTGGGCGGCGAGGCCGAACATGCGCTGCTGATCACCGAGCTGGCCACCAGCGCCGCCAACCGCTTCGGCCGTGTCGGTGCGCGCGTGCACCCCTGGGGCCATGCTGCCTTCGAGGCCGATGTCGACACGCTGATCGACAAGGCCGGCGACCGGCTGGCCTATCTGATGATCCCCAAGCCGGACAGCGCCGACGACGTCGACCGCGCGGTCGCGGCCATCGATGCCGCCTGCGAGCGCCACGGCAAGCGCAAGCTGCCGCTGCAGGTCCTCATCGAGACCCATGGCGCGCTGCGCGAGGTCTTCCGCATCGCGGCCCACCCGCGCATCGAATCGCTGTCCTTCGGGTTGATGGACTTCGTGTCGGCCCATGGCGGTGCCATCCCCAAGACGGCCATGGAGCTGCCGGGGCAGTTCGAGCACCCGCTCGTCGTGCGGGCCAAGCTGGAGATCGCCGCCGCGGCCCATGCCTTCGGCAAGACGCCGTCGCACTGTGTCGTCACCGAGTTCCGCGATGCTTCAGCGTTGGCGCAGGCCGCGCGCCGTGCCGCGCGCGAGTTCGGCTACACGCGCATGTGGAGCATCCACCCCGACCAGATCCCGCCCATCGTCGAGGCCTTCGCGCCGGCCGCCGACGAAATCCATGAAGCCGCCGAGCTGCTGCTCGCCGCACAGGCCGCGGACTGGGCGCCGACATCCTTCCGAGACCGCCTGCACGACCGCGCCAGCTACCGCTATTTCTGGACCGTGCTGGAGCGCGCCGAGCGCACCGGTCGCGCCTTTCCCGATGAAGTGCGATCGGCGTTTTTCCCCGTATCCATCGGGGTAATCGCCGAGTGAGGCACGGCTGGGCGTGCACTTCGTCACGCCGACAATGCCTACAACTTTTCACCCTTGCGCCATGGCTTTGCAGCCATGATGCGCCACGCTTTTTCCACCCACCTCCCTCCCGACTTCGACCCCAGATGCCGATGCCAACGCTCCGCAGCGCCACCGCTGCCCTGATCCTCTGCGCCGCCCTCCCTGCCTTCGCTCAGACCGCACCGGCCAAGCCTGCCGCCAAGCCGGCTCCCAAGGCCGCCGCCAAGGCAGCGCCGGCCAAGAAGGCACCGCCGCCGCCGCCGGAGCCCGTGCTGGTCGATGCCGATGAGGCCCAGTTGGCCGCCGCCGAGCGCGCCTATCTCGGCGACTACGCCTGCGAGTTCAAGGAGACGGTGCTGATCGAGAAGCACCCCAAGGTGGCCGGCTACATCAACGTGACCTGGAAGAAGCAGGTCTTCACGATGAAGCCCGTGCTGTCCTCCACCGGCGCCCTGCGCCTGGAAGACGTCACCGGCCGCACGCTGATGATCCAGATCGCCAACAAGTCCATGCTGCTGGACACCAAGATCGGCCAGCGCCTCATCGACGACTGCGTCCACCCCGAGCAGCTCAAGCTGATCGAAGCCGCCAAGGCTGCCAAGATCAACGACCCCGAGGCCGAAGCCGCCGAGTCCGCCCGCAGCGGCCTGGGCATCACGCCCACGGCGGCCGAGCCCGCCGAGCCTGCGCCGGCCGCAAAACCGTCCAAGCCTGCCAAGCCGGTCGCCAAGGCGAAGTGAGTCATCTCAGTTGAAACCCGCGACTCCGGTATGTAGAATGAATACATACTTTCCAATGCATACCTGAGTCGCCGCCTCCGCGGCGCTCAGCCGCTGGAGGCGCCATGGAAGCCACCGTTGCCGAACGCGGGCAGATCACCCTGCCCAAAGCCGTCCGAGATGCCCTCGGCCTGACCAAGGGCACCACGCTCAAGGTCGAGCTGGACGGCGGCCGCATCATCCTGCGCAAGGATGTCGGCGATGCGCTGTCCAAGATGCGCGGCCGCATCAAGCTGCCCGAGGGCACCACCACCGACGACGTCATGCGCGAGTTGCGCGGACGTGCCCCGGGCGATCCGTACCCGCCGCCGGATGAGACTGCGTGATCGCTGTCGACACCTCCATTCTCGTCGACTACATCGGCGACGGCCCCTCGGCTGACGAAGCCGAGCAGCTGTTGCGCAGCGCGCTGTCCAACGGCCCGGTCGTGGCCTGCGAAGTCGTCGTCAGCGAGGTCGTGGCGGGCCTCGGCCACAGCGACATCGTGCTGGAGACGCTCGAGGCCATCGGCATCGGCTTCTCGCCGTTGGAGATCCGCTCGGCGCTGCGCGCCGGCGAAATGCAGCGCCGCTACCGCCAGCGCCTGCCTTCCAGCGCCGATGCCAAGCGCAGCGTCCCCGATTTCCTCATCGGTGCCCATGCCCTGCTGCAATGCCAGGGCCTGATCACCCGCGACGCCGGTTTCTTTCGCGACTATTTCAAGGGCCTGCGCGTCATCGCGCCCAAGGCCTGATTTCCTTCGTCCCCCCGTTTCAGGAGTTCTCACATGCTGTCAGCCTATCGCCAACACACAGCCGAACGTGCCGCCCTCGGCATCCCGCCCCTGCCCCTGGATGCCAAGCAGGTCGCCGAGCTGATCGAGCTGATCAAGAACCCTCCCGCCGGTGAAGACGCCTTCCTGCTGGACCTGCTGACCCACCGCGTGCCCCCGGGCGTGGACGATGCCGCCAAGGTCAAGGCCAGCTTCCTGGCCGCCGTCGCCCATGGCGACATCGCCGTGGGCCTCATTTCAAAGGCCAAGGCCACCGAGCTGCTGGGCACCATGGTGGGCGGCTACAACGTGCATCCGCTGATCGAGCTGCTGGACGACGCCGAAGTGGCGACGCAAGCCGCCCAGGGCCTGAAGAAGACCCTGCTGATGTTCGACTACTTCAACGACGTCGCCACCAAGGCCAAGGCCGGCAATGCTAAGGCCCAGGAAGTGATGAAGAGCTGGGCCGACGCCGAGTGGTTCACCTCGCGTCCTGAAGTCGAAAAGAAAATCACCGTCACCGTCTTCAAGGTGCCCGGCGAGACCAACACCGACGACCTGTCGCCCGCCCCCGACGCCTGGAGCCGCCCGGACATCCCGCTGCACTACCTGGCCATGCTGAAGAACACCCGCTCCGACGCGGCCTTCAAGCCCGAAGAAGACGGCAAGCGCGGCCCGATGCAGTTCATCGACGACCTGAAGAAGAAGGGCCATGTCGTGGCCTATGTCGGCGACGTCGTCGGCACGGGTTCCTCGCGCAAGTCGGCCACCAACTCGGTCATCTGGGCCACTGGCGAAGACATCCCCTTCGTGCCCAACAAGCGCTTCGGCGGCGTGACCCTGGGCGGCAAGATCGCCCCCATCTTCTTCAACACCCAGGAAGATTCGGGCTCCCTGCCGATCGAAGTCGACGTCAGCAAGCTGGAGATGGGCGACGTCATCGACGTGCTGCCCTATGACGGCAAGCTCGTGAAGAACGGCCAGACCGTCGCCGAGTTCAAGCTCAAGAGCGATGTGCTGTTCGACGAAGTGCGCGCCGGCGGCCGCATCAACCTCATCATCGGCCGCTCGCTGACCGCCAAGGCGCGCGAGTTCCTGGGACTGCCCGCATCCACGCTCTTCCGCCTGCCCTCTGCCCCCGCAGCGACCAATGCCGGCTTCACGCTGGCCCAGAAGATGGTCGGCCGTGCCGTTGGCCTGCCGGAAGGCCAGGGCGTGCGCCCGGGCACCTACTGCGAACCCAAGATGACGACGGTCGGCTCGCAGGACACCACCGGCCCCATGACCCGCGACGAGCTGAAGGACCTGGCCTGCCTGGGCTTCTCGGCCGACCTGGTCATGCAGTCCTTCTGCCACACGGCTGCCTACCCGAAGCCCGTGGACGTGAAGACCCACCGCGAGCTGCCCGCCTTCATCAGCAACCGCGGCGGCGTGGCCCTGCGCCCGGGTGACGGCGTCATCCACAGCTGGCTGAACCGCCTGCTGCTGCCCGACACGGTCGGCACCGGCGGCGACTCGCACACCCGCTTCCCCATCGGCATCAGCTTCCCGGCCGGCTCCGGCCTGGTGGCCTTTGGTGCTGCCACCGGCGTCATGCCGCTGGACATGCCGGAGTCCGTGCTGGTGCGCTTCAAGGGCGAAATGCAGCCGGGCGTGACGCTGCGCGACCTCGTGCATGCCATCCCGCTGTACGCCATCAAGGCCGGCCTGCTGACGGTCGCCAAGGCCGGCAAGAAGAACGTGTTCTCGGGCCGCATCCTCGAGATCGAAGGCCTGCCTGATCTGAAGGTGGAACAGGCCTTCGAGCTGAGCGACGCCTCCGCCGAGCGCTCCGCCGCCGGCTGCACGATCAAGCTGAACCCGGCCCCGATCAAGGAGTACCTGACCTCCAACGTCGTGCTGATGAAGAACATGATCGCCGACGGCTATGCCGACGCGAAGACGCTGCAGCGCCGCATCGAGAAGGTCGAGGCCTGGCTGGCCAACCCCGAACTGCTGGAAGCCGACAAGGACGCCGAGTACGCGGCCGTCATCGAGATCGACCTGGCCGACATCCACGAGCCCATCCTCTGCTGCCCCAACGATCCGGACGACGCCAAGACCCTGTCCGACGTGGCCGGCACCAAGATCGACGAGGCCTTCATCGGCTCCTGCATGACCAACATCGGCCACTTCCGCGCCGCGGCCAAGCTGCTGGGCGGCCAGCGCGACATCCCGGTCAAGCTGTGGGTCGCCCCGCCGACCAAGATGGACCAGAGCGAGCTGATCAAGGAAGGCCATTACGCCGCCTTCGGCACCGCCGGTGCCCGCACCGAAATGCCGGGCTGCAGCCTGTGCATGGGCAACCAGGCCCAGGTGCGTGAAGGCGCGACCGTCGTGTCCACCTCGACCCGCAACTTCCCCAACCGCCTGGGCAAGAACACCAATGTGTTCCTGGCCTCGGCCGAGCTGGCCGCCATCGCGTCCAAGCTGGGCAAGATCCCGACGGTGGCCGAGTACCACGAGGCCATGGGCATCATCAACAAGGACACGGCCAGCGTCTACAAGTACCTGAACTTCGACCAGATCGAAGAGTACGCAAACACCGCCAAGACCGTGGCCGCCTGAGCCTGAACAGCTCCTGCAGCCAGCCCGCCGCGCGCAAGCCCGGCGGGCTTTTTCTTGGGCCTCGCAAGCCGTCGCGGCGCAGCGACTGTCATCGATTTTTCATGCAGTCGCCGGACCGTCACCCCTATGCTGCCGGCATGAATAAGAAGAACAACAAGAAGGAAATGGGAAGGGGTTGGGGTGGGCGCATTGCGGGGCTGCTGATTGCGGCGCTGTTCGCCATCGGCTTCGGCTGGGTCGGCAAGATCGCCCTGGGGTCGCTGACCGGGATGCTGCACACGGCGTGGGCGGCCAAGTCATGGCAGCCCGTCCCCGTCGAAGTGCTGGAAAGCCGGCTGCGCACCTCATCCGACAGCGATGGCACCACTTACGCCGTGCAGGCCCGCTACCGCTACACCTGGGCTGGACGCTCCTACGATTCCACCCGCATCGGGCTGGACACCGACACGGGCAGCGACAACATCGACGGCTGGCATCACGCCTGGGCAGAGCGCCTTCGCGCGGCCCGCGAGGGTGGCTCGCCGCTGACGGCCTGGGTCGATCCCCTGCACCCCGAGCACGCAGTGCTGGACCGGCAGCTTCGGTGGCGCAAGCTGCTTTTCATGCTGCCTTTCGCCCTGCTGTTCCCGCTGGTGTCCATCGGCGCCTGCTACGCGGCCTGGGCGGGCTTCAAGCGCTCCGCTCCAGCCGATGGCCCAGTCGTCACGGCGCCGCGCCATGTCCCCCAGCATCACGTGCTCGCCCGCTGGTTGATGGCCATCTTCTTTTGCGTGATGGCCGCCGCCGTGGTCGGCCTGGTTTCGGCCCCCACCGTGCCCGCCTGGGTGAGGCTGATCGGGGGCCTGTTCGTGCTCGCCGGGGTGAGCCTGCTGTGGATGGCAGTCAGCGCCAGCCGCCGCGCCTGGATTTATCGCGGCGCCTTCGCCAGCTTCCAGCCCGCCCAGCCCCGGGCCGGCGCCGGCTTCCAGGCCTGCTGGACCCTGCCGCCGAGCAACGCAGACCCTCAGGGCCCGGTTCAATTGCGTGTCGCCCAGTACCGTATCGACGACAGCAGCTCCGGCAAAAACGAGCGACTGGCAGAACACTTCACACAGCATGCCGGAACCCAGCCTGCTGCGGACGGCGGCCTGACCCTGCTGGCGCGTTTCGAGTTGCCCGCCGACGCGCCCACACAGGGCGCCCGACGCGCGGGAGAGCGGGTGGACTGGCGCCTGGAGTGGCTGGATGAACGGGGACGGGTCGTGATGGCCGTGCCGATTCCCGTCCAGCAAGCCAACGACGCCGCTGGCGACGCACCACGTGATCGCCTCGCGCGCGACGCGATGCCTCCCAAGCAGGACATCCCGCTTGCCCCCACGGGCGACGCCATGCCGTCGCTGCCCGCGGGGGTCCAGCTGCGCGAATCGGCCGATGCGCTGGTACTCGGCTTTGGCCAGGTCGCATGGCGCGTGTTCGGGGTCTTTGCGCTGATCGCCATGGCCGTGGCCACGCGGTACTCGCTGCCATGGCTGGAAGTCACCCTGCTCGCCTTGGGCCTGAACGCTCTCACGCGGCGCTGGACCGTGGAGGTGAGGGATGACGGCATCCTGCTGGAGCGCGTTTCCTGGATGTGGCAGCGCCGCGTTGGCCTGTCCGGGGCCAGCCTGCCTGGCCTCTATCACAGCCTCGCCTACAGCCGCAGCACCGAACGCGGCATGGAGCCCTTCCACGCGCTCTGGTCTCGCGGTGTCGATCGCGGCAGCGATCTCCAGCTCACGCCCGGCCTGCGGGACCTGGGTGCGGTGCGGATTGCCGAGATGCTGCGCTGGGCCTTCGTGCAGCGCGGCGGCCGCTTCAGCCCCGGCGAGCTGCGCGACCGCCCTGCCCCGCTGTCGCGGCCGGGCTGGGGATGGCTGATCTGCCTGCTGTGGCTGGCAGCGAGGTGGACGGTGAGCTGAAGCTTCAGCGCAAAAGCTCGGCCAGCTCGGCGTGTCCCATGGCCTGGGCATGGTCGGCAGCCGTCCAGCCCTGAGGATCGCGGTCCGCCTTGCGGGCACCAGCACCGATCAGCAGTTCCACCAACGCCCGCGAGCCGGCGCGCGCGGCCAGCATCAACACCGTGCGGCCCTGGGCATCACGAAGTTGGACCGAAGCACCGGACTGCAGGGCCGAGCGCGCCGCCTTGAGGTCAGCTTGGCCGACGGCCGCCAGCAGGGAGGCATTGGCCGGTATGGCGGGCTTGGCCGCATCGGCGGCATCCGAAGCAGCGAGGCTGGGTACGGCCGGAGAAGCCGCTTTGGCCCGGGCGGCAAGCCCGCCGGCGACCACTTCGGAGCGCGCCTGCGCATCGGCCTGGTTGGCGACATCCGCCGCCACCTTGGGTGGCGGTGGCGCGGCAGCCATCACCGGCGCCGCGGGTGGCGGTGCTGCAGCGGCAGGCGGCGGGGCCGGCATCGCGGGACGGGTCGGCTCGATCACCGCTGGCGGCCTCGTTTCGGCTTCCGCCACCACGACGGGCGCTGGCCGCTCGACGCGCGCCTCGACCTTGGCATCCATCCGCGGCGGTTCGGCGGCGGGTGCAGGCCGGATCTCGGCGGCCGCAGGCGCAGCATCGGCTACCACGACGGGAGGCGGCAACGCGAGAGGCGGCGGGGCCGGGATGATCCTGGCCGCCACAGGAGGGGCCGCGGCGGCCGGCGCGTCGGCCTGGGCCACCACCACGGCCGGCGTGGACGCGGGCGCGGCAGCCGCCAGCCTCGGATCGACCTGCGGCCGCGGCTCGGCCGGGCGGCCCTTCAGGACCATGGCTCCCGCCACCAGCAACCCCGTCAACAGCAAGCCCAGGGCATAGGGCTGCCAACGCCAGGCCAGGCTGTGGTCGGAGACCGGCACGGCCGCAGCCACCTCCGGACGAGGCAGGGCCGCCATCAGCCGTGCATGGCGCTGCTCACGGCCCACTTCGTCGCCGAGCAGGGCTTGCGCGTATGCGGCCTCGTCCGCGTCCTTGGGCGACAGGGGGTCGAACTCAGCCATCGCGCCACTCGCTCAGACGGTGCCTCAGCGCCTCGCGCGCATAGCGCAGGCGGGTCTTGGCGGTTTCTTGGTGGGCCTGGGTCACGTCGGCAATCTCGGCGAGGCTGAGCTCGACCACGGTGAAGAGCAAGAATGCTTCCCGCTGCTCGACCGACAGGCGCAGCAGGCCGCCCTCGACGGCCTGCACGAGACGTTTGGACACCAATTGCTGCTCCGGCCCATCGGCGGACGAGGCCAGCAGATCCGGGTCGGCCTCGTCGTCGCCCTGGGGCGGGCGGGCACGCAGGTGGTCCAGCACCCGGTTGCGCAGCACGGTGTAGAGCCAGGTCGAGAACTTCGCCTTGGAAGGTGTGAAGCTGGCGGCCTTGCTGGCCACGGCCAGCCAGCCTTCCTGGTGCAGGTCTTCCACCGTCGCGCGATCCGTGGGATGCAGCATCTGGCGGATGAAGGCGAAGGTCTTGCGATCGTGGCGGCGGTAGAGACGGTCGAACGCGCCCATGTCGCCGCGCAGATAGCGGGCGATGAGCTCTTCGTCGGCAGGTTCATTCGCAACCACCATGCGGCGCGGATGCTACGCCGTCGGCATGGTCTGCCGCATCAGGCGCAACCTCACCAGCGCGGCGGCGGATCGGGCACATAGCCGCCGCTGCTGTTGGGGAAGGCGCGCGGCAGCTGCGCCATCGGCCGGGGCATGATGCCGGCGGCCATCAGGTTGGCCTGGCTGTCGTAGTGGATCTCCAGCAACTGCTCGGGCTGGCCGGTGCGGCGCTGGAAGCCCGTGTGCGCGATGGGCGACCACTCGGAGGCGCCATGCCCGGTGCCGAGCTTGGCGCGCGCCGAGCGTTCGGCTTCCATCCGCCCGGCGCTCTCGCGCGGCGGAGCTGCCTGGGCTGCGGCGTCGGCCGTCGCGCTGTTCAGGCGGCTCAGGGGGCTGGGAGCGGCCGGCGACGCGATGCGCGGTTCATAAACCGGCGAAGGTGGCGGGACATACACCTCACGGAAAACCGCAGCGCCAATCACGCCGACATTGGCCGGCCGCCCGGTGCGTGCGGCATAGGAGTCGCCCAGGGAGGTGAACTCGAAGGCCGCAATCTGCTGGTCGCTTTTGCGCCAGCCCGTGATGTCATGGCTCTCGCCAGGACTCAGCACATAGCCCGACTGGTTGAAGGCCGCCGTGTCGCCCGTGATGGCATTGACGCCGTCCACCGACAGCACCACCAGCACGCGCTCGCCGCTGCGGTTGCTGAGCCGGATGGCATAGCGCGAGCCCGGCGTGCCCGGGCTGTAGTGGCGGCCGCGGCCCGGGTATTGGGCCAGCACGGCGCCGCTGTCACGGTCGACCAGTTGCATGTCCAGCAGCGGCTGCTGGACGGCTGCAGCGCAGCCGGCGTGAAGCCCGGCCAGGCCGGTCAGTGCGGCCAGCTGCAGCAGGGCGGTGCGGCGGCGCAGGGGGAGCGGTGAGCTCATGGCGGTTCCTTCGCAAAGGGTGGGGTCCTCTGCTTCTACGGAGCCGCCGCGCAAACGGGGTGAAATCAGGCCCGAGCCGCCCGCCAGCCGCGGTAGCGCCGGGTCAGCCGTTTGGTTCGTAGCTGGTCTGCAATCAGCGTCCACAGCGGCGAGACCTTGTGTTGCGGCGCCTTGCCGGCCGCCATGCGCTGCAGTTGGCGGCGCACCAGGGCCATGGTCGCCAGGCCCACCATGACCTTGTCCTTCCAGCCGACTTGGGGCCGCGGCGCCACGCGGTCCTCGCCGGCCTGCCATTGGCGCGGCAGCTCGGGTGCCATCGCCAGGGCCGTGCCCAGGCCGACCAGAGCGACGCCTTCGGCCAGCACTTGCTCGACCACGGCCGGCCGGGTGATGCCGCCGGTCGTCATCAGCGGCATGGTGGCGACACCGGCCAGGTCGCGGGCGAACTCCAGGAAATAGGCCTCGCGCGCCAGCGTGCGCCCATCGGCGGTGCGGCCCTGCATGGCCGGGCTTTCATAGCTGCCACCGGACAGCTCCAGCAAATCCAGGCCCTCGCCGTTCAGCAGCGCGACGACGCCGCGCGCATCCTCCTGGCTGAAGCCGCCGCGCTGGAAGTCGGCCGAGTTCAGCTTGACACCGACGCCGAAGCCCGCCGGCACGGCCGCCTTCACGGCACGCACGACTTCGAGCAGCAGGCGGGCCCGGTTCTCCAGGCTGCCGCCCCAGCGGTCTTCGCGCCGGTTGCTCAGCGGCGACAGGAACTGGTTGAGCAGATAGCCGTGCGCGGCATGGACCTGCACGCCATCGAAACCCGCCTCGGCCGCGCGCCGCGCCGTCGTCGCAAAACGCTGGATGACGGCAGCGATCTGGGCCTCGCTCATGGGCTGGGGCGCGCCGAACAGCCTGGAATGCTTGCCCAGGTCCAGGGCCACGGCCGACGCGCTCAGCGCCGGCTCCCCCATGGCGGCAAACACCTGGCGGCCGGGATGGTTGATCTGCATCCAGACCTGGCCGCCACCGCTGCGCGCGGCCTGGGCCCAGGCCTTGAAGCCGTCCAGCGGCGAGTTCTCGTCCAGCACGACACCGCCCGGGCCGGTCAGCGCGGCGGGATCGACCATGACATTGCCGGTCAGCATCAGGCCAACGCCGCCCTCGGCCCAGCGGCGGTAGAGGCGCTCAAACTCGGCGCCGGGCAATTGGCCCGGGCCGGCCAGGCCCTCTTCCATAGCCGCCTTGACGAGGCGGTTGGGCAGCGAGCGGCCATTGGGCAGGCTCAGGGGCTGGAAGATCGGGCTGGAAGACATGGCGAGGTGGATGGCAGTTGAAGCGCCGCGGATGCTAAGCTTCAAGCCAACTTGAAAGTCAAGCGACTCCGGCATGAAGATCGGCGAACTGTCCCAACGCACCGGCATGGCCACCTCGGCCATCCGTTTCTACGAGTCCAGCGGGCTGCTGCCGGCCGCCGAACGCGGCAGCAATGGCTATCGCCAGTACGGCGACGCCGCCCTGCAACGCCTGCAGATGATCCAGCTCGGCCAGCGCCTGGGCTTCGGCCTGGACCAGCTGCGCGAGTTGTTTTCCGCCTGCCATGACGGCCTGCCGCACGACCTCATCTTGAAGGGGCTGAACGATCGCCTGGCCCAGATCGACAAGCTGGCGGCCGACCTGCAACGCCAGCGCGTCGAAACCCTGACTCTGCGCGATCAGCTCACCGAGGAATGGGCCGCCGGCCGCTGCGTGGCACTGGACGAGGCGGGCAAAGAAAAAGCGGCCTGAGGCCGCTTGTCGTCGGGGAAAGGCCGATCAGGCCTTGATGTCCAGCAGGGCGCCGGTGGTGTTGATCTGCGTCTGCAGCACCTTCAGGTTGGCCACATAGGCGTAGGCCGCGGACTGCTGCTCGACGATCTCATTGGCGGGGTTGATCTCGCGCTGGGGGACCTTGTCGACATTGGTCGGCTCGGGGCTGGGTCGGCTCTGGTTGCTGGCCGCGAGGTTGGCGATGTTCGCCGACGACGCGCGCAGGCGCTCGTTCGCGGACGAGATGCCAGTCAGGGCGGAGGACAGGGCGACGTTCATCGGGATTCAGTCAGTGGGCGCTTCGGCCGTACATCGGCGGCGCTTGCATGAACTGTAGAACATTCGGCGAAAAACCCCGCATTTCCGGGGCTCGCCACGCGGTCAAACGTGAAATCAGCCCGCGAGTTCCTCATAGCCGCCGGCCGAGACAAAGACGCGCACGCTGTCGCCGCCCGCCGCCTTGGCTTCCGTGCAAGCCAGGGCGGCGCCGCCCAGCACGGCGTCCACCGTGCCCAAGGTCGGCTGGATCTGCACCACGCCCAGGGACGCCTTCACGCGGGTGCGGTGCAGGCCCCAGCGCAGGCGGTAGCTGGCGATGGCCGAGCGCACCTTCTCGGCAATGATCTGGGCGTAATGCTGGTCGCAGTCGGGCAGCAGGATGGCGAAATGGTCTTCCTCCAGGCGGGCGACGAGGTCGGAAGCCCGCACCTTGCTGATCAGCATCTGGCCCAGGCCGTAGAGGAAATGGTCGCCCACCTCGGCACCCATGTCCTTGATGACCTCGCTGAAGCGATCCACGTCCACCCAAAGGACCGAGACCGGCTCGTTGCGGCGGCTGCCGACATGCTCGCCCAGGCGGCGCTCGAACTCGCGGCGGTTGGCCAGTTCGGTGATGCTGTCGTGCTTGGCCGTCCAGGTGGGCTGCAGTCGCAGGGCGCGAGCGGCGCTCACGTCCTCGACGATCCACAGCGACTCGCCCGTCGGCGCGTCCCAGTGCACCGGCGTGGCCTGCAAGCGGCCCCAGAAGCGGTGGCCGTCGCGCTTGACGTATTCGATCTCCTCGTCCAGCGGCCGGCCGGCAGAGAAGGCGGCGGCAGCGCGCTCGTGCAGGGCCGCGTGGGCCATGTCCGTCGTGTGCACGACGCGCGTGCCCTGGCCGGAGAGCTCGTTGTCGTCGCCAAAGCCGAACAGGTGGTTGAACTCCTCGCTGACGACCTCGAAACGCTGGCCTGAGACGAAGGCAACAGCGGTCGGCGCGCGTACCAACAGGGCACGCAGGCGGGCGGAGGTGGTGTCCTCGGTCGAGGCGGGCGTGGCGGGAGTAGCGCTGCTCATGGGAGTCTCCGAGTCGATCTTCTGGGCCCGACTATCGCAGGACTGAAGCCTTTCGGCCATGACGCAGATCACGGCGTTAGAGTCCGCGTCCTTGCCGTACCACGGCGCCATGACTCGACGAGACGATGCGTCTGCTCCCGGTCTCCCTGCTCGCCCTGCTCACCGGCCTGACCCAGGCCCAGCAGCTCAGTGAAATCCCTCAGGGTCTGCGCGACGCAACACCGCGCTGGCATGCACTGACCGGCGCACGCCTCGTGCTGGCGCCAGGCCAGGTGGTCGAGAACGGCACCCTGGTCATGAAGGACGGGGTCATCGTCGCCGTTGGCGCCGATGTGAAGCCACCGGCCGGCGCCAAGGTCTGGGCGTTGAACGGCCGCACCGTCTATGCCGGTTTCATCGACGCCGCCAGCAGCCTCGGCCAGGGCCGCGTCGAGACCTCCAAGGCCAAGGGCCTGACGCCGGGCCAGCGCTGGGTGCGCAGCGAGTTCCGCCAGGCCCCGGCGCTGGAGCTCAAGGCCGACGACGTTCGGGCAGCGCGCGAACAGGGTTTCACGACCGCCCTGTCGCTGCCGCCCACGGGCGCGGTCTTCCGCGGCCAGAGCGCGCTGATCAGCCTGCGCGATGGGGCCGACGCCCGCAGCCTTGTGCTGGCCAGTGACGTGGCCCAGCACCTGGCCCACGAATACACGACCTTCGACTTCGAGAGCGGCGGCCGCGCCGGCAATCTGAGCTACCCGACCTCGCTGATGGGCAGCATCGCGCTCGAGCGCCAGACTCTGTTGAACGCCCAATGGGCCGCAGGCCCCGCGCCCAAGGGCGAGCGGCGTGAGTTCAATGCCAGCCTGAACGCGCTCGCTCCGGCGCTTGCCGGCAAGCAGCCCGTCGTGCACGAGGCTCTCGACGAGGAAGACCTGCTGCGCATCGCGAAGCTGCGCGACGAGTTCAGCCTGAAGCTGATCGTCCAGGGCACCGGCCACGAGTACCGCAAGGCCGCCCAGCTCAAGGCCCTGGGCCTGCCCGTCATCCTGCCGCTGGCCTACCCGGCCGCGCCCGAGGTCGAGCAGCCCGAGAGCGCGCTGGACGTGCCCCTGCATCAGTTGCAGCACTGGGAGCGCGCGCCCGGCAATGCCGCGGCCCTGCAGGCGGCCGGTGTCGAGTTCGCCATCTCGACCCAGGGGCTGAAGGACGTCAAGAAGGACTTCTGGCCGCGGCTGCGCCAAGCCGTGCAGCGCGGCCTCAAGCCCGAGGCGGCGCTCGCCGCCCTGACAACCACGCCGGCCAGGCTGCTGAACCAGCCGCGCCTGGGGCGCTTGGCGCCGGGCCAGCTGGCCGACGTCATCGTCGCCAGCGGCGATCTCTTCACCAGCGAGCAGGCCGAGGTCGAAATCGCCTTTGTCGATGGCCAGCCCCTGCCGACCGAAGCCTGGGATCGCTTCGATGCCCGTGGCCGCTGGACGGTCAGGCCCGCCAGCGGCGCCGAGCAGACGTGGCAGATCGCCGGCACACGCGCCAAGCCCACGCTGCAGGTTGAAGGCAAGAGCTGCGAGCTGCAGCAGCGCGGCCGCGAACTGCTGTTGCGCTGGCCGTGCGAAGGCGGCACCAGCCTGCGCCTGGAGGGCCGCGGCGCCACGCTGGTCGGCGCGCTGACGTTGGCCGACGGCCGCACCCAGGCCTGGACGGCCACGCGTGTCGCCGCCTTCCAGCCCTCCGTTCCCAATGTTGTCGCCCCGCTGCCACCTTCCCCCGCCACCTTCCCCGCCGGTGTCTTCGGCCGCACAGCGCTGCCCGAGCGGCCGGCTGCCGTGCTGGTGCGCAACGCAACGGTCTGGACCAGCGCCGCCGCCGGCAATCTCGAAGCGACCGACCTGCTGGTGCGCGACGGCCGCATCGCCGCCATCGGCAAGGGCCTGACCGCACCGAGCGGTGCTGTCGTCATCGACGCCGCAGGCAAGCATCTGACGCCCGGCATCATCGATGCCCACTCCCACACCGCCATCAACCGCGGCATCAACGAGTTCGCCCACTCGGTGACGGCCGAAGTGCGCATCGGCGACGTGGTGGACGCCACCGACATCAGCCTCTACCGCCAGCTTGCCGGCGGCGTGACCAGCGCCAATCTGCTGCACGGCTCGGCCAATGCCATCGGCGGCCAGAACCAGATCATCAAGCTCCGCTGGGGGCTGGACGCCGAGGCGCTGAAGTTCGAGGGTGCGCAGCCCGGCATCAAGTTCGCGCTGGGCGAGAACGTCAAGCGCGCCAACTTCCCCGCGGCGGCCGACGCCGACCCACGCTACCCGGCCACGCGCATGGGCGTGGAGCAGGTCATGCGCGACGCCTTCCTGGCCGCCCAGGTCTACCGCGAGCACCGCAAGGCCGACCCGCACACGCGCCGCGACCTGCAGATGGACACCCTGGTCGAGCTGCTGGAGAAGAAGCGCGCCATCCACATCCACAGCTACCGCGCCGACGAGATCCTGATGTTCATCGCCGTGGCCAAGGAGTTCGGCCTGGACGTCGCGACCTTCCAGCATGTGCTGGAGGCTTACAAGGTCGCGCCCGAGATCGCGTCCATCGGCGCCGGCGCCTCGGGCTTCTCGGACTGGTGGGGCTACAAGGTCGAGGTGCAGGACGCCATTCCCTACAGCGGCGCGATGACGCGCAAGGCCGGCGTGCTGACCAGCTTCAATTCGGACAGTGACGAGCTGGCGCGACGCCTCAACACCGAGGCCGCCAAGGCGCTGCGCTATGGCGGCAAGGACTGGGGCATGAACGAGGCCGAGGCGTTGAAGTTCGTGACCATCAACTCCGCCAGGCAGTTGCGCATTGACAAACGCGTCGGCTCCCTGGAAGTGGGCAAGGACGCTGACTTCGTCATCTGGAGCGCCAACCCCTTGTCCAGCGCCGCCAGGGCCGAACAGACCTGGATCGACGGCCGGCGCTACTTCGACCGTGGCGAGGACGCGCAGCTGCGCGAACGCGACCGCGCCGAACGTGCCCGCCTGGTCGCCCTGGCCTTGCCCGAGCGTGCCAAGGCAGCAGCACCTCCTGAGGGAAGGCCGGCAACGCCCGTGAGCGCTGCGTTGGATCAGCTCGAACTGCAGCGCTGGCTGCACGAAGCCAACCGTGACCGCGAAAGCTATTTCGGCGGCGACGCCTGGCATGAATGCACCGTGGATGCGTACTGACATGAAGCTCGCTCTCATCACCGCCCTGGCTGCCGCCGCCCTCGCCGCCCAGGCCACGCCCAACACGCCACCTCCGCCGCAGCGCGAGCCCCTGCTGCTGCGCAACGCCACCGTCCACACGGTCAGCGGCCCCGTCATCGCCAACGGCAGCCTGCTGATCGAAGCTGGCAAGATCCGCGCGATCGGTGGTGCCGAGTTGGCCGCCCCCGCCGGCGCCAAGACCGTCGACCTCGGCGGCCGCCATGTCTACCCGGGCATGGTGGCGGCCAACACCAGCCTCGGCCTGGCCGAGATCCGCTCGGTCAACGCGTCCATGGACAGCAGCGAGACCGGCGCACTGAACCCCAACGCCCGCGCCCTGGTCGCCTTCAATGCCGACAGCGACCTGCTGCCCATCACCCGCGCCGGCGGCGTGCTGGCAGCCCTGTCCGTGCCCGAGGCGGGCCGCACCGGCCTCATTGCCGGCACCTCGGCCCTGCTGCAGCTGGAAGGCTGGAACTGGCAGGACATGGCCCTCATCCCCGAGGTCGGCCTGCATATCGCCGTGCCGCGGCTGCGGTTGAACAGCGCCCTCTTTCCCAACCAGCCCGAGGCACGACTCGCCGAGATCCGCAAGTCCACCGAGGCCCGGCTCAAGCTGCTGGACGACAGCTTCGAGCAGGCCCAGGCCTATGCCCTGGCCCGCGCGGCCGACCCGACCATGCCCATCGACACGCGCTGGGAAGCCATGCGCCCGGTGCTGCCGGCCACGCCCGGCGCGGTGCCGGTGCGGCCGGTCGTCATGCATGCCGACGACCTCGCGCAGATCCGCTTCGCGCTGGATTTCGCGGCCCGCCATGGCCTCAAGCTCATCATCAGCGGCGGCGCCGATGCCTGGCGCGTGGCCGACACGCTGCGCGAGCGACAGGTGCCCGTCATCGTCGACGGCCTGCTGCGCCTGCCCATGCGCCGCGACGACCCGCCGGACGCGTTGTTCAGCCTGCCGGCCCAGCTGGCCGCGGCCGGCGTGCGCTACTGCATCGCCGACGGCGGCCGCGACTCGACCAACGAGCGCAACCTGCCCTTCGAGGCCGCCCACGCCCGCGCCTTCGGCCTCAGCGACGACGAGGCCTTGAAGGCGGTCACGCTCTACCCGGCCCAGATCCTCGGCATCGCCGACAGGCTGGGTTCGATCGAGGTCGGCAAGCTGGCCAATCTCTTCGTGGCCGACGGCAACCCGCTGGAACCGACGACGCGCATCGAGCGCGTCTTCATGCAGGGCCGCGAGGTGGAGCTCAGCGATCGGCAGACGGCGCTGCGCGACAAATACCTGAAGCGCTAGTTCGCCGTCTTGGCAGCCGGGGGCGGCACCGGCGCGCCCAGGCCCATCTTGGGATTCGGCCGCGCATCGTGCCCGCGCTTCCATTGCTTCAGCGTGTCGACCGCGACCGAACGGCGGATGTAGCGGTGCCAGATGAAGCTGAGGTCGAAGATCAGGATGGCCAGCCACCACAGGTAGAGGAAGGCCGCGCCAGCGAGCAGGACCGGCCAGGCCGGTGGCGCGCCGGCCGCTTCGGCCCCGAGCAGCCGCGAGCCCACCAGGAAGGCAATCACGACAGTGCCGACCAGGACCAGGCAGCGGCGCCCCCAGTTGGGCTTGCGCGGCAGCAGCCAGCCGCTGAGGGCGATCACCGCGGCCGCGGCGATGACGGCCAGCCGGCCGGCGGCATCGGAGTCGCCAGCCGGCACGATGCCGGTCAGCGCACCACCCAGGAAATGCGCCGGCCCCGGCGGCAGCCAGTGGAAGAACGGCAGAGCCCCTGCCAGGAAGGCGAGCACAGCTGCCAGATGCCACCGCAGGCCACCGGTGTGCACCAGCCGCGGCAGCCGGGCGGCGGCGGTGATGCCCATCAGCAGGCCACTCATCAGCAGGATCTGCAGCGGCAGCCGATCGAAGCTCGCCTTCGCCTCGGTGACGCCCTTGTAGAGCAGGAAGACGGCGGCCACCAGCAGCAGGAAGCTCGCGACGTAAGGGATGGCCAGGCTCACGCGGTCGATGAGCCAGTTGCTGGCCGGCACCTTGGCTTTCACCGCCGGGTCCGGCAGCACCACCTCATCGATGAAATGGCCGAAGACCTCGGGGTCGTTCCAGTAGTCGTTGTGCGCCTTGCCCGGCAACCAGTAGCGGCTGAAGCCGTGGTCATGCTCGCTGCCAAACTCGAAGGCCTCGCAGCCCTCCTCCTTCAGGAAACCCACGGCCGAATCGAGCTTGAAGCCGATGGGGTCGCCGAGGTCGTAGTAGTTGCGCCATTTGATCTTCTGCCCCAGTACCAGGCGCGGCCCCTTGGCGTCGCCGAAGAGCACGCGCCCGCCAGCGACGCTGGATTGGAGGTCGAGGTCGCGCCACAGCGATGGCCACAGCACGATGTGCTTGTCGATGGGCGAGCCGATGGTCATGTAGCCGCGCACGAAGCGGATCCAGCCGTCGTCAACCGCCGCGCCGGTCGGGTTGTCGGGGTCGACGACGGGGCGGCCGGCCAGGGCTTCGAGCAGGCCGAGGAAGCTGATGACGGTGCCCTCGCTGTGCGCGACGATGTGGATCTCGGGGTCGCAACCAGGGCAGGCCTGCCGGAAGGTCGCCACGATCTGGGCCAGCGCGCTGTGGAAGCGGTGCAGGATCTTCTGGCGGTAGTAGGGGAAGTCGGTGACGAGCTGGACGTCGCCCACATAGTCGCGCAGCAGCGGGGCCAGTTCGAACTTGAAGATGCCCATGTGGGCGAGCACGGCCAGCAGCTTCTCCAGCACCCCCACGGTCTCGACGATCTCGTCGACGACGCCGGTGCCGAGCTGGAAGTCTTCACGCTTCAGATGGCCGTCGGGCACCTCCCGGCGGTACTGCGATTCGGCACGGCTGACCACTGTATGGCCCCAGGCCTTGGTCTCTTCCAGCGTGTCGTTGGCCTTGACGACCTGGCCGGGGATGTCGGCCCAGTAGACCTCGGCAAAGCCGATGCGCGACAGCTCGTCATCCTCATGGGCATCCAGGCGGCTGATGCGCACCGTCGCCGCCGACCCCAGATTGAAATAGCCCAGCGGCATGACGGGCAGCGGCGGGTCGGCCCGTTCGCCAAAGCGGCGCGCCACCGAGCGGATGGTGTCGCTGCGCAGCTGGCTGCCGATGCCGTGGATGGCGACGATGATCTTGTCCATCGACGGCCGGCCCTGGCTGGCGTTCGCGATGGACGCGGCCGCGGCGGTCTGCTGGGCGGCGGTGGATGCAGTCGTCGTCATGGGGCTCTCCTTGCGGAAGGCCCATGGTGATCTCAAGCCGCCTGTGCCGGCCTCACCAAAGCTGAGGAGAAACCGGCTTCAGGGCGCGATTTGCTCCGCGTAGTCATACAGCGCCGACAGGATCGCCTCACCGCGCTCGTCCGCCGCCTCACCCAACTGGTCGATGCGCTCCATGAAGGCCGACAGCGTCTGCGCACCGCCCTCGCCTTCATGCAGGCGCGCGGCCAGATGGGCCTGCCAACGCTCGGTCTCCTCGGCCGACAGGCTCTGCGGGAAGTTGCGGGCGCGCCAGCGGAACACCAGCTCATCCAGGCGCCCGTCCTGGAAGGCCAGCTTGCCCTGGGCCGCACGCTCGGTGAGCTGCTCGGGCGGCGTGGTGCGCACACGGTTCAGCGTGCGGCGATCGTCGTTGCCGATGAAGCCGCCGTAAAGGTCCTCATCGACATCGGCCGGCGCGAAAGGCTCGCGCTGGAAGACGTCCAGCCACAGGCCGTCCAGCAGCCGCCCCTTCTCGGCCAGCAGCTGGGCGTTGGCCTGCTGTGCGTCGAGGTCATGGCCCCAGCGCTCGGCCATGGCCGGGCTGAGCGTCTTCAGATTGCCGATGACGATGGGCGATTTGTTGACGTGGATGGTCTTGATGGGCAGGCGCGTGACGCCCTCGGGCAGGGCCTCCTGCTTGGTGAACATGCGCTCGCGGATGGCGGCGGCATTCAGCGTCAGGAGCTCCGCCGGGTCCACCGCGCAGTCCCAGACGATGAGCTCGTTCTTGTTGGTCGGGTGCGGCGCCAGCGGCCAGACCATGGCGATGCAGCCGCGCTCGGGGCCGTACATGCCGGAGATGTGCAGGAAGGGCTTGCCGATGCCAATCTCATCCCACACCGCCTGCTTGCTGCGCAGCTTGACGCAGAAGTCCCACAGCTTGGGCTGGGCGTTGCGCAGCTTGCGTGCCAGGGCCACGGTGGCACGCACGTCGGACAGCGCATCGTGGGCCGCCTCGTGGGCCACGCCGTTGGCGATGGTCAGGTGTTCGAGCTTGAAGCTGGGGCGGCCGTCCTCGTGCTTGGGCCATTCCAGTCCGTCGGGGCGCAGCGCGTAGGCGCAGCGCACCACGTCCAGCAAATCCCAGCGGCCGCAGCCGTTCTGCCATTCGCGGCCATAGGGGTCGATGAGGTTGCGCCAGAACAGATGGCGCGTCACCTCGTCGTCGAAGCGGATGCTGTTGTAGCCCACGCCGATGGTGCCCGGCAGGGCCAGCACCGTCTCGATGGCCGCGGCGAATTCATGCTCGGGCACGCCCTGCTGCAGGCAATGCTGGGGCAGGATGCCCGTCAGCAGGCAGGACTCGGGGTCGGGCAGGTAGTCGGGCGCCGGCTGGCAGTACAGCATCAGCGGCTCGCCGATCTCGTTGAGCTCGGCATCGGTGCGCAGGCCGGCGAACTGGGCCGGGCGGTCGCGGCGGGGCACGCGGCCGAAGGTCTCGTAGTCGTGCCAGAAAAATGAAAGGGAAGACATGGTCGCCACGATAGCTCAGCCGCTAGAGTGGACCGCATGAGACTTGCCCTGCTGCTCCTGCTCGCCGCCAGCACCGCCGCCCAGGCCGGTGACGACGCGATCTCGCCCGATCGCCCCGACTTCACCAACGGCCCCGACGTGATGGCCGCCGGCCGATTCCAGCTCGAGACCAGCGGCGCCTGGCAGCGCGACGGCTCGTCACGGCTGCGCTCGACGCCGACGCTGCTGCGCCTGGGGCTGGGCCATGACCTCGAGCTGAGGCTGGACAGCGACGGCGCCCTGCACCAGCGCAACCCCGACGCCAGCGGCCGCGGCGACCTGGGCCTGGGCTTCAAATGGCAGCTGCAGGATGGCGACGAGGGCAAGCCCGGCCTGGGTGTGCTGGTCGACGTGAAGACACCCACGGGCAGTGGCATCTTCAAGGGCCACGGCCTGAGGCCCAGCCTGAGTTTCCTGGCGCAATGGGAGCTGCCCGCGGGCTTTTCCCTCGGCACCATGGCTGGCGTCCTCACGGACCGCAATGATGCCGACCAGCGCTACACGGCCGCCGTGCTGTCTGCCAGCCTCGGCATCCCGCTGGGCGACAAGCTGCACGGCTTTGCCGAGATTGCCGGCCAGCAACTGGCCTCGGCCCGCAACGGCGGCCATGTCGTCACGGCGGGCACGGGGGTGGCCTGGCAGATGACCAACGATGTGCAGCTGGACACGGCAGTGTTCCGCGGCCTGAACCACAACACGCCCGACTGGGCCTGGACGGTGGGGCTGTCGCTGCGCTTTTAGGGCCTGTTAACGCTACGGCGATGGGTCGCGTTGTGGCCAGAAAGGCCGCAGGCACGACAGCAGACCGCAAGCTGGGTGTCGACCCAGCGCGGATCTGCAACACAGCATGCGGCCTTTCTGGCCTCAACCCTTCGGGCAGGCCCGCCGCAAGGGACCACTCGTTGTTGCAGCCCTGGCCCGCACGCGAGTGCGGGCGGCGCGCTGCGTCTAGATTGGCCCCTTGCGGCGGGCCTGCGCGGCCCATTGCCGTAGCGTCAACAGGCCCTAGCCGCCTACAGGCCGGCGATCTGCATCTTCAGCACGTACTGCATATTGCAGGGCTTGCCGGCGCAGCGGCCCGGCTTGAAGGGCGTGGCCGCCAGCACCCGTGCTGCAAAACGCGCGAATTCGGCATCGACCTTGCCGAAGGTGTCCACATGCCTGACCTTGCCGGCGCTGTCCACGTCGGCCACCAGCGTCAGCTGGCCCAGCGACGCCTGCTTGGCCGTCTGCACGGCCTTGAAGACCGGCAGCAGCCCTTCGGCGGGATAAGGCGGCTCATCGCCCGCCGGCATGGCTTCGTAGTTGGCCCTGACCTTGGCCTTCTCGCTGGCGTCAAGTTCTGCATAGCGGCGGTTCAGCGGCAGGCCGTCGGCTCGGCCCGCTGTGCCCAGGATGTGCGAGCCGACCTCGGCGACCCTGAATTCGAACTGCTTGGGTGCCTGGGCTTGAGCCAGGCCGGCCACGAGCGCCAGAGCGAGACCGGCCACGAGTTGTCGATTCATGATCATCCCCAGAGGCAATGGGAGCTGAAAGATAACCGAACGGCCGGCGGCCACGCTCAGCGCTTCTTCACGGCGACGCTGCCGATGGAATAGCCCGCGCCGAAGGAGCAGATGACGCCGGCCTCGCCGGCCTTGAGATCGGCCCGGTGCTCGTGGAAGGCGATGATGGAACCGGCCGAGGCGGTGTTGGCGTATTCGTTCAGGATCAGCGGCGCGACGTCGTCGCCAGCGTCGGCACCGACCAGCTTCTTGATGACGAGCTGGTTCATGCCCTGGTTGGCCTGGTGCAGCCAGTAGCGGCGCATCTGCGTCGGCTCCAGGCCCAGCTTGTGCAGATGGGCCTCGATATGAGCCGCAGCCATGGGCACGACTTCCTTGAAGACCTTGCGGCCCTCCTGGTAGAAGGTCAGGTCGCGGTCGGCGGGATCGCGGTCTTCGGCGCGGTTCATGAAGCCGAAGTTGTTGCGGATGTTGCTGCTGAACTGCGTGGCCAGCTGGGTACCCAGGATCTCCCATTGGTCGGGCCCGGTGGCGTCTTCAGCGCGCTCGACGATGAGGGCCGTGCAGACGTCGCCGAAGATGAAGTGGCAGTCGCGGTCGCGCCACTCGAGGTGGGCCGAGGTGATCTCGGGGTTGACCACGAGCACGCATTTGGAAGCACCCGAGCGCACCGCGTTGAAGGCTTGCTCCAGGGCAAACGTGGCCGAGGAGCAGGCCACATTCATGTCGAAGCCGTAGCCGCCGGCACCCAAGGCCTGCTGGATCTCGACCGCCATGGCTGGGTAGGCGCGCTGCATGTTGGCGCTGGAGCAGAGCACGGCGTCGATGTCGGCGCCGGACTTGCCGGCCTGCTCCAGGGCCTGCCTGGCGGCCACGACGGCAATCTCGGCCATCAGCGAGATCTCGCTGTCGCCGCGCGGTGCGAAGCGCGGGTACATGCGTTTCGGGTCCAGCACGCCGTCCTTGTCGATGACATAGCGCTGCTTGATGCCCGAAGCCTTCTCGATGAACTCGACGCTGGAATGTGTCAGGGCGGTGCGCTCGCCGGCGGCGATGGCCGTGGCGTGCTCGGCGTTCTGCAGGTCGGCGTAGGCGTTGAAGGCCTCGACCAGCTCGGCATTGGTGATGACGTGGGGCGGGCGGTAGATGCCGGTGCCGGAAATGACGACGGGCGGGAATGAAGCTTGCATGTGGAGGACGCCCTGCTGATGTACGAAGCCTGAAATTTTATAGAGCCGCACCATCGCCTCATCTAGGCACTAGCCTGGGGACCCATGCACGAAGACAGCCTGCTCCCGCCCGACGATGCCCTGCGCCTGGCCCTGCACAACGAGGTGCACGCCCGGCCACCGGCGCGCATCCGCCTGCCGGCCGTCATCGTGCACATCGCCGTGCTGAACGACGGTGTCAGCCGCAGGGACGAGCATGCCCATCTGCGCCAGTTGCCCGGCCAGCACGATCTGGCCCTCGAAGCGCTGAACGCCAACTTCCTGCGCCTGCGCTGCGGCGAGTTCTCGCTGAAGTGGGAGCGCCATGCCGAGTTCACGCGCTATGCGGTGGTGCAGCCGCTGCCCGCCGACGCGGTCGCCAGTGCCCAGACCCTGGACAGCCTGGCCCTGCGCGCTCCCGGCGACTGGTTGGGTCGCATTCCGGGTCGCACCTTTGCGGCCATCAAGCTCGTCATGATCGAGCGCCCGCTGACCTTCGCGCCCAGCGCGCTCGCCGAAGCCCGCGACTGGTTCGGCGCCCATGCCGTCGTCGCGTCGACCATGGGCGGCCATTCGCTGGTGGTGACGGACTTCTGCCTGCGCGCCACCGGCTTCGAGCACATCGTCGTGCTGGCCGAGCCCGGCACGCCCGAGACTCGCGCCGGTCGCATCTGCCAGCGCCTGCTGGAGCTGGAGACCTACCGCCTGATGGCCCTGCGCGGCCTGCCGGCGGCCAAGTCGCTGGGCGGCACGCTGGCCGAGGTGGAGGCAACACTGGCCAACATCACCGCACGGCTGGAGACACGCGGCGCATCGGAAGCCGAGCTGCTGGACGACCTGATCTCGACGGCCGCGCGCATCGAGCATGCGACGGCCTCGCACCAATACCGCTTCGCCGCCACCCAGGCCTACCAGGCCATCGTCGAGGCACGCATCGACGAGCTGCACGAAGGCAAGGTGGCCGGCACGCAGAGCCTGGGCGAATTCATGCAGCGCCGACTCTCGCCGGCCATGGCGACGGTCAACGCAACGGCCCAGCGCCTGGCCGGGCTGTCGCAGCGCATCTCACGCGCCAGCGCGCTGCTGCGCACGCGGGTGGACATCGCCACCGAGGCGCAAAACCAGCAGCTGCTGGCCCAGCTCAACAGCGGCCAGGCCACCCAGCTGCGCATGCAGGCCACCGTCGAGGGCCTGTCCATCGCGGCCATCACCTATTACGTCGTCAGCCTGCTGCTGTACTTCTTCAAGGCCCTGAAGGCCGAAGGCTGGCTGCCGGTGCAGCCCGAACTCGCAGCCGGCGCGGCCATTCCCATCGTGCTGCTGGCCGTCTGGCAGACGACACGGCGCATCCACCGCAAGTTCTTCAACCACTGAGCTGCACGTCCAGGCCCGGCAGGCGCAGCGCGTCGAGCTGTGCCGGGTCGGCCTGCGGCGTGACGATGAGGGTGGACAGAGCCGACAGCGGCGCCACGCGAAAAGGCGAGACCTTGCCCAGCTTGTCGCTGCTGGCCATCAGCACCGTCTCGGCGGCGCTGGCCATCAGCAGGGCCTTGACCTGGGCCTCCTCGGCGTCGCCGGTGGACAGGCCAAAGCCGGCTTCCACACCCGTCACGCCAAGGAAATAGCAGTCGGCCCGCAGCGACTGGATGGCCTGGGCCACGCCTGCGCCGATGGCCACGCCGGAATGCTTGAAGAGGCGCCCGCCCAGCATCAGCACTTCCACCGTCGGATGTTCGATCAGCGCCGCGGCGATGACGGGGCTGTGGGTGGCCACCGTGGCACGCAGAGTCGCCGGCAGTTGCTGGACCATGGCCAGCGTGCTGGTGCCGCCGTCGACAAAGACGAGCTGGCCGTCGGCGATCAGCGAGGCCGCATGCCGCCCCAGCGCCTGCTTCTCGTCGACCGCAATCGTGCCGCGTCGCGCCAGATTCGCCAGGGCCGGCGACAGGGGCAGCGCGCCGCCATGCACGCGCTGCAGCGCGCCGCGAGTGGACAGTTCGCGCAGGTCACGGCGGATGGTGTCCTCCGACACCTGCAGGCGTTCCGCCAGCTCGCGGGCCAGCACCCGGCCGTTGAGCTGCAGTTCTTCCAGGATGGCCAGATGGCGTTGTTCGGTCAGCATCTGTGGGGTTGCATGGTTTTGCTTGATTGTGCATGATTTATTTTCAAATCAAGAAACATCATGCAAATCCAGACCGAATCACGTATCGCCGATCTGCCCCTGCCCGAACGCGTCCGCGTTCAGCAGGAGCGCCTGCTGTCCGACAACTGGTACACGCTGAAGACCACCCGCTTCGAATTCCTGCGCAGCGACGGCCAGTGGCAGACCCAGGACCGCGAGACCTATGACCGCGGCAACGGCGCCTGCATCCTGCTCTACCAACGCGCTCGCCGGCGCGTGCTGCTGACGCGGCAGTTCCGCTACCCCGTCTTCGTGAATGGCTGGCAGCAGCTGATGGTGGAAGTGGTCGCCGGGCTGCTGGACGAGAACGACCCCGTCAGCTGCATCCGCGCCGAGGCCGAACAGGAGGCGGGCGTGGAGTTGCGCGAAGTGCAGCCGCTGTTCGAGTCCTACATGAGCCCGGGTTCGGTGACGGAGAAGGTTCATTTCTTCGCGGCCGAGTACGAAGACGGCGACCTGGTCGGCGAAGGCGGCGGCCTGGTCGACGAGGGTGAAGACATCGCCCGTTTCGAGCTCGGGTTCGACGAGGCAATCCGCCAGGTCGAGGCCGGGGAGATCGTCGATGCAAAGACGATCATGCTGCTGCGCTGGGCTGAACGGCATCTCTTCGGCCCACCGCCGCGGCCAGGGCCGTTGCTCGTCTTCATCGCCGGCCCCTATCGCAGCGGCACCGACGACCGCGAGGACGCCATCGCCGCCAATGTGCAGGCCATGCAGGACGCCGCCCTGAAGGTCGCGGCGATGGGCCATGTGCCTGTGCTCGGCGAATGGATCGCCCTGCCCCTCATCGAAGCTGCGGGCGGCCAACGCGGCGACGCGACCTGGGACCGCTTCTTCCACCCCAACGCCCAGGCTCTGCTGGAACGCTGTGACCTGCTGCTGCGCATGGGCGCCAAATCGGCTGGCGCCGACATGATGGTCAAGGCCGCTTTGGCCCGCGGCCTGCCAGTGCATTTCAGCCTGGCCTCACTGGCCACGCCAACTGCGTAGAATCAATCACCGGGCCCAAATTTTGGCGTCCGGTTTTTTTTGCCCGCTTGAAACAGGCGGCAGGAAGCCGGCAGAGCCAAGTCAAGCGCTCGCAGCCCAGGTCGCGCACTGCACGAACGCGCGCCGCACTGTGAACTTGAACCATGGAAATCTTCGACTACGACAACATCCTGCTGCTGCCGCGCAAGTGCCGCGTGGACAGCCGCTCCGACTGCGACACCTCCGTGCAGTTCGGCCCGCACCGCTTCAAGCTGCCGGTCGTGCCGGCCAACATGAAGACCGTGGTGGACGAGCCCATCACCGAGCTGCTGGCCCGCGAGGGCTACTTCTACGTGATGCACCGCTTCGACCTCGACAGCCTGGCCTATGCCAAGGACATGCGCGACAAGGGCCTGCTGGTGTCGCTCAGCGTCGGCGTCAAGCCGGCGGACTATGAGCTGGTCGACAAGCTGGCCGCCGAGGGCGTCGGCGCCGACTACCTGACCATCGACATCGCCCACGGCCATGCCGAGAGCGTGCAGCGCATGATCGGCCACATCAAGCACAAGCTGCCCGAGACCTTCGTCATCGCCGGCAATGTCGGCACGCCCGAAGGCGTCATCGACCTGGAGAACTGGGGCGCGGACGCGACCAAGGTCGGCGTCGGCCCGGGCAAGGTCTGCATCACGCGGCTCAAGACCGGCTTCGGCACCGGCGGCTGGCAGCTGTCGGCGCTGAAGTGGTGCTCGCGCGTGGCCACCAAGCCCATCGTGGCCGACGGCGGCATCCGCCACCACGGCGACATCGCCAAGAGCGTGCGCTTCGGCGCTTCCATGGTGATGATCGGCTCGCTGTTCGCCGGCCATGAGGAGTCGCCCGGCACCACCGTCGAGGTCGACGGCAAGCTCTACAAGGAGTACTACGGCTCGGCGTCGGACTTCAACAAGGGCGAGTACCGCCACGTCGAGGGCAAGCGCATCCTGGAGCCGGTCAAGGGCAAGTTCGCCGACACGCTGCGCGAGATGCAGGAGGACCTGCAGAGCTCGATCTCGTATGCGGGCGGCACGCAGCTGGCAGACCTGAAGAGGGTCAACTACGTGATCCTCGGCGGTGAGAATGCGGGCGAACATCTGTTCATGTGACCACCTGCGGAACGCAGGAGAGCACCTCGCGCTCTGCGCGAGGCCCGCGGGCCGGCGCAGTCAGAACGCCGGCGAACACCTGTTCACATAAGCCGCATGGACTTCGCCACTTATCGCCGTCACGATGCAACTTCGCTGGCTGCGGAAGTGGCAGCAGGTCGAGTCAAGGCCGAAACGCTTCTCGACCTGGCTCTCGGCCGCCTGGCCGAAGTCCAGCCCCGCCTCAACGCCGTCTGCCGGCTGATGGAAGCCGAAGCCCGCGCCCAACTGGCGCGAGGCGTCGGCCAAGGCCCGCTGGCCGGCGTGCCCTGGCTGATCAAGGACGTGGCCCAGGACTACGCCGGCGTGCCCACCAGTTGGGGCAGCCGCGCACTGGCCACCCTGCCCCCGCCGCGTGAACATGCGCATACCGTGCGTCGCGCGCTGGACGCCGGCGTCGTCATCTTTGGCAAGACCAATGCGCCCGAGCTGGGTCTCAAGGGCGTCACCGACCCGCTGGCCTTCGGTCGCAGCAGCAACCCCTGGGACGCAACGCGCACGCCCGGCGGCAGCAGCGGTGGCTCGGCGGCGGCCGTGGCTGCGGGTGTCGTGCCCATGGCCGCGGGCAATGACGGCGGTGGCTCCATCCGCATCCCGGCCGCCTGCTGCGGTCTGGTGGGCCTCAAGCCCTCGCGCGGTCGCGTGTCGGTCGGTCCGGGCCAGGGCGAGATCTGGTTCGGCGCCTGCAGCGAGGGCGTCATTTCTCGCAGCGTGCGCGACACGGCCCTGGCGCTGGACGTTCTCAGCGGCCCCGAACCGGGCGATGCCATCGCCCTGCCCTCGCCGACCACGCGCTTCGTAGACCAGATGCGCTCACCGCTGCGCCGCTTGCGCATCGCCTGGTGCGCCGACTCGCCCATCGGCGAGCCCGTGCACGACGAGGCTCGCCTCGCGGTCGAGCGCACCGTCTCGCTGCTGCAGGGGCTGGGCCATGTGGTCGAGCCGGCGCGGCCCGACCTCGACGGCCGCGCCCTGGCCAACAGCTTTCTGCACATCTACTTCGGCCAGGTGCCAGCCGCACTGAGCCGCGCCGTCGCCCAGGGCGGCCGCGAAGCCGACTTCGAGCCGCTGACGCGGTTGATTGCGACCCTCGGTCGCGCTTCCAGCGCCGAGAAGCTGACGGCAGAGCTGCTGCGCTGGAACGACTACGCCCGCAGCCTCGCCGCCCTGCACTCGCGCTACGACCTCTATCTGACGCCGACCCTGGCCTCGCCACCGGTACTGCACGGCACCGGCGACCCGCCGCCGGCCCAACTCGCCGTACTGGGCGCCTTGCGCGCCACGGGGCTGCTGGGCCTGCTCAAGCGCGCCGGCCTGCTGGACGGTGTCGTGCAGCAGATGGCCACCGACAGCCTGCGCCATGTGCCCTTCACCCAGCTCGCCAACCTGACCGGCACGCCGGCCATGTCCCTGCCTATGCACTGGACGAGCGACGGCCTGCCGCTGGGTGTGCAGTTCGTCGCCGCACCCGGCGAGGACGGCCTGCTGCTGCAACTGGCGGTCGAACTGGAAGCGGCCCAGCCCTGGTTCGACCGCGTCCCGCCTTAAGCGAATCGAACGGACGCCTCGAAGCCCGGTTCGGCATTGCGCAGCTCCAGCCTGCCGCCATGGGCCTCGGCCACCAGCCGGCACAGGCACAGGCCCAGGCCCACACCGCCGCCATGGCGGGTGCGCGCCTCGTCCGGTCGGTAGAAGGGCTGGCCCAGCTGAGCCAGCGACCCGGCCGGCACGCCCGGGCCGAAATCACGCACCGTCAGGCGCACGCCCGAGCCCTCGCGAACCAGGCTGAGCTGCACGGGCCCGCGCGTCGCATCGTTGTGCCGCAGCGCGTTCTGCACGAGATTGCGCAGGCACAGCTGCACGCGCAGCCGGTCCAGTTTCAGCGCCGGCAGATCAGGTTCGACGTGCAGCTCCAGGCCCGCTTGTGCATGCTCCCGCGCCAGCGCAGCCAGATCACAGTCCGACAGCTGCAGCGCGCTGTGCCCGCTGCCCAGGCGCTCGCTTTCCAGCAGGGCCGTGATGAGGTCGCGCATCTGCGCCAGCTCGTCCAGCAGCGCGTCGCGCGACTCGCCCTCGCCCACCAGCTCGGCATGCAGGCGGGCCCGCGTCAGTGGGCTGCGCAGCTCGTGGCTGATAGCCAGCAGCAGGGCGCGCTTGCCGTCCAGCATGGCCTGGATGTCGGCCGCCATCTGGTTGAAGCGCACGGCCAGGTCGCCGATCTCGTCGCCATGGATGACGGGCACGCGGTGCGAGAACTCGCCGCGGCGAAAGGCCTCGGCGCCGAGGGCCAGGGCATGCAGGGGCCAGACCATGTGGCGGATCATGCCGAAGGCAAAACCCGTGACGACCAGCAGGGCCGGCACGGCCCACAACAGGCCGTAAGGGCTGCCCATGCAGGCCCACAGGATGGTGCTGCTGACGCAGGCCAGCACGATGAAGATGGCGATCAGCCGCGCCCCCAGCGAATGCTTGAAGCGCCTGTGCTGGTGGTGCCAGCGCTGGTGCCAGCGGTGGCGCACCCGCCAGCGGTAGTCCCAGTCGCGGCCCATGCGACGGGCCCGCTTGGCCTTCTTGCGCTCCCAGCGCTCGCGCCAGCGGTGGTCGTAGGGATGCTGCTTCATGCCTGCTTCTCGGGCAGCGCGAAGCAGTAGCCGGCATTGCGCAGCGTCTTCAGCGCGGCCAGCGGCTCCAGCTTGCGGCGCAGGCGGCTGACGAGGATGTCGACGGCGCGCGTGAACAGCTCGGCCTCCTGGCCACGCAGGCGGTTCAGGATGTCGTCGCGCGAGAACACCTTGCCGGGCTCGCGGGCCAGCATCAGCAGCAGTTCGTACTCGGTGCCGGTCAGCTCGATCAGACCGCCTGCGCACGTGACCTCGCGGCGCGTGGTGTCGATCTCCAGGCCCTCGAAGCAAAGCCTCGTGCTCACCACGGCAACCACGGGCGCGGCCGGCGGCGCAAAGCGCGTGCGGCGCAGGATGGTCTGCAGCCGTGCGGCCAGTTCGCGCGGCTCGAAGGGCTTGGGCAGGTAGTCGTCGGCACCCAGCTCCAGGCCGACCACGCGGTCGGTCAGGTCACCGCGTGCGGTCAGCATCAAGATGGGCATGTCGCGCCAGGCATCGTTGCCGCCGCGCAGGCGCTTGCAGAACTCGAAGCCGTCCATCTCGGGCAGCATGCCGTCGAGGATCAGCGCATCGAAGCGCTCGGCCGCCAGCCGCTCCAGCGCGGCGCTGGGCCGGGTCACGGCCTCGAGTTGCAGGTCGAAGCGGGCCAGGTATTGGGTCAGAGGCCCGGCGAGGGCCTCGTCGTCGTCGATCAGCAGCAGTCGGTGCATGGAGGTGGGGCCTGTGAACGCTATGGCAATGGGTCGCGTTGAGGCCAGACAGGCCGCGAGCAAGGCGCAATGCGGAGTCGGGTTGTACACCCGACGAGCAATTGCAACGCCGCGCGCGGCCTGTCTGGCCTCAACCCTTCGGGAAGGCGCGCTGCCAGGGGCCACTCGGCGTTGCGCCCCTTGCCCGCACGCGAGTGCGGGCGGCACGGCGCGCCTGGATTGGCACCTGGCAGCGTGCCTTCGCGACCCATCGCCATAGCGTTCACAGGCCCTTGTTGACCCGCACCAGGGTGATGGCCTTCTCGGGACAAGCGCTGACGCAATGGCCGCAGGCTTCGCAGGCCTCGGCATTGGGCGTGAAGGCCTGCTCCCAGCCGTGGGCCATGCCGCGCAGCTTGCCGAACAGGCTCAGGTCCTGGCGCTGCTCGGGCGCCAGCTTGCCCAGCGTGAAGACGTTGAAGGGGCAGACGGCCACGCAGTCGCCCTTGCCCTCGCAGCGGTTGCGGTCGATGTGGGGCGCAAAACGACCTCGCGGCTGCTTGCCGCAGTGGACGTCCATCACGCGTTCGCCGCGTCGCCGTGGCGGCGCGAGTGGCTGAAGCGCCGCATCATGAAGCGCAGCACCTGGCGCTGCTCGTTGTCCAGCGAGTCGAAGAACTCGGCGAAGGCGGCTATGAGACCGGGGCCGGCAGCGCGCACTGCGTCGAGCTTGGCATCCAGCAGTTGCTGGGCCGACTCGCGCGGGAACTGCTCGCCGGCGATCAGGCCGACCAGCTCGGGGCCGCGGGCCATGCCCTTCATGGCATCGCGCTGGTTCTGGATCATCTCGATCCAGCTGGCGAAGCGGCGCTGCTGCTCGTTGTCCAGGTCCAGCTTGGCGCCGACTCGGGCCATGAGGAGGTGGGCGAAGCCATCAGCATGGCGGCCGAAATGATGGCCGTGATGGCCGTGATGGCCGTGGCCAAAGTGGTGATGGAACTCGTGGTGGGCGTGCCAGCGACGAAAAAAGTTCATGGTGGTGTGCTCCGGAGGGCGCTCGAGGCCCGTGGTTGGGATGGCACTGATGTTTCCCGTTAGCGCCCGCCAGAGCATCTCGACGCGGTATCGCCTTTTTTCGTTTTGTTTCGTCCGCGGGCCTCGCTAGCACGCCTGGCCGACGCGTCGCCCTCCCCAAACCCGCATGAACGTCCCGCCGCCGCAACGTCAAGCGTGGCGGGCGGGATTTCCCCAGCCACTCGCCTGGCAATACCTCGAAAAATAAAACGAACGGTCGTGCTTTTATCGGGGAAGCCGGCCGTCTTCACATCACCCCGATGGAGACAAGCCATGAGCGTTTCTTTGCAGGGCTGGCGCGTGAGCGCCGCCCGGGGAGCGGCCCTGTTGGGCTGCATGTTGAGCCTCGGCCTGGGCCAGGCCCAGGCCGCCAACCTGAGCTGCCGCGCCGCCACGCCGCTGGAAGCCGTCACCTACACCACGCCGCTGGCCATGCCGGGCGTGATCTCACCCAAGGACGGCACCTGCTTCATCAACAACCTCAAGGTGACCCGGCCGGACGGCGTGAGGCTGGCCGCCAACGTCTTCCTGCCCGCCGGCGCCAGCAGCGGCTCGGCGACCAAGTACCCGACGGTGATCTTCGTCACCAGCTGGGCCGTGGCCGACTTCTTCGAGTACCTGGGCCAGCAGCAACGCCTGGCCCGCGACGGCTATGTCGCCGTGGCCTACACGGCCCGCGGTTTCTGGGACTCGGAAGGCACCATCGGCGTGGCCGGACCGGTGGACGTGGCCGATGTCAGCGGCGTGCTGGACTGGACCCTGGCCCAGACGCCGGCCGACCCGGCCCGGGTCGGCGCAGCCGGCATCTCCTATGGCGCCGGCCTGTCCCTGCTCGCCCTGGGCAATGAGCCGCGGTTGAAGACTGCCGTGGCCCTGTCCGGCTGGGCGACCCTGCTCGACCAGATGTACCGCAACCAAGTGCCCAACCCGACCTGGCTGGACATCCTGCAGATCTCCGGCCAGCTGACCGGGCGCCTCGATCCCCTCGTGGCCGAGTACAACGCCGCCATCCAGAACCCCGACACGCCGGCCTCCAAGCTGGCCGAGATCACCGCCTGGGGCTGGCCGCGCTCGCCGGCCAGCGCCGTGGCCGCCATCAACGCCCGCGGTGCGCCGGTCTTCATCGGCAAGAACTGGCAGGACGACATGTTCTCGCCCAATTCCTCGCTGGCCCTGTTCAGCCAGCTGACGGGTCCCAAGAAGCTGATGCTGCAACCCGGCATCCACGCTTCGGCCGAGATCCCCGGCGCGCTGTTCGACGTCGACAACGCCATCTGGGACCAGGCCCACCGCTGGTTCGACCGCTGGCTCAAGGGCAAGGCCAATGGCATCGAGAACGAACCCAAGGTGTCGCTGCAGCCCAAGTTCCAGGGCTACCGCGAGACGCTGTCGACCTGGCCGGCGCCCGAACTGCGCAACCTCGACTACCAGATCACGCCGCGCGGCAACGTGCGCTGGGAGCTGAGCTGCCTGTGCTGGCGCGGCATCACCGGCGAGCTGCAGACCGGCACCCGCAGCACCAGCGGCCGCGACAGCATCAACAACGCCCTCGACACGACGGCCACCACCGGGCCCATCCCCGTGCTGTCGCCGCTCGCCGAGAGCGTCGGCCTGCCGGTCATCAACCAGATGGCCACGGTGCTGCCGGCCTTCGGCGTGCGCTACGAAGGGCCCTGGCTCAGCCAGACGCTGAAGCTGCGCGGGGCGCCGACGCTGAAGCTCAAGGCGGTGCCGTCGCAGAAGCGCGGCATGCTGGTGGCCTATCTCTATGACGTCGACCTGGTGGGTTTCGGCACGCTGATCACCCATGGCGCCCGCGCCGTGCATGCGGCCACGCCGGGCCAGTCGCAGGACTTCAGCTTCGACATGGTCGCCACCGGCTACGACGTGCCGGCCGGCCACCGTCTGGTGCTGGTTTTCGACACCCAGGACAGCCTGTACGGCCCGCCGGTGCGCGCTGGTGAACGCTTCGACATGGCGCTGGACTTCAACGGCGGCACGCCGCTGCAGCTGAAACTGCTGACGCGCTGATGAGCGCCGGGGGTCGCAGGGATGCGGCCCCCTACAATCGCGGACCCCCGAAAAGCCCTCTTTTCGCCCCAGCTTCACAGCGGGCGACGCCGCGATGACCGAACTTGCCAAGTCCTTCGAACCCGCCGCCCTGGAAGCCCATTGGGGCCCCACCTGGGAAGCCGCCGGCCTGTATGAGCCGACCCTGGACCCGGCCAAGCCCTCCTTCAGCATCCAGCTGCCGCCGCCGAATGTCACCGGCACGCTGCACATGGGTCACGCCTTCAACCAGACGGTGATGGACTCGCTGACGCGCTACCACCGCATGAAGGGCGACAACACGCTGTGGGTGCCGGGCACCGACCACGCCGGCATCGCCACGCAGATCGTCGTCGAGCGCCAGCTGCAGGCCGCCGGCCAGAGCCGCCACGACCTCGGCCGCAAGAACTTCGTCGCCCGCGTCTGGGACTGGAAGCAGGAATCGGGCAACACCATCACCAGCCAGATGCGCCGCCTGGGCGACTCGGTCAGCTGGGGCCACGAGTACTTCACAATGGACGAGAAGCTCTCGACCGTCGTCGTCGAGACTTTCGTTCGCCTGTTCGAGGAAGGCCTGATCTACCGCGGCAAGCGCCTGGTGAGCTGGGACCCCATCCTGCAGTCCGCCGTGTCGGACCTGGAAGTGACGAGCGAAGAGGAAGACGGCTCGCTGTGGCATATCCGCTATCCGCTGGCCGACGGGTCCGGCTCGCTGGTGGTCGCCACCACACGCCCCGAGACCATGCTGGGCGACACCGCCGTCATGGTCCACCCCGAGGACGAGCGCTATGCCGCCCTGATCGGCAAGATGGTCAAGCTGCCGCTGACGGACCGTGAGATCCCGGTCATTGCCGACGACTACGTGGACCGCGAGTTCGGCACCGGCGTCGTCAAGGTCACGCCGGCCCATGACACCAACGACTACGCCGTCGGCCAGCGCCACAAGCTGCCGATGATCGCGGTGCTGGACCTGCAGGCCAGGATCAACGACAACGCGCCCGAGACCTATCGCGGCCTGGACCGCTTCGTCGCCCGCAAGCGCGTGGTGGCCGACCTGGAGGCGCAAGGCCTGCTCGTCGAGGTCAAGAAGCACAAGTTGCAGGTGCCGCGCTGCGAGCGCACCGGCCAGGTCATCGAGCCCATGCTGACCGACCAGTGGTTCGTGGCCGTCACCAAGCCGAGCGCCGATGGCAAGAGCATTGCCGACAAGGCGATTGCCGCCGTCGAGACCGGCGCGGTCAAGTTCCACCCCGAGCAGTGGGTCAACACCTACAACCACTGGATGGGCAATCTGCAGGACTGGTGCATCTCGCGCCAGCTGTGGTGGGGCCACCAGATCCCGGCCTGGTTTGGCACGGGTGGCGAGCTCTTCGTCGCGCGCAGCGAGGAAGAAGCCCAGGCCCGCGCCAAGGCCGCCGGCTACCTCGGCGAGCTGACGCGCGACCCCGATGTGCTGGACACCTGGTACTCGTCGGC
>OUNM010149785.1_pt1 | contig 63976 bp, 38 predicted proteins | sample 1769961 | NCBI WGS metagenome assembly OUNM01 (sample SAMEA3914820, study PRJEB12502) | metagenome | biome: forest; material: soil | place: USA | collected 2012-03-12 | depth 0.3 m
GACGAAGATCTTCTCGCCGCGCGACATGAAGTCGTTCAGCAGCTGCTCGCGCTCGGCGTCGCGGATCTTCTGCAGGATGACCTGCTTGGCGGCCTGCGCACCGATGCGGCCGATCGGCACCGACTCGATGCCTTCCTCGATGTAGTCGTCGACCTCGATGTCGCCGATCTGCTCCTGCGCCTCGAACAGCAGGATCTCGGCGTCGGGGATCTGCAGGCCGGCCTCGTTCGGCACCACGTGCCAGCGGCGGAAGGTCTCGTACTCGCCCGTCTCGCGGTCCACCGAGACGCGGATGTCCACGTCGTTGCCGTGCAGCTTCTTGGTGGCGGACGCCAGCGCGGACTCGACCGCACCGAACACGATGTCGCGCTCCACGGTCTTCTCGCGCGAGATCGCGTCGACCAGCATCAGCATTTCGCGGTTCATTGTTCTTGACCTCCGTCGTCGGATGGGTTGTCGCCAGCGCCTTCCAGCGCGGCGGCGGGGGTGGCGGCCTGGCCGCGGCGCCCCTTGAAATCGATCACCGGCACCAGCCGGGCGTCACGCAGTTCGTCGAGGGTGAAGTCGAGGACCTGGTCGAATGGGTCGGCCGCGGCGCCTTCACCGGCCGTGGCAGTAGCTGCAGCCGCCGCGGCGGCCTGGGCGGCCGCCTTGGGCGACCGGGCCGCGGCCTTGTTGGCGGCCTTGCCCGGCTTGGCGCCCGGCGTGCCGGGCTTCCTGGGCGCCACGGGCGGCGGCAGCACCAGGCGCCAACCGCCCTCGCGCTGCTGCAGCTCGCCCTGGAACTTCTTGCGTCCCTGGAACGGCACCTTGAAGGTGACTTCGGCCGTCTCGCCCACGAAGCGGGCGAAATCGGCCTCGCGCTTCAGCGGACGGTCCAGGCCCGGCGAGGACACCTCGAGCCGGTTGAAATCCACGTTCTCCACTTCCAGCACGTAGCGCAGCTGGCGGGTGACGGCCTCGCAGTCCTCGATCAGGATGGCTTCCGATTCGCCCGTGGGGTAGGCCGTGCCCGGGATGCGGTCGATCGTCACGCGCAGGAGCCCGCCACCGGATCGCTCGACGTCGACCAGGTCGTAACCCATGCCTGTGACGGTGCGTTCGACGGCCAGGGACCAACTCATTGAGGGCGTGACTTTCAGGGACGAAAAAGTGAAGTGGATCGAGGATGAATCTTGAAATGCGCCGGACCAAAAAAAATGGGCGATCTAGATCCGCCCACTCATTGGAGACATCCGTAACGTCTACGCTTTTGCTTGACGCAAACTGCGTGCTCAACGCTACTGATGGAAATCCAGCGAAGCTCGTATTGTAGCCTGCAAAAGCCATACCCGCAACCGGAGGTCTGCCACAATCCTCCGCACGTACAACAAAGGAGAACCCATGGGATTCCTCGCCGGCAAACGGATTCTGGTCACGGGCCTGCTCAACAACCGCTCCATCGCCTACGGCGTGGCGCGCGCCTGCCACGAGCAGGGCGCCGAGCTGGCGTTCAGCTACATGGGCGAGCGCTTCAAGGATCGCATCACCGAGTTCGCGGCCGAATTCGGGTCGACGCTCGTCTTCGATTGCGACGTGGGCAGCGACGAGCAGATCGACCGCCTGTTCACCGACCTGAAGGCCGCCTGGCCCGAGGGCTTCGACGGCTTCGTCCACTCCATCGGTTTCGCGCCGCGCGAGGCCATCGCCGGCGAGTTCCTGGACGGCCTGTCCCGCGAGGGCTTCCGCGTCGCCCACGACATCTCGGCGTACAGCTTCCCTGCCATGGCCAAGGCCGCCCTGCCCCACCTGCGGGACAAGAGCGCGCTGCTGACGATGACCTACCTGGGCGCGGTGCGCGCCGTGCCCGCCTACAACACGATGGGGCTGGCCAAGGCGTCGCTGGAGGCCAGCGTGCGCTACCTGGCGGCCAACCTGGGCCCCAAGGGCATCCGCGTGAACGGCATCTCCGCCGGGCCGATCAAGACGCTGGCCGCCTCGGGCATCAAGGGTTTCGGCAAGCTGCTGGGCGTGTTCGAGCAGAACGCGCCGCTGCGGCGCACCGTGACGATCGAGGACGTGGGCAACGTGGCGGCGTTCCTGTTGTCGGATCTTTCCGGGGGCGTGACGTCGGAGATCACCTATGTCGACGGTGGGTTCAGCCAGGTGATGGGGGGCGGGCTCGAGGCGTTGATGGGGGAGTGAGCTGATGTGGAGGGGTCAGGTCTTGCCACTTGCCCCCGGCGGGGCAAGTGGCAAGACCTGACCCCTGGGACTTACAGCTCGTCCAGCGCCCGCCCCGCCCCGATCAGCGCAGGCGACGTCTCCGCCTGCACCACCCAGGTCGGGATCGCGTCCAGGTAGCCGCGGAAGCGGCCCTTGGCGATGAAGCGCTCGCGAAAGGCGCTGCGGTCTATCCAGTCGCCCAGCCGCGGCACCACGCCGCCGCCGATGTACATGCCGCCGCGTGCGCCCAGCGACAGGGCCAGGTTGCCCGCGATGCCGCCCAACAGGGCCAGGAACATCTCCACCGCCTCCACGCAGCGCGCATCGCTGCCGGCCTGCGCCGCGGCCGTGACGCCGGCGGGATCGAGCGACGCAGCACTGGCGCCGTCGATGGCGCACAGCGCCTCGTAGAGGTTGACCAGGCCGGGGCCCGACACCGCCCGCTCCGCCGACGCATGGCCGAAGCGCGTGCGCAGCTGCGCCACGACCTGGTCCTCGCGCGCGGTGGCGGGCGCGAGGCTGACGTGGCCGCCCTCCCCGTCCAGCGGCACGGACCGCCGCCCGCCGTCCAGGCGCAGCAGGCCGGACACGCCCAGGCCCGTGCCCGGGCCGACCAGGCCCAGCGGGGCATCGGGATCGGGCGTGCCGCCCCCCACGGCGCGCAGGTCGTCCGCGTCCAGGGCGGGCAGCGACAGCGCGAGCGCGGTGAAGTCGTTGATCACCAGCAGGCGATCGAGATGCAACTGCCGGCGCACCTGCTCGATGGAGAACGACCAGTGGTGGTTGGTCATGCGCACCTGGTCGCCCACCACCGGGTTGGCGATGCCCACCGCGGCCTGGCGCGGCGCCGGGCCCTGCACGCCGGCCAGGTAGGCGGCGACCGCGGCGGGAAAGGTGTCGTGGTCGGCGCAGGCCAGCGTGACGACCTGCGAGGCCTGCGCGCCGGGCGCGGCCTGGATCGCGAAGCGGGCATTGGTGCCGCCCACGTCGCCGACGAGGCGCGGGAACTTCACGGGGCAGTCGGCGGTCATGGGTGCTGGGATCCTGGACGTGTTCTGGAGCGAGGCGGCCGACCGGGCGTCGTCCTGGTGCATTAATGTAGTTTACCTACTAACACGCGGCAACGTGCGGGCGAGGGGGCCGGGCAAACACGGGTAGTTTGCGTACAGCAATGTCACTCTCACCCGCCATTGGCGTCATTGTCATCGGTCCAGCTGCACCACCCGCACCGAGCGGGCCGGCACCGTAACGGTGGATGAGAGCTCCAGAGGCTCGCCCGTCACCACGTCATGGCCGCGCGTGCGGTCGCCCACCGCCTCGCGGAAGCGCTGCATGGGCAGCCGGGCCTCCTCCGTCGACTTGTTCATCACCACCAGCACCGCGTCGCGGGCGTCGTGGCGCACCCAGGCATACGTGCCGTGCTGCGGCCAGAAGTGCGTCAGCCGCCCGTGGTGCAGCACCGGCTGCGACTTGCGCCACTGCAGCAGCGTGCGCAGGAAGGCCTGGGCCTCGCGCTGCTTCGGCGACAGGCCCTGGCCGGTGAAAGCGTTCACCGGGTCGCCTGCCCAGCCGCCGGGAAAGTCCTGCCGCGTGGCGCCGTCGTCGCGGTGCGTGGGGCTGGTCATCAGCACCTCGGTGCCGTAGTACAGCTGCGGCGTGCGCGGCATGGTGAGCACGTAGGCGATGGCCATCTTCCACAGCGCCAGGTCCTCGCCCAGCACGCTGTACAGGCGCGGCACGTCGTGGTTGCCCTCGAACAGCACCATGTTGGCCGGCTCCGGGTAGAGCGTGTCGTTGACCAGCGCCTCGTACAGGTCGGTGAGGCCCGAGTGCAGCGAATCGCCTTCCACCAGCGCCTTGCGCAGCACGCCGTGCAGCGGGAAGTCCATCATCGACGGCATGGACGACACGTGGCCGTCGGCGTTCTTCACGCCGCGCAGCCAGTGCGCCACCACCACGGGGTTGCCGCTCCACTCCTCGCCCACCAGGTTCAGGTGCGGGTACTCGTCCATCACGCGCCGGCTCCAGCGCGCCAGGAAGTCGGCGTCCGAGTAGCCATAGGTGTCCACGCGCACGCCGCGCAGGCCCGCGTACTCGATCCACCACAGCGTGTTCTGGATCTGGTACGTGGCCAGCAGCGGGTTCTTCTGGTTCATGTCGGGCATGTGCTGCCCGAACCAGCCGCTGACGAAGTTGTGGTGGTCCTCCTGCGAAGCGTACGGGTCGCTGGCCGTGGTGCGCGCGTGCTCGGTGGGCACGAACACGTTGTCGTAGCCCAGCCAGTCGGGCGTGGGCAGGTCGTGCATCCACCAGTGCTGCGAGCCGATGTGGTTCAGCACGATGTCCTGGATCACGCCCACGCCCCGGGCTTCGGCGGCCTGCACCATCTGGCGGTAGTCCTCGTTGGTGCCGAAGCGCGGGTCCACCTTGTACGTGTCGGTGATGGCGTAGCCGTGGTACGAGTATTGCGGCTGGTTGTTCTCCAGCAGCGGCGTGGGCCAGATGAACGTGTAGCCCAGGCCCGCGATGTAGTCGAGGTGCTGCACGATGCCCGCGATGTCGCCGCCATGGCGGCCGGCGCCGTCGTCGCGCCGGTCCAGCTTGTCGGGATACCCCGGGACCGTATCGTTGGCAGGGTTGCCGTTGGCGAAGCGGTCGGGCATCAGGTTGAGGATGGCGTCCTGCGGGCCGAAGCCGCGGCGCTCGGCCGAGCCCGGCGCGCGGGACTGCAGCGGGAAGGCGCGGTGCAGGGTGGCGTCGCCGCGGCGGAACACCAGGTCCAGCGCGCCGGGCGTGGCATCGGGGCGGATGCGCAGGTCGATGAACAGGTAGTTCGGGTTGGCCACGCGCGTGACGGCCTCGATGCGCACGCCGGCCGCGTGCAGCTCCGGCGTGGCGTCCGCGATGCGGGTGCCGTGCACCAGCAGCTGCAGGTGGTCGTCCTTCATGCCGATCCACCAGGAGGGCGGCTCGATGCGCTCGATGGCGAGGTCGGCGGCTGGCGCCGCGGGGGACAGCAGCGTGGCGGCGGCGAGGACGAGGCCGGGGGCGAGGTGGTGGGTCATGGGCATCAGGGGGCGACGAAGACCACCGCGGTGCGGGGCGGGACGGTGAAGCGGCCGGTGGCGTCGTCCACCGTCGCCTCGTGCGCGGCGCGCGTGTCGGCCGCACCGGGGGCGAGGTGCACGGGGTGCAGCGTCCACCCGCGGCCCTTGTCGGCCGGCAGGTCCAGCACATGGGCGCGGGTGTCGACGTTCACCGCGTACAGCAGCGTGCCGTAACGGGCACCCGGCAGGCCGCGGCCGTCCAGGCGGCCGGCCACCAGCGTGGGCTCCTGGCCGGGGCCGGCGCCGGGGAACGTGAGGCGCGCGCGCACCGCGTCGGCCGTGGCCAGGTGGAACAGCGAGGTGCTGGCGCGGATGCGCAGCAGGTCGAGGAAGGCGGCGCTGGTCCACGCGATGTCCGCGGGCGCGGGCCTGAGCGCGGGATCGGCCAGCAGCGGCTGCATCTGGGGCCACAGCGCGCCGTTGTCGGGCTTCGGGGGCAGCCCGTGGCCGAAGCCGTTGTCCTGCATCGACCAGTCCAGGCGGTTGAAGTTGTCGCCCGAGTCGTAGCTGTTGCGGTCCAGGCTCTTGCTGCGCAGCATCTCGCCGCCGGCGTGGAAATACGCCACGCCCTGGCTGAAGGCCACCACGGCCAGTCCCAGCGCCTGCACGCGGGCGCGCTCGGCGGTGGGCGTGCCGCGAGGCAGCTTCCAGACGTGGTTGTCGTAGAGCGTGGCGTTGTCGTGGTTCTCGACGTAGTTCACCACCTCGGCCGGCTGGCTGGCGTAGCCCGCGGGCTGGCCGTGGTAGTCCACCTGCGACAGCGGCTTGACGGGGCCGCGCCAGGTGGGCAGCGGGTAGTCGGCCAGCGTGCCGGCCAGGCCGGTGCGCACGCCGTCGGCGGCGTCCAGCAGCTGCTCCCGCGTCGCGTCTGCCCCCTCCGCGTTCGGCGCGTAGAAGAGCCCGCTCAGCCAGCCCTGGTCGCGCGCCGGATGCGACTGATCGGTGGCCGAGCCGCCGCGCAGCGCGTCGCGCCCGCGGTCGCTGAACGTGCCGATGCCCGTGCCATTGAGCGAGCGCTGCGAGGCCTGCACGAAGCGCGCGCCGTCGGCCACCTCGCCGAAGTTCCAGCCTTCGCCGATCAGCGGGACCTGGCGATGCGTGGCCTGCGCCAGGCGCTGCTGCAGCGCTTCCATCACGGCGCGCGGCTGGTGGCCCATCAGGTCGAAGCGGAAGGAATCGACGTGGTAGTCGCGCGCCCACTGCGCCACGGAATCCACCAGCAGCTTGCCCATCATGCGGTGCTCGGTGGCCGTGTTGGCGCAGCACGTGGAGTGCTCCACCTGGCCGGCCGCGTCCAGGCGCTGGTAGTAGCCGGGCACGATGCGGTCCAGCACCGACTTCGGGTCCTGGCCGGATGCGCTGGTGTGGTTGTAGACGACGTCCATGCCCACGCGCAGGCCGGCGGCGTGCAGGGCCTGCACCATCGCCCGGAACTCGCGGATGCGCACCGCGCCGTCGCGGGCGTCGGTGGCGTAGCTGCCCTCGGGCGCGTCGTAGTGGAACGGGTCGTAGCCCCAGTTGAAGCAGTCGTCCGCGGCGTGGGCCACGGCGGCGGCCTGCTGCTGCGCGCCGTCGGGGGGGCCGACCATCGGCGGCGTCGTGCAGCCCGCCTCCGGCACCGTGGCGAAGTCGAACACGGGCAGCAGGTGCACGTCGGTGATGCCCGCCTGCGCCAGCGCGCGCAGGTGGCGCATGCCGGCCGACTGCCCGTGCGTGAAGGCCAGGTACTTGCCGCGGTGCGGCGCCGGCACCGTGGTGTCGCCCGCGGAAAAGTCGCGCACGTGCAGCTCGTAGACGGCCAGGTCGGTGGGTGCGTGGACGGTGTCGGGAGCGCGGTCCGTGGCCCAGCCCGGTGGCGTGGTGCGCGGATCCCTCGCGGACAGGTCACCGATCCACGCGCGCCGCGAGTCCGTCGACAGGCTGATGGCGTACGGGTCGGTGACGCGGTTGCGCACGCGACCGACGCCAGGCACCACCACGTCCACCAGGTACGTGTACGAGCTGCCGGTGAGGTTGCGGGGGAGCGTGGCGCGCCACGCGCCGGTGGCGTCGTCGCGGTGCATCGGCACCCGCTCCACGGCCGGCGCCTCCGGGCCAGGGTATCGGCACACGGCGACGGCCTGCGCGGTGGGGGCCCAGAGCGCGAAGCGCGTGGCGTGCGGCGCCGGGTGGGCGCCCAGGTCCTCGAGCGCCTGCGCGGGCGCGTAGGCCTCGTCCAGCGCACCGGCCAGTTGCACGCCGGTGGCGGCCAGCACGCGGCCGTCGGCATCCAGCTGCACCAGCATCGACTGCGCGCGCCAGCTGGCGGCCGCGCGGGCGCGGTCCGCCGGCGCCACGTCCAGGCGCACGCCTGCCGGCAGCCAGCGGAAGGCGGGCGGCAGGTCCGCCGAGATGGCGGCGCGGGGTGACAACGTGATGCTGCCGTCGACGCCGGACAGGCGCTCGCCGGGAGTGGCGCGCAGTTGCGCGCTGGCGGACCAGGCCAGGCGCCAGGACCGCGCGGCCGTGCCGTTCGCACCGTTCGCGTGGATGGGGTTGTTCGCGCCGTTCTCGCCGCTGGCGCCTCCTGCGCCGGTCCAGACCAGCTGCGACGCGCCCGTCCACACGCCTCGCGCGTCATGCACGGAGGACGCCGCCTCCGGTGCGAGGATCGTGGCCGTGGCCGCCGCGTCGCAATCGGCAAGTGGTGCGGTATTCGACGCGTGGCCGGCCCCGCGCGCCAGGGTGCAGGCGGGCGCCAGCGACACAGCGGCCACGACGCCCCATGGGGCGACCCAACGGAGAAGCATTGCTACACGGATGTCCGGAAATCGCTGCATCGCACCGATGATATCCGGCAAGCTGGTCAAAGCAAGTGTGGGCCCGTACCATGTAGTTGCCCTACATCCACAGGAGACTTCCGACGTGATCCAACCCCGCCCCGGCCCCCTCGCCCTGGCCACCGCGCTCGTGCTCGCCACCCTGGCCGGCTGTGCCTCGGCACCCGCCTCGTCGCCCATGGGCGCCCCGGTGGCGCCCGTCGGCATCGACCTCGCCCCGGTGGCCGAGCATCCGCAGCCCCGCGCGCTGCCGGCGGGCTGGCGCACGGGCGCGTTCATGGAGGTGTTCGTCCGCGGTTACCAGGACAGCGACGGGGACGGCATCGGCGACCTGCGCGGGCTGACGCAACGCCTGGACTACCTGCGCGACCTGGGCATCCGCGGCCTGTGGCTGATGCCCATCACGCGCAGCGCGGACCACGACCACGGCTACGCGGTGGCCGACTTCCGCAGCCTGGAGCCGGCCTACGGCACGCTGGCCGACCTGGACGCCCTGGTGCGCGAGGCGCACGCGCGCGGCATCGCGATCGTGATGGACTACGTGATCAACCACAGCGCGTCCGAGGACCCGCTCTTCGTGGCCTCGGCCTCGTCGCGGGACAGCCCCTACCGTGGCTGGTATGTCTGGGAGGACACCCACCCGCCCGGTTGGGACATCTTCGGACACGACCCCTGGACGTCGACGCGCAACGGCGCGTACTTCGCGCAGTTCGGCTCGCCGATGCCGGACTTCAACCTGCGCAACCCGGCCGTCGTCGCGTACCACCGCGACAGCCTGCGCTTCTGGCTGAACCACGGCATCGACGGCTTCCGCATCGACGCGGTGGGCCACCTGTTCGAGAACGGCAAGGACGGCTGGAGCCTGCAGAAGGAGAACTACGCGTTCATGCGCGCGCTGCGCGCGAGCCTCGCCGCCTACCCCGACACGTACTGGGTGTGCGAATCGCCGGGCGACCCGCTGGGCTTCGGGCGCGACGACGCGTGCGGCGCCAGCTTCGCGTTCGGGCAGAGCGACCACCTGGTGAAGGCCGCGCGCGGCGACGTGGACGCGATCCGCGCCGTTGCCGACTACTGGCTCACCGCGCCGCCCGGTATGGCCACAATGGTGTCCAACCACGATGCGTTCGCGGGCCACCGGTTGTGGGACGCGATGCACGGCGACCCCTCGCGCGTGCGCCTGGCCGCGGCCACCTACCTGCTGCAGCCCGGCACGCCCTACATCTACTACGGCGAGGAGCTGGGCATGGGCGCCACGGCGTCGCTGGACGACGACTGGAAGCTGCGCGGCCCCGTCAGCTGGACCGCCGACCCGCGCACCGCGGGCTTCACCATCGGCATGCCCTACCGGCCGCCGTCGATCAACGTCGCGGCGAACAACGCGGCCGCCGAGGCGCAGGACCCGCAGTCCCTCCTCGCCTTCTACCGCGACATGCTCCGACTGCGGAACACCCTGCCGTCCCTCGGCCGCGGCAGCTACGAGGCGCCGCAGGTGGACGGCCAGGTGATGAGCTTCCAGCGCCGCTGGCGCGACGGCGCGGGGGGCGCACAGGACCACACGCTGGTGGTGTTGAACTACGGCACGCAGCCCGCGCGCGCCACGGTGGCGGGCCTGGGCGCGCAGGCCCGCGTCACGCGCGTGTACCCGGCGCCCGCCGCGGGCGCGCCCGACGCAACGGTCACCGCCACCGGGGGCAAGATTTACCTCGCGGCAACCGCGCTGTCGGTCCAGGTGTTCCGCGTGGACGATTAAAGTCTGGAGATACACCGGCTACCCGGGTGCGCTGATTGCCCTTCCGGCGCGCGCCCGAGCCCTGCGCGACCGACGAGGACACTGATGGAGAACGATCGCACGCCGCCTGCGGGCCCTGGCCACCTGCCACCCGAGGCGTCCGATGCAAGACCGCCGCACGAGCCGTTGCTGCTGCCCGCCCCCGTTGCACCGAAGCGCTCGCGCTGGCGCGGCGCGCTCGTCGCGCTGGTCGGGCTGCTGGCCCTGGGCAGCCTGGCCTGGTACCTGACGCACCGCAACGCCGATGGCGCGAGCGGCGCCGGCGCGGGCGCCGGCGGCCCGCCGGGCGCGGGCGGTCCTGGCGGCCCGGGCGGCGGATCGGGCTCCGGTCGTCGCGGCCCGCCCGCGACCACCGTGGGCGTGGCCACGGCCGCCACGGCCGACATCCCGCTGTACATCGACGCGCTGGGCACCGTCACGCCCTCGGCCACCATCGTGGTGCGGCCGCAGGTGTCGGGCGTGCTCACGAGGGTGCTGTTCGACGAGGGCCAACTGGTGCATGCCGGCCAGGTGCTGGCCACCATCGAGCCGCGGCCGTTCGACCTGGCGCTCACGTCCGCGCGCGGCCAGCTGCTGCGCGACCAGGCGCAGCTGGAGAACGCCCGCCTGACGCTGAAGCGCTACCAGACGCTGCTGCAGGAGGATTCGATCGCCCGCCAGGACGTGGACACGCAGGCCGCGCTGGTGAAGCAGCAGGAGGGCGTGGTCATGAGCGACCAGGCCGCCGTGGGCACCGCGCAGTTGAACCAGGGGTGGACCCGCATCACCGCGCCCGCCGCGGGCCGCATCGGCCTGCGCACGGTGGACGTGGGCAACCTCGTGTCGTCCGGCGACGCCAACGGCGTGGCCACCATCACGCGGCTGGCGCCGATCGACGTGGAGTTCGCCATCCCGCAGGACCGCGTGCCCGACCTGCAGGCACGCATCGCGCAAGATGCGCAGCTGCCCGTCACGGTGTTCGACCGGACGCGCTCCGACGCGCTGGACACCGGCAAGTTCCTGTCGCTCAACAACCAGACCGACACCACGACGGGCACCGTCAAGGCCAAGGCGCGCTTCGCCAACGCGGCCAACCGGCTGTTCCCGAGCGAGTTCGTCAACGTGCGGGTGCTGCTGGACACGCTGCGCGGCGCCGTCGTGGTGCCCGTCACCGCGCTGCGCCACGGGCCCAACGGCGATTTCGTGTGGGTGCTGAACGACGACCGCACGGTCACGCTCACCACCGTCGTCACCGGGCCGTCCACGGCCGACCGCACGTCGATCAAGACGGGGTTGCGCGCCGGGCAGAAGGTGATCACCGAGGGCGGCGACCGGTTGAAGGACGGTGCGCGCGTGGTGCTGCCGGGCGATGCCCCGGCGTCGGGCGCGGGCCGCCGGCAGCGTGGCGCCGGTGGCACCGGTGGTGCCAGTGGCGCGGGCGGTGGCGGTGCGGGCGGCTGGCGCCACGGGGCCAGCGCGCCGCGCGACCAGGCCACCGACGGCGCCGGCAACGCCGCGGTGCCGGGCGGCGACGCGGCGGCCTCGGGTGCCGGCGCGGCCTCGGGCGCGCACGGGCACCACCACCGCGGCGACGCGGCGTCGTCCGCGCAGCCATGAGCCCTTCCCGCCCGTTCATCCAGCGGCCGGTCGCCACGTCGCTGCTGATGCTGGCCATCGTGCTGGCCGGCCTGGTGGCGTTCCGCCTGCTGCCGCTGTCGGCGCTGCCGCAGGTGGACTACCCCACCATCCAGGTGCAGACGCTGTATCCCGGCGCCAGCCCGGAGGTGATGAGCCGCACCGTCACGGCGCCGCTGGAGAAGCAGTTCGGCCAGATGTCGGGCGTGTCGCGCATCGGCTCCACCAGCGCGGCGGGCATGTCGCAGATCACCCTGCAGTTCAACCTGGGGTTGTCGCTGGACGTCGCCGAGCAGGAGGTGCAGGCCGCCATCAACGCCGCCAACTCGCTGCTGCCGGCCGATCTTCCCGCCCCGCCGGTGTACGCCAAGATCAACCCGGCCGACGCGCCGGTGCTCACGCTGGCCGTCAGCTCGGACGCGATGGCGCTGCCGGACGTGCAGAACCTGGTGAACACGCGCCTCGCGCAGAAGATCAGCCAGGTGAACGGCGTGGGCCTGGTGACGCTGGCCGGCGGGCAGCGCCCCGCGGTGCGCATCCAGGTGGACACGCGCGCGATCGCGTCCTATGGCCTCGACCTGTCGTCCGTCCGCACGGCCATCTCGTCGGCCAACGCCAACAGCGCCAAGGGCAGCTTCGACGGCGTGGCGCGCTCGTACTCGATCAACGCGAACGACCAGCTGCTGACCGTGGGCGACTACCGCGCGCTGGTGGTGGCGTACCGCAACGGCGCGCCGGTGCGCCTGCAGGACATCGCGCAGGTGGTGGACAGCGCCGAGAACCTGCGCCTGGCCGCATGGGCCGGGGACACGCCCGCGGTCATCGTCAACGTGCAGCGGCAGCCCGGCGCCAACGTCATCCAGACGGTGGACGCGATCAAGAAGCGGCTGCCGGAGCTGCAGGCGGCGCTGCCGTCGTCGCTGGTGGTCACCGTGCTCAGCGACCGCACCGCGGGCATCCGCGCGTCGGTGGAGCACGTCGAGACCGAGCTGGTGCTGGCCGTCGTGATGGTGGTGCTGGTGATCCTCGCCTTCCTGCACAGCTGGCGCGCCACGCTGATCGCCAGCCTGGCCGTGCCCATCTCGCTGGTGGGCACCTGCGGCGCCATGTACCTGCTGGGGTACAGCCTGAACAACCTGAGCCTGATGGCCATGACCATCGCCACCGGCTTCGTGGTGGACGACGCGATCGTGATGATCGAGAACATCTCGCGCCACCTGGAGCACGGCGAGCCGCCGATGGAGGCCGCGCTGAAGGGCGCGGGCGAGATCGGCTTCACCATCGTCTCCCTCACCGTGTCGCTGATCGCCGTGCTGATCCCGCTGCTGTTCATGGGCGACGTGGTGGGGCGGCTGTTCCGCGAGTTCGCCGTCACGCTGGCGGTGACGATCCTGATCTCCGCCGTGGTGTCGCTCACCCTGGTGCCGATGATGGCCGGGCGCATGCTGAAGAAGGAGCCCGAGCATCCCACCGGCTGGGCGGGCCGCATCCAGCGCGGCTTCGACCGCGTGGTGCACCACTACGATCGCGGCCTCGTGTGGGTGCTCGACCACCAGCCCCTGACGCTGCTCGTGGCGCTGGCCACCTTCGCCCTCACCGCGGCGCTGTACGTGTTCATCCCCAAGGGGCTGTTCCCGGTGCAGGACACGGGCCAGCTGCGCGTGCGCGTGCAGGCCACGCAGACGATCAGCTTCGAGCGCATGGCCGCCCTGCAGCGCCAGGCCGTGGAGCGCATCGAGCACGACCCGGCGGTGGCCAGCATCGCGTCGGTGGTGGGCGTGGACGGCGCCGACAACACGATGGTCAGCACCGGCAGCCTGCTGATCGAGTTGAAGCCCAAGCGCAGCGGCAAGCCCGACGAGATCATGCAGCGCCTGCGCGACGCCGCGCAGCAGGTGCCCGGGATCGCGCTGTACCTGCAGCCCACGCAGGACCTCACGATCGACGCCGAGAGCGGCCCCACGCCGTACCGCGTGTCGATCGAGGGCAGCGACGACGCCACCGTGGCCAGGTGGGCCACGGCGCTGGCCGAGCGGCTGCAGTCCAGCCCCAAGCTGCGCGACGTGGTGACCGACGTGGGCGCCTCGGGCCTGGCGGTGCAGGTGGACGTGGACCGCGACACCGCGTCGCGCCTGGGCATCAGCGCCTCCACCGTGGACGACGCCCTGTACAGCGCCTTCGGCCAGCGCATCGTCTCCACCATCTTCACGGAGACCAACCAGTACCGCGTGATCCTGGAGGCGCGGCCCGACCAGGCCACCACGCCGGCCTCGATCGGCGACGTGCACGTGATGACCAGCGGCGGCACGCCCACGCCGCTGTCGGCCTTCGCCAACATCCGCGAGGTGCCGGCGCCGCTGCAGATCACGCACGTGGCGCAGTACCCGGCCACCACCATCGGCTTCGACACGGCGCCCGGCGTGTCGCTGGGCAGCGCGGTGGACGCCATCCGCGCGGCGGCCAAGGACATCGGGCTGCCGAAGACCGTGACCCTCACGCCCCTGGGCGCGTCGGGCGCCTACGAGAACTCGCTGTCCAACCAGCTGTGGCTGATCCTGGCGGCGGTGATCTGCGTCTACATCGTGCTGGGCGTGCTGTACGAGAGCTACGTGCATCCGCTCACGATCCTGTCCACCCTGCCCTCCGCCGGCGTGGGCGCGCTGCTGGCGCTGTGGCTGGGCGGGCACGACCTGGACGTGATCGGCATCATCGGCATCATCCTGCTGATCGGCATCGTCAAGAAGAACGCGATCATGATGATCGACTTCGCGATCGAGGCCGAGCGCGGCCAGGGCAAGCCGCCGCGCGAGGCCATCCACCAGGCCGCGCTGCTGCGCCTGCGCCCCATCCTGATGACGACGATGGCCGCGCTGTTCGCGGCCCTGCCGCTGATGTTCGGCTGGGGCGAGGGCGCGGAGCTGCGGCGCCCGCTGGGCCTGTCGATCTTCGGCGGCCTGCTGGTGAGCCAGGTGCTGACGCTGTTCACGACGCCCGTCATCTACCTCTGGTTCGACCGCCTGGGCCGGCGTGCGCGCGCGCGGTTCGGCATGGCGGACGGCGTGGAGGACGGCGTGGAGGACGCGGGCGGCGGCGGCGACGCGCGCATCCCCCCCGCGCACGAGGCCCCCTCGCGGCCATGAACCTCTCGTCCCCCTTCGTCCGGCGCCCCATCGCCACCGTCCTGCTCACCGTGGGCGTGGCGCTGGCGGGCATCGCCGCGTTCTTCGTGCTGCCGGTGGCGCCGTTGCCGCAGGTGGATTTCCCGGCCATCTCGGTGTCCGCCAGCGTGCCCGGCGCCAGCCCCGAGACGATGGCCAGCAGCGTGGCCACGCCGCTGGAGCGCCGGCTGGGCGTGATCGCCGGCGTCAACGAGATGACGTCCAACAGCGGCACGGGCTCGGCGCGCATCAACCTGCAGTTCGACCTGGACCGCGACATCGACGGCGCCGCGCGCGAGGTGCAGGCGGCCATCAACGCCTCGCGCGCCGACCTGCCCGCGTCGCTCAAGAGCAACCCGACCTACCGCAAGGCCAACCCGTCGGACGCGCCCGTCATCATCCTGGCGCTCACGTCGGCCACGCGCTCGCCGCAGCAGATCTACGACGCCGTCAGCAACGTCGTGCAGCAGAAGGTGGCGCAGGTGAGCGGCGTGGGCGATGTGGAGATCGGCGGCGGCTCGCTGCCGGCGGTGCGCGTCGATCTCAACCTGCTGGCGCTGAACCAGCTGGGCATCCCGCTGGACGACGTGCGCGCGGCCATCCAGGCGTCCAACGCCAGCCGGCCCAAGGGCGCCATCGAGGGCGACGGCAGGCGGCTGCAGATCTACACCGACCAGCGCGGGCACACGGCCGCCGAATACAAGGACCTGGTGGTGGCCTGGCGCGGCAACGCGGCCGTCAAGCTGCAGGACGTGGCCAGCGTCACCGACGGGCCGGAGGACATCCGCACGCTGGGGCTGTTCAACGGCCAGCCGGCCGTGATCGTGCTGATCACGCGCCAGCCCTCGGCCAACATCATCCAGACGGTGGATTCCGTGCGCGCGCTGCTGCCCGAGCTGCGCGCGCAGCTGCCGGGCGACATCGAGGTGCAGGTGGCCTCCGACAGCACCAACTCCATCCGCTCGTCGCTGCACGAGGTGGAGCTCACGCTCGTCATCTCGGTGCTGCTGGTGGTGGCGGTGGTGGCCGTGTTCCTGCGCAGCCTGCGCGCCACCCTGGTGCCGGCGATCGCCACCGTGACGTCGCTGCTGGGCACGTTCGGCGTGATGTCGATGCTGCACTACAGCCTGGACAACCTGAGCCTGATGGCGCTGACCGTGGCCACCGGCTTCGTGGTGGACGACGCCATCGTGGTGCTGGAGAACACCAGCCGCCACGTGGAGCGCGGCATGGACCGCTTCGAGGCCGCGCTGCTGGGGGCGCGCGAGGTGGGCTTCACGGTGCTGTCCATCAGCGTGTCGCTGGTGGCCGTGTTCATCCCGCTGCTGTTCATGGGCGGGCAGCAGGGGCGGTTGTTCCGCGAGTTCGCGGTGACGTTGTCGGCCTCCGTGCTGATCTCGCTGGTGGTGTCGCTCACCACCACGCCGATGCTGTGCGCGTGGTTCCTCGAATCGCGCCGCGCCAGGGCGGCGCCGAAGAAGCCCCCGGGACGCCTCGCGCGGTGGGCCGAGCGCGGCTTCGACGGCGTGCTGCGGATGTACGAGCGCAGCCTGGACTGGGCGCTGGATTCGTCGTGGCTGGTGATGGGCATCCTGGCCGTGGTGGTCGGCATCAACGTGTGGCTGTACGTGGCCGTGCCCAAGGGCTTCTTCCCGCAGCAGGACTCGGGGCAGATGAACGGCGGCCTGCGCGCCGACCAGAGCATCTCGTTCCAGGCCATGCAGGGCAAGCTGCGCCAGCTGGTGGACATCCTGCGCAGCGATCCGGACGTGGCCACCGTGGTGGGCTTCACCGGCGGCTCCCGCGCGGGGGGCGGCTTCGTGTTCGTCAACCTGAAGCCGCGCAGCGAGCGCGACGTGGCCGCGCAGGCCGTCATCGCGCGCCTGCGGCCCAAGCTGGCCAAGGTGACCGGCGTGTCGTTGTTCCTGAACCCCGTGCAGGACCTGCGCATGGGCGGGCGGCAGAGCAACTCCACCTACCAGTACACGCTCAAGAGCGACAACGTGGCCGACCTGAAGACGTGGGCCACGCGGCTGGCCGACGCGATGAAGCAGCAGGAGGCCCTCACCGACATCGACACCGACCAGGCCGACAACGGCGTGGAGAGCTACGTCACGATCGACCGCGACGCGGCCGCGCGCGCGGGTGTCACCGACAAGGACATCGACAACGCGCTGTACAACGCGTTCGGCCAGCGGCAGGTGGCCACGGTGTACGACGCGCTGAACCAGTACCACGTGGTGATGGAGGTGATGAAGCCGTTCGCGCAGGGGCCGCAGTCGCTGCAGGACGTGATGGTGCCGGCCTCCCCCACCGCGACTGCCACCGCCGCGTCGGCCCCCGCCACGTCGGCCAACCCCGGCGCGCGCGACGCGTCCACGGGCGCCACGGTCAACACCAAGGTGCGCACGATGGTGCCGTTGTCCACGGTCGCCCACTTCGGCGAGGACGCCGTGCGCGGCAGCGTCAACCACCAGGACGGCGAGCTGGCCACCACCATCTCGTACAACCTGGCCGGCACGCATTCGCTGTCGGACGCGCAGGCCGCGATCGAGGCGGCGTCCGCGGAGATCCACATGCCCACCAACGTGCGCGGCAGCATGCAGGGCACGGCCGCGGCGTTCCAGCAGAGCCAGGGCCAGCAGCCGCTGCTGATCCTGGCCGCGCTGGTGGTGATCTACATCGTGCTGGGCATCCTGTACGAGAACCTGGTGCACCCCGTCACGGTGCTGTCCACGCTGCCGTCGGCCGGCATCGGCGCGCTGCTGGCGCTGATGATCTGCGGCATGGAGTTCTCGCTGATCGCGCTGATCGGCGTGTTCCTGCTGATCGGCATCGTCAAGAAGAACGCGATCCTGATCATCGACTTCGCGCTGGAGGCCGAGCGCTCGCGCGGCATCTCCGCGCGCGACGCCGTGCGCGAGGCCTGCCTGCTGCGCTTCCGCCCCATCCTGATGACCACGCTGGCCGCGGCCCTGGGCGCGCTGCCCCTGGCCATCGGCTTCGGGGACGGCGCCGAGCTACGGCGCCCGCTGGGCGTGGCGATCATCGGCGGCCTCATCGCCAGCCAGGTGCTGACGCTGCTCACCACGCCCGTGGTCTACCTGCTGCTGGACCGCCTGCGCAGGCCGTCCCCCGACGAGAAGGGCCTGGCTCGCCACGCGGCGAGCCCGGCCGAAGGAACCGCATGACGTCGCCTCCCCTGCCCTTGCGCACCCTCGCCACCGCGGCCGCCCTGCTGCTGGCCGGCTGCGCCGCCGCCCCGCCGATGGGCCCGCCCACCGCGCCCGAGTCGCCCGCCTGGCGCGAGACCGTGCCCGGCTGGATGGCCGCCGCGCCCGCCGACACGCTGGCCCGCGGGCCGTGGTGGCACCTGCTGGGCGATGCGCAGCTGGACGCGCTGGTGCCGCAGGTGGCCGTGTCCAACCAGACGGTCGCCGGCGCCGCCGCGGCGGTCGAATTCACCCAGGCATCCGTGCGGGAGCAGCGCGCCGCCTTCTTCCCCACCGTGTCGGTGGACGCGGGCGCCTCGCGCTCCGGCACGCGCAGCCCGCCCGCGGCCGCCAACAGCTTCCGCCTGGGCGCCGGCGCCACCTGGGAACCCGACCTGTGGGGCCGCATCGCCGGCACGGTGGCGACCGCGCAGGCGCAGGCGCAGGCGAGCGAGGCCGACCTGGCCGCGGCCACGCTGTCGGCGCAGGCCGCGTTCGTCACCGCCTACCTGGGCGTGCGCGAGGCCGATGCCGAGACCGCCCTGCTGCAGTCCACGCTGGAGGGCTACCAGCGCGCCGCGAAGATCACGCAGAACCGCTACGACGCCGGGCTGGCGCCCAGGAGCGACGTGCTGCAGGCGCAGACGCAGCTGGCCAACGCGCAGAGCGACCTGGCCGGCGTGCGGCAGGTGCGCGCGCAGCAGTTGCACGCGATGGCCGTGCTGGCGGGCCAGGCGCCGGCGGCGTTCACGCTGCCGGACGGCACCTGGAACGCCACCACGGCGCCCGCGGTGCCGCCCGGCCTGCCGTCCGCGCTGCTGCAGCGCCGGCCCGACATCGCGGCCGCGGAGCGCCGCGTGGCGGCGGCCAATGCCGGCATCGGCGTGGCGCGCGCGGCCTGGTTCCCGGGCGTGACGCTCAGCGCCGACCTCGGCCAGGCGGCGTCGCACCTGGGCGACCTGCTGTCGGCCAGCGCCACCACGTGGTCGTTCGGGCTGGCGTTGGCGGAGACGATCTTCGACGCGGGCGCGCGCAGCGCCCGCGTGGACGAGGCCCGCGCCAGCTGGCGGGAATCCGTGGCGGCCTATCGGCAATCCGTGCTCACGGCCTTCCAGGAAGTGGAGGACGACCTCACCGCCGCCAACACCCTGGAGCAGCAGCAGGCCCTGCGCCGCGTGGCCTCGCAGGCCGCGGACCAGGCGGAGGTGCAGGTCTTCAACCGCTACCGCGCCGGCCAGGTGAGCTATGCCGACGTGGTGACGGCCCAGGTGAGCGCGCTGTCCGCGAGGCGGGCGTTGCTGCAGGCCTCGCTGTCGCGGCAGCTGTCGGCGGTGCAGCTGGTGGTGGCGCTGGGCGGCGGCTGGGATGCCGCCGCTCCCCGGGAGGCCGCCGGGGCGCCCCCGGGCTCGCCGTAGTTGCGCCATGACGGTGCAATGCGGGCACACCAGTTGCCGGGTGACCCTCTCGCCCGCGCATCACAATCGGGCCACTCTCGCCGCGATCGGTCCGCCTTGCTGCCCACTCCCCATCCCGCCACACCGGCCACGTTCCCGACGCTGACGCCTTTTCCGGACAGCGTCTTCCGCCGGGTGGTGGAAGGCGTGCGGGACTACGCCATCTTCCTGCTCACCCCGGAAGGCCTCGTGGCCTCGTGGAACCAGGGGGCGCAGCGCCTGAAGGGCTACACGGCCGAGCAGATCATGGGCCGGCACTTCTCCACCTTCTACACGCCCGAGGCGCTGGCCGTGGGCTGGCCGGACGAGGAGCTCCGACGCGCCCGGCGCGATGGCCGGCTGGAGGACGAGGGCTGGCGCCTGCGACGGGACGGCACGCGCTTCTGGGCCAACGTCGTGATCACCGCGGTGCGCGGCGAGGACGGCTCGCTGATTGGCTTCTCCAAGGTCACCCGCGACCTGACCGAGCGCCGCGAGCAGGAGCAGCGGCTGAAGGAAAGCGAGGAGAGCCTGCGCCTGGTGATCGACGGCGTGCGCGACCACGCGATGTTCCTGCTGGACGTGGACGGCACGGTGCTGTCCTGGAACTCCGGCGCGGAGCGGGTCCTGGGCTATCCCGAGTCGGCCGTGGTGGGCCGCCCCGCCGCGATGCTCTACCCGCCCGACGAGCGCGCCACCGGCGCCCTGGCGGCGGAGCTGGCGGCCGCGCAGCGCGACGGGTTTGCGGAGCAGGACGGCTGGCGCCTGAAGGCGGACGGGCAGCGGCTGTGGACGCACGCCACCACGTCGGCCGTGATCAACGCCGCCGGCGAGCTGCGCGGCTACGTGATGATCCTGCGCGACCTGAGCGAGCGCCTGCGCGTGGCGGAGCTGGAAAGCGAAGGGCAGCGCGTGCACGAGTTCATCGCGATGCTGTCGCACGAGCTGCGCAACCCGCTGGCGCCCATCGCCAACGCCGTGCGGCTGCTGCGCCATCGCAGCGACGACCCCGAGGTGGCCTGGTGCGCCGACCTGATCGGCCGCCAGGCCGGCCACCTGTCCCGCCTGGTGGAGGACCTGCTGGATGTCAGCCGCGTCACCGGTGGCAAGATCCGGCTGCGGCGCAGCTCGCTGGAGCTGAACACGCTGGTGCGGCTGGCCACCGACGCGGTCCGCGACACCATGGCGGGCGCCGGGTTGTCGCTGGAGGTCTCGCTGGCCGAGGACCCGGTGATGGTGCACGGCGACCCGACGCGCCTCACGCAGGTCATCGCCAACCTGCTGTCCAACGCCGTCAAGTTCACGCCGGAAGGCGGGCACGTCCGCGTCAGCGTCCAGCGGGAGGGCCACGTGGCGCAGGTCATCGTCGCCGACGACGGGATCGGCATGACGCCCGCGCTGATGACCCGCGCGTTCGATCCCTTCGTGCAGGGCGCGCGGGCGCTGGACCGGCCGGGCGGCGGCCTGGGCATCGGCCTGACGCTGGTGCGCAACCTGGCGCGCATGCACGGCGGCGACGTCACGGTAGCCAGCGAAGGTCCCGACCGGGGCACCCGGTTCCAGGTGACGCTGCCCGTGGCGGCCAGCTCGGGCGTGGCGTCCACCGAGGCGGTGGCCGCGGCGGTGACGGCGGCCAACGACGGGGTGCCGCGGCCGGCGCAGGTGGCCCCCGCGCGCGCGCCCTTGCCGGTGCCTGCTCCTGCGCCCGCGCCTGCGCCTGCGCCTGCGCCAGCCGCCGCGATCGCGCCTGCGCCGGCCCCCGTGCCCGCCCCCGCGCCCGCGGGCGGCCTGCGCGTGCTGGTGGTCGACGACAATGTGGACGCCGCCGAGAGCATGGCGGAGCTGCTGGAGATGACGGGCCACCAGGCCACGCTCGCCCATGCCGGGGAGGAGGCCGTGCAGCGCGCCAGCGCGACGCCCTTCGACGCGGTGCTCCTGGACATCGGCCTGCCCGGCATGGACGGGTACGAGGTGGCGCGGCGCTTGCGGGATACCCCGGGGGGTACCTCACTGCGCATCTTCGCGCTCACCGGCTACGGCCAGTCGAGCGACCGGCGCGCGACGGCGGAGGCCGGCTTCGACGCGCACCTGGTGAAGCCGGTGGAGTTCGAGGAACTGCTGCGGCTGCTGGAGGGTGTCGGAAAGGGGAACGCCTCGCCTTGAGGCGCCGCGGGGCCGCGGCGCCAGGCCCGGCCCCCCTCGCGATCACGAGCCCAGCAAGGCGAACGGCCCGCGCCCGCTGGCCGCCGTCATCACCCCGAGCACGCGGCCCGGCTCCGGTCCCACCATGTCCCACGTGAAGCGCCACGTCCAGTTGCCGCTGGCGGTGCCGGGCACGTTCATGCGGTGGCGGCCGTCCAGGCCCAGCACGTCCTGCAACTGCACCACGGCGATGTTGGCCACCGAGTTGTGCACCGCGCGGATCATGGCCCAGTGGATGTCCTGCGGCCCGGCCGCCAGGTAGGTGCCCGCGTAGCGGCGCTCGCGGTCGCCGGTGGATGCCCACCAGCCGCGCACCGTGTCGTTGTCGTGCGTGCCCGTGTACGCCACCATGTTGGGCGTGTAGTTGTGCGGCAGGAACTCGTGCGTGCCGTCCGCGCCGAACGCGAACTGCAGGATCTTCATGCCCGGGAAGCCGCAGCCGTCGCGCAGCGCCACCACGTCGGGCGTGATCAGGCCCAGGTCCTCCGCCACGATGGGCAGCTCGCCCAGCGCGCGCTCGATGGCGTCGAAGAGGGCCTTGCCGGGGCCCGGCATCCACGTCCCCTGGGTGGCGTCGGGGCACGCGGCATCGATCTCGAAGTAGCCCGCGAAGCCGCGGAAATGGTCGATGCGGAACACGTCGGCCTGTTGCAGGGCGCGCCGCACGCGCGCCGTCCACCACGCGAAGTCCTCGGCCGCCATGCGATCCCAGCGGTACAGCGGGTTGCCCCAGCGCTGGCCCAGCGGGGCCATGTCGTCGGGCGGCACGCCGGCCACCACGGTGGGCTGGAAGTCGTGGTCGAGGAAGTACAGGTCCGGGCGCGCCCAGCAATCGGCGCTGTGGTGCGCGATGAAGATCGGCAGGTCGCCCATGATCGCCACGCCCTTGCCGTTGGCGTAGGCCTTCAGCGCGCCCAGCTGCGTGTCGAAGCACCACTGCACGAACAGCCAGAAGCGGATCTCGGCGGCGTGCTCCTGGCGCGCCTTCTTCAAGGCGGCCGGCTGGCGCTTCTTCAGCGGCGCCTCCCACAGCCACCACGGCCGGCCGTCGTTGGCCGTCTCCAGGGCCATGAACAGCGCGTAGTCGTCGGCCCAGGAGGCCTGCGCCGCGTGCCACGCGTCGAAGTCCGCGCGCTCGGCGGCCGTGCCGCGCAGCTCGAAGCCCGCGGCGGCCTCGCGCAGGCGCTGCAGGCGCCAGGGCGAGACGCGGCAGAAGTCCACCCTGTGCGCATCGAACCCGCCGTCGGGCAGCGTGGGGGGCGCAAGCCAGCCGCGTGCCACCAGCGGCTCCAGCGCCACCATCAGCGGGCTGCCGGCGAAAGCCGACACGCTCTGGTACGGCGAGTCGCCCGGCCCGATCGGCGTGGTGGGCAGCAGCTGCCAGACGCGCTGGCCGGCGGTGGCCAGCCAATCGACGAAGTGCTGCGCGGCGGGGCCGAGATCACCGATGCCGTGGGGGCCCGGCAACGAGGTGACGTGCAGCAGCACGCCCGCGGCGCGTTGATGGAGGTTCATGGTCTGTGTCGCTCTTGGAATCTGTCTGTCGTTCTCGGGACGGGTCAATCGACGTGGCGCAGCACCACCAGCGCGCGCGCCGGCAACGGCAGCACGGCGCCGCCGGCCAGGTCGTGCCCGGTGGCGCCGATGGCGAAGGGTTGCTCCAGGCTCGAATCCAGCACCGGCCGCCAGCGCGCGCCGGGCAGGTGGAACGGCGTGCCGGCGGGCTCGCCATTGAAGAGGATCAGGAAGCGCGATGTCGGCCCGGTGATGCTGCAGCCGAACGCGCGGCTCTGGGCGTCGTGCCAGTCGGCGGCGGTCATCTCGTGGCCGGCCGGGCTGACCCAGTCCAGCCGCGGGGCGCCGGCGGCGCCGGGCACGCCGGGGCGGCGCGATTGCCACTCGCCCGGCCGCAGCACGGGCTCCGCGCGCCGAAGCGCCAGCAGCTGCGCCACGAACGTGCGGAAGGCCTCGTCGGCGTGCGCCCAGTCCAGCCACGTGAGCGGCGAGTCGTGGCAGTACGCGTTGTTGTTGCCCTGCTGGCCGTTGCCGATCTCGTCCCCCGCGCACAGCATGGGCGTGCCCTGGGCCAGCAGCAGCGTGGCCATCATCGCGCGGCGCACGCGGCCGCGCACGTCGCGGATGGCGACGTCCGTCGTGGGGCCCTCGGCACCGAAGCCGTCGCACGGCTCGCCGTCGCGCCCGTCGCGGTTGCCCTCGCCGTTGGCCTCGTTGTGCTTGCGCGAGTAGCTGGTGAGGTCCGCCAGCGTGAAGCCGTCGTGCACCGCGATGAAGTTGACGGAGGCGAGTGGCGAGCGCTGGCCGTGGTGGAACAGGTCGCTTGACGCGGTGAAGCGCCGCGCCAGCTCGCCGCGGCTGACGCCGCCCTTGGCACCGTCGCCCAGCCAGTAGAGGCGCACCGAATCACGGAACTTGTCGTTCCACTCCAGCCAGCGGCCGGGGAAGCGCCCCACCTGGTAGCCGTCGGGGCCCGCGTCCCACGGCTCGGCGATCAGGTGCACGCGCGCGAGGATCGGGTCCTGCCGCAGCGCGACGAAGAACGCGGCCTGCGGGTCGTAGCCATGGCGCGTGCGGCCCAGCACGGGCGCCAGGTCGAAGCGGAAGCCGTCCACGCCCATCTCCTGCACCCAGTAGCGCAGCGAGTCGAGCACGAACTGGGTGACCTGTGGGTGCGCCACGTTGACCGTGTTGCCGCAACCGGTGAGGTTCTCGTTGCGGCTCGGGTCGTCGGGCGCGAGGCGGTACCAGCTGGCGTTGTCCAGGCCGCGGAAGCTGAGCGTGGGGCCCGCCTCGCTACCCTCGGGGGTATGGTTGTAGACGACGTCCAGCACCACCTCCAGGCCGTGCGCGTGCAGCGTGGCCACCATCTCGCGGAACTCGGCGTTCACCGCGGTGGGGTCGCCGGGCTGCAAGGCCAGGCGCGGGTCGGGGCTGAAGAAGCCCAGCGTGTTGTAGCCCCAGTAGTTGGTGAGGCCGCGCTCGTGCAGGTGCGGCTCGTCCAGGTGGTACTGCACGGGCAGCAGCGACAGCGTGGTGACGCCCAGCGACTGGAAGTGCGCGATGGCCGCGGGGTGAGCCAGGGCCGCGTAGGTGCCGCGGATCTCCGGCGGGATGCCCGGGTGCGACTGGCTGAAGCCCTTCACGTGCACCTCGTACAGCACCACGTCCGCAGGCGCCACGCGCGGCGCGTTGAGGAAGCCCGCGGCCACCTGCGGCGGCGGCGCGACGCGTGCCTTCAGCGCGCTGCCGGCGTTGTCGCGGCGGTCGAACGAGCGGTGGCCGTCCGGGTGGCCCAGCTCGTAGCCGTGGTGCTCCGCGCGCCACGAGAAGCGGCCGAGGATCTCGCGCGCCCACGGGTCCAGCAGCAGCTTGTGCGCGTTGAAGCGGTGGCCGGCCTCCGGCTGCCACGGGCCGTGCGCGCGCAGGCCGTACACCAGGCCGGGCCCGACGCCCGGCAGGAAGCCGTGGAAGATGCCGTCGTGCGGGCCGTGCAGCTCGTACCGGCGCAGCTCGCGCGCGCCGGCGGCGTCGAACACGCACAGCTCGAGGCGCTGCGCGTGCTGCGAGAAGATGGCCACGTTGACGCCGCCGTCGCGCGCATGCGTGCCCATGGGCTCCAGGCGCCCGTCCAGGATCGCGTGCGGCAGGGGCGACGGGCGGGGGGTGGGGATCGCGGTCATGCGGCGGGACCTCAGGCCGGCACCAGGAACAAGGTGGCCATCGGCGGCAGGGTCAGCTGGATCGAGCGCGCGCGCCCGTGCGCCGTGGCGTCCTCGGCGGCCAGCGTGGCGCCCGCGTTGCCCACGCCGCTGCCGCCGTACACCGAGGCGTCGGTGTTGACGGCTTCCCGCCACGCGGGCACGCCGGACGGCACGCCCAGCCGGTAGCCGGGGCGCGGCAACGGGGTCATGTTGCTGACGACGATCACCTGGCGGCCCACGTCGTCGCGACGGATCCACGCGAAGATGGAGTTCTCGGCGTCGCGGTCGTCGATCCACTCGAAGCCCGCGGCGCTGCCGTCCAGGCGGTGCAGCGCGGGGCGCTCGCGGTACAGGCGGTTCAGGTCGCCCACCAGGCGCTGCACGCCCTGGTGGTGCGGGTCGTCCAGCAGCGCCCACGGCAGTTCCACGTCGTGGTTCCACTCGCCGGGCTGCGCGAACTCCTGCCCCATGAACAGCAGCTTCTTGCCGGGGTGGCCCCACATGAAGCCGTAGTAGGCGCGCAGGTTGGCGAAGCGCTGCCAGGCATCGCCCGGCATTCGGCCCAGCAGCGAGCCCTTGCCGTGCACCACTTCATCGTGCGACAGCGGCAGCACGAACTTCTCGCTGAACGCGTAGACCAGGCTGAAGGTCATGCGGTCGTGGTGCCAGCGGCGGTGCACCGGGTCCTGCTGCATGTACTGCAGCGAGTCGTGCATCCAGCCCATGTTCCACTTGTAGTGGAAGCCCAGGCCGCCCGCGTAGGTGGGCGTGGATACACCGGGGAAGGTGGTGCTCTCCTCCGCCACCGTGACGGCGCCGGGCGCCTCGTTGCCCAGCACCTCGTTCGTGCGCTTCAGCAGCTCGATGGCCTCCAGGTTCTCGCGGCCGCCGTAGGCATTGGGCAGCCACTCGCCGGAGGGGCGGCTGTAGTCGCGGTAGAGCATCGACGCCACGGCGTCCACGCGCAGGCCATCCACGCCGTGCCGCTCCACCCAGTACAGCGCGCTGCCGGCCAGGAAGTTGCGCACCTCGTGGCGGCCGAAGTTGTAGATGGCCGTGTTCCAGTCGCGGTGAAAGCCTTCGCGCGGGTCCGCGTACTCGTACAGCGGCGAGCCGTCGAAGCGCGCCAGGCCGTGGCCGTCCATCGGGAAGTGCGCCGGCACCCAGTCCAGCAGCAGGCCCAGGCCCGCGGCGTGGCAGGCGTCAACGAAGCGCGCGAAGCCCTCCGGCGGGCCGAAGCGCGCGGTGGGCGCGTACAGGCCCAGCGTCTGGTAGCCCCACGAGCCGTCGAACGGGAACTCGCTGATGGGCATCAGCTCCAGGTGCGTGAAGCCCAGCGCGGCCGCGTGCGCGGGCAGCTCTTGGGCCAGCTCGTCCCACGTGAGGAAGCTGCCGTCGGCGTGGCGGCGCCACGAGCCCAGGTGCACCTCGTAGATGGAGACCGGGGCGAACCGGTCGTTGCGGCCGGCACGGGACGGCGGCAGCTTGCGCCGGGGCGGCAGCGGCGCCACGATGCTGGCCGTCTCGGGCCGCAGCTGCGCGGCGCGCGCGTAGGGGTCGGCCTTCAACGGCACCAGCTGGCCATCGGGGCCGACGATCTCGAACTTGTAGCGGTCGCCCTCGCCCACGTGCGGCACGAACAGCTCCCACACGCCGCCGGGGCGGTTCACGCGCATCGGGTGGCGGCGGCCGTCCCACACGTTGAACTCGCCCACCACGCTCACGCGCCGTGCGTTGGGCGCCCACACCGCGAAGCGCACGCCGGGCACCGCGCCGGCGCCGTCGTGGCGCGTCTCGGCGTGCGCGCCCAGCACCTCGAAGGGCCGCAGGTGGGTGCCCTCGGCCAGGTAGTAGAGGTCGGCATCGGGGATGCCGCGGTCGAACGCGTACGCGTCCGCGTAGGTGCCCTGCTCGCCCGTGTCCCAGGTGACGCGCAGTCGGTACGCGAAGCGCTGTCGGCGGCGCGGCACCGCCGCCTCCCAGAAACCGTCGGGGTGCCGCAGCGTGAGCGCCGCCAACGCCTTCCCGCTGCGCGCGTCCAGCACGTCCACGCTGCGCGCCCGCGGCAGCAGCGCGCGCAGCCACAGCCGGCCCTCGTCGTCCGCGTGCAGGCCGAGGACGTCGAACGGCGCGCCGTGGCGCGCCGACAGCAGGGCCTGCAAGGCGGCGTCGGAGATCATCGGCGTGACGGGGCCTTCGTCATTTCCAGACGTGGTCGACGTATTCCGCGATGGTGCGATCGGTGCTGAACACCCCCATGCCCGCGATGTTGCGCAGCGCGCGCTCGGCCCACGCGGCCGGCTGGCGGAACAGCGCGTCCACCTGGCCCTGCGCGTGCACGTAGTCGGCGAAGTCGGCCAGCAGCATGTACGGATCGCGCTGCAGCAGCGGCTGCACCAGCGCCTTGTAGCGGTCGGGCTCGCCCCAGGAGAACACGCCGCCGCCGATCGCGTCCAGCACGGCGCGCAGCTGCGGGTTCTCCTCCGCGTACAGGCGCGGGTCGTAGCCCCAGGCCTTCATCTTGGCCACGGCCTCGGTGCGCAGGCCGAAGACGAACATGTTCTCCGGGCCCATGGCCTCGGCCATCTCGATGTTGGCGCCGTCCCACGTGCCGATGGTGACCGCGCCGTTCAGCGCGAACTTCATGTTGCCGGTGCCCGAGGCCTCGGTGCCGGCGGTGGAGATCTGCTCGCTCAGGTCGGCGGCCGGCAGGATCAGCTCGGCCAGCGACACGCTGTAGTTGGGCAGGAACACCACCTTGAGCTTGTCGCCCACGCGCGGGTCGCTGTTGACGACGCGCGCCACGTCGTGCACCAGCTGGATCACCAGCTTGGCCGCGTGGTAGGCCGACGCGGCCTTGCCCGCGAAGATCACGGTGCGCGGCACCCACCCGGCCTGCGGGTCGGCCACGATGGCCTGGTAGCGCGCCACCACGTGCAGCACGTTCAGCAGCTGGCGCTTGTACTCGTGGATGCGCTTGATCTGCACGTCGAACAGGCTGTCGGGGCTGACCGTGATGCCCAGTTCGCGGCGGATGTGGGCGGCCAGGCGCTCCTTGTTCGCGCGCTTGGCCTTCAGGAACTCCGTGCCCAGCTTCTTGCCCGCGGCCTTGCCCGCCAGCGCGGACAGGCCCGACAGGTCGGCGCGCCAGCCGTCGCCGATCGTGCGGTCGATGAGCGCGGACAGCGACGGGTTGGCCTGCATCAGCCAGCGCCGCGGCGTGACGCCGTTGGTGACGTTGAGGAAGCGCTCGGGCCACAGCGCGGCGTAATCCGAGAAGATGGTCTGCACCATCAGGTCGGAGTGCAGCGCGGACACGCCGTTGACCTTGTGCGACGCCACGATGGCGAGCGCGGCCATGCGCACGCGGCGCTCGCCCGACTCGTCGATCAGCGACATGCGCGCCACGCGGGCCTCGTCGCCGGGGAAGCGCTGACGCACCTCGTCCAGGAAGCGGCGGTTGATCTCGTACACGATCTCCAGGTGGCGCGGCAGCAGCTCCTGGAACATGCGCACGGGCCACGTCTCCAGCGCCTCGGGCATCAGCGTGTGGTTGGTGTAGCTCACGGCCCGCGACGTGACCTGCCAGGCCGCGTCCCAGGTGAGGCCGTGGTCGTCCACCAGCAGGCGCATCAGCTCGGCCGGCGCCAGCGCGGGGTGCGTGTCGTTCAGGTGCACGGCATTGAGGCGGCCGAACGTCTCGACGGCGTGGCCCTCGCGCAGGTGGCGCGCGATCATGTCCTGCAGCGACGCGCTGACCAGGAAGAACTCCTGCTTCAGGCGCAGCAGCCGGCCCGCGGGCGTGCTGTCGTCCGGATACAGGATCCAGTTGAGGGTGTCGGCGGCCGTGACGTGCGACACCGCGCCGGCGTGGTCACCGCGGCAGAAGGTGGCGTAGTCCAGCGCGCGCGCGGACCGCGCGTGCCACTGGCGCAGCGTGGAGACGCGCTGCGTGCCGTGGCCCGGAACCACGAAGTCGAAGGCCTGCGCCTCCAGCAGCTCGGCGGGCGACCAGCGCCGCGTGCCGCCGTCCACCTCCACCACGCCGCCGAAGCCCACCGGGAAGCGCACTTCATCGCGGGCGAACTCCCACGGGTTGCCGCCGCGCAGCCATTCGTCCGGCCGCTCCACCTGGCGGCCGTCCTGGATGCCCTGCGCGAACATGCCGTTCTCGTAGCGCAGGCCGTAGCCGAAGGACGGCAGTTCCAGCGCCGCGAAGGAATCGAGGAAGCAGGCCGCCAGGCGGCCCAGCCCGCCGTTGCCCAGCGCGGCGTCGGGCTCGCGCTCCAGCACGTCGGCCAGCGGCGTGGGGCCCGCGGGGGCCGTGGCCGTGGCGGCCGCGACGTCCGCCGCCAGCGCCTCCTCCACGCCCAGCGCGGCCACGGCGTTGCGCAGCGCGCGGCCCATGAGGAATTCCATCGACAGGTAGTGCACGCGGCGCACGTCGGCACCGCGATGCGCGTCGGCGGCCTGCGTGGCGGCCCAGCGCTCCCCCAGCACGGTGCGGCAGGCCACCGCGGCGGCCCGCAGGGCGGCGTCGGGCGAGCCGGCATCGCTGCGCTGCGCCAGCTCGCGGCGCCAGGCGGCGGCGAACTCGGCGGCCTGGTTCGCCCGGGCGGCCTGCACTGCGGAAGCCTGGCGCGCGGTGGCGTGGGACGGGGCGGAGACGTTCTTGCTCATCGAGGATTCCTGGGGGGTGTGGGAGCCGGCGAAGGGCGCGCACGACAGCACGCGCGCCGGGCCGGGCCGACGAAACGGCGCCAGTATCGCGGTTCTTGGCCGGTTTGTGTAGTTCTCCTACAGCGGGAAATCCCTGAAACGTCTCATCGATGGCCTTTTTCAGAGGCAGGGCCGCGCGTTTGACAAGTCAGAACGATGTTGTGCTTCGCCAGACAGGACTGTATATTCTCTACATTTCCCGCCGATGGTGGCACCCCTGATGGGCACCGGTGGCGGAATCACCTACAAGGCATCGTGCGCCGCCAAACCCCTTGGCGGACGCCGCGATCGGAGACAACACCAGTGGCCAATGTCCAGCTCGTCCAGGTCCAGAAGGCGTACGGCGACATCCAGATCCTGCGGGACATCGATCTGGAGATCCGCGACGGCGAATTCATGGTGTTCGTCGGCCCGTCCGGCAGCGGCAAGTCCACCCTGCTGCGCAGCATCGCGGGGCTGGAGGACGTCACCGGCGGCACGCTGTCCATCGGCGGGCGCGTGGTCAACGACGTGCCCCCGGCCGAGCGCGGCATCGCGATGGTGTTCCAGTCGTACGCGCTGTACCCGCACATGAACCTGTTCGACAACATGGCGTTCGGCCTGAAGATCGCCAAGGTGCCGAAGGACGAGATCCACCGCCTGGTGCACCAGGCCGCCAAGATCCTCAACATCGACCACCTGCTGGACCGCAAGCCCAAGGCGCTGTCCGGCGGCCAGCGCCAGCGCGTGGCCATTGGCCGCGCCATCGTGCGCAAGCCCGAGGTGTTCCTGTTCGACGAGCCGCTGTCCAACCTCGACGCGGCCCTGCGCGTGCGCATGCGCTACGAGTTCGCCAAGCTGCACGAGGACCTCAAGACCACGATGATCTACGTCACGCACGACCAGGTGGAGGCCATGACGCTGGCCGACCGCATCGTCGTGCTGGCCGCGGGGCGCATCGAGCAGGTGGGCTCGCCGCTCGAGCTCTACGAGCACCCCGACAACCTGTTCGTGGCGGGCTTCATCGGCTCGCCCAAGATGAACTTCCTCACCGCCACGGTGGTGGAGGCCAGCGCCGCGCACGCGGTGGTGAGGCTGGTGAGCGGCGCGCTGGTGCGCTGCGCGGTGGACGCGGCCGCGGCCAGGCCCGGCGACGCGGTGACGCTGGGCATCCGCCCCGAGCACCTGCGCCTGGACGGCGCGGAGAACCGCATCGACACCACCGTCACCTTCGTCGAATCCCTGGGCAGCACCACGCATGCGTACTGCGCCTACCCGGGCCTGGACGAGCCGCTCACCTGCGAGCTCGATGGCGCCACGCGCCTGCGCAGCGGCGCGGCCCTCGCGCTGTCCATCCCGTCCGCGGCCACGTACCTGTTCGACGCCACCGGCCGCGCCTTCAAGCGCCTGGTGGCGGTGGACGAGCGCCAGGCGGCCTGAGCCCCATGCACACCCCCTTCCTGCGCGGCGTCGTGGCCGCGACGCTCGCGCTCGCCGCGACCCTGGCCGCGCGCCCTGCTGCAAGCGCTTCCGCGGCCCTCCCCGGCGTGGGCGGGCACGGCGCGGGCGACCTGAAGCTCCTCGTCTGGATCAACGGCGACAAGGGTTACAACGGCCTGGCCAAGGTGGGCGCCATGTACACGCGCGACACGGGCGTGGCCGTCACGGTGGAGCATCCCGTGGACGCCCCAGACAAATTCCAGGCCGCCGCCGCGGCCAACAAGGGGCCCGACGTCTTCTGCTGGCCGCACGACCGCGCGGGCGAGTTCGCCAAGTCGGGCCTGATCGTGCCGGTCAAGCCGCGCAAGGCGCTGCGCGACCGTGTCGAGCCGTCGGCGTGGGATGCGTTCACGTACCAGGGCAAGGTCTGGGGCTATCCGATCGCGATCGAGGCCAACGGCCTGATCTACAACAAGGCGCTGGTGCAGGTGCCGCCCGCCACCATCGCGGACATCATCGCGCTGGATGCCCGGTTGAAGCCCCAGGGCAAGCGCGCCATCCTGTGGGACTACCGCAAGAGCTTCTTCACGTGGCCGCTGCTGGCGGGCGCCGGCGGCACCATCTACCCGCGCACGCCCGACGGCGGCTATGACACCGACCACGTGGGCGTCAACACGCCCGGCGCGGTGCGCGGTGCCGAGGCCCTGGCTGAGCTGATCCGCACCGGCACGTTGGCCAAGGGCGCGGGCTACTCCGAGATGGAGGGCGCGTTCAACCGTGGCGAGGTGGCGATGATGATCTCGGGCCCGTGGGCGTGGGACAACGTGAAGAAGAGCCACATCGACTTCGGCGTCGCGCCGGTGCCCGCGGTGGTGCCGGGCCAGCCGTCCAAGGTGTTCGTGGGCGTGCTGGGCTGCATGGTCACGGCGCCCAGCCCCGTGAAGGACCTGGCGCGCGACTTCATCGAGAACTACCTGATGAGCCTGCCCGGGCTGCGCACCGTCAACGCCGACGTCCCGCTGGGCACGCCCGCCGACAAGGCGTACTTCCAGGAGCTGTCGGCCGACCCGCACATCGCGGCCACGATGGCCAACGCGCGCGCGGGCGAGGCCGTGCCCAACATCCCCGAGATCGGCAAGTTCTGGACGGCGATGGACGCCGCGCTGGAAGCCATCAGCCAGGAACGCCAGACGCCGCAGCAGGCCTTGGACGGCGCGGCCGCACGGATCCTCGTCAAATGACCGCCGCCTCCTCGCTGTCGTTGCCCTCCCCGTCCGCGTCATCGCGGGCGTCGTCTAGCCTCCTCGCGCGCTGGGGCGGGCGCGCCGTGGGCGCGGCGGCCGCCCTCGTCGGCCTGTGGCTGGTCTTCGCCATCTACCGCGCGGGCCAGCCGCTGCTGGCGGTGGGCGTGCTGCTGCTGTTCGGCTCCGCGATCTGGGTCTACCAGTCCGCCACCAGCGTGGCGTGGCGCTACCTGTACCCGGGCATCGTGGGCATGCTGATGTTCGTGGCGTTCCCGCTGCTGTACACCACGCAGATCGGCTTCACCAACTATTCCAGCAGCCACCTGCTGGGCGAGGACCGCGCGCGGGCCTACCTGCTGGAGCAGGCCGAGTTCGACGAGGACCGCGCGTTGCAGTTCACGCTGCACCCGGAGGGGTCGAGCTACCGCGTGCGCCTGCAGTCGCCCTCGGGCGAGACGTGGGTGTCGCCCGTGGTGGGCCAGGGCAGCGATGACCACCCGTGGCAGCTGGCGGTGTCGCCCGTGGCTCGCGGCGATGCACCACTCGCGCCTGCGATGTCCACGCCCGAGCAGCTGAAGCACCGCGACGCCCTGCGCCAGCTGCGCATCGCCCTGCCCGGCGCGGGCGGCGTGCTGCAGTACGCGGGCGTGCACGAGTTCGGCCCGTCCACGCCGCTGTGGCAGGCGGGCGCGAACGGCGCGCTGGTGCGGGTGCAGGATCACAAGGTGTTCGCCCCGGACCGTGCGAACGGCTGGTTCGCGGCCGCCGACGGCGACCACGTGCAGCCGGGCTTCAAGGTGGTGGTGGGCTGGGCCAACTACGCCCGCATGCTGGGCGACGCAGAGTTCCGCGGGCCGTTCCTCGCCATCTTCGTGTGGACGGTGGTGTTCGCCGCGCTCACGGTCGTGTTCTCGCTGGGCATCGGCATGACGCTCGCCGTGCTGCTGAACTGGGAGGCGCTGCGATACCGCACCCTGTATCGCACGCTGCTGTTCCTGCCGTACGCCGTGCCGGGCTTCATCTCCATCCTGGTGTTCAAGGGCCTGTTCAACCAGAACTTCGGGGAGATCAACGGCATCCTGGACGCGGTGTTCGGCGTCAAGCCGGCCTGGTTCGCCGATCCCACGCTGGCCAAGGTGATGCTGCTGCTGGTCAATACCTGGCTGGGGTATCCGTACTTCCTGGTGCTCTGCACGGGCCTGCTCAAGGCCATCCCCGCCGACCTGTACGAGGCCTCCGCGCTGGCGGGCGCATCGCCGCTCACCAACTTCATGAAGATCACCGCGCCGCTGGTGGTGCGCCCGCTGACGCCGCTGATGATCTCGGCGTTCGCGTTCAACTTCAACAACTTCGTGCTGATCTCGCTGCTCACCGACGGGCGGCCCGACTTCCTCAACACCAAGATCCCGGCGGGCACCACCGACATCCTGGTGTCGTACACGTACCGCATCGCGTTCCGGGATTCGGGCCAGAACTTCGGCCTGGCCGCCGCGATCTCCACGGTGATCTTCCTGCTGGTGGCGATCCTGTCGCTGGCCAACCTGCGGTTCACCCGCAAGACCTGATAACCGCACGCAGGAGGCACCCGCACCATGGCCCTCGTCACCGGTCGCCGCCAGCGCTGGCGCATCCTCGCCGCGCACGCGTTTCTCGTCGTCCTGCTCGTCGTCACGCTGTTCCCGCTCGCGGCGGTCGTGTCGATCTCGCTGCGGCCGGGCAACTTCGCCAACGGCTCGCTGATCCCCGCGCACGTCAGCTTCGAGCACTGGCAGCTCGCGCTGGGCATCCCCTGGACGTCGCCCGAGGGCGTGGTGGTGCAGCCGCCCTTCCCCGTCCTGCGCTGGCTCTGGAACTCGATCAAGGTGGCCACCATCGCCTCCTTCCTGATCGTGGCCATCTCAACCACGGCGGCCTACGCCTTCGCGCGCATGAAGTTCCGCTTCAAGGGCGGCATCCTCAACAGCATGCTGCTGCTGCAGATGTTCCCGCCCGTGCTGGCGCTGGTGGCGATCTACGCCATCTTCGAGACGCTGGGCAACTATGTGCCGGCGCTGGGCCTGGAGACGCACGGCGGCCTGATCCTGGCCTACCTGGGCGGCATCGCCACGCACGTCTGGACCATCCGCGGCTACTTCGAGACCGTGCCCGTGGAGATCGAGGAATGCGCCAAGGTGGACGGCGCCAGCCACTTCCAGGCGTTCGCCCGCGTGCTGCTGCCGATGGCCGTGCCCATCCTGATGGTGGTGTTCGTGCTGGCCTTCGTCGGCACCATCATCGAGTACCCGGTGGCCTCCATCATCCTGCGCGAGGAGTCCAACCTCACGCTGGCCGTCGGCTCCAAGTACTACCTGAACGACCAGCGCTACCTGTGGGGCGACTTCGCCGCCGCGGCCGTGCTGTCGGGCCTGCCGATCACGCTGGTGTTCCTCGCGGCGCAGCGCTGGATCGTGTCGGGGCTGACGGCGGGCGGGGTCAAGGAATGAGGCGCGCCGCGACGAGAGGCGTGGTGCGCGCGGCGACGCGCGGTGGCGCGCGCGCGGGCATGACGGTCGTCGCGCTCGTCGCCGCTTCCGCCTCCTCCACCGCCGCACCGGCGCCCTCCCCGTACGCCAATGCCTTCGACGAGGCGGTCGCCGGCCGCTACGACGCCCGCGAACGCGACTGGCGCAACGGCGCCGTCGTCTACCAGGTCTACGTGGACCGCTTCGCGCCCCCCGCCAACCTCGAGGCCAAGCGCGCGCTGTACCCGGCGCCCAAGAAGCTGCACGCCTGGCACGACCTGCCCACGCACGGCACCTACCTGCCGGCGCAGAAGGTGTGGAGCCACGAGATCGACTTCTGGGGCGGCGACCTGGAGAGCCTGCGCGGCAAGCTGGACTACGTGCAGGGCCTGGGCGCCGACGTGCTGTACCTGAACCCGATCGACCTGGCCTACACCAACCACAAGTACGACACGCTGGACTACCGCGCCGTCTCGCCCGAGTACGGCACGCGCGACGACGTGCGCGCGCTGGCGCGTGACGTGCACGCGCGCGGCATGAAGCTGGTGCTGGACGGCGTGTTCAACCACATGGGCCGCAACTCGGCGGCGTTCCAGGCGGCGGAGCGCGACAAGACCGCCCGCACGCGCGAGTGGTTCGTGTTCGGCCCGCAGTACGCCGGCGGCGCGCGCGCCTGGGCGCTGGCCGAGAACCTGCCGGAACTGAACCTCGAGAACCCGGCGGTGCGCGACGAGATCTACGGCGCGCACGACAGCGTGGTGCGCGGCTGGCTGCGCGACGGCATCGACGGCTGGCGCCTGGACGTCGCGTTCGACATCGGCTTCAAGTACCTGGGCGAGCTGACGCAGGCCGCCCATGACGAAAAGCCCGGATCGCTGGTGGTGGGCGAGATCGCCAACTTCCCGAAGGAATGGTTCCCGTCCGTGGACGGCCTGCTGCACTTCACGTTGCGCCAGGTGATCCTGGGCATCGCCGGCGGCCAGGTGGATCCCGCCACCGGACAGCGCATGATCTCGCGCCTGGTGCAGGACGCCGACTACGAGCACATCCTGAAAAGCTGGGTGTACCTGGACAACCACGACACGCGCCGGCTGGCGACCGTGCTGCCCGAGGCCCGGCGCCGTCGCCTCGCGCAGGTGCTGCAGTTCACGTTGCCCGGCGCGCCCAACCTGTACTACGGCACCGAGCTGGACATGCCCGGCGGCGACGACCCCGAGATGCGCGCCCCGATGCGCTGGGACCTGGTCACCCCCGCCAACCCCGTGCTCGCCTGGAACCGCCGGCTGGTCGCGCTGCACCAGCAACACCGCGCGCTTCGCGTGGGCGACTACCGCGAGGTCACGGCCGCGCAGCTGCTCGCGTTCGAGCGCCACACCGACCGCGCCGCCGACACGGTGGTCGTGCTGCTGAACCCCACCGACCACCCCGTCACCGAGGCCGTGTTGGTGGCCAACTCCAAGCTGATGGACGGCACGCGCATGGTCAACCTGCTGGCCGATCCGGCCGACCCCGCCACGCCGGCCACGGTCACAATGACGTCGTCGCTGCTGCACCTGACGCTGCCGCCGTTCGGCATCGCCGTGCTGCAGCCGGACGTGGCGCCGCCGGGCGGCTACACCAACTACAAGCGCGTGCAGTGATGCGCGCGTTCCGCTGGATCGCGGCCACCCTGCTGGCCACGTGCACGTCCGGCGCGTTCGCCGACTGCGGCGCCGCCCCGTGGCAGGACCGCGTGCTGTACCTGCGCGGCAGCTTCAACGGCTGGCGCGCCGAGGACGAAACCGCGTTCCGCTGGGCCTGTGACCACTACGAGCTGGTGGCGGCGCTGAAGGGCGAGCAGGCGTTCAAGGTGGGCGACGAGGACTGGACGCTCGACACCGACCTGGGCGCCGCCTCGGACACCGCCGCGCCACTGGCCGCCGGCACGCCCGCGCCGCTCGCGCGCAAGGGCCCCGCCCTGCGCGCCACGTTCACCGGCATGGCGCGCGTGACGTTGCAGCCCGCCACGCGCGGCGGCGCCGCGTCTTCGATCCCATCCGGCGGCGCCGCGTCTCCGACCCCACGCGGCGACGGCGCGGCCGCACCGACGCTGCGCATCGACCCGCTGCCCGCGGACACCCCGCTGCCGCCCCCGCCGCCCTCCACGCTGGACGCCGTCGCGCGCAGCCTGCAGTTCGACTCCCGCGCCCCCGCCAGCAAGTCGCCCTTCGGCGCCGTGGTGGCCGGCACGCCCATCCGCTTCACCGTCACCGCCCTGCCCGGCGTCGAGTCGATCACGCTGGTGGTGGAGCGCAGGCGCCTGGAGGGCAACGAGACCCTGCTGGCCTACGACCCGCTGGCGCGCGTGCCGCTGGTGCGCGAGGCCGGCGCGCGCGAGCGCTGGTCCGCCACCTACACCTTCACCTCCGCCGCCATCCACGGCTACTGGTTCGAGGCCCGCGTGGCCGGCCGCACGATCCTCCTCGAGAACAACGCCAACGCGCTGTACTGGACCCGCGAGCGCGGCACCGGCGGCCCCGGCGTGGCCGCCGGGATGCCGTCGTCCCCCCAACGCATCCGCCGCTTCCGCCAGACCGTGTACCTCCCCGGGTATCACGTCCCCGCCTGGGCCGCCGACGCCGTCTACTACTACATCTTCCCCGAGCGCTACCGCAATGGCGACAAGCGCAACGATCCGAAGCCGGGCGTCGACAAGTACCAGGACCACGACGTCGAGCTCCACACGCACTGGACCGACCGCCCGTGGAGGCCCGGCACGGGCGACGGCTCCGACGACGTCTACAACAACGACTTCTTCGGCGGCGACATCGCCGGCATCATTGAGAAGCTGGACGACATCGCGGCCCTGGGCGCCAACACGCTGTACATCACGCCGATGTTCACGGCCGCCAGCAACCACAAGTACGACACCGCCGACTACCGCCACATCGACCCGCACTTCGGCACCGACGACGACTTCACGCGCCTGTGCCGCGAGGCCGCGAGGCGCGGCCTCCGCGTGCTGCCCGACACCTCGCTGAACCACACCGGCACCGACTCGATCTACTTCGACCGCTACGGCCACTACACCGCGGGCGGCAACGTGGGCGCCTTCGCCGGCGGCCACGTGCACCGCGAGTCGCCCTGGGCCACCTGGTACCACTTCGACCCGTCGCAACCCACGCCCGAGAGGCAATACACCGGCTGGGTGGGCGTGGCCGACCTGCCCGAGATCGACAAGACGTCCCCGTCGTTCCGCGACTTCGCCTACCGCGCGCCCGATTCGGTGATGAAGCGCTGGCTGGACCGCGGCGCGGCGGGCTGGCGCATGGACGTGGCGCCCTGGGTGCCGGACGACTTCTGGCGCGAGTGGCGCAGCGAGATCCGCCGTCACCGCCCCGAGGCGCTCACGGTGGCCGAGACCTGGTTCGACGCCTCCAAGTTCCTCGTCGGCGACATGTTCGACTCGACGATGAACTACATCTTCCGCAACGCGCTGATCGACTACGCCAACGGTGGCTCCGCGCGGAAGATGACCGACAACCTGGAACACCTGCGCGAGGCCTACCCGCCCCAGGCCTTCCACGCGATGATGAACCTGCTGTCCACGCACGACGCGCCGCGCTCGCTGCACCTGTTCGGCGACGTCGACGGCCAGGCCACGCCCGCACAGGTCACGCTCGCCAAGCGCCGCCTGCTGCTGGCGATGTTCTTCCAGATGACCTACCCCGGATCACCCGCCATCTACTACGGCGACGAGGTGGGCGTGACCGGCGGCGAGGACCCGATGAACCGCGCCACCTACCCATGGCCGGACCAGGGCGGGCACCCGGACCTGGCGTTGAAGGCCGAGGTGGCGGCCCTGGTGAAGCTGCGGCACGACCTGCCGGTGCTGCGGCATGGCACGCTGCTGGCGCCGTTGCACGTGGACGAGCATGTGGTGGTGCTGGCACGGCAGGATGGCTCGCGTTGGGCGCTCACGGCCACGAACAATGGCGACGAGGCACGCAGCGTGACGGTGGCATTGCCAGCCGGGGCGCCCGTCACGGGCTGGCGCGACCCGCGTTCAGGCCGCCCCGTCACGGTGGACCATGGCCGGTTGACCTTGGCGGTGCCTGCGCTGGGCGGGGCCATCGCGGTCGGTGGGGTGCGGTGATGTCACCGCCCGCTCACGGCGCGTCGTGGCAGACCGCCTCGATGTTGTGGCCGTCCGCGTCCAGCACGCAGGCACCATGGAAGTTCGCGTGGTATTGCGGTCACGGCCCCGGCGCACCGTTGTCGCGGCCACCGGCGGCCGTCGCTGCGGCATGGAACGCATCCACGGCGGCGCGTGAACCCACATGATGGGCACGTGATCCCGGAACTGCCGGCTCATGGATGGCGGGCGTGGTCCATCGGGGGCAGGCCCATCGACCTGCGGCGCTCGTCCAGGTGCGCCGGGTCCGCGATGACCGGCACGTCGCCGCTGCCGTAGTCGAACTCGGTGCCGTACAACTGCGGCTTGCCCTGCTCCACCAGCACGCGATCGACCAGCCAGGCGAACTTGTCGCGTGGGATCACGCCGCGCCGGCTTGCGGCGGCCACCAGGTCGTAATGCTTCAGCTGGTAGGCCAATGGCGCGTGCTGGATGATGATGAAGGCAGCGAATGCCGCACGCTTGCGGTCCAGCAGGCCCGGCCACCCGCAGGCCTGGATCAGGTGGTCCAGCTTCTCCTGGTCCCGGGTATCGGTGTCGTAGATCGTGGCCTCCAGGCGGTCCTTCTCCTTCGCGTCCACGTGCTCGCCGCGGTGCTCCGCCCGCAGGATCTCGATGTAGCGACCCCGAAGGGCCTGGTCGTCCTTCAGCATCGTCGCGTACGTCTGCGCGAGCGGCTGGCGGTCGCACGGGCTCGCGAGCGCTGGTCCGGCGAGGACCAGGACCAGGACCGCCAGCCCAGGCGCCAGCGCGAAGGGGTGCGTGCGTGTCATGCCGGCAACCGGTCGGCCGTCCGCGCCACCCAGCGGTACAAGGCGCCCGCCGACAGCACGAACGCGATGCCGCCCAGCCACATCGCGGTGGTGGCGAAGCCTTCGCCCACCAGCGCGAGCGGCGCGTCCTTCCCGCTGAACACCGTGAGCGCTGCCAGCGCCACGCCGAACAAGCCCTCGCCCACGATCATCCCGCTCGCCAGAAGCACCCCCAGCTGCTTGGCCGACGCCGGCCGCGACGTCGCGTCCGCCCGCCGCTCCCACGCCCAGCCGACGAACGCGCCCAGCGCCACCGTCAGCGTCGTGCCCATCGGCAGGTAGATGCCCAGGCCCACGGCCAGCGGCGGCAGCTGCACGTGGCTGCCCGGCTTGCGCATCCGCTTGATCAGTTCATCGACGACGACGATCACCACGCCCAGCACCGCGCCCTTGCCCAGCAGGTTCCAGTCCAGGTCGCCCTGCAGCACGCCCTTGGCCAGCGCGGAGATCAGCGCGGCCTGCGGCGCCGCCAGCGCCTTGGTGGGGTTGGCCCCGGGCGCGCCCGCGAAGCCGTACGCCTGCTGCAGCAGGTCCAGCACCGGCGGGATCACCAGCGCGCCCGCCACCGTGCCGATGGCCAGCGCCACCTGCTGGCGCCACGGCGTGGCGTCCACCAGCTGGCCGGTCTTCAGGTCCTGCAGGTTGTCGTTGGCCACCGTGGCCGCGGCCACGATCACGGCCGTGACGAACAGCGTGAACGCCACCAGCGCCTGCGACGCGCCCGCGGGCAGCATCGGCTTGACGACCAGCGCGATCAACAGGGCCGCGCTGATCACGACGATGATGGCCACGCCCGACAGCGGGCTGTTGCTGGAGCCGATCAGGCCCGCCATGTAGCCGCACACGGCGGCCACGAAGAAGCTCATCAGCGCGATGAACGCGATGCCGCCGGTGACCAGGATGACCGTGGTGGAGCCCAGGCCCGAGCGCTGGGCCATGTCCGCCAGCAGCCAGCCGATCGGCACCAGGCAGGCCAGCGTCACGCCGGCCACCCAGCCGATGGGCAGGTCCTGCTCGGTGCGCGGCAGCGTCGCGCCCTGCCCCGCCTTGCGCACGCGCGAGGCGGCCATCGCGGAGGCCAGGCCGCCCGCCACGGGCTTCACCAGCTTGATCAGCGTCCACACGGCGGCCACCGCGATGGCGCCCGCGCCGATGAAGCGCACCTGCTTGGCCCACACCTGGGTGGCGACGGCGGCCACGTCCGCATGGGCGTCGAAGGGCAGCAGGCTGGTGAGGTACGGCACCGCGCCCGCCCACGAGATCAGCAGGCCCACCAGGATGGCCACGCCCACCCACAGGCCCACGAGGTGGCCCACGGCCAGCAGGGCCAGCGACAGGCTGACGTCCACGCCCGACGACGCGCCGCTGTTGCGGCTGAGCCGGAAGTAGCCGACGACGTCCGACGCGAGCACCTGCGTGGCCACCACGGCCTGGAACGCGGCGGAGGCGATGCCGCCCCACACGATGGCCAGCAGGCCCGCGCGGTTCTCGGCCGCGGCCGCCTCGCCGGCCGCATCCCCCACCTTCAGCACCTCGGCGCAGGCGACGCCTTCCGGGTACGGCAGGTCGGACGTGGTGACCAGCGCGCGGCGCAGCGGGATCGAGTAGGTGACGCCCAGCACGCCGCCCATCGCGCAGATGACGACGCACGTCAGGTACGGGAAGCCGCTCCACCAGCCGATCATCACCAGGCCGGGCAGCACGAAGATGATGGAGGAGATCGCGCCCGCCGCGGACGCGACCGTCTGCACGATGTTGTTCTCCTGGATCGTGCCGCCCTTCACGTAGCGCAGCAGGGCCATGGAGATGACGGCCGCGGGGATGGACGTGGCGAACGTCAGGCCGGCCTTCAGGCCGAAATAGACGTTGGCCGCCGTGAACAGCAGCGTGATGAGCAGGCCGAGCACGACGCCGCGCAGGGTCAGCTCGTTCAGGTGGGGGGCGACGGGTTTCAAGGTCGGGGCTCCGGGTCGGGGTGGCGCATCATCGCGCAGGTGGCGTGGAGGGCGCCATCCGGGTCAACAGCGTGTGCCACTGGCCAGCGGCCGCCCTCGCCCTCAGCGCCGCCAGGCGGGACGGGTCCGCGGGCAACGTGGCACCTGCATCCAGCAACAACAGCGCGATGCCTTCGTCCTCCACCACTTCCAACGCGGTGAGGCCCCGGTCGTCGTGCGCATCGACGTCGGCACCCGCCGACAGCAGCAGGCTCGCGATCTCCACGTTGCCGTAACGATTGAAGAGCGGCGTCTGGCGTTGCGCATTCCGTGCGTTCGCGTCCCCGCCAGCCTGCAGCAACGCTCTCGCCACGGCGGCGCGCGTCACTTGGTGCAGCGGCGTGTCGCCCCGGCGATCAAGTTCGTTCGGGTTCGCGCCGGCGGCCTTCAGCAGCGAAATCACCCGCGCGGGGTCGTATGTTGCGTCTCCATGCGCGTCGCCGCGCGGTTCAGCGGCGTCGCTGGCCCTGCCGATGAGGGTCCCCCGGCGAGGCGAGGAGGAGGCAACTCGTGCGCCATGCTCCAGCGCCAGTTGCACGAACTCCGGGTAGCCACTGTCCGTGCTGGATTCCAGGAACGAGCTGGCTGCCGTCTTCCCAGCAATGGCGCCTTTCGAGACCAGCAGGCGCACGAGCCCGCGATCACCGCAACGCGCGGCCAGGGCCAGCGTGTCGCCGCCTCCCATCCCCACCATCTGCCCATCCACGGGCGAGCCGGCAAGGATGAAATCGCGGGCGAGCGCCACGTTGCACCTTCGCACCAGGAAGGCCACCGCCTGGCCCGACGCGGCAGATTGGAAGCGCCAGCCCTGCTCGCGCAGTCGGGTCAAGGTGCTGGCATCCCCCTGCGTCATGCCGTGCACGCCCGACAGCTCGTCGATCGCCTCCTCGACTTGCGTGACGCTCCTGGGCATCTGGCCGCCGGACTGCAGCGTCGCGGCGATCCCCTCGCCTGCCCGGAACGACATCGCGCCCGCGTAATCCAGCACGACCTTGCGCTTCGGTCCGATGCTCGCCTGGGTGGCGTAGGTCGGGTTGTCGGTGACCGCCACCACGTACTCGCCCGCCAGGCGGAAATAATCCGCCTGCCTGAGCGTCTGGAGGAGGCGCGCCACGGCGTCAGGCGGGATGCGCCAATGCTGCTCGCCCAGCACCAGAACGTCCGCTTCGCCTTCATAGGTCACCTGGCCGTCGCCGCGCACCTCCACCCGATAGACGGGACAGGTGCCGTAACACGCGGTGCGTCGCAGGGAGATGCGGATGTCGTCGGGCGGCGCGTCCAAAGGGAACGAGCGGTCCGCCGGGCCTGCATAGTCCTCCGTCGTGGCGGGCAACGACAGCGCGAAGCGTGCCGGAACCGCCTTCCCTTCCCGCAGAAAGGGCTGGAAGCGCGTCGCCTGGGCAGCCTTCACGGCCGCGGCGCGGCCGGTAGGGGGCCCTGTGCGGGATTGCGCGCGCACCACCCGGCCCGTCGCATCGACCACGACATCGACCTCGAACTGCTCGTCCACCCACCGCAACGTCAGGTCACGCCATGGCACCCGCACGACGGGCACGTCTCCCACGACATGGGACCGCACCTCCGCCCCGTCGCCAATCCGCACGGGGTCGACCGCCGCATGTGCAGCCGACACGAAGGCGGTCAGCAGCGCAAGCCAGACGGGGCACACCCATCGCCTCATCGCGAACCCTCCGCTGGCCGTCGCCGCTCGTCGCGCTTCTGCTCCCGCAACATGAACAGGTACAAGCCTTCCACCTTCTCCCGCGCCCACGGCGTGCGCCGCAGGAACTTCAGGCTCGACTTCACGCTGGGCTCGTACGCGAAGCAGCGCAGCGGGATGCGCTCGTCCAGGCCGGCCCAGCCGTAGTGCTCGACCAGCGCGGTGACGATGGACTCCAGCGTCAGGCCATGCAGGGGATTGCGGGGCTGCGCCGGCGGCGGCGCGGGCGGCGGCTCGGCCGGCGACGATCCCGGCTCGCTCATGCCACCGTCACCAGCGTGTGCGCATCGCGCGCCAGCAACCACCGCCCGTCCGCACGCCGGCGATACACCGTCAGCCGATCCCCCGCCATCCTCACCGTCGCGCCGCCCTGGCGCGGCACCAGCGTGAGCGTGTCGCGCGCCCGCGCATAGGCCACGTCGCCCACGACCACCACTTCCTGCAGGTCGCTGAGGCACTGGATCCTGTACTGGGCATGCCCCGCCAGGAACCCGTCGTGGAAGCCGTCCCGGCCGAACGGCGCCTGGCCCGGGCCCAGGAACACCACGTCGTCGGTCATCATGGCCTGCAGGCGTGCCAGGCCGGGCGTGTTCACCGCCGCGACCCACGCGGCGTGCGTCTCCCGGATGGCCTGTTCCTCGGATTCCATCTTCGGTCTCCCTCGTCGTCGCGGCCCCCCGCGGGCCACGCGGAATTGGACCACGCGTCGCGCCCACCCCCGGCCCGTATCATCGCCAGGGCCCGCCGCTTGCCGCGTGCCTCCACCCCCCGAAAGCCCCTGCCCCATGCCGAGCGCGCCGCCCGCCGTGAAGACCTTCCCCCTGCGCGACGCCGTCGCCGTCGTCACGGGCGCCGCCGGCGGCCTGGGCGCGGCCATCGCGCGCTCGTTGGCCGCACAGGGCACGCACCTGGCCCTCGTGGACGTCGATGCCGCCGGCCTGGCCGCGACCGCCGCGGCCCTGCGCACGTCCAGACCTCAACTCACGATCACCGAACACGTCCTCGACGTCGCCGACCGCGACGCCGTGAAGGCCCTCCCCGCCGCCGTCCTCGCCACCCACGACCGCGTCAGCATCGTCGTCAACAACGCCGGCGTCGCCATCGGCGGCCGGTTCATCGACACGCCGGAGGCCGACTTCGACTGGCTGATGGGCATCAACTTCGGCGGCACCGTCGCCATGACGCGCGCCTTCCTGCCGGTGCTGGCCCGCGAGCCCGTGGCGCAGCTCGTCAACGTCAGCAGCCTGTTCGGCCTGCTGGCGCCTCCCGGCCAGAGCGCCTACGCCGCCAGCAAGTTCGCGGTGCGCGGCTTCAGCGAATCGCTGCGGCACGAGCTGGAGCACGACGGCAGCCCCGTCGGCATCACGCTCGTGCACCCGGGCGGCGTGCGCACGGGCATCGCGCGCAACGCGCGCATCAGCGCGCCCGTGTCGGCCGAGGAACTGGCCAGCGCGCAGGCCGCGTGGACCGACCTGCTGCGCCTGGACCCCGACCGCGCCGCCGCCCGCATCGTCCAGGGCCTGCAGCGCCGCGAGAAGCGCGTGCTGGTGGGCATCGACGCCATCGCCGGCTCCTGGCTGCAGCGCCTGATGCCGGTGGGCTACTGGCGCCACATCCAGCGCGACATCGAGCGCCGCACGCGCCGCAGCGGCGGCTCGCTGTCGGGAGCGGCGCGATGAATCCGCGGGGCAGCCTGCGCGCGCGCCTCGTGGCGTGGGTGATCCGGCGCCGCATCAAGCCGCGCCTGGGCGACATGCGCGACCTCGCGCGCGTGAGGCGCGTGTTCGACGCGCCGGGCGCGGGCGTGCCGAAGGGCGCCACGTTCACGGCGGCCACGCTGGGCGGCGTGCCCGGCGAGTGGATCGAGGCCGCCGCGCCGGCAGGCCACCGGGCCGATCCCGCCGCGCCGCCCACCACGCTCTTCTACATCCACGGCGGCGGCTTCGTCGCCTGCTCCGCCGCCACGCACCGTCCGCTCACGGCCTCCCTCGCGCGCCAGGGCCTGCGCGTGTTCGCGCCCGACTACCGGCTGGCCCCCGAGCACGTGTTCCCGGCCGCGGTGGACGACGTGGTGGCCGCCTGGCGGGCCCTGCGCGCGCAGTGGGTGGCCGAGGGCCGCCGCGGCCGCCTGGTGGTGGCGGGCGACAGCGCCGGGGGCAACCTGGCGCTGGCGCTGATGCTCACGCTGCGCGACGCGGGCGAGCCGCTGCCCGACGCCGCGGCCCTCTTCTGCCCGTCCACCGACATGACCGGCGGCAGCGCCTCGCTGCTGGAGAACGACGCGCGCGACCCGATGTTCAGCGGCCCCGCGCTGGAGCGCCTGTGCGAGGCCTACCTGGGCCCGCAGGACCGCGCCCACCCGCTCGCCTCCCCGCTGCAGGCCGCGTTGCACGGCCTGCCGCCGATCCTGTTGCACGTGGGCGAGAGCGAGGTGCTGCGCGACGACACGCTGCGCCTGGTGGACAAGATCCGCGCCGCGGGCGGCCGGGCGGACCTGGGCGTGTGGCCCGGCGTGCCGCACGCCTGGCAGCTGGTGCCCTGGCTGCCCGAGGCGCGCGCGTCGGTGCGCGCGGCCGCGCGCTTCCTGCGCGAGGCGCCGCCGCTCTCGCAGCCCGAGCACCTGGACGTGCTGATCATCGGCGCGGGCCTGTCGGGCATCGGCAGCGCCGCGCACCTGCAGCGCAGCGGACCGCAGCGCCGCTATGCCATCCTGGAATCGCGCGTGGCGCTGGGCGGCACGTGGGACCTGTTCCGCTACCCCGGCATCCGCAGCGATTCGGACATGCACACGCTGGGCTACGCGTTCCGCCCCTGGAAGGAGGCGCGCGCCATCGCGGACGGGCCGTCCATCCGGCAGTACCTGGCCGACACCGCACAGGCCCATGGAATCGAGCGCCACGTGCGCTACGGCCACCGCGTGCTGCGTGCGGACTGGTCGTCCGCCACGAGCACGTGGACCGTGGAGGTCGAACGCACCCGCATCGCGGCCGACGGCTCGGCCACCGCACCCGAGCGCGTGCAGCTGCGCTGCAACGTGCTGCTGGCCTGCGCCGGCTACTACCGCTACGACGCGGGCCATCGGCCGACCTGGGAGGGCGAGTCGTCGTACCGCGGCCGCATCGTGCACCCGCAGCTGTGGCCGGACGACCTGGACACCGTCGGCAAGCGGGTCGTGGTGATCGGCAGCGGCGCCACCGCCGTCACGCTGGTGCCCGAACTGGCCAAGTCGGCCGCGCACGTCACCATGCTGCAGCGCTCGCCCAGCTACGTGATGTCGCTGCCGTCGCACGATCCGATAGCCCGCGTCCTGCGACACGTGCTGCCCGAACGCTGGGCCTACCGCCTGGTGCGCGGGAAGAACATCCTGCTGGCCATCGCCTTCTTCCAGGCCGCGCGCCGCTGGCCCGCGCGCATCGGCGGGCTGCTGGTGGCCGGCGTGCGCCGCGGCCTGGGCCCGGACCGCGCCCAGGAGGTCGCGGCCCACTTCACCCCGCGCTACGCGCCGTGGGACCAGCGCGTGTGCTTCGTGCCCGATGGCGACCTGTTCACGGCGCTCAAGTCCGGCCGCGCGGAGATGGTCACGGACACGATCGAGCGCTTCACGCCGCAGGGCGTGCGCCTGGCGACGGGCCGCGAGCTGCCGGCCGACGTGGTCGTCACCGCCACCGGCCTGCAGCTGTGCCTGATGGGCGACGTGGCGCTCACCGTGGACGGCCGCGCCGTGGACCTCGCGCAGGCCGTGTCGTACAAGGCCGTGATGTTCAGCGACGTGCCCAACCTGGTCTCGACGTTCGGCTACACCAATGCCTCGTGGACGCTGAAGGCCGACCTCACCGCGGCCTACGCCTGCCGCCTGCTGGACTACCTGGACCGCCATCGCCTGGCCGCCGCCACGCCGCGTCGCGACCCGGCCGAGCCCACGCGCCCGTTCCTGGATTTCTCGTCCGGCTACGTGCAGCGCGGCATCGCCGGCCTGCCACGCCAGGGCGTGCACGCGCCGTGGAAGCTGCACCAGAACTACCTGAAGGACTGGTGGATGCTGGTGCACGGCCGCATCGACGACGGTGTGCTGCAGTTCAGCCCGCGCGGCACGCCGTCGGCCACCGCGGCCACCGCGTCGCCCGGCGCGGCCGCCAACACCACCGCCTGAGCCGGGGCGCGCGCGCGCCGCCCCTGACGACCGCCCCCCGCCATCTGCCTGTTTCGCCATGCCCGACCTGCGCGACCTCACCGCCCGCTTCCCGCGCGCGGGCCGCATCGACGCCATCTACCTGCGCCCCGGCCGTGCCGTGCCGGTGGCGGCCGTGCAGGAGGCCGAGGCGTTGCCGGCGCGCGGCCTGCAGGGCGACCGCGCGGCCACGCGCGCGCCATCGGCCTCGTCGCCGCAGGGCGGCAAGCGCCAGGTGACGCTGATCCAGGCCGAGCATGTCGCCCTGCTGCGAAGCTTCCTGCAGCGCGACGTCGACCCCGCCCTCCTGCGCCGCAACCTGGTGGTGTCGGGCATCAACCTGCTGTCGCTGCGCTCGCCGTTCGCCGACCAGCCCGTGCGCGTGCGCCTGGGCCCGGACGTGGTGCTGGAGATCACCGGGCCCTGCGACCCCTGTTCGCTGATGGAGCAGGCGCTGGGTGACGGCGCCTACAACGCCATGCGCGGCCACGGGGGCGTCACGGCCCGGGTGGTGGCGGGAGGCCGCCTGCGCGTCGGGGACGCCGTGTCGGGCGAGCCTGCCCCGGGTCGGCCGGCGCGCGCCTGAACCCGGGCGAACGAACGGCCGGCGCGCGCGCCAGGCCACGGCCCGGCGCGTCGCCCTCACTTGCAATCGTCGATCGCGCCCTTCACGCCCGTGCCCGACATCTGCGCCTGGCAGCGTCCCGACATGCGCGCCAGGTCGCGCATCGCGTCGTCCTTGCGGCGCTGCGCGTCCGCCGCGTTGGACGCGGCCACCTTGTCGGCGTTGGCCTGGTCCATCGCCAGGTTGGGCGCGTTGATCGGCCGCACCAGCGTGGCCACGCGGTCGTCGCCCACGTGCAGGATGGTGAAGAACGGCTGGGACTTGGCGCCGCTGGGCCACACCGCGGTGACGTCCGGCGTGCGGATGTCGGCGGAGCCCGCCACCGGCGGATAGGCCTTGGTGACGGGCGCCACGCCCAGCGCCACGCCGTTCTCGTACACCGTGGCGCCCAGGGGCGTCGTCTCGTAGGTGAGCAGCGCGCCGCGCGGCTCGCTGGCGCAGCCACCGATGGCGGCCAGCGCGGCGGTGGCGGCCAGCGCGGCCAGGAAGGCGCGGCCAGCGCGGGACGGGGCGGCGGTCGAACGGCGTGCGAAGGTCATGGGCAGGGTCATGGGCTGGGGAGGGTTGGACGTCATCACATCGCCATCACCGGCCCGGCGGCACAGTGCTCGGCGATGAACCGGTTGTGGCTGGGCATCACGTCCACGCAGGCCGCGATCACCCCCGCCACTTCCTCGAGGTATTCCTGGATCTCGTTCTCGGGCAGCAGGTCGGCCAGCGGGTGGTGGGCCTTCGGCACCACGCGCTGGCCGTGCATCACCTGCACCCAGCTGGGCTTGGCGAACAGCTCGCCGGCCTCGCGCCACACGCGCCCGTGCGCCTGCCACATCTCGATGCGGTGCTTCAGCGTCTCGGGCACCTCCATCGTGCGGCAGTAGTTCCAGTAGGGCGAGTCGTCGCGCTCCGTGGCCTTGTAGTGCAGCACCACGAAATCGCGCACCCACTCGAACTCCAGCTGCATCAGGCGGTTGTACTCCGCCGTGTCCACGGCGCTGAACTCCGCGCCGGGGAAGCACGTCAGCAGGTGCGCGATGCCCATCTGCACCAGGTGGATGCTGGTGGATTCCAGCGGCTCGATGAAGCCGCTGGCCAGGCCGATCGACACCACGTTCTTGTTCCACGCGCGGGTGCGGCGGCCGGTGGTGAAGCGCAGCGGGCGCGGCTGCGCCAGGGGCGCGCCATCCAGATTGCCCATGAGGACGGCCGTGGCCTCGTCCTCGCTGATGAACCTGCTGCTGAACACGTGGCCGTTGCCGGTGCGGTGCTGCAGCGGGATGCGCCACTGCCAGCCCGACTGCCGCGCCGTGGCGCGCGTGTAGGGCGTCAGGTCCTTCACCGACGCGCACGGCACCGCCACCGCGCGGTCGTTGGGCAGCCAGTGCGACCAGTCCTCGTAGCCGGTCTTCAGCGTCTGCTCGATCAGCAGGCCGCGGAAGCCCGAGCAGTCGATGAACAACTCGCCCTCGATCTTGCGGCCGTCCTGCAGCACCACGCCGGTGACGTGGCCGTCGCCCTCACGCTGCATCACGTCGCTGATGCGGCCCTCCATGCGCACCACGCCGCGCGCCTCCGCGTACTTGCGCAGGAAGCGCGCGTACAGGCTGGCGTCGAAGTGGAACGCGTAGGCGATCTGCGACAGCGGCGACTTGGGCATGTCCAACGCCGGCCGCATGAACTTGTCGTGCAGGCAGGCCGCCGTGTTGATGGAGTAGGCCGACAGCGGCTGCGCCTTGCCGGCCAGGTGCTGCTTCAACCAGTACTGGTGGAAGTCCACCGTCCAGTTGTCCTGGCCGATGACGCCGAAGCCGTGCAGGTAGCGATCGCCCAGGCGCGCCCAGTTGACGAACTCGATGCCCAGCTTGAACGAGGCCTGCGTCTCGCGCACGAACTCGTCCTCGTCGATCTCCAGCATGCGGTTGAACAGCGAGATCATCGGGATCGTGGCCTCGCCCACCCCGATCGTGCCGATCTCGTCCGATTCCACCAGCGTGATGCGGTGCTTGCCCCGCAGGATCTTGGACAGTGCCGCGGCCGTCATCCAGCCCGACGTGCCGCCGCCCACCACCACGACGTCCAGATGGCCGCCTTCGTTCATGTCATCGGTTTCCAGTTGCTGCCAATGAAAAGACCCTCGGGCATCGCTGCGCAAGGGTCTCGTGGAAGTCCTTGGGGGACGCCGGCGTACTTTACCCGTACGCCGGCCCGGGCAACCCGGTCAGAACTTGTAGGCGACGCGCAGGTCCACCGACGCGCCCGTGCGCGTCTCGGCGTGCTGCGTGCCGTCGGCGTTGTACTCGCGGTAGATCGGCTTGTTCAGGTTGTTGCCTTCCAGGCGGATGCCCAGGCCCTTCAGCGGGCCCCACTGGAACTCGTAGCCCACCTGCGCCGACACCCACGTCTGGTCGTGGATGTAGATCAGCGCCGGGTAGCCGCCGATCTGGTCGCTGCTGACGCTGCCGACGTACGTGGAGCGATGGTTCTCGGCGATGAACGCGCTGAAGCCATAGCCTTCGTAGTACAGCTCGATCTTGTCGTTGATGTGCGACAGGCCGGGCATCGGGATGGTGGTGCCGTCCGCCGGCACCTGCTGGTCGGGGCTGCGGCCGATCAGGTTGGGCAGGCGCACGGAGCTGAGCGTGTCCGACCAGCTGCCCAGCAGGCCGAAGCCGAACAGCCAGTTGGACGGCGTGGACGCCGACAGCTCGATGCCGCGCAGGTTGCCGCCGGAGCCGTTCACCGAGGTGGTGTACGTGCCGATGTACGTGCCGCTGGGCGGCAGCTGCGTGATGCCGACCGTCGGGGCCAGTTCCGTGAAGTCGAACGCGGTGTTGGTGGCCGGCGTGATGTAGGTGTCGAGCTTCTTGTAGAACACCGCCGCGCTGACGTAGCCCTTGGTGCCGAAGTACTTTTCGTACGACAGGTCCAGGGCCTTGGCCTTGAAGGGCTTCAGCTCGGGGTTGCCGGCGGAGCCTTCCAGGAACCCGGTGTTGGTGTTGACCCCCAGGCCGAACGAGTTGCGCATGTCGGTCAGCGTGGAGCGGGCGATCTGCTCGCTGGCGCCGAACCGCAGCAGGTTGCCGCCACCCAGGTCACCCACCAGGTTCAACGACGGCAGGACGTCGGTGTACGAGGTGCCGTCCGTCCGCATGGCGCCGGCCGGGTTGTCCAGGGTCACCTGCCCCGTGGCGTCCGAGCGGAAGCCCGACGACGACTGGTCGGTGTGGACGATCTGCAGGCCGACGTTGCCGCGCACCGGCACCGAGCCCAGCGTCGTGTCGATGTCCAGCTTGCCGTAGGCCGTGTAGACGTCTTCCTTGACGAACCACGACTTGGACAGGATGTCGTTGGTGTACTTGTGCTGCAGCATCGCGCCCGGGAAGAGGCCCGCGCCCGGATCGAACGTCAGCAGGTTGACACCGGTGCCGCCCACGTTGTTCTCGACGTAGCTGCCGCCCGGGAAGGGGATGACGCCGCCCGGGACACCCACGTTGGTGGGCACCAGCAGGCCTTCGTCGCTCGCGCGGTCCTTCGTGCGCTTGGTGTAGTTGCCACCGAACGACACGCTGGGGAACCAGCCGTTGTCGGCGAGGTTCTTCGAGAAGTCGAGGCGCACGGCGTCGATCTTGTCGGTGGTGGTGGGGCCCTTGATGTAGCCGTCCTGCGGCACGCCGTTGATGCCGGACCAGCCCGTCTGGTCGCGGATCACCACGACGTTCGGGTCGGTGTAGCTGGTCGGGCTGCCCACCGTGAACTGGGGAATCGTGGCGCCCGCGGGCATCGTGAAGGCCAGCGTGTCGGCATCGGGGATGCCGGCGTACGCCTCGATGTCGCGCTCCACGCGCTTGGCGGAGTTGTGGCTCAGGTCCAGCACGGCCTTCCAGTCGTCGGCCAGCAGGAACGTGTTCTTGATGCCGAGCGAGTGGATGGTGTCGTCGTCGAAGATGCCTTCGCTGTCGTCGATGATGCCGTTGGGGTTGCCGCCCAGCTGGAAGGTGCCGGACGTGACGTTGCCGTCTTCCACCGTGGCGTTGACGAGCGGGATGCCGCCCACGCCGTTGATCTTCAGCTGCGCCTTCTTGTCGTAGCGCTTGAGCTTGCCCGTGTAGACGTCCACCTCGCTGGTGAAGTTCTTGTTGGGCTTGAACTCGAGGATGGCCGCGACGCCGTCGCGCTTGTCGTTCAGGTGTTCGGTGACATAGCTGGCGCCGCCGCCGAACACGGGCACCTTGGCCTGGACATGCGTGCCATCGGTGAGCGTGACGTCGCGCGCATCGCCGCTCCAGCTGCCGTTGGTCAGCTGGGTGCTGCGGCCGTCGTTGTGCACGTAGCCGATGGCCAGGCCGATCTTGCGGTCGGCGAACTGGTCGATGTAGGACAGGCTGTAGCGACGGCCTTCGCCTTCCACGGGCAGGCCGCGGCCGGTCTTGTCCTTCTGCCACGTGCCGGACAGCACCCGGCTGGGGAACGCCAGCGGGTCGATCAGCTTGTTGTCGATGGTGCCGGCCAGGCCCGCCGTCATCAGCGAGGCGTCCGAGGTCTTGTAGACCGTGGCGCCGGCGATCAGCTCGGCCGGGTAGATGCTGAGGTCCACCGCACGGCTGTCGTCCGTGCTGGTCTGCTCGCGGCCGTTCAGCAGGTAGCCGTTGAAATCGGGGCCCAGGCCGCGGATGCTGATGTTGGTCGCGTTGCCGTTCTTGTCACGCTGCGTGGTGACGCCCGGCAGGCGGGCCAGCGATTCGGCGATGGTGGTGTCGGGCAGCTTGCCGATGTCCTCGGCCGAGATGGCCTCGACGATGCCGTCGTTGTTCTTCTTGACCGAGATGGCGTCCTCGATGCCCTTGCGGATGCCGGTGACGACCACCTGCTGGGTGCCGTCGGCCGACGGCACCTTGGCGCCGGCGGGCGCGGAGGCCGCGGCGGCGGGGGCCGGAGCCGCCGCCTGCGCGTGCGCCGCGCTGGATGCCGCGAGGGCGAGGACCGCGCCGGCCGTGGCGTGACCCGCCATCACCATGGTCGGCTTGAGCTTGAAGGCGGTGGCGCCCGGACGCTTCGTAGAGTTTTTCACCAGCTGTCTCCTAAGTTGTTCGCGCCACCGCTGAGATGCGGCGCGAACGCTACAACGTGTAGTCAAACGACCCGGAGGGCATGCTGGGTCGTCAACCCGATGTATTCAAACTAGATTTCCCGTGCCCGGGGCGAAGTTTACTGGTCTTTTCCGGAAACGCAACAGCCGTACACCGAGGGAAATGCACGGATGTGGCACCCGGGCCACCAGGGTAAGCACGTAGGGAAGACACCCGCCCAATGGCGCGTGACAACATTGAATGGTTGTCGACGATGTAGTCCAATTACTACGCCCCAGTGCCGTCGCCTACGTGATTCCGGCGCGGGCTGGGTCACCCCGGGGAGGGCCGACCGCGCCGTGCCCCGACAATGCGCTCCCATGAACGCAGAAAGTCGACTCGCCGTGAGCCTGCCCGCCATCGCGGCCCCCCTCCCCCTCCAGGAGCCGCGCCTGCTCGCCGACATCGGCGCCACGTACGCGCGCTTCTGCGTCGAGGCCGTGCCCGGCCAGTTCGAGCACGTGGTCGTGTTCCCCTGCGCCGACTACGCCGGCTTCGCCGAGGTGGTGCAGGCCTACCTGGACACGCTGGAGGGCAAGCCGCCGCGCCACGCCGCGGTGGCGATGGCCAACCCGATCGACGGCGACGCGGTGCGCATGACCAACCGCGACTGGGCCTTCTCGATCGAGGCGGTGCGCCAGCAGCTGGGCCTGTCCACGTGCCTGGTCGTCAACAACTTCACCGCGCTGGCCATGGCCCTGCCCGGCCTGGACGCGACGCAGCGCGTGCAGGTGGGCGGCGGGCAGGCGCAGGCCGACGGCGTCATCGCGCTGCTGGGCCCGGGCACGGGCCTGGGCGTGTCCGGCCTGATCCCGGCGGGCGACCGCTGGTCCACGCTCGCCACCGAAGGCGGGCACGTCAGCTTCGCGCCGAACGACGAGCGCGAGCTGAAGGTGCTGCAGCACATGTGGCGCACGCACCCGCACGTGTCGGCGGAGCGCCTGGTGTCGGGCCCCGGCATCGAGCTGATCCACGAGGCCCTCACCGCCGGCACGACGGCGGAGCAGGGCCTGTCCACCGCGGAGATCGTGCGCCGCGCCATCGCGCGCTCGTGCCCGTGGTGCATCGAGGTGGTGGACTGCTTCTGCGCCATGCTCGGCACCGTGGCCTCCAACCTGGTGCTCACGCTGGGCGCCACCGGCGGCCTGTACATCGGCGGCGGCATCGTGCCGCGGCTGGGCGAGCTGTTCGAGCGTTCGCCGTTCCGTGCGCGCTTCGAGTCCAAGGGCCGCTTCGGCGCCTACCTGGCGCGCGTGCCCACGTACGTGCTCACGGCCGAGAACCCCACTTTCCGCGGCCTGTCGCTGCTGCTGGCCGAGCACCTGCCCGACCCGTCGTCCAACAGCCCGCTGCTGGACCGCGTGCGCTCATCGCGCGATTCGCTCACGCCCGCCGAGCGCCGCGTGGCCGACGTGGTGCTGGGCAACCCGCGCTCGCTGCTGAACGACGCCATCGCCGTCATCGCCCAGAGCGCCGAGGTGAGCCAGCCCACCGTCATCCGCTTCTGCCGCTCGCTGGGCTTCGAGGGCCTGGCCGACTTCAAGCTGAAGCTCGCCTCCGGCCTCACCGGCACCGTGCCCGTGCACCGCACGCAGGTGCGCCGCGGCGAGCCCACGGCCGATCTCTCGGCCAAGGTGCTGGACAACACCATCTCGGCCATCGTCCACTTCCGCGAGTCGTTGAATTCAGCCGCCCTGGACCGCGCCATCTCGCTGCTGCGCGGCGCGCGGCGCGTGGAGATCTTCGCGTGCGGCAACTCCGCCGTCGTGGCCCTGGATGCCCAGCACAAGCTGCTGCGCTTCCGCATCCCGGCCGTCTCCCAGGTGGATACCTCGCTGCAACTGCTGGCCGCGGAGCTGCTGGCCCCGGGCGACGTGGCCATCTTCATCTCCAGCTCCGGCCAGACGGCGGAGCTGGTGCGCGCGGCCTCCGTGGCCGTGGAGCGCGGCGCCACCGTGCTGGCCATCACCGCCAGCCAGTCGCGCCTGGCGCGCCTGGCCACGGCCACCATCGCGCTCGATCACGCGGAAGACTCCACCACCTTCCTGTCGATGGTGGCGCGCATCCTGCAGCTGCTGGTGGTGGACATCATGTCCGTGGGCCTGGCGGTGCAGCGCGATCCCAACGCGCCTCGCACGCCGGACGGCGCGGAGCACAACCGCAATGCGCCCGCGCCGGGGGTGCGGATCTCGCACCTGTCGTCCTGACGGGAGCCCGCCCCCCCGTGTGGGAGGTGTCAGGCCGCAGGCCTGACACCGGCGTTCACGCCCGCACGCAATCCACGAAGTACTCCCGCTGCCCGCTCGCATCGGTCTCCACCACCAGCCCGTGCACGTCGGTGTCGAAGCCCGGGAACTTCTCGTTGAAGTCGCGCGCGAACTTCAGGTACGACACGATCTTGCGGTTGAAGCGCTCGCCCGGGATCAGCAGCGGGATGCCGGGCGGGTACGGGGTCAGCAGCGCCGTGGTGATGCGGCCTTCCAGCACGTCGATCGGCACCCGCTCGGTGTCGCGGTGCGCGATGCGCGCATAGGCCTCCGACGGCTTCATGGCCGGCTGCAGGTCCGACAGGTACATCTCGGTGGTCAGGCGCGCGATGTCGTTCTTCGCGTACATCTCGTGCAGCTGCTGGCTCAGGTCCTTCAGGCCCATGCGCTCGTAGCGGCGGTGCTCGCGGCAGAACTCCGGCAGGATGCGCCACAGCGGCGCGTTCTTGTCGTAGTCGTCCTTGAACTGCTGCAGCGCGGTCAGCAGCGTGTTCCAACGGCCCTTGGTGATGCCGATGGTGAACATGATGAAGAACGAGTACAGGCCCGTCTTCTCCACCACCACGCCGTGCTCGGCCAGGTACTTGGTGACGATCGACGCGGGGATGCCGCGCTTCAGGTCGAAGCTGCCGTCGGCCTTCAGGCCCTCGGTCAGGATCGTGCACTTGATCGGGTCCAGCAGGTTGAAGCCCGGCGCCAGCGCGCCGAAGCCGTGCCAGTCGGCGTCCGCCGGCAGCTGCCAGTCGGCCTGCGTGCCGATGCCTTCCTCGGGCAGGTGCTCGGGCCCCCACACCGTGAACCACCAGTCGTCCTTGCCGAACTCCTCGTCCACCTTGCGCATGGCGCGGCGGAAGTCCAGCGATTCCTTCAGGCTCTCCTCCACCAGCGCGGTGCCGCCGGGCGGCTCCATCATGGCCGCGGCCACGTCGCACGACGCGATGATCGCGTACTGCGGCGACGTGGACGTGTGCATCAGGTAGGCCTCGTTGAAGAGGTGGCGGTCCAGCTTGCGCGACTGCGAGTCCTGCACCAGCACCTGCGACGCCTGCGAGATGCCCGCCAGCAGCTTGTGCGTGGACTGCGTGGCATATACCAGCGCCTCCTTCGGGCGCACGCGCGCGCGGCCCATCGCGTGGTACGCGCCGTAGAACTTGTGGAAGGCCGCGTGCGGCAGCCAGGCCTCGTCGAAGTGCAGCGTGTCGATCCAGCCGTCCAGCAGGCCCTTGATCGTCTCGGTGTTGTAGAGCACGCCGTCGTACGTGCTTTGCGTGAGCGTGAGGATGCGTGGCTTCACCGTCTTCGGGTCGGTGCCCTGCGCGGCCAGCAGCGGGTTGGCGGCGATCTTGCGCTCGATCGCCTCGCGCGTGAACTCGGCCTGCGGGATCGGGCCGATGATGCCGTAGTGGTTGCGCGTCGGCATCAGGAACACCGGAATCGCGCCCGTCATCATGATCGCGTGCAGGATCGATTTGTGGCAGTTGCGGTCCACCACGACGATGTCGCCCGGCGCCACGCTGGCGTGCCAGACCATCTTGTTCGACGTCGACGTACCGTTCGTCACGAAGAACATGTGATCCGAATTGAAGATGCGCGCGGCGTTGCGCTCCGAAGCCGCCACAGGGCCGGTGTGGTCCAGCAGCTGGCCCAGTTCGTCCACGGCATTGCAGACATCGGCGCGCAGCATGTTCTCGCCGAAGAACTGGTGGAACACCTGGCCCACCGGGCTCTTCAGGAATGCCACGCCACCCGAGTGACCCGGGCAGTGCCACGAGTACGAGCTGTCCTGCGCGTAGTCGATCAGCGCCTTGAAGAACGGCGGGGCCAGCGAGTCCAGGTACACCTTGGCTTCGCGGATGATATGGCGCGCCACGAATTCGGGGGTGTCCTCGAACATGTGGATGAAGCCGTGCAGCTCGCGCAGGATGTCGTTCGGAATGTGACGCGACGTGCGCGTCTCGCCGTACAGGAAGATCGGCAGGGCCGCGTTGCGGCGACGCACTTCGTTGACGAATGCGCGCAGTTTCTCGATGGCCGCCGCCTCGGGCTGGTCATCGGCGCGCACGAACTCGTCGTCGTCGATCGACACGATAAACGTGGAAGCCCGGCTGGACTGCTGGGCGAACGACGTCAGGTCGCCATAGCTGGTCAGGCCCATCACCTCCATGCCTTCGCGCTCGATGGCTTCGGCCAGTGCGCGAATACCCGAGCCGGAAATGTTCTCGGAGCGGAAGTCTTCATCGATGATGATGACGGGGAAGCGGAATTTCATCGGACAGCATCCTTGATGAGCGAGCTTGGAAAGACTTGAGCCACATGGCCGGCGAAACGTGCTTCGCAGCGGCGGCATGTGGCTCATTCGTCAGGTCTGGCACCGCGCCGGCTCGTACCCGGGGGCGCCCCCGGCGCTTGTGAGACGCCGGCATTCTAGTTCAGGAAGATGACAGCAGGTCAGGTCTTCGGCAGCGTGACACCGTGCTGGCCCTGATACTTGCCACCACGGTCGGCGTACGAGGTCTCGCAGACCTCATCGCTTTCGAAGAACAGCACCTGCGCGCAACCTTCGCCCGCATAGATCTTGGCGGGCAACGGTGTGGTATTCGAGAATTCCAGCGTCACGTAGCCTTCCCATTCGGGCTCGAACGGCGTCACGTTGACGATGATGCCGCAGCGCGCATACGTGCTCTTGCCCAGGCAGATCGTCAGCACGCTGCGCGGAATACGGAAGTACTCCATCGTGCGGGCCAGTGCGAACGAGTTCGGCGGGATGATGCAGACATCGCCCTTGAAATCGACAAACGACTTCTCGTCGAAATTCTTCGGATCGACGATCGTGCTGTTGATGTTCGTGAAGATCTTGAATTCGTCGGCGCACCGGATGTCGTAGCCGTAGCTCGAGGTGCCGTAGGACACGATCTTGCGGCCCTCCGACTCCCGCACCTGGCCGGGCGCGAACGGTTCGATCATGCCGTGCTGCTCCGCCATGCGGCGGATCCACTTGTCGGATTTGATGCTCATATAGAAGTGGCAGGATGGACGGACGGCTCGCCGGCCATGCCCGGCGCCGCTGGATTGGGGCGCATTGTACAACCATTCGCGACGGCCGCTGTTGCACCGCGTCACGGCTCCCCCAGGTCAGGGCCCGGGGGAACCGTGCCGTCGCCCGCAGCCGGTCAGGTGGCCGCGATCACACCACAGGCGATGCGCCCGCCGGAGTTGCCGGTGGGCTGGGTACGGTAGTCGTCCGGATCCTTGTGCACCACGACGGCGCGGCCGACCACGCTGGCCGGACCGGCGCCCACGGTCACATCAGGCATCAGGAACTGCGCGCGGGCGTTGCCGGCCGAATCGGCGGTCAGGTTGTTCATGTCGCCCGCGTGGTGGTCGGGCGCCGACATCTGCCCGTGCGGCTTGCCGGTCGGGTTGAAGTGGCCGCCGGCGCTCATCGCGTCGGGCGCCGAGCAGTCGCCCTTCTCGTGAACATGGAAGCCGTGCTGGCTGCCTGGCGGCAGGCCGGTCACCGACACCACCACCATCACGCCACCCGCCTGCTGGTCGAACGTGACGCGACCACCGGTATTGGTACCGCTCTTGGGCGCCAGCGCCGCCGCGGCCCGGGTGGCTCCGCCCGAGGCCGCCATGGCAGGGCTCGCTGCCGCCGCGGTCGCAGTCGCCGCGCTGCCGCCCGAATTCGCGCATCCCGCCGACAGCACCGCCGCAGCGCCCATCGCCACACTGGCCAGACCGAAAAGTACACGTTTCATGCCGTTCCTCCTCTTCTTGCTTGTGAATGTGCGGGCGAATGCCACGCCTGCCGTGTGGATTGTAGGTCAGGTGTCCAATACGACAATATCGGACAAACTCCATTTTTTTCGGGCGCGGCCGGCGCTCAGGTGTTCTGGACGACGATGCTCGGGAACTTGTTGCTCATGTCGCGCGCCTTGTCGGCAACCTTGATCGCCACCTTGCGCGCAATCTCGCGGTACATCGCGGCAATCGGCCCGTCGGGGTCGGCGACCACGGTCGGGCGGCCCGAGTCGGCCTGCTCGCGGATCGACAGGTTCAGCGGCAGGCTGCCGAGCACCTCCACCCCGTACTCCGCGCTCATCCGGTCCGCACCGCCCGAGCCGAAGATGTGCTCGGTATGGCCACAGTTCGGGCAGCAGTAGACCGCCATGTTCTCGACGATGCCGAGGATCGGGATGCCGACCTTCTCGAACATCTTCAGGCCCTTGCGCGCGTCCAGCAGCGCGATGTCCTGTGGCGTGGTCACGATCACCGCGCCGGTCACCGGCACCTTCTGGGACAGCGTCAGCTGGATATCACCGGTGCCGGGCGGCATGTCGACGACCAGGTAATCGAGGTCCTCCCAGTTGGTCTGGCGCAGCAACTGCTCCAGCGCCGAGGTCACCATCGGGCCGCGCCACACCATCGGATTGTCCTGCTCGATCAGGAAACCGATCGAGTTGGCCTGCACGCCGTGGCCCTGCAGCGGCGACATGGTCTGGCCGTCGGTCGACTCCGGACGGCCGCTGATGCCGAGCATCATCGGCAGGCTCGGGCCATAGATATCGGCATCGAGCATGCCCACGCGCGCGCCTTCGGCGGCCAGCGCCAGGGCCAGGTTCACCGCGGTGGTGGACTTGCCCACCCCGCCCTTGCCAGACGCCACGGCAATCACATTGCGCACGCCGGGCAACAGCTTCACGCCGCGCTGCACCGCGTGGGCGACGATCTTCATCGAGACCGCCACGCTGACATTGGCCACCCCGGGCAGCGCGCGCACGGCATCGATCACGAGCTTGCGGATCAGGTCGAACTGGCTCTTGCCTGGATAGCCGAGCTCCACTTCCACGGAGACGTCACCGCCGTCGACCCGCACGTTGCGCGCCGAACGCGTGGAGACGAGATCCCTGCCCGTGTTGGGATCGATGACGTTACGCAGGGCTTCGGTTACCTGTTCAGTGGTGAGGCTCAAGACAGACTCCGCTGTGAAATTGGATGATGGGGACGAGGCGCGTAATGTAGCAAACGCAGGACAAAGTTCAGGGCAAGGTAACAGGACACGCGCGCATCGGGCGACGACGCGCAGCAAGCCCCTGTGCAAAGTAGGGAATTACAGACATTTACATCTCTCACAATCTGGGACTTGTGCGCGTGCCGCCATATGCCTATTGTAGTGCGCCAACTTCGGGCAGGCCGCCGGCGCATGAACATCGGCGCGCGTGTCCTGAGCGTTTTCGAGCCAACATTGAAAGTTTGTCGCAGCCCGTCCGCCGCCTGGCGGCTGGCGGTACCATGCGACATGCCGTTGGCAAAACATTTACGGGGTTTCACAGGAGAAAGCATGAACTTCAAGCTCGTCACCGTCTCGATTGTCGCCGCAGCGGCCCTGGCGGGTTGCGCCACCGAACAGCAGACCAACACGGCCGTGGGCACAGGCGTTGGCGCAGCCGTGGGTGCAGGACTGGGCAACCTGATTGGTGGCAATACCACGGGTACGCTGGTCGGCGCGGCCGTGGGCGGTGCGCTGGGCGGCACCACCGGCTACAACTGGAATGCGATCCGCGGCAAGCTGAACAAGGACACCGCCGGCACGGGTACCCAGATCACCGAGCAGCCGGACGGTTCGCTGAAGGTCAATATTCCGAGCCAGGTGACGTTCGATACCGACAGTGCATCGATCAAGCCGTCGTTCCGCAGTGTGCTGGATCAGGTCGCCCAGACGCTGGGCCAGCACCAGGATGTGACGGCCAATGTCGTCGGTCATACCGATAGCACGGGCAATCCGAGCTACAACCTGCAGCTGTCGCAGCGCCGCGCCCAGAGCGTGGCCGGCTATCTGGGTGATCGCGGCGTGGCGCGCAACCGCCTGAGCGCCGAGGGCCGGGGCCAGACCCAGCCCGTCGCAGACAACGCCACCGAGGCTGGCCGGGCACAAAATCGACGAGTCGAAATTTTCTTGAAACCAATTTCTGGGTGACCAGTCATAGAGTTCAGGTACCGCTTGCCACCGTTGCTGGCTCGCGATGGGTGGCTGACCTCCCGGGCGGTGCCTGATTTCTCCTCCTTTTCCGTTGTGGAAAGCTGCGCCGGTCCTAACCGGCGCTTTTTTTTGCCCGTTTCGCGCCGAAACGGGCGACTTCCAATGCGATTTCGGCGAGATTGAAGCCCGTTCGAGGCCAAATCACGCACCCGCGCGTCGCAATTGCTAAAATAGCCGGTTCCTCCGTCCGGCCGCCGCCGGACCCCCGCATTCATCCCACTGAACGGCTCTCTTCATGACCGCACGCCGCATCCTCGTTACTTCTGCCCTGCCGTACGCCAACGGCCAGATCCATATCGGCCACCTGGTGGAATACATCCAGACCGACATCTGGGTACGTTTCCAGCGCATGATGGGCAACGAGGTCTACTACGTCGGCGCCGATGACACCCATGGCACGCCGGTCATGCTGCGCGCGGAAAAGGAAAGCATCTCGCCCAAGCAGCTGATCGATCGCGTCTGGACCGAGCACAAGCGCGATTTCGACAGCTTCCTGGTGTCATTCGACAACTACCACAGCACCGACGCCGAAGAAAACCGCGCGCTGTGCGAGAAGATCTACCTGGCGCTCAAGGCACAGGACCTGATCGCCGAGCGCGAGGTGGAACAGTTCTACGACCCGGTCAAGAACATGTTCCTGCCGGACCGCTTCATCAAGGGCGAGTGCCCGAAGTGCGGCGCCAAGGACCAGTACGGCGATTCGTGTGAAGTCTGCGGCACCACATACGTACCGACCGACCTGAAGAACCCCTACTCGGTCGTGTCAGGCGCCACGCCGGTGCGCAAGTCGTCGACGCATTTCTTCTTCCGGCTGTCCGACCCGCGCTGCGAAACGTTCCTGCGCGAGTGGGTGGCCGACCTGGCCCAGCCCGAAGCCACCAACAAGATGCAGGAATGGCTCGGCACCGAAGGCGAGGCCTCGACGCTGTCCGACTGGGACATCTCGCGCGATGCGCCCTACTTCGGCTTCGAGATCCCCGGTGCGCCGGGCAAGTACTTCTACGTGTGGCTCGACGCCCCGATCGGCTACTACGCCAGCTTCAAGAACCTGGCGGCCAGGCGCGGCATCGACTTCGACGCCTGGGTCGGCCCGCATTCCACGGCCGAGCAGTACCACTTCATCGGCAAGGACATCCTGTATTTCCACACGCTGTTCTGGCCGGCCATGCTGAGGTTCTCGGGCTACCGCACGCCGACCAACGTGTTCGCGCACGGCTTCCTGACCGTGGATGGCGCCAAGATGAGCAAGTCGCGCGGCACGTTCATCACCGCGCAGAGCTACATCGATACCGGCATGAATCCGGAATGGCTGCGCTATTACTTCGCCGCCAAGCTCAACGCGAGCATGGAAGACCTGGACCTGAACCTGGACGACTTCGTCGCCCGCGTGAACAGCGACCTGATCGGCAAGTATGTGAACATCGCCAGCCGCGCGGCCGGCTTCCTGGTCAAGCGTTTCGACGGCAAGGTCAATGAAGCCGCGCTGGCCAACCCGCTGCTGGAACAGCTGCGCCAGGCCGCGCCGCAATTGGCTGCATTCTACGAGGGCCGCGAGTACAGCAAGGCGCTGCGCCTGGTGATGGAGCTGACCGACACCGTGAACGCATTCGTCGACGCCAACAAGCCGTGGGAGCTGGCCAAGGATGAAAGCAAGCGCGATGCGCTGCACGCCGCGTGCTCGGTTTCGCTCGAAGCGTTCCGCCTGCTGACGGTCTACCTGAAGCCTGTAGTGCCGCAGGTGGCGGCCGGCGTCGAGCGCTTCCTGAACGTGGAGCCGCTGGACTGGCGCGCGATCGACAAGCAGTTGTCGGCCGACCGCCCGGTGCAGGCCTACCAGCACCTGATGACGCGCGTCGACGCGAAGCAGATCGAAGCGCTGCTGGCCGCCAACCGCGATTCGCTGCAGGCC
>OUNM010005065.1_pt1 | contig 63917 bp, 57 predicted proteins | sample 1769961 | NCBI WGS metagenome assembly OUNM01 (sample SAMEA3914820, study PRJEB12502) | metagenome | biome: forest; material: soil | place: USA | collected 2012-03-12 | depth 0.3 m
GAACAGCGTCGTCGCCACATCCGAGATGCGTTGGCGCGTCAGTCGCTTCTTCTGCTCGCGCAGGCCCTCGTCGGGATGCCGGCGGCGCGCCAGCCGCTCTTGCAGCACGCGCGTCTGGGCGAACGCATCGGCCATCTCCTCGCCGAGCTCGCTCACGAGCAGCTTGTGGATTCGCGCTGCGCTCGAAAGCTCGTCGAAGCTGCCGCCATCGTCGACAGGCCCAGCCTCGCTGCTGTTGTCCACCACGCCGGCCATCCTTCACATCTTAATATAAATATTTAGTTGCAGGATTTTTTCAGTTACTGTATGTTCCTGCGCATGGCCCAGACCCCAAGCCCCACCACACCCGCAATCGAAGCGCATGGCCTGACCAAGCGCTTCGGTCAGTTCACTGCCGTCGACCAGCTCGACCTGCGCGTTGAGAACGGCACCGTCGTCTCGCTGCTCGGCCCCAACGGCGCCGGCAAGACGACGATGGTGCGGATGCTCGCGACGCTGCTGCGCCCAGACTCCGGCAGCGCGCGCATCGCCGGCCACGACGTCGTCGCCGAAGCCGACCGCGTGCGTCGCGTGATCTCGCTCACCGGTCAGTTCGCAGCGCTCGACAAGCACCTCACAGCTGACGAGAACCTGCGCCTGATGGCCCGCCTGCGCGGACACCGCAGCCGTTCCGTGCGCACGCTCGTCGACGGCCTGGTCGAGCGCTTCGACATCGGCGAGTTCCGCGACCGTCTCGTCAAGAACCTGTCCGGTGGGCAGCGTCGTCGCGTTGACCTCGCCGCCGGCCTGATCGACCGTCCGCAGCTGCTCGTGCTCGACGAGCCGACGACCGGCCTCGACCCGCGCAGTCGCCAAGTCGTGTGGTCGACCGTGCGCGAGCTCGTCAGCGAAGGCGTCACGCTGCTGCTGACCACGCAGTACCTCGAAGAGGCAGACGCGCTTGCCGATCGCGTCGTGCTGATCGACCACGGCCGCGAGGTCGCCGCCGGCACGCCCGCCCAGCTGAAGGCCCAAGTCGGCGAGCAGCGCGTCGACGTGATCGCCGCAGACAGCACCGCGCTCGACCGCCTCGTCGAGCTGCTCGAGGCGCAGTTCGAGACGAGCATCGCGCGCGAGCAGCGCACCGTGTCGGTGTCCGCGCCCGACGAGGTCGCCGATCTCGCGCGCGTCGCCGCGATCGTGCGCGACAGCCGTGTCGCCGTAGACGAGGTCGCGCTGCGCCGCCCCACGCTCGACGACGCCTTCCTCGCGCTCACTGGGCACACCGCCAGTCAAGCCGCAGACGCAAGCGCGCCTGACGGCCACGATCATCAACCCGCCGAGGAGGTCGCGGCATGAACGCAACCGCAATCAACTCCCACGTCTCTGCGCCCGTGCCACAAGGCTTCGCTGCGCGTCGTTACGTGCGCGACACGCTGCTGCTGACAGCGCGCAGCCTGCGCGCGATCCCGCGCGTGCCCGAGCGCCTGCTCGACGTGACGATCCAGCCGATCGTCTTCATCCTGCTGTTCCTCTACGTGTTCGGCTCCGCCATCCACGTGCACGGGATCAGCTACAAGGACTACCTGTTCCCCGGGATCATCGGCCAGTCGCTCGCCTTCGGCATCATCGGCGCCGGCGTCGCCACGTCCAACGACATGACCGAAGGCGTCGTCGATCGCTTTCGCTCGATGCCGATCAGCCGCCTGTCGATCATCACCGGCCAAGTCATGGGGCAGTTCTGCGAGGCGCTGCTCGGGATGACGATCGTCGTCTGCTTCGGGCTTGCGCTCGGCTGGCACCCCCACCTCACGCTCGCGCATGCGCTCGAGCTCGTCGGGCTGATGGTGCTCGCCATGTTCGCCTTCACCTGGGCCGGCGTGCTGTTCGGCATGCTCGTGCGCTCGCCTGATGCGATGCAAGGGATCGGCTTCATTGTGATCTTCCCGCTCAGCTTCATGGCCGGCACGTTCGTGCCGATCGCCGGGATGGACGCGATCCCGCGCGCGATCGCTCAATGGGACCCGATCTCCGCGCTCGTCGCCAGCGTCCGCGGGCTCACGCAGGGCACGCATTCGACCGGCTCCTGGCAGCTCGAACACCCGCAGCTCGCGATGGCGTTGTGGTGTGTCTTGATCCTCGCCATCTGCGTTCCGCTCGCGCTGCGGCGCTTCAACCGCACGCTCGCCGCCTGAGGCGGAGGCGCATCGGCGGTGGCGGTATTGGCGATCGGGCTCAGACCCCCGCGCCGGCGAGCTTGCGCAGCAGCGCGTGCAGCGTCTTGCGCTCCTCCGCCGTGAGCGCGCCAAAGAACTCGCGCTGCAGTTTCGCCGCCAGCCCCCGGATCCGCTCGAGCGCTGCCAAGCCCTGCTCGGTCAAGAACACCTGGCGCGCGCGGCGGTCCTGGGGGTCTGGGCGCCGTTCTGCCAAGCCCAGTGCCTGCAGCTCGTCGATCACCGCGACCATCGAGCTCGGGTCGATCCCCGTCTTCTCGTGCAGCTGCTGCTGGCTCATGCCAGGGTGCGCCGCCAGCATCGTCATCACCCCGAAGTGGCGTGGGTGCAGACCCTCAGGCTCGAGCGCCTTGTGGAAGCGCCGCCGCGATGCCTCGCCGAGGCGCGCCATCAGGTAGCCCGGGAACTGTCCGAGCTCCCCTGGTATCGGCCCTCCATCCCACATGGCCACATTCTACGCCATGAACATTATTTGTGATACAAACCATTTGACAACGAACGATCACAGCGGCGATGAGTTTGTGCTCGCCGTGTCGTCTGAGCAGCAGCAGACGAATCGAACGGAAGGGGTCGCATGGCATCGCTGACACGCTGGGTCCTTGCACACAAGCGCATAGTTGTCGCCTTCTGGGTGGTGCTGACGCTCGTCGGCATGGCCTCCGCCGGCTCCGCCACGAAAGCGCTCAAACAGAAATTCTCCGTCCCCGGCAAGGAAGGCTGGGTCACGAACGAGCAGATCGCACGCGACTTCCGCGGCACCGGCGGGAACACCTCGCCGCTGCTTCCCGTCGTCACGCTGCCCGCCGGCAAGACCGTCACCTCACCCGGCGTAAAGCAGGAACTGGCCACGCTCGAAGCGCGCGTCGCAAAGGTCCTGCCCGGCGCACGCATCGCCGGCTACGCCGCGACCGGCAGCGACACGTTCGTCTCGAAGGATCGGCGCACCACGTTCATGCTCGCCTACCCGCTGCCAGACCCCAAAGAATCGTTCGGCAACAACCCCGACGCAGCCAAGCACGCGACCGCGGCGCTGAAAGGCGCGACCGTCGCAGGCGCGCCCGTGCACGTCACCGGCTATGACGCGCTCTCCACGCAGAGCGGGGGAGGCGGTGGGCCTGGGGTGCTGCTCGAGGCGCTGCTCGGAGGCTTCGGCGCGCTGCTCGTGCTCGCCTTCGTGTTCGGCTCGTTCCTCGCGATCGTGCCGATCCTGATGGCGATCGCCTCGATCATGACCACGTTCCTCGTCGTCTGGGGTCTGACGACGGTGACCGAAGTCTCGCCGATCGTGCAGTTCCTGATCGCGCTGATCGGGCTCGGCGTCTCGATCGACTACGCGCTGCTCGTCGTCGTGCGCTGGCGCGAGGAGCGCGCGCACGGTCTGAGCGGCGACGCCGCGATCCAGCGCGCGATGGAGACCGCCGGGCGTGCCGTCATCTTCAGCGGCACCACCGTCGCGATCGGCCTGCTCGCGCTCGTCGCGCTGCCGCTCCCGTTCCTGCGCTCTGTCGGTTACGGCGGCATGCTGATCCCGCTGATCAGCGTGCTCGTCGCCGTCACGCTGCTGCCCGTCGTGCTCTCAAAGCTCGGCCCGAAACTCGACTGGCCGCACGTGCGCAGCGACGACAACGCGAGCCGTGCCTGGACAGGGTGGGCGAACATGATCGTGCGCCGGCGCTGGATCGCCGCAACCACAGCCGCGCTCGTGCTCGCAGCGCTCGTGTTCGCCGCGTCGAACCTCCAGCTCGGCCTGGCCAACCCCAACACGGTCGCCAAGCAGGGCGACGCCAAGCAGGGTCTCGTCGCGCTCGAGCGGGCGGGGATCGGCTCGGGCGCGCTGCTCCCCAACGAGGTGCTCGTCGAAGGTGAGAACTCGCCCGAGGCGGTCGCCCGCAAACTGGCCGCGATCCCGAACATCCACGGCGCCGTCGCACCGGCGCTCGGAACGTGGCGGCACGACGGGGCGGCTGTCCTCGACGCGCTGGCGGTCCCCGACAACTCGACGGCGAGCGGGCGCGACACGCTCGACGCCGTGCGCGCATCCGTGCGCGCCGACGGGCCCGACGTGCGGCTGGGTGGTCTGTCCGCCCAGAACCACGACTTCATCGAAGCCGTCTACGGCAACTTCCCGCTGATGATCGCGCTGATTGCGCTGATCACGTTCATCCTGCTCGCCCGCGCCTTCCGCTCGCTGCTGCTGCCGCTGAAGGCGGTGGTGCTCAACGTGATCTCAGTCGGCGCAGCGTGGGGCGTGTTGAACCTCGTGTGGCAGAGCGGGCACGGCTCGCACGTGATCTGGGGCATCTCCGCGACAGGATCGATCACGGCATGGATACCGCTGATGGTGTTCGCCTTCCTGTTCGGCCTGTCGATGGACTACGAGGTGTTTATCCTCGCCCGCATGCGCGAGGAGTACGACGCGACCGGCTCGACCGACACCGCCGTCGTGCGCGGCATCGGGCGCACCGGGCGGCTCGTCACGAGCGCCGCGCTGATCCTGTTCCTCGCGTTCGTCTCGCTCGCCTCTGGACCCGAAACCGAAGTCAAAGTGCTCGCCACAGGGCTCGCCGCCGGCATCCTGCTCGACGCCACTGTGATCCGCGCGCTGCTCGTGCCTGCCGTCGTGTCGCTGTTCGGGCGCTGGAACTGGTGGCTGCCGAAGCTGCCAGCGCGGTTGCTGCGCGTCGAGCCCTCGCTGCCGCCGCGCACCGCGCGGGGGGAGGTGGGCGGATGAGCACCAACGGCTCTGGCGGTCGCAGTGCCGCGATCGAAGTCGAGCAGTTGGTGCGCGAGTTCAAGAAGGGCCCGCGCGCCGTCGACGGCATCGACCTCGCCGTCTCGCCCGGCGAAATCTACGGCTTCCTCGGGCCCAACGGGGCGGGCAAGTCGACCACAGTGCTGATGCTCACGACGCTGCTGCCACCGACCAGCGGCACCGCGCGTGTCGGCGGCTACGACATCGTCAAGGACGGCGCACACGTGCGCGCCTCGATCGGCGCTGCGCTGCAAGAGGCCGCGCTCGACGCGATCCTCACCGGGCGCGAGCACCTGAAGCTGCAGGCGACGCTCCAGGGGATGCCGAAGTCCCAGCGCGAGCAGCGCGGGCAGGAACTGCTCGAGCGTGTCGGCCTGACAGAAGCGGCCGACCGTCGCGTCGGCGGCTACTCGGGCGGGATGAAGCGGCGCCTCGACCTCGCGCTCGCGCTCGTGCACAGCCCAAGCATCCTGTTCCTCGACGAGCCCACGACCGGCCTCGACCTGCAGAGCCGCACGGCTCTATGGGAGGAGGTCGCGCGGCTCGCGCGCGAGGAGGGGATGACCGTCTTTCTCACGACGCAGTACCTCGAGGAGGCCGACGCGCTCGCCGACCGCGTCGGAATCATCGACCACGGGCACATCGTCGCCGAGGGCACGCCGACGCAGCTGAAGGACGAAGTCGGCAACCCGACCGTCGAAGTCGTGCCCGCCGACGTGAGCGACTGCGACAAGTTCGCGACGGCCGTAGCCGGCTTCGGCACGACTGCGCGCGGCGAGCGCGGCGCCATCACCGTGCAGCTACCCGGCGGCGAGTCGCAGCTGGCCGAGATCGTCCGCGTGCTCGACCAGGCGCAGCTGAAGGTCGCCTCGCTGCAGTTGCATCAGCCCTCGCTCGACGACGTCTTCCTGGCGAAGACCGGGCGCAAGCTCGAGGGAGCAGGTGAGGACGATGATGAGCAGCACTAGCGGGCAGCCCGCACTCGCCGGTGCCGGCTCGCTCGCGGCGGCGCCTGGGCTGCGCTCGCCGAGCCTGGTCGAACAGGTCGGCGCGATCGCGCGGCGCTCGGTCGTGCGCACCTTTCGCCAGCGCGCGCTGCTCGTCTTCCCGCTCGTCTTCCCGCTGATCCTGTTCGCGATCAACGGCTCGGCACTGAGCGCCGCGCGCAAGATCCCGGGCTTTCCCGACGTCAGCTACCGCGACTTCGCGCTCGCCGTGCCGTTCATCCAGGGCGCGCTGTTCGTCGCCGTCAGCGCCGGCACCGACCTCGCGCGCGACATCCAGTCGGGCTTCTTCGACCGGCTCGCGCTGACGCCGCTGCGCGGCTCGGCGCTGCTCGCCGGGCAGCTCGGTGGCGCGGTCGTCGTCGCCTGCGTGCAGTCGCTCGTCTACCTGTTCGTCGGCATCGCAAGCGGCGTCGGCATCGCCAGCGGCTTCGGTGGCGCGCTCGTGCTGCTCGCGCTGTCGATCCTGATCGCATTCGGCTTCGCCGGGCTCGGCTCGCTGATCGCGCTGCGCCTCGGTACTGGCGAAGCCGTGCAGGGCTTCTTCCCGCTGCTGTTCGTGACCGTCTTCCTCAGCTCCTCGAGCCTGCCGCGCAACCTGATCAAGACCGAGTGGTTCAAAGAGGTCGCCACGTACAACCCCGTCTCGTATCTGATCGAGGGCATCCGCAGCCTGATCATCACTGGCTGGGACGGCGAGGCGCTCGCGCTCGGCTTCGGCTTCGCGCTGCTGCTCAGCGTGCTCACACTCGGCTTCGCCGGCGCCGCGATGAAGAACCGGCTGGTGCGCACGTGAGGCGCTTCGTCTTCGTCGCGCGAGCCGTTGCCTGGCGCTCGGTGCACAATGCGCTCGCCAACCCTGCGATCCTGCTCCCGTCGCTGATCTTCCCGCTGTTCTTCCTTGCCGCCTTCGCCGGCGGGCTGTCGCGCGTCGGCGACGTGCCGAACTTCGACTACAAGCCCGGCTACACCGCCTTCCAGTACGCCTTCGTCTTCCTGCAGTCGGCAGCCTTCGGCGGCGTCTTCACCGGCTTTGCGATCGCGCGCGACTTCGACTCGGGCTTTGCGCGGCGACTCCTGTTGACCGCGCCGCGACGCAGCGGGATCATCGCCGGCTACGCGCTCGGCGCGCTCGTGCGCTGGCTCTTGACCGCCGTCGTGATCACGATCGCTGCGCTGCTCGCCGGGATGGACGTCGCCGGCAACGGGATCGAACTCGTCGGGATCGTCGCCCTCGGCATCGGCATGAACCTCGTAGCCGCGCTGTGGGCCTGTGGCGTCGCGATGTTCCTGCGCACCGAACAAGCCGGCGCGCTGATCCAGATGCCCGTCTTCATCGTGCTGTTCCTCGCGCCCGTCTATGTGCCGTTGAAGCTGCTGAGCGGCTGGATTCACTCCGTCGCGCGCTTCAACCCGGCGACCGCCGCGCTCGAGGCCGCGCGTGGGCTGCTCGCCGGCTCACCCGTCAAGGTCGCGCTCGCCTTCGGGCTGCTCGCCGCCGGCGGCGTCGTGATGGCCGCATGGGCGCGACGCGGGTTGGCCTCTGCAGAGCGCGCTGGCTGACCCCTGCCGGGCGACCGCCGCGCTCGCTCGCCAGCTGGCCGACCTGCTCGCTCGCCGACGGTCGTGACTGGGGGAACGGGGGCGTTCAGAAAACGGTTGCGATAGCCATCGTATATACGGAAACAAATTGGCTGTGCGGCCAAAGCGCCGCGAGGCTAGGATCGGAGCATGCGACGGCTGCTCGCTCTGACGACCTCGCTGATGCTCCTCGAGCTGACGTTCTTCACGGTGCTCTCGCCGCTGTTGCCGGGTTTGAAGCACGAGTTGGGGCTCTCGACGTCGCAGGCCGGCGTGCTCGTCGCGATGTATGCGGTTGGCTGTGCCGTAGGGGCGATCCCTGCGCTGCTGATCGTCGTACGGCTCGGCGTGCGCATGACCGCGCTTGTCGCGCTGGTGACGTTCGCGACGATGAGCCTGCTGTTCGGCTTGGCCCACGGCTATGACGAGCTGCTCGCCGCGCGTTTGCTGCAGGGCTTCGCCGGAGCGGCGTGCTGGACCGCAGCCATGCTGTGGCTGCTCGAGACCGCACCGCTGGAACGTCGCGGTGAACTGCTCGGGACGGCCTTCGGCGTAAGCGAGGCCGGGGCGATCGCTGGTCCCGCCGCAGGGGGCGTCGCAGCCGCGATCGGGCGCGGCCCAACTTTCGGGGCGATCGCTGTCATCTGCTTGCTGCTCGCATTCGTGACGACGCGCTTCTCGGCGCCGCCCCCGCCCGTCGACAAGCGCCTTGGTCTTGGCGCTGCGCTTTCAGCGCCGAACGTGCGCAAGGTGATGTGGATCACGCTGCTGCCCGCGATCATGCTCGCTGCGATCAGCGTGCTCGCGCCCCTACAGCAGCATCGGCTCGGCGCCCACCCTGGCGAGATCGCCGCGACGTTTGCCGCTGCCGCAGTGCTCGGGATCGCGATTCAGCCGCTCTACGGACGGTGGACCGATCGGCGGGGTCCGCTGCGGCCGCTGCGCTTCGGCTTGCTTGCCTGCGCGCCGATCCTGGTCGCGATCCCCTGGATGCAGACCGACTTCGCCACTGCTGCGCTTGTAGTGGCAGCGTTGATCCTCGTCGATGTGCTCTGGGCACCCGTGATGGTGATGCTCTCCAACGCCACGACCGCCGTCGGCCTCGGACAACTCGTCGTCGTCGCCGTGATGGACCTGACCTGGCCGCCCGGGAACATCGTCGGCTCCGCCGGCGGCGGAGCGCTCGCCGACCTGCTCGGAGAGCGCGCGACGTTTGCCGTGCTGGCTGGTCTGTTGCTTGCCGGCTGCGCTGCGCTTTCGGGCCGTCGTGCGCCGAGCACCGAGCCCACCGTCGTCGACGGCCTGTCGCTGCCAGGGGCGTGAGCGTGAGGCCGCCCTACTTCGAGGATCTAGCCGTGGGTCAGGTCGAGCGCGGCGCGGCGTCAGTGACGCTGACCGATGGGATCGCTGCGGCGCATCAGGCGATCGTCGGCGACCGCCTCGCGCTCGCGCTCGACACCACGCTCGCGCGGGAGGTGCTTGGCGCTGACGTGAGGCTCGCGCACCCTGCGCTCGTGTGGGACGTCGCGATCGGGCAGTCGACGTTGCTGACGGGGCGCGTGATCGCCAACCTGTTCTATCGCGGGCTCGCGTTGGCGCGACAGCCGGTGATCGGCGACACGCTGACGACGAGCACAGAGGTCGTCGCCCTGCGTCAGACCACGCCACGGCTAGGCCGTCCCGCGACAGGACTCGCTGGGCTGCGCATACGCACCGTCGACCAGCAGCAGCGTCCGGTGCTCGACTTCTGGCGCTGCGCGATGCTGCCGTTGCGCCAGCCAGACGCCCGAACGGCAGCGGACGACTCCTTCGAGCAGATCCCGCAGCAGCTCGATGCCGACACGCTGCGTGCCAGCACCGCCGCATGGAAATTCGCTGCGTTCGCCGACCGTGTCGCCGGCGCCGGCGAGCTGGCGGACGCCGCGCCAGGTACGCGCTGGCCGGTTGCCGGCGGCGACGTCGTCTCCGCTGCCCCAGAGCTCGCCCGGCTGACGCTCAACGTTGCCGCCGTGCACCACGATCGCCGCGCCCACAAAGATGGCCGCAGGCTCGTCTACGGCGGACACACGATCGGGCTTGCTGCTGCTCAGGCGACGCGCTTGCTGCCACAGGTCGCGACGATCGTCGGCTGGCATTCCTGCGAGCACCTGGCGCCTGTGCACGAGGGCGACACGCTCTACAGCGAGCTCGAGCTCGAGCGCTGCGAGCCGTTGGCTGGTGGCGCCGCGCTCGCGCACCTGCGCTCGCGCGTCACCGCTCTCGGCGATCTCGATAAGGGCGACGCCACTCCTGAGCTCGCCACGCCTGTGCTCGACTGGCGCTTCGTCGCCGTTGTCGTTTGAGCTCACGCACGCCGCGAATGCTCGCTGCCGATTCTGGGTAGAGCCTTAGTCGGGGAGCGGCGTGCCGCACCGTCGCCGGCGCCTGGACCAGAGGAGTAGTCCGGGCGCCGGCGGGCGGCGTGGTGTGGAGGACCGCTTCTAGCCCTTCGACCAGAAGCGCATGTCGGGCAGGTCGCTCGAGTAGTAGCCCGTCACGTTCTTGCCGAGCACAGCCACCAGTTCAGTGTCGTATGCCCAGATTCGGGGCGTGTTTTCGATGTACAGTTCGTCGGCCTTGTTGAGCATTTCCTGACGCTTCGGTTCCTGCGTCACGTACGGGATTTCTTTCATGATCTTGTCCGCCGCTGGAACGCACACGTTGTTGTCGTTGAACTGATTGTTCGGCGGGCACTGCAGGTCATACGCCCAGTGGTAGTCGGGCGCGACGACCTGCGGGCCATCGAGGAACACGCTCGAGCCGTCGTGGTTGGTGTAGACGACTTCGAGGAACGCCGACGGCGAGACGACCTGGACTTTCGCGTTGACGCCGAGCGGCTGCCAAGAGCCGGCCGCAGCCGTTGCGATTTCCTTGCCGATATTGTCGCCCTGACCGACGTAGATCGTGAAGCTGACAGGCGTTTTGATGCCTGACTTGCTCAGCAGTTCTTTGGCCTTGTTCAGGTCCGTCGGACGGGGTGCGCCGACTTTCGGGTCGTACCAGGAGTACGACGGCATCCACTCGCCGAAGTACAGCTTCCCGTAGCCGTAGCCGACCTTCTGCAGGACAGCTTCGTACGGGAAGGCATAACTCAGCGCTTGGCGGAAGTCCTGGTTGTTGAAGAACGCGTTCTTCCCCGTGTTCCAGGGCTTTTCGACGCTCTGCGGCAGCTGCACGGTCTCCGCTTGGCGCGACTTGAACGACGCCACGACGCAGCAGTTGTTTTGGACGAGGCTGTGCGCCGCCTGGTTGGTCAGCCCGAGCGTGATGTCTGCCGCACCTGACTGCGCGTCGAGCAGCAGCGTTTCGTTGTCCGGGATCATGTTGAGGATGATCTTCTTCGTCTTCGGCTGTTCGAAGAAGTTGGGGTTCGCTTCGAGCACCATCTGATGGTTCGGCTGGTAGCTCTTGAGCAGGTACGGCCCGTAACCAGCCGCGTGGCTGGCGAGCCATTCATTCGGCTTTTCCTTCGCCTGGCCGCCGTGCTCTTCGACCAGTTTCGGGTCGTAGATCGCGCCAGCTGTCGGCGTTGAGAGCACCTGCAGCTGGTTTGGCGCGGGACGCTTGTATTTGATGACGACCGTGAGTGGGCCCTGTTCCTTGATCGAGGTGATCAGCGGTGGCGTGTAGTCCGTTTCCTCGAGTACCGAGTAGCCGCCGACGCCGGCCTTGATCACGCGGTTCAACGACCACACGACCGCTTTTGCGTCCACTGGGTCGCCACTCGGGAACTTCAGCCCTGGACGGAGGTGGAACGTAAGCGTCTTGTTGCCATCGCTGAATGCGTAGGACTGGGCGAGGTACGGTTTGACCGCGCTGATCCCGAGGTTCTGCTGGGTCGTTCCTTCGACTTTGCCCGCTTCGTGGTCGACCTGCGTGAGCGTCGAGTACATCGCGCCATCGAACCCTGGATCTTGATCGTTGGTCGTGAAGTTCGGATCGAGCGTCGCGATCGGCACCGCGTTGTTGACGATCAACGTCGCGTTCGGGTTGCTAGCCGATTTGCTGAGTCCGCCTGAGCTGGAAGAGCTCGAGCTGGAAGAGCTCGAGCTCGAGCCGCACGCGGCGAGCAGGATCACGGCCGCGAGGGCAGCAGTGGCAGCGAGCGCGAGGCGTCTAGCACGGGCCATCGACCTGCTCCTGGATTTGATCGGTTCTGCGTCGGTAAAGCGGGTCATCCGGCCTCCATCGCTAGTGCGGTTCATAGGGGGCGCCTCCGTCGCTGGTTTCCCTTGGCGCCGAACCTACTCGACTCCTGGGCTTCCGGGCAACGCTGATTTGCTCATTGCCGATCTGCATGCGGCGCTAGGGCTGTCTACCCCCCGGTTCAGACAGCTCGAACGCACGTCCAGACCCTTATTTGATGACGATCAGTCGATATGGAACCTACCTCGCTCGCCAGGCACCGTCAAGGACTCCCGCTCCAACACCTCCGCAGGGCCCTTCGACAGTTGTCGAAACAGGTCGGCCAGCCGTCGCTTGACAATGTTTCAACAGAGGACTACGTTCCAAATCGACTGATCGATATGTCATCCTTTCGACCGTTCCGGCCACGTCGCTCCTGCTTTGGGGCATCAGCCGATCCCCAGGATCTCGCGTGCCTGCGCCGGCGTGGCCACAGGCCTGCCGATCGCCTCGCACAGCGAGCGCGCGCGCGTGACGAGCTGTGCGTTCGACGCGGCATACTCGCCTGGCGCGACGTAGACGACGTCCTCCAGGCCAGTGCGGATGTGTCCGCCGAGCGCCAGCGTGACCGCCATCATCGGGAAGTTGTGGCGCCCGATCGCAGTCACCATCCACGGCAGCCCGTCAGGCACGAGTCGGGCGAAGAGCTGAATCGCCTCGACGATCGGCGGCGCGCCGCCGATCACGCCAAGCACCATGTGCAGGAAGCCTGGGGGCCCCTGCGCAGTCGTCGCAAGGCGAGCGGCCGTCACAGCCATGCCCATGTCGAAGCACTCGTACTCGGGCACGATGCCGCGCTCAGCCATCTCTTCGGCGAGCTCCTCGATCAGCGACTTCGGGTTGAGGAAGACGACGTCGTCAGGGCCGAAGTTGATGCTGCCGCAGTTGAGCGAGGCGACGTCCGGCTGGGCCTGCAGCGAGCGACGTCGCTCCTCGGCAGGCGAGCCGAGCTTGCCGCCGGTCGTGAAGTTGAGCACCACGTCCTCGACCTGCTCGCGCACACCCTGCTTGATCGCCAGATAATCCTCAGGCGCCTGCGTCATCTCGCCGTCTGGCGTGCGTGCATGGATGTGCACGATGCTCGCTCCAGCCTTCGCCGCGCCGACCGCCTGCTCGATCACCTGCTCACGCGTCGACGGCTGGTTAGGGTTGCCAGTGACGATGCCGCCAGCAACCGCACACGTGAGCATCGCTGGAGCACTCATGCGGAAGGCCAGTCTTGCACTGCCTGACGAATCACAGCCGACTCCTCACGTCGCTGAAGCGTCCAGGTTCGTGTGCCAGGACGACGGTAATATACCGAACGGAGTTAGTGCAGATCGAACGGGGGAGCGGATCTAGCGCATGAGCTCAGGGCCGCTCATCCTGGGTGCTGAGGACTCGCCGGCGATGCGCCCGCAGGGGCCCGTCGAGCCGTCAGGCGCGGGCGTCTCCGCACGCGCACGGCGAGCGACGCGCGCCGTGCTCGCCGACCGGCGTGTGGCCATCCCGCTTGGCGTGATCGTCGCCCTCGTCCTGTTCGCGATCTTCGTCCCGATCCTCTGGAGCAACTCGCCAGACACGCAGGATCTGATCCACTCGCTGCAAGGTCCTTCGACGGCGCATCCGATGGGCACTGACCAACTCGGCCGCGATGTCTTTGCGCGGTTCGCCGACGGCGCTCGCATCTCGCTGCTCGTTGCGACCATCGTGACCGTCGCAGGTGCGCTCGTCGGCGGTTTGATCGGCCTGCTCGCCGGAACCGTCGGCGGCTTCAGCGACGGCGTCGCGATGCGTGCGATGGATGCGATCCTCGCGTTCCCGCCGCTGATCCTCGCGATGGCCGTGACGGTCGGCCTTGGCATTGGGCTGAACACGGCCGCGATCGGTGTCGCGCTCGTCTCGGTGCCGTGGTACGCGAGGCTGCTGCGCAGCGAGGCGCTGCGAATTCGCTCGCTGCCCTTCATCGAAGCGTCCTACGCGATCGGCATGACCCGCTCGCGCGTGATCTCACGCCACGTGATCCCGCACATGCTGCCTGTGCTGTTCATCCAGATGGCGGCTGCCTTCGGCTACGCCGTGCTCGGGCTCGCCTCACTCAGCTTCGTCGGTCTCGGTGCGCAGGTGCCGACCCCCGAGTGGGGCGCCATGATCACCGAAGGGCTGTCCTACTCGCTGACCGGTCAGTGGTGGATCAGCATCTTCCCTGGCATCGGGCTGCTGGTGACGGTGACCGCCGCGAGCATGCTCTCCGATCGCATGCGCGACCTGCTCGACCCACGCGGCGAGTACGCGAGGCTGTAGGCGATGGGTGCCGTCGTCATCAAACGCGTGATCGGCTCGATCGGGGCAATCCTCGGCGCGACGATCTTGGCCTTCATCGTCATGCGTGCGCTGCCTGGCAATCCAGCGCGGTTGATCGTCGGCCCGCTGGCCACACCGCAAGCGCTCGCCTCGGTCAGCCACGAGATCGGATTGGACAAGCCGATCTTCACGCAGTACTGGCTGTTCATCTCGCACTTCTTCCAGGGCGATTGGGGCTACTCATACGCTGACGGCAAGTCGGTCAGCGCGCTGATCGGCGAACGGTTGCCCGCGACGATCGAGCTGGCGATCTTCTCCTTCGCGATGACGATGTTCTTCGCCGTGATCTGTGCGCTGCTCGTCACCTACCGCCGCCGGCCGATCGCCGACAGGATCCTGCGCGGCGTCGCCTACCTCGGCTTCGGCACGCCGCCGTTCTTCATCGCGCTGCTCTTGCTGATCGTGTTCTTCCGCTCCTTCCACATCCTTCCCGGGCCGGAGGGTCGGCTCGGGCTGCAGTCGACGCCACCGCCGACGGTCACGCACATGTACACGCTCGATGCGCTGATCGCCGGGAAATTCGGAACCTTCTGGTCGGCGGTTGAACACCTGATCCTGCCGAGCATCGCGCTCGGCCTGTCGTCGTTCTCGTTCATCGTCAGGCTGCTGCGCGCGAACCTGCTCGAGATCTCGCGCGAGCCTTTCATCACCGTCGCGCGCGGCAAGGGCCTGCGTCGCTGGACGGCCTTCCGCCGGCACGCGCTGCCCAATGCGTTCCTGCCGACGCTGACTGCCGGTGGGCTCGTGCTCGGGGAATTCCTCGCCGGCAGCGTGCTGATCGAACGGGTCTTCAACTGGCCTGGCGTCGGCTCGCTCGTGTTCGACGCGATCGTCAAGCAGGACTACGCCGTCGTGCAGACGTTCATCCTGCTCGCCGCCGTGATGTTCGTGCTCGTCAACCTGATCGTCGACTTGCTCTACGCAGTGATCGACCCGCGCGTGCGCATCCCGTCGGTGGCGACCGCATGAGCACGCCTGACGCCACCGTCGAGCCGGCGCTGTCGGTACGCAACCTCAGCACTGTGTTCGAGACCGGCGAGCGAGTCGTCCATGCAGTGCGCGACGTGAGCTTCGAGATGCGCCCGACTGAGCGTCTCGGCGTCGTCGGCGAGTCGGGCTCTGGCAAGTCGGCGCTTGCCCTATCGATCCTCGGGCTGATCGAGCCGCCGGGGCGCGTGCTCGGTGGCGAGATCCACCTCGGTGGTCGCGACATCGCACAGCTCTCCGACAGGCAGCTCAGCGCGGTCCGCGGCAAGGACATCGCGCTCGTGCTGCAGGATCCGATGAGCGCCCTGGACCCTGTCAAGACGATCGGCGCGCAAGTGATCGAGGCGATCGCCGCGCACGACCCCAACTTGCGACGCTCAGCCGCACGCAGGCGCGCAGCCGAGCTGCTCGGCGAAGTCGATATCCCGCAGGCCGACCGTCGTCTCGACGACTATCCACATCAATACTCGGGCGGCATGCGCCAGCGTGTGGCGATCGCCATGGCGATCGCCAACAACCCGAGCGTGCTGATCGCCGACGAGCCGACGACGGCGCTCGACGTGACGACGCAGTCGCAGGTGCTCGCGCTGCTCGACAGGCTCGTCGAGCAGCACGGCACGGCGGTCATCCTGATCACCCACAACCTCGGGATCGTGTCGGACTTCTGTGACTCCGTCGCCGTGATGTACGCAGGGCGCTTCGTCGAGACCTCAGACGTCGATCACATCTTCCTCAGCCCGACGCACCCCTACAGCGAGGCGCTGCTGAAGTGCGTGCCAAACCCCGAACGCCTCGCCGAGGGTCCGCTGCCGGCGATCACCGGCTTCCCGCCGGACCTCGCTCAGCTGCCGAGCGGCTGCTCGTTTCAACCGCGCTGTCCGGTTGGCCGCGAGATCCCTGAGTGTCGCGGACAGGTGCCTCAGCCGCACACGGTGGAAGGGGCCGCTGGAAAGGCGACCGTCGAGTGTCACTTCGCCGAGCAGCGCATCACCGAGGTGAAGGTGTGAGCGCGCAGCCAGAGCCCACGAGCGCGGCGAATACGACGGCGGGCATGCCCGTGCTCGAGGCAGAAGGCCTGTCGAAGGCCTTTGAGATCCGCAGTGAGGAGCGCTTTGGACGCAAGGTACCGGTCACCGTGCTCGACGACATCTCGTTGAGCGTGCGCAAGGGGGAGAGCTTCGGGCTCGTCGGCGAGTCGGGCTGTGGCAAGTCGACGCTCGCGCGCTGTCTCTTGCGCCTGCTCGAGCCGACAAGCGGTCGCGTGCTGTTCGAGGGCCAGGACCTTGCTGAGCTCGACCGCGAGGAGCTGCGCGCGATGCGCAGGCGCATGCAGTTCGTCTTCCAAGATCCCTTCGCCTCGCTCGACCCGCGGATGACTGCGGGGGCGCTCGTCGAAGAGCCGCTGCTCGTGCACGAGATCGGCGACCACGCAGAGCGACGTGCGGCCGTGCTCGAGATGCTCGCCGACGTCGGGCTCACGCCTGAGCAGGCTGAACGTCGCCCGCACGCCTTCTCCGGCGGGCAGCGGCAGCGCATCGGCATCGCACGAGCTTTCGTGCTGCGACCCGACGTGGTGATCCTCGACGAGCCGATCTCAGCGCTCGACGTGTCCGTGCAGGCCCAGGTGCTCAACCTGCTGCGTCTGCTGCAGACACAGCTTGGATTGACTTACGTGTTCATCTCGCACGACCTCGCAGTGGCCGAGTACTTCTGTGACCGCGTCGCCGTGCTCTACCTCGGCCAAGTGATGGAGCTCGCAGACCGCGAGGTGCTGTTCGGCAAGCCGTTGCATCCATACTCGATGTCGCTGCTCTCTGCTGTTCCCGTGCCGCAGGCAGGCGGGCGTCGTCGACGCTTGCAGCGCGCACAGCCGATCGGCGAAATCAGCTCGGTCGTCGATCGTCCCGCCGGCTGCCCCTTCGAGCCGCGCTGCCCCGTTGGTCGTGGCCGCGCGATCTGCAAGGGGGAGCGTCCGCCGCTGGTCGAGCACGCCACGCGCCACTGGGCGGCGTGCCATTTTCCGGGGGAGATGGCGGCCGGCGACGGTGGAGTTCCGGGACCGCCGAGCGGGATGCCATGATGGACGTATGTTGCGCTTTGTCAGCAACATATTTCCAGGTGGCGAGCCGCACTTCGCGCCGGTAGATTCGCACGCTCTGCGGTCGGTGGCGTCCCGGAATCTCGCGCGCATCGATTGGCTGATCTTGTTCGCCGCTTTCGAGGGCGCGCCCGATGGGCTTGACCCGATTCGGCTCCAACAGGGCCTGTTCCTGTTCTCGCGGTGTCCCGGTGTGCCGCCGCCGTCGAAGTATGTGTTCGAGCCGGGTATCTACGGCCCGCTGAGCAATGAGCTCTATCGGGATCTCTATCGGCTTGCCGGTGCGCGGTTGCTCGAGCCCCGGCCCGTGAAGGGTTTGACCTGGTGTCTCTACAAGCCGATCGATACGACATTTGAGCGAGCGAGAGAAAGCCTGAGACTGGCGGAAGCCGATGACCTCGACGATGCGACGCGCCGGTTGGCCGAGATCAAGCACTACGTATCGAGCGTGGACTTTGGCGAGTTGCTCGAGCTCGTCTATGCCGAGTACCCCGAGTTCGCCATCAACTCAGCGTTTCGCGGCGCCGCCTGACGACGCGACTCCACAGTGACTCTGATCGCCGCGCTCCGCTGTCGGGAGGGTGTCGTGCTCTGCTCAGACAGCCAGCAGATGCGGGGTGAGCAGGGGAGGCGATTGGCGCGATCCGCACGCAAGGTCTATGAGCCTCGGCAGGGATTGCTAATCGCCGCAGCGGGCTTCCAGGACATCGCGCAGGAGTTCTCTCTCCGTGTTCAACGATCTCGCGACCTCGAGCTCGACGCCGATCGACTCGAGCTGAAGTCACAGTTCCAAGCCCTGCTGCGGGCTTTGCGCGAGGACTCCGATATCGAGGGCCGAAGCAACCACGTCGAATTCCTCCTCGCATGGTGGCCGCGTCGAGGGCGCGATCCTGTAGCGCTCCACCTGTTCAGTGCCGGTGCAGCCGAATGGGTCGAAGGGTGGGCGTTCGCCGGTCTGCGGCTGGGCACGGAGATCGCAAGCTTCGCCACGAGCACGATGCGTTACCTCGATCCGGCGACGCTCACTCTCGAGCAGGCCAAGCTGCTTGCGCTGAAGGTGCTGCGCGACACGATCGAGACGAGCGTCGAAGGCATCGGCGGTCGCGTTCAGATGGGCGCTGTCGGGCGGCGCGGTGTCGGTGTGATCGAAGGCGCAGACATGGCCGGACTGCACGACGCGGTCGATCTATGGGAGACACGCTGCGCTGAGCTCTTGCGATCGAGCGATCGAGTCCGGCCAGCATCGAGCGATGAGATCTTGTCTCCTGCGTCGTCGGTTCATGCAGAACAACCCCAACAGGAGGCTGCAAGCAAATGGACTGGAAACTGGAGTTGATCGTCGTCCCCGCTGCCGACGTCGATCGGTCGAAGGCTTTCTACACCGAGCAGGCCGGCTTCGAGCTGCTCGTCGATCACAGCGCAGGCGAGGACTTCCGCGTCGTGCAGCTGACGCCGCCTGGCTCAGACTGCGCGATCGCCGTGATGAAGCAGCCCGAGCGGGCGGGAAGCGTTCTGGGACTGCACCTGATCGTCACCGACATAGACGCTGCGCGGCAGCAGCTCGCTGACCGCGGCGTCGAGGTCAGCGAGCTGTTCCACTTCACCGACGGTGGGCAGCAGGCTGGCCCCGACCCCGAGCGGCGCAGCTACAACTCGTTCTTCAGCTTCGACGATCCCGACAGGAACGGGTGGCTGGTGCAGGAGGTTGAGCGCGCGTAGCTCAGCTCGAGCGTGACGCGTCCTGCCAAAGCGGCGCTCCAGGCCTGGTCAATGCAATCACCGGATCGCCCTCGGCGTCATGCACGGCCCGTGCGGCTGCTGCAGCCTCTGTCCCGGCAGCTGGGCTGTCAATCGCCGATGTCTTCAGCTCCGCGCGCCGCAGCTGCGTCGCCTCCTGATCGGCGTCACCGTCCTCGGCAACCACGACGCCATAGACCGTCCGCGCGCGATCGTCGCTGATCCACCCATCGCGCACGTCGCGCAGCACGCGCTCGACGTCGCGCTCGTGCGGTGGTCCGTAGCCGCCGCCGCCAGAGGAGATCGAGATGATCGTCTCGCCTGGCTGCAGCACGACGCGCGCCCACGCGTCGAGCTCCACGACCTCGCCGTCGGCCTTGCGCATCGCCGGACGGCACAGCGCGCCAGACTGCCCGCCGCGCACGCCGAGCGCTGGGTTGACCGTGCCGTCGGCTGCGTAGAGCACCTCGAGCTCGGTGTCGACTGGGCCGTACTCGATGAACAGCGAAGGCGCGCCGCGAAAGCGCCCTGCGCCCTCCGTGTCCGGCACGATCCTGTCGCTCCACACGCGGATCGGACGCAGCAGCTCGAGCACCTCTGTCGAGTCGCGCATCATCGAGCCGCCGTCGCTCGTCTCGCCGTTCGTCACCCAGCCGTCGCCGTGCGGGTGCCCCGCGCCACCCGAGTTGCCGAGGATCATCATGTCGACGAACGGCGCGTCGCCGTGGCGCGGGTCGCGGCCAGACAGGCCGGCGACTGCCGGCGGGCACTCAGGGCCAGTCGAGGCCATCCCCAGCCCATCGGCAAACTCGGCGATCGTCCGTTGGACGATCCCAGCGAGGCGCTCGGCAATGCCTGACGTCGCCATCGAACAGCTCGCCGGGTGCACCGGGATGCCGACGACACAGTTCTCGCGCAGCAGCACTTTGACTGCGCGCCCACTGCCAGTGTTGCGCGGGACTGGGTCTTCGATGCTGTTGAACACACCGATCAAGGCAGACGTGACGGCCGTCGATTCGGTCAGGTTCAGCCCACACGGCAGGCAGTCAGGGTTGTTGCGCAAGTCGATCTCGATCTCTGCCGCTTGCGGGTCGATCGAGACCGTGACCTCCAGCGGGACACCCTGCTCGACGCCACGCAATGGCACAGCGTCGTGGATGTCATATCCCGTGCGACTACCCGCAGGCAGCCCACGGATCGTCGCGCGCATGCGCTCCTCGCTGTAGTCCAGCCAGTCCGCGACGTAGTCGTCGAACGTGTCCCAGCCGACCTCTTCGCCGACCTTCAGCAGCTCGCGCTCGCCGACGCGCGCCGCGCCGATCATGCCGATGTAGTCGCCGTACCAATCCTCAGGCACGCGAATCCGCGACATGCACATGCGCACGATGTCGTCGATGTCCGCGTAGTCCTCTTGGATCTTCACGCACGGGAAGATCAGCGCGCCCTCCTCGTAGACATCGCGCGAGGTCGCCATCAGCGTTGTCGGTTCTGAGTTGCCGATGTCCGCCATGTGCGCCTTGACGACCGCCGTCGCGCGCTGTCGCCCCTCGTCGTCGATCACTGGGACCACGATGCAGTGGTCACCGGCATGCGAGTTGCCGTGGTAAGGGGAGTTGTGAATGAACGCGTCGCCGCGCCGCGGCTGCGGGTGCCACTCGCGCAGCCAGCGGCTGATCACGTCAGGACCGGAGATCACGTGTATCGGCAGCGACTCCGCCATCACGAGCATCTCGTGGTTGGCAGTGACGATGCAGCACGAGAAGTCGCGCGCCGTGTTCAGCACCGTCGAGCGCGCCGTGCGGAACAGCGTGTTGGTCATCTTGCGTACGACGCCTTCCATGCGATTCGTCATCACCGCCAGCGCCACCACGTCGCGCGCCATCAGCCCACCGCCTCCGTCGAGTGCGTCGCTGCGAGCGCTCCAGGTGCGATTGCGAGGCTGCCGCTGGCGGTGCGTTCAGCCGTTGCACCCGGGTTCAAGACGATCGTCGTGAACGATGACTCGACGATCGCAGGGCCTGCGAACTGCGCGCCTGGCGTCGTCGCCTCGAGTCGCACGATCGCCGCGCTGACGGCGCCCACGCCGCTGAAGTAGACGCGACGCATGCCCGAGGAACTGTGTCCGCGCTCGAGCGTCACCTTGTCCTCGACACCGCCCTGAAGTGGGCAGATGACGCGCGCGCGCAGGTTGACGATCTCGATCTCTGCACGCTCGTCGCGCACTGCGTAGACCTCCTCGTGGATCGCGTGGAAGTCCTCGACGAGGTTCCCCACGTGCTCAGTCGAGTCGAGCTTGCCCTCGCGCAGGCGCACATCCAGCTGCCATACCTGATGGCGATAGCGCGCCTCAGCGATGAACTCGATCTCCGCTTGCTGTGAGGAGCCGTTGCGTTCAGCGAACTGCTCGCAGCGCGTGCGCAGCCCGTCGAGCACCGCTTGCGCTCCGTCGTGATCGAAGCGCTCTGAGCCCGTGAACAGCGCCGCCGCGTATTCGCTCGTCAGGTCGCTCATCAGTGCGCCCCGCGCGCTCAGCACTGCGCCTGCCTGGGGGATCACGACGCGCTTGCAGCCGAGCCTTCGCGCGATCGCCACCGCGTTCAGTCCAGCCGCTCCGCCGCCCCCGACGAGCACCGCGCTGCGCGGGTCGACGCCTTGGTTGACCGTGATCTCCTCGATCGCTTGCACCATCCGCTCGGTCGCCACCGCCATGATCGCCGAGGCCGCCTCGTTGAGATCGAGCCCGAGCGGCTCGGCGATCTGCTCGGCGATCGCCTGCTGCGCGCCGGTCGCGTCGAGCTCCATCGTGCCGCCGAGGAAGTAGTCCGGATCGATATAGCCGAGCACGACGCACGCGTCGGTCACCGTCGGGCGAGTGCCGCCGCGGCGATAGCAAATCGGACCTGGATCAGCGCCGGCGCTCTGTGGGCCGACGTGCAGCAGGCCACCTGCGTCGATCCACGCGATCGAGCCGCCGCCTGCGCCGACACTGCGCACGTCAACTGCAGGAAAGCCTGTGATGTGCCCCTCGTACTCCAGCCCCAGCCACGTCTCGCGCGTCACTGGGATGCGTCCACGTCGCACGAGCGTCACGTCGTAGCTCGTGCCGCCCGTGTCGGCGACGACCGCATTCTCCGAGTGACCGTCGAGCGAGGCATAGTGCCGTCCGGCGATCGGCGCCATCGCCGGCCCCGAGTTGATCGAGTGGATCGGAGCTGCGCCCATGTCCGCCGCGTCGACGACGCCGCCACTCGACGTGACCATCAACAGGCGTCCGGCGAAGCCCTCCTCGCGTAGGCGGCCCTCGAGGCTGTCGAGGTACTTCGTCATCAGCGGCTTCAGCGACGCGTCGATCGCCGTCGAGGACGCGCGACGGTACTCGCGCAGCGTCGGGTTCAGCGCGTGCGAGAGCGTGTACGGCACCCCCGGCAAGTGTTGCCGCAGCAGCTCGCCGAGCGCCAGCTCGTGAACCGGATTGGCGATCGACCACAGCAGGCACACCGCGACCGACTCGACGCGCTCTTCGGCCAGGCGGCCGATCGCCTCAGTCGCAGCGGCCTCGTCCAGCGCTACGACCACCTCGCCTTGGCTGCCGATCCGCTCGGTTATCTCATGAGTCAGCGAGCGCGGGATGTACGGATCGGGATAGCCGTAGCTCCAGTTGAACGGTTCTGTGCGGCCGCCCTCGCGCAACAGCAGCATGTCCGGGTGCCCGCGCGTGCAGAGGAGCGCCGTGCGCGCTGTCGTCTCGGTGAGGATCGCGTTGATCGCGCGCGTCGTGCCGTGGATGAACAGCTCGACTGAGCCGAGGAAGTCGGCCAGCTCGCGTCCTGCGTCGGCCGCCGCCAAGGCGATCGCGTCGAGGATTCCGTCGGCCGGTTCGTGTGGTGTCGTCGAGGCCTTGTACAGGCGTACGTCCTCGCCGTCTTCGACGACGAGGTCAGTGAAGGTGCCTCCTGTGTCAGCTGCCAACCGCATGCTTGCGAGCGCGCTGCGCGGTCCGACCGGTGCGAGCCTGCCCCGACGTGCGCTGTTCGATATTTCGGAGCATGGACGGATACAACGTACCAACGCCTACAGCGGCGCGCAAACTCACGGGCGCCTGTGTCTGACTTTTGTGCCCTGCTGTCAGCCGTTCGAGCACGTCGGCGTTTGCCTTCCGCACAGCTCAGCGCGAGGGCGCCTGTGCGCCGCCGGTGTCTCCGCCGGCTGCTGGCGACTCGCCGAGCAGCGTGCTGATCACCTCGTCGCGGATGCGCTCGCTGTCGAGCGCTGCCTCTGAGGTCAACGCCTGCAGCGTCAGCCCGTTGAGGATCGCATCCAGACGCCAGGCCCAAGGGATAGCGCCGTTCTGCTCGAGCGGGACGAGACCCTCGAGTGCTTTGTCGAGCAGCTCGTACCACGGGATCAGCCGCGACTCGATCGTGTGGCGGAGGTCGGCCAAGCGCACCGCCTCGCCATACGCGTTGATCCACACACGCCAAGTCTCGTCGACCTCCTGGCCCTCTTCCAGGGCGCTGTCGAGCAGCGCTGCCAGGCGTGCACGACCCGCTGGCACGTCGGCGATCGCCTCGCGCATCCGCGCTTGGGCCCGCTCGGATACGAACACGAGCGCCTGCTGGAGCAGATCCTGGCGGTTGGCGAAGTAGTGGTTGAGCATCCCCGTGCTCACGCCTGCCTCCTCAGCGACCATTCGCATCGTCGTGCCCGCAAAGCCCTCGCGCGAGATCACAGTCGCCGCTGCGCGGCAGATCTGCTCCCGTCGTATCGGCCCCATCCCGAGCTTCGGCACAGCGATCCCTTCCGTCGATTCCCTGCCAGCTCTCGTCCTCACCAGGCTTGCACAGATCGAGGCCGCAGCGGGCTCTGATCAACGCACGATGACGATGATCCTACCCGGTGAGCAGGCCGTCTTATTCGCGTCTTTCAACTAGCTTGCGAATGCTTTCGCGCCAGCCTATAGTCGCATATCGAGTGATCGATTTGCAAAAAGCACCATCCGAGCAGAGGAGTCGAGGATGAGCATCGAGCGTCTGAGCACAAACCCGGCAGCTGGCTTTGCAGATGCAGTCACGACCGTTGGGCCTGGGCGTGTCGTCTATGTGTCCGGGAACGTCGGCTTCGGCGCCGAGGGAAAGGTCGTCGCCGGCGGCATGGGAGCCGAGGCGGCTGCCACGTTCGACAACATCGAGCGCGTGCTGAACGAAGCCGGCGCCGACTTCTCGCAGATCGTCAAGATCAACGCATTCATCACCAACCTCGATGAATACTCCGCTTACGCAGCCGTGCGTGCAGAACGCTTCGGAGAGGACAGATTGCCTGCGAGCGCGACCGTGCAGGTCGCCGGTCTGCTCGTCGGCGCGCACATCGAGATCGACGCCGTCGCGTTCATTCCAGAGGACTGAGCCCTCAGCGGGCCGATTGCATCGCCGCAGAGCGTCCGCAGCGCGTGACGGATACGCGTGTCCAGAGTGCCACCGATGAGCCACAGCGGCCATTCAGGGGTTAATAAACCGATCAATCGATATGCTCAGAAATAGCGTATGGTTTCGGCGGTGAGCGCGTCGACCGCCCGGATCACATGCGACATCGGCGGGACTTTCACTGACGTCGTCGTCAGCGACGAAGACGGTCAGATGACGATCGCCAAGGCACTGACGCAGCCTGCGCGGCTGTTCGACGGGCTACGCGCCGCGTTGCAGCGAGCCGCTGCTGAGCTCGGCGAACCACTTTCTGCGCTGCTTGGGCGCGCGTCGCTGTTCATCTTCTCCACCACGCAGGCGACGAACGCGATCCTCGAGGGGACGACAGCGCGCACTGCGTTCCTCTGCACCGAGGGCTTCCCCGACATCCTCGTGCGCCGCGAGGGTGGCTCGTTGCGCCCATACGACTACAGCCGTCCGTTCCCCGAGCCCTATGTGCCTCGTCGGCTGACGCTCGAGATCACAGAGCGGATCGACGCAGACGGCAACGTGCTCACAGCGCTCGACGAGGCGTCCGCCGTGGCCCAGCTCAGACGTGCCGGCGAGCTCGAAGTGCAGGCTGTCTCAGTGTGCCTCTTGTGGTCGACTGCCAACCCCGCCCACGAGCTGGCGCTCGGCGCGCTGATCGAGCGTGAGCTGCCAGGCGTGCCTTATTCGCTGTCGCACCAGATCAACCCGATCGTGCGCGAGTACCGCCGCGCTTCTGGCACCTCGATCGATGCGTCGCTCAAGCCGCTGATGCAGCGCCACCTGCCCGAGATCGCGAGCGGCCTGCGCGAGGAGGGCTTCGCCGGCGAGCTGCTCGCCGCCAGCTCAGCCGGCGGCGTCGTGCCAATGGGCGAGCTGATCGAGAGCCCACTCTGGTCAGTGCGCTCAGGTCCGTCGCTCGCACCCGTCGCCGCGCGTACCGTCGCCGGGGCCGAGACCGGCTCTGGCGACGTGATCGTCTGCGACACAGGTGGCACCAGCTTCGACGTCTCGCTCGTGCGCGCTGGCGATCTCGTGTTCACCAGCGAGACCTGGCTCGGCGAGCCGTTCGCAGGGCACCTGACAGGTCTCTCCTCCGTGGACGTGCGCTCGATCGGCGCCGGGGGCGGCTCGATCGCCTGGGTCGACCCTGGTGGACTGCTGCGCGTCGGACCAGAGAGCGCGCGGGCTGATCCTGGCCCCGCCTGCTACGGGCTCGGTGGGACGCGCCCGACGGTTACAGACGCTGCGCTCGTGCTCGGATACATCGACCCAGAGCGCTTCCTCGGCGGCAAGATGGAGCTCGACGTCGGCGCAGCTGAGCGCGCGCTCGGTGAGCTCGCCAAGACGCTTTCACTGCAGCCGCGTGAGGCTGCCCACGCAGTCTTGGCGATCGCCAACGAGCGGATGATCGCTGCGATCGGCGAGCTGACCGTCAACGAGGGCGTCGACCCACGCGACTCGACGCTCGTCGCCGGTGGCGGCGCGGCAGGGCTGACGATCCTTGCGATCGCGCGTGAGCTCGGCTGCCGCGAAGTGCTGATCCCGCGTGCCGCCGGCGTGCTCTCAGCGTTCGGCGGCCAGCACTCGGACATCGTCCGTGAGATGACTGCGCCGCACGTAACGAACACGCTCGACTTCGACTACGCAGGCGTCGCCGCCACGCTCGACGGGCTCCGCGAACGGATGGCCGCCTTCGAGCACGAGCTCCCCGCTGGCCTTGCCGGCGAACTGCAGCGCCGCTACTTCGTCGAGGCGCGTTACGCCTATCAGGTGTGGGATCTGTCGATCCCGCTCGACGGCGACGGGATCGAGGGTGCAGACGCGCTGCAGCGTCTGATCGAGAGCTTCCACGACGCCCATGAGCGGATCTTCGCCGTGCGCGAGCCAGGCCAGAAGATCGAGCTGAGCCAGTGGAAGGGACGCGTGATCGCGAGCACTGTCAAGCCGCCGCTTGCGACCGTGCGCGCCGCCTCTGAACAGGGCGGCCCCATCGGCGGAGCCCTGTCGTCGCGGCGGGTCGCGTACTTCCCAGAGCTCGGCGAGGTCGAGCTCGACGTGCACCTCGGCGAGCGGATCGAGCCTGGCGCGAGCATCGTCGGTCCTGCGCTCGTGATCGAGCCTGAGACGACGATCGTCGTCTATCCAGGCTGGACGGCGCACGTCAGCGAGCTCGGCAACTACAGACTGGAGCTGAAGGATGTCTGACCCAGATGCACGTGAGCCCGCAGCCACCCCCGCCGCGCGCGAGCTCGACCCGACGCTGATGGCCGTGCTCGCGCACCGCTTCGAAGCGATCGTGCGTGAGATGACCAACACGCTGTTCCGCACTGGTCGCTCGTCGATCATCAACATGGCACGTGACTTCTCCTGCTCGATCATCACCGCCGACGATCAGCTGTTCGCGGCCGCTGAGGGTCTGCAGGTGCACGTGCTCGGCGCCGGCCTGCAGACGCGCTCGATGCGCGAGCTGCACCCCGACCTGCGCGAGGGCGACGCCTACCTGCACAACGACCCGATCCTCGGCAATACGCACACTGCCGACCACACGATTCTCGTGCCGGTGTTCGTCGACGGCGAGCACATGTTCACGGCCTCAGCGAAGGCGCATCAGGCCGACTGCGGCAACGCTGAACCGTCGACGTACGTGACGTACGTCGAGGACGTCTACGCCGAGGGCGGGCTCGTGTTCCCAGCGGTCAAGGTCCAGCAGGACTTCGAGGACGTCGAGGACATCATCCGCATGTGCCGCAAACGGATCCGCGTACCGGACGTCTGGTACGGCGACTTCCTCGCTGCCGTTGGTGCCGCGCGAATCGGCGAACGGCGGGTGAAGGAGGTCGTCACGCGCTACGGCAAGGACACGATCAAGACGTTCGTAGGAGAGTGGCTCGACTACTCAGAGCGCGTGATGGACCAGGCGATCCGCAAGCTGCCGGCAGCGACCTTGCGAGCGAGCGGCAAGCACGACCCGATTCCAGGGCTGCCAGACGGCGTCGAGGTCAACGTCGGCGTCGACGTCAAACCTGACGAGGGCAAGGTCGTGTTCGACCTGCGCGAGAATCCCGACTGCATCCCGTTCGGGCTGAACGTGTCTGAGTACTGCGCGCGTGGCGGCTGCACGATCGCGCTGCTGAACTGCCTCGAGGACGACGTGCCGCGCAACGCAGGATCGTTCCGCCGCGTCGAGGTGCTGCTGCGCGAGGGCTCGATCGCAGGTGGTCTCGTCGAGCCCTACTCGGCATCAGTCTCGACGACCAACGTGCTCAATCGGATCATCAACGCTGCACAGGGCGCCTTCTGCCAGCTCGGCGAGGGCCAGGGTCTCGCCGAGGGAGCGGGCGCGATGGGCGTCGGCTACGCCGTGTTCTCTGGCACGTATCCAGGCAGCGGCGAGCCGTACGTCTCAGAGTTCGTGATCGGCAACAACGGCGGTCCTGCCTCCCCGCACTGCGACGGCTGGATCACGTACGCGATGCCTGACTGCTCGAAGACGATCTACATCGACAGCGTCGAGATGCTCGAGCGCATCTACCCGCTGCAGTTCCGCTCGCTGCGCCTGCTCGCCGACTCGGGTGGTGCCGGACGTTTGCGCGGTGGTCCCGCTTCAGAGGTGATCTACGGCCCGCGCGCCACGCCGATGCGCGTCTTCTACATGGCTGACTACGCGCGCCACCCAGCCAAGGGCGTGCGCGGTGGTCTGCCTGGTGCTGCTGCATCTGCGCACGAGGTCGCAGCCGACGGCAGCGAGACCCAAGTCGAGGCGATCGGCGACTCGCTGCTGCATCCTGGCGAGTGGATTCGCGGCGTCGAGGCAGGAGGCGGCGGTTACGGCGACCCGCTGCAGCGCGATCCTGATGCAGTACACAAAGACGTGCTCGAACGGTGGGTGACGCCGCAGGCAGCAGCCGAGGTATACGGGGTCGTGCTCGCAGAGCACAGCGGGCCCGACGAAGTGGAAGGCGCGGGTCCGACTGGCCTCGTGCTCGATCGAGCGGCGACGGAGTCACAGCGGGCGCGACTGCGCGAGCAGCGCGCCGCCGCTGGCAGCAGCTGACGAGCGCCTCGGCCTGGCACCTTGCAGACAGGCAAGCAGACCTTGCACCACGCGGGCGACGACGTTATGCTTGCAAACCAAACAGTCGATATGCAAAAACGACTACTGACCAACTGACAAACCCACTGGCTGGGCCGTCAAGGGAGCGACGGCGGTCCACTGAGAACAGCGAGGTCGAAGTGTCCGAGGGCGAGCTGACGGCGATCGAGCAGCGATATCTGCAGCGCACGCAGGGCTCGGCGCGGCTGATGGAGCGCGCAGGGGAGTTCATGCCATCTGGCATCACGCGCACGCTTGCCTGGTTCGCGCCATATCCAGTCGTCTTCGAGCGCGGGAGCGGCGCGCGCGTGTCAGACGTCGACGGCAACGGCTATCTGGACATGTTCAGCAACGGCCTCAGCTTGATCCACGGTCACAGCCACGCTCCGATCGAGCAGGCGCTGCGCGAGGCGCTTTCGCGCGGCACCGCTTGGCCCGGAGCTTCGGACGCGCAGATCGAGTTCGCAGAGCTCTTGTGCGGTCGCTTCCCAGGGGCCGAGCAGGTGCGCTTCGCCAATACAGGCACAGAGGCGACGATGCTCGCCGTCAAACTCGCGCGCTACGTCACTGAGCGTCCTGTCGTGATCAAGGCGTGGCACGCCTACCACGGCTCCTACGACGACCTCGAGGTTGGACTGGCCGGTCAGGACGAGGAGGCAGGGCGCGTCGCGCTTGCGACGTTCGGCGATCTGTCGAGCTACGAGGCGGCGCTCGCACGCAACGCAGGAAACGTCGCTGCGATCATCGTCGAGCCCGTGCAGTACACAGGCGTCGTGACGCCGCCCCCCGAGGGCTTCCTCACCGCGCTGCGCGAGCTCGCGCAGCGCGAAGGCGTGCTCTACATCCTCGATGACTGCCTGATGTCGCGTCTAGCCGAGGGTGGCTCGAGCGAGCGCTTCGGCGTCGATGCGCCTGACATCACGTGCCTGGGCAAGTGGGTCGGCGGTGGACTGCCTGTCGGCGCGATCACCGCTCGCAAGGAGCTGATGGCGCCGTTCGACATGGCCGCAGGCGGCACGCTCTACCACGGTGGCTCGTTCAACGGCAACCTGCTTGGCTGCGTCGCCGGCCAGATCGCCGTGCGCGAGCTGACAGCTGCGGCGATCACGCGCATCGATGCACAGGCTGAGCGACTGCGAGCGTCGCTCGACGCCGCAGCACTCGAGCACGGCGTGCCGATTCGCACGCAAGGCGTCGGCTCGGCCTTCGGCCTCTACGTGCTCGACCGTCCCAGCGGCGAGATCGACTGGCAGGCCTCGCATCTGCTGCACCTCGCTGCCACCAACCACGGCGTCTACTACGGCACCGGCGGCGAGTTCGGCATCTGCACAGCCTTCGACGACGAGCAGATCGAGGAGGCGAGCGCTGGGCTCAGCAGCGCGCTCGCAGACCTGGCTCGCGAGCGCGCCGCTGTCGGCACCGCTTGAGCTAGTCGAACAGCGCCCGCGCCCGCTCGTCGCCCATGAACCGCAGCGAGTCCCCGATCGGCACGGGCGCTTGGTACTCCAATCCGACAGCGCCGTCGTAGCGAGACGCGCGTAGCTGTTCGAGCAGCTGCCAGATCGGCAACGAGCCAGTGCCAGGTGCTCCGCGCCCAGGATGATCGGAGATCTGCACGTGCCCGATCCACTCGCGGTGGCGCTCGATCGCGCGGGCAGGGTCATTGCCGGCGCGCGCGACGTGGTAGATGTCGAGCAGCAGCCCCAACTGGTCAGCGTGCTCTCGTCCAGCAGCTTCAATCAGCTCGACGGCGGCGTCGGGCGTAGGCGCGAGGAAGCCAGGGTTCTCGATCGCGTTGATCGGCTCGAGCAGGATGCGCAGGCCGTGCTCTCGTGCGACAGGCGCGAACGCGCGCAGCGCTGCGACGATCGCACCGTGCTGGAGCGACATCGGCACGTCAGGCAGTGCGCGTCCGACGAGCAGGTTGAGGTTGGGTGCGCCGATCGCTACGGCAAGCTCGACGGCGTCGGCGAATTGCCGCTCGACCTGCTCGTGCCGGGACTCGTCGTTGATGAACCCACGCTCACCGGCGTCGGTATCGCCAGCGGGGCAGTTGAGCAGTGCGACGGCGAAGTTGGGTGCCACACGTCGCTGCTCAGCGACGGTCGCAGCCAACTGCGCTCGATCACCAGGATCGTCGGGCCAAGCGCTTTCGATCACGCTGAAGCCGGCCGCGCGAGCCGCCCCTACCCGCGCAAGATAGGGGAGCTCGGTGAAAAGCCATGAGATGTGCGCCGACCAACGCATGCTTCAGCAAGCGTGAACGATCGCGACATTCGACGTAGGGTGGATCCGCACCCGCCGCCGACTCGACGCTTGCGCCGTTCGCTGCCCGCTAGCTCGCTGGCACGAACGCGACAGCTTCGATCTCGACGCGCGCGTCGGCGACGAGCCCTGCGATCTGCACGGTTGCACTGCTCGGCGGGAAACCGGCAAATGCCTTGCCACGTGCGATGTCGTAGTCGGGGTAGAACTCGGTGCCGGTGACGAAGCCAGTGATCTTGACGACGTCCTCCATCCGAGCGCCAGCCTTCTCGACGGCCTGCCGGATGCGCGCGAAGCACTGTTCGGCCTCGGCGAGGAATGTGTCTTTGACCACCGTCCCGTCCTCGAGCGCGCCGATCTGACCGGAGATGTAAATCCAACGGCCTGGTCCGTCGAAGCTGATCGACTCGCAGAAGCTCGTCCCATAGGGACTATCGACACGCTGCTTTTCCATCTCGCTCTCCCTTGTCGTTGCGGTCGGTGTGGGGTGTTGCGTCTTTCAACTCGTCGTTTCTGCCAGCTCGGCGACGTCGCGCAGCGCGTGCAGCAGGCCGTCGCGCGCTTGCTCGAGCGCTTCATCGGCGACGACGCTCGACAGCGCGATCTCGCCGCCAGGACCCATGAAGACATCGTGCGTGAGCGCTGCGAGGTGCAGCAGCTGGGTGGCTTCGGCAGCGATGAAGTTGCCCGAGTGGCGCGCGAGCCCCTCGCTCACGTACACGCCCATCACAGACCCTTCGCCGACGGTCGTCAGCGGCAGCCCGAGCGTCGCAGCTCCTTGCTCCAACTCGGCACGCAGCCAGCTGGCGCGCTCATCCATTGCAGCGATCACCTCTGCAGTGAAGTGCTCGAGGCTGACGCGACCAGTGACGCTCGAGAGCAAGTTGCCGTTGAACGAGCCGCCGTGGTAGAGCGGCTGCTCGCGGTGGGGGTCGAGCACATCCATCACCTCAGCGCTGCCGCCGACGACGCCCATCGGCAGCCCGCCACCGATGAACTTGCCGAGGAAGGTCAAATCTGGACGTAGGCCATACAGCTCGGCGGAGCCGCCGTAGGCGAGGCGCAGCATCAGGCAGTCGTCGAGCACGAACAGCGCTCCAGCGCGCTGCGCTGCATCTTGGACGCGGCGCAAGAAGCCTGGCGGCGCAGTCGTGACGAGGCCGCTGAACAGCAGCGGCTCGAGCACGACAGCAGCGATCTCACTGCCGTGCTCTGCGAGCTTGCGCTCGAAGGCGTCGGCGTCGCCGTACGGGGCGAGATACACCCGGCCTGGATCCTCTGGCCGATCGTAGAGGCCGACCTCGAGGTCGTCGAACGAGCCGTGGAAGCCGTCGATCGACTTCAGCACGGCTGGCCGCCCTGTGAAGGCACGAGCAACTTTCATCGCGAGCATCCCTGACTCGGTGCCAGAGTTGGTGAAGCGCACACGCTCGAAGACCTCAATGCGCTCGCACAGCATCTCGGCGAAGTCGATCTGCTCCTCGGAGGGGACGAGCCAGCCAGAGCCGCGGATGGCGGCAGCACGCAGGGCGTCGACGACGGGAGGGAAGGCGTGACCGTGGATCAAGCTGAGCCCGTTGTTGGCCAGATCGACGTAACGGTTGTCATCGAGGTCGACCAGGTACGGACCTTCACCGTGCTTGGCGACGATCGGATATGGGCGGTGGTAGCCCCAGCCACGTGTCAAGCCGCGCACGAGATAGCGACGCGCGCGGGCCATCGCCTCAGCGGAACTAGGCGTACGGCTGCGGTAGATCTCCTCCAACTGGGCTCGTGCGTCTGCCTTGAGTTTGAGGTCAGCCACGTACCTAGACTACTACGCTGTTCGATATTCCGTTTGACAGACCGATAAAAGAGTCATCCGAGTAAATTGGCCGATTCGTCCATGCGCGCTTGCGATACAACTACCTCGGTGCCGGGTGCTGTCCAGCCGATTGCTCGAAATCTTCGTCGTTGGAGGACGACGCGAGAGATGACACTCTCGGCCTTGGCCGAGCAAGCAGGCGTTGCGAAGTCGACGGTCTCGCTGATCGAGCGTGGCCAGGGCAACCCGTCGATCGACACAGTGTGGGCGCTTGCAGCGGCGCTCGGCGTTCCGTTCACGAGCCTGTTCCACGATGAGCCGCCGCCTGACGACGTGTCGGTCGTGCGCGAGGACGACGGCTCTGTGATCGCAATCGAAGACGCTGGCCTGGAGGATGGCCTCGTCGTGCGTCACATGCTCACGCGCACAGGCGGAGCGCTGATCGAGATCTACACGCTCGTGCTCGACGAAGGCGCAGTGCGCCACGCCGAAGCGCACGTCGCTGGCCTGTTCGAGCACATCACGATTGCTGCAGGCAGCGTTGAGATCAGCACCGACTCGTTCAAGGAGGTGCTCAACCAGGGCGACCTGATCAGCTTCCGCGCAGACCGCCCGCACACCTATCGCGTGCTCGAGGGGCCGGTCAGGTTGGTTTCGGTGCACGAATATCCGCAGCGCTCCGACGCGTAGGCGTCGCGAGTGAAGCTTTGCGTGTTGCGATAGCAGGGGTATACAGCGGCGCGTATGTGCATATGCGCGCAGTTCACGCAATTGGGGATCACCAACCCCACCAGCCTCTCTTCGGTCCGCCGACCCGTCGCGCGCGCCCCACGATCACTCAGTAAGACCGCGGCAGCCCGAGCACGTGCTGGCCGACGAAGGCCTGCACGAGGTTGTTGTTGACTGGCGCCGTCTTGTACAGACGCGTCTCGCGGAACTTGCGCTCGATGTCGTACTCCTGCGCGAAGCCAAAGCCGCCGAAGGCGTCGAGCGCAGCATTGGCCGCCTCCCACGACGCTTCTGAAGCGAGGTACTTGGCCATGTTCGCCTCAGCACCGGCTGGCTGGCCGGCGCCGTACAGCGAAGCTGCCTTCCAGCGCACGAGGTTGGCTGCGACCATCGACATGTGCGCCCGCGCGAGTGGGAACTGCACGCCCTGGTTGGCGCCGATCGGCTTGCCGAACACGCTGCGCTCGCCTGCGTAGACGACGGCGCGGTCGAGGAAGAAGCGACAGTCGCCGACGCACTCTGAAGCGATCAGGATCCGCTCGGCGTTCATGCCGTCGAGGATGTAGCGAAAGCCGTCGCCCTGCTCGCCGATCAGTGCGTCTGCAGGCAGCTCGAGATCGTCGAAGAAAACCTCTGTCGTCGCATGATTCATCATCGTCTTGATTGGATTTATTTGAAGGGATGATCCGCGCTCGCGCATGTCGACGAGGAACACCGACAGCCCAGCCGTGCGCTTGCTCACCTCGGCGAGCGGCGTCGTGCGCGCGAGCAGCACCATCAGGTCTGAGTGCTCAGCGCGAGAAGTCCAGATCTTCTGCCCGCTCACGCGGTATCCGTCAGCTGTGCGCTCGGCGCGCGTCTTGATCTGCGTCGTGTCAGAGCCAGCGTCGGGCTCGGTCACAGCGAACGCCTGCAGGCGCAGCTCACCTGAGGCGATCAGCGGCAGGTAGGCTGACTTCTGCTCCTCTGAGCCGTGTCGCAGCAGCGTGCCCATCGTGTACATCTGTGCATGGCATGCACCGGCATTGGCGCCGGCTGCACAAATCTCCTCGAGGATCGCGCTCGCCGTGCCGAGCGCCAGTCCGGAGCCGCCGTACTGCTCTGGGATCAGCGCCGCCAGCCAGCCAGCCTCGGTCAGCGCAGCGACGAACTCGCTCGGATAGCTGTCGGGCTCGAGCGCGCGCCAATACGGATCGCCAAAGCGCTCGCACAGGGCGCGCACGGCCTCGCGGATCGGCGCGACCTCCGCTGGCTCTGTGAAGTCCATCTTCAGGCCGACAGCCGCTCGAGCTCGGCAGCAACGTCGAACAGGTCGGCGACGGCGCCGTAGTGGGCGGAGTCGAAGATCCGCGCCGCAGGATCGCGGTTGACGGCGATGATCGTGCGCGCGTGTGACATGCCTGCGAGATGCTGCGCAGCACCTGAAATGCCTAGCGCGAGGTACACGCGCGGAGTGACGGTCTTGCCTGAGATGCCCACCTTCTGCGTGCGCGGAGCCCAGCCGGCCTCGACGAGCGCGCCAGAGACGCAGACAGTTGCGCCAAGCGCAGCGGCCAGCCGTTCGAGCGGCGCGATCTGCTCACGTGAGCCGACACCGCGGCCGAGCGCGAGCACGAAGGGGGCTCGCTCCAGCTCGACGCCATTCCCTGGCGGTTCGCGGCGCTCGATCCGTTCGCTGCGTGGGTGGCCGGCGGTGAGGTCGAGCTCGACGTGCTCGATCGACGCATCTTGCAAAGCGTCACCGGCCAGAGGCGCGGAAGCGCCTGGACGAAGCAGCAGCACGACCGTCTGCTTGCCTGGGAAGTCGAGCTCAGCGAGCAGCCGATCGCCATAGGCAGGGCGTCGTGCGAGCGCTCCATGCTCGCCCCAGACGACCTCAGTCACGTCGCTGGCGAAGCCGTACGCGCCACGTGCTGCGAGCGCTGGTGCGAAGCTGAGCGCACCCACCGTGTGGCCTGCGAGCACGAGCGATGGCTGGCGCTGTGCGACCAGCTGCGCGACGGCTGCCTGTGTCACGTGGGCCTCTGTTTCTTCATCGAGTGAGACGGCTGTGACTGGTCCTGCGCCCTGCGCGGAGAGCATGAGCGCGGCGCGGAGCAGCTCGTCGTTGAGCGGTCGCGGCGCGCCAGCACGGGTCTCGCCGAGCACGATCACGCCGCTCATGCTTCGACCGCCTCGCTGACGATCGCAGCGATCCGCGCGGCGATCTCTGCCGTCGATCCGTCGATCATCGTCGCAGTCGTGCGCGGCCGCTTCAGCAGCCGTGTTATGCGTGAGCCGCAGGCGTGCGCGACAGCATCGGCGTCGAGTCCGATGTCGCCGAGCCCGAGCACGGTCACTGGCACTGAGCGCGCCTGCTTGATCGCGCGCAGGTTCGGCCGGCGCGGCGCGTTGCTCGTCGTGTGCACAGTCAGCAGCGCCGGCGTGGCCACACGCAGCAGCTCGATAGCCCCGCCAACGAGCTCGCGCTGCACCTGCAGACGTTCGCCATCGCGCTCGACCCCACTGACGACAGCGACGCAGGCGATGTCGAGCAGACCTGCCAGCGCGATGCCTGTCGCTGCGTTGCCCATGTCAGAGGACTGCACACCGCAGAGGATCAAGTCAGGCGACTCAGCCACGGCGACGCCTGCGAGCAGTCGCGCGACAGTCAGTGGGTCGACGTCCTCCAGCGGGCTCGCGAGCGACTCGTCCCACACGCGGATCGCGCGATCGGCGCCCATCGCCAGTCCCGCGCGAAGCGCTGGCTCAGCGTGCTCGCTGCCAACCGTTACGACGATCGTCTCGATGCCCTCGCCAGACGTTGCGCTTTCGTTCAGCGTGAGCGCTGCCTCGAGCGAGGACGCGTCGCGCTCGTCTGGCACCCATTCGAGTGCGTCCCGCGGAAGCGCGATGACGGGAGGATCGTTCGTGCTGGCGCAGTCCGCGTCGAGCTCCTCGCGAAGCCGCGCGACCTGCTTGACGGGGACGAGGATCTTCACGCCGGCCCGAGCAGTGTCCCGGTCGAGTCGTAGGAGTGAAAGCCCTTGCGCACTGTCTCGCGCACCTCCCACATCGCGCGCGTGCCCTCTGGGATGTAGGCGATCTCGCCGGCACGCACTGTGACGGGCTCGCCCCCCTCTGGCGTAATCGTCACGTCGCCCTCGATCAGCGTGATCGTCTCGCCTGGGCTCGACAGCATGAACACACCTGGCGTGCAGTGCCAGACGCCGTTGTAGAGCTTGCCGTCGTCTGTGCGCCAGAGGATTGCCATCGTCGACTCGGGCGAGCCCGAGATGATGTCCTCAGGAGGGATCGGCGCCGGCACGACTGGCGCGTCGACTACCGAATACTTCGTGATCTGCGTAGCCACCTCGTGCATGTCTCTCCTCGGCTCGTGTTGCTCTGGCTCGTGTTGGCTCTAACTGGTGGGTGTGGCAAACGACTGCTCGCGGTAGACGTCGGGCAGCTCGCGCAGGAACGGCAGGGCCACGGCAGGGTTGGCTGAGTCGATCTCGCGCGCGAGGCGATGTCCTTCGAAGATGCTGTCGGCCGGCATTCGCGGTGCGACGCAGTCGCCGATCCGGTAGACGGCGTCGATCCCCTCTCGCTGCAGGCGCTCAGGGTCGGCCCGCAGCTGCTCGTAGATGTCGGTGTTCGACTGGCGCTGTGTGACGAGCACGACGGAATCGGCCTCCCAGTGCACGTCCTCGCCACCCCACACGCTCTGCCCACGCTGAGCATTGGCTGCGATCTCTGACAGCAGATGCGTCGTCACGATCTCGGCCCCGCGCTCGCGCAGCCCGACGTTGACTGGACCGCCCTCTCCAGTGAAGAACATGAAATCGGCGAAGTTGGCGAGCGGGGTCACGACCGTGACCCGCTTGCCGGCGTTCAGCAGCAGTTCAGCGACGCCAACCGCCGTGTAGTAACCGTCGGTGTCGTACACGAGCACGTGCTCGCCATCGATCGCACCTTTGCTCGCTGAGACCTGCTCGGGTGTGTAGACGAAATCCTGCGCAGCACCTGGGATCGCTTTCTGCGTAGGACCGTTCATGCCGTCGGCGCGCCAGCGCGCCCCTGTCGCGACGACGACGATCTCGGCGCCGTATGTCAACACGTCCTCGGTCTCGAGGCGCGTGTTCAAGATCACCTCGACGTTGGCGAGCTTGGCGAGCTGCACTTGGCGGTATACGGTCACGCGCCCCCACTCGCCGAGGTTGGGATAGGCGCTGATTTCGCGCATGCTGCCACCGAGCGAGTCGTGCTCGTCGACGAGGTGAACGGCGCTCAAGCCGCGCTTGCCGAGCACCATCGCGCACTCCATCCCCGCTGGTCCAGCGCCGAGCACGAGCACTGTCTTCTCGGCGTTGGCCGCCTTGCTGAAGCGCTCTGGGTGCCAGCCGCGGCGGAACTCCTCGCCGAGCGTCGCGTTCTGCGTGCAGACGATCGGCAGCGCTCGCCAGAAGCGCGAAGCGCAGACGTTGCAGCCGATGCACTCGCGGATGTCCTCGTAGCGACCCTGTTCGATCTTCTCTGGGATGAATGGGTCGGCGATCGACGGGCGCGCAGCGGCGATTACGTCGATCACGCCTGAGCGAACTGCCTCAGCCATCGTGTCGGGATTCGTGAACCGCCCGACAGCGGCGATCGGCTTGTTCGTCGCTGGGCTGACGGCCTCGAAGTACTCCCGGTAGTTGAACTCGCCGGCGACGCGTGAGGGCACGACTGGCTTCTCAGGCCAGTCGGCTGGACTCCAGCCGCCGACCTGCAGATCCCAGAAGTCAACGAGCTGGTCGGCGAGCTGGATGAACTGGTAGGCCTCCTCGCCGGCGCGGATGCCGAGCGGGCTGTCGTTGAGCGTGTCGATGCACAGACGCGCAGTGATCGCGCAGTCTTCGCCGACAGCCTCGCGCACGAGCTCGATCGTCTCGAGCCAGAAGCGCGCGCGGTTCTCGAGTGAGCCGCCGTACTCGTCGGTGCGCTTGTTCAGCTTGGCCATCAAGAAGTGACCGGTGATCGCACCGCCCTCTGAGCCGTGCACGTTGACGATGTCGAAGCCGACATCGCGCGCGCGCTTGGCAGCTGCGACGTAGTAGCCCTGGATCTCGCGAATCCCCGCTTTGTCGAGTGAGTAGCAGGCGGCTGAGTACAGGGCCTCGTCGCCAACCTGGCTCGCGCTTGGTGCGGCAAGGCGCGTCTCCTGGTTGCCTGAGGTGTAGCCGCCGTGCCACAGCTCGACTCCTGCGAGCGCTTTGTTCTCATGCGCGATGTCGACCATCGCTTTGAGGTTGTGCGCGTCCTCGTCGTCCCACAGACGCGCCGAGATCACAGGCCGCGCGTCGCTCGAGGGGTGCACGGAGCAGAACTCCGTGTTGACAGCAGCCCAGCCACCCTCGGCCTTCATTCCGCGGATGTGCGCCTGCGAGCCGGGCACCTCAGCGCCAAAGCTCGTGCAGTGGGGGCTCTGGTAGAAGCGGTTGCGGAGCGTCTTGGGACCGATCGGGACCGGCTCGAACAGGATGTCGTGGCGGGGATCCCGAGGCATCAGCTCATCAGCGGTTTGCGGTTAGCCCTGTCCCATATCGATCAGTCGATATAGCGTACACGCCAAGCGATGCGGCGGCAGCTCGGCGCGCGTCACAGCTGCTGCTCGCTGTCTGTGGGCAGGCGCCGGCGTTCGGCACGCAGCTCGGCGGCGAGTTCCTCGTCGCGTCGCTCGCGCAGCTCACGCAGCTGGTCTGGATCGCTCGGCACGTGCGGCGCGAAGCTGCTGCCTGACTTCGCGTCGGACAGCACGGGGAAGAGGTTCTCTGCGATTGCATCGAATGTCTGCGCGCCGCCGAGGCCGACTGTCTCGAACGGGCCAGTGAGTCGCCAGCGCCGAGCGAGCCCGTCGCGCATCACCTCGTCGATTGCCTGCGGCGTAGCGACGCCGTGCTCGACGAGCCACAGGCACTCACGCAGGACGGCGAGCTGCAGCCGATTCCACAGCAGGCCATCGGCCTCGGCTTCAAGCACTATCGGCCGCTTGCCGATCGCGCGCAGCAGAGCGACGACGCGATCGCGCAGCGCGAGCGGCGTCTGCTCACCGGCGAGCACCTCGACGAGCGGCATCAGCAGCGGCGGGTTCCAGTAGTGCGTACCGACGATCCGCTGCGCGACACCGGCGGCTTCGCCGAGCGCGCTGAGCGAGATCGACGACGTGTTGCTGGCGATGATCGCGTCGGGGTGGCGCGCGGCGAGTGGGCCGAGCACGTCGGCCTTCAGCGCAAGCTGCTCTGGCAGCGACTCGACGATCAGCTCTGGGCTTACGTCCGCGCCTGCCCCAGGCTCTTCCCAACGCATTGAGCCGCGTGCTCGACTGACCTTGGCAGCATCGGCGAGCCCGTGTTGCAGCGCGAGCGCAAGTGCCTGCTCGACGCGTGGCTCAGCGCGCTGGCGGTCGCGCACGATCCACAGCACAGCGCAGCCGGCAAGCGCGTACTCGCAGCCGATCTGGGCACCCATCAGCCCGGCGCCGACGATCGCGATGGGACGCGAAGGGAGGGGGGTGGGCATTGCTGAAAGACGGGCGTCGATAGCAAATGTATATACGCCACTCGCAGCGACGCCCTGTATACACGCATGTGTCGCGCACTGAGGACAATGAGCACGATCACTCCTGATCCCGCCCCCTCGCCGCCGATCACGCGGCTCTTGATCGCCTGCCCGGATCAGCCGGGGATCGTCGCAGCGGCGTCACGCTTCCTCACGGAGGCAGGCGCGAACATCGTGCACTCTGACCAGCACACGACAGACCCCCGGGGCGGCACGTTCTTCATGCGCATGGAGTTCGACCTGGCGCTCGACAGCGAGCAGCGCGCCGAGTTGGAGCGACGCTTTGCGAGCGAGGTCGGCGACCCCCTGCGAATGCACTGGCGCATGTGGGACGCGAGCAAGCCGAAGCGCGTCGCGATTCTCGTCTCGCGTCAGGACCATTGCCTGCTCGACTTGCTGTGGCGCTGGCGCCGCGGGCAGCTCGAGATGGATGTGCGCGCAGTCGCCTCCAACCATCCCGACTTGCGCACCGACGTCGAGTCATTCGGCCTGCCGTACGCGCACATTCGAGTCGAGCGGGAGACAAAGCCGCAGGCTGAGCGCGAGCTGCTCGAGCTGCTGCTCGGCGAGCAGGTCGACCTCGTGATCCTTGCGCGCTATATGCAGATTCTCAGCGGCGAGTTCCTGCGCGAGCTCGAGGTGCCGGTGATCAACATCCACCATTCCTTCCTGCCCGCCTTCGCAGGGGCGGCACCCTATGTGCAGGCAAAGGAGCGGGGCGTGAAGCTGATCGGCGCCACTGCGCACTACGTCACGGAGGGCCTCGACGAGGGCCCGATCATCGAGCAGGACACCGTGCGCGTCACTCACCGCGAGGACGTGCCCGCGCTGATGAGCCTCGGCGCTGACATCGAGCGCACCGTGCTCGCGCGCGCCGTCAAGTGGCATTGCGAAGACCGCGTGCTGCCTGCCGGCGAGACGACCGTCGTGTTCTGAGCAGCAGGAGCGGGCTAGGCTAGCTTGCTCGCTAGGCGGGACAGCTTACGGTCGTAGCTCAACAGGCCCCCACCGATCTCTTGCGCGCTGGCGAGCACGATTGCGTCAGGCAGCCGCAGACTCGTGTGGCGAGCCCGAAGCTCAGCTGCCCGCTCGGCGATCGTGTCGGTGAAGGGCACGACAGTGATGCCCATCGCGCTGATCGCCTGACGTGCATCGTCGAGACGGCGTGCGCGGGCAAACGCGACGAGCGTCTCGCTGTAGGCGCTCGCGGGGAGTAGCAGCTGCTGCCCCCTGCGATCCGCTGTTTCGACCTCGTCGATCGCGCGGTCGTGGTGAGTGTCTGCAGTGTCGAGCAGTCCGATCAGGACGCTCGCGTCGAGGATCAGCGCTTCCACTCGTCGCGGAGACGGTCGAGCTCTCCGTCCTTGTAGATGCCCTTTGCGATGCCTGCATGACGCCGCACCCGCGAGCCCAATGTGGCAATGACGATCTCTCCCTCGCTGACTGGGCGTATCGTGATCTCGTCGCCTGCTTGGAGGCCGGCTGCACGCATCGTCTCGACAGGGATCGTGACTTGGTTCTTCGAGGAGACCTTTGGCATTACCTTTACTTTATCGTACTGATAGTAAAGGCACAACTCCTACGAGGAAGTCCCCAGCACCATCAACGTCTTCGTCCCCGTCACGCGCCCGCTTCGTCGCAGCAAGTCGATCACGCGCTTGAGGTCCTCGACGTCGCGCACGCGGATCCAGGCGAGCGCATCGGGGTCGCCGGCGGTCGTGAAGATCGTCTGCACCTCAGGGATGCCTGCCGCGATCCCAGCGATCTGATCGACAGGCAGGTTGCCCGCGAAGCGCAGCTCCGTGAATGCCTGCAGCGGGCGGCCGAGCAGCGCGTGGTCGACCTGCACGGTGTAGCCAGTGATCACGCGCTCGCGCTCTAGACGGTCGACGCGGCGCTTGACGGCTGGCGCTGACAGCGAGACGCGCTCAGCGACGTCAGCGAGTGTGCGCCGCGCGTCTTGGCGCAGCAGCTCGATGATCTCCAGGTCTGTCTCATCGAGCTCTGGAGCGTGCTCAGCCACGCAAGAATCTTATCCATTTTATTAATATTTAATGGATATCTTGCGTTGAGGCGCCTCCATAGCGTTTATTTGATGTGTAGCAGTGCAGGATCGGCTTGCATTGCTCTCAATGCCCAGAGGCACAGGAGTGCTGTCGGCGGAGCCCGAGCCGAGCGGTCTCGACCAGGCCGACGAGCTCGCTGCGCTCGAAGCCGTACAGCGCCGCGTGCTGTGGCTAGCGATGAGCATCGTGCATCACGCCAACAAGGTGCGCGCAACCGATTCAGGCGTCAAGGTCGGCGGTCACCAGGCCTCCTCTGCGTCGATCGTCAGCATCATGTGCGCGCTCTACTTCGAGCACCTGCGTGCGCCTGACCGCGTCTCCGTCAAGCCGCATGCAGCACCTGTGCTGCATGCGATCAACTACCTGCTCGGGACGCTCGACGAGTCCTACTTGACCCGGCTGCGTGAGTTCGGCGGCTTGCAGAGCTATCCCTCGCGCGCCAAGGACCCCGACCCCGTCGACTTCTCTACGGGCTCAGTCGGCATCGGTGCGACAGCGACGATCTGGAGCGCGCTTGCCCACCGCTATGTAGCTGGCCACTTCGACGTGCCCCAAGGTGGTCGCCAGGTCGCGCTCGTCGGCGACGCAGAGCTCGACGAGGGTGCCATCTGGGAAGCGCTCGTCGACCCACTCGTTGCCCGCCTCGGCGAGGTGCTGTGGGTCGTCGACCTCAACCGCCAATCGCTTGACCGTGTCGTCCCTGACATCGCCGCTGGACGCGTCGGCGCGATGTTCGAGGCAGCAGGCTGGCAGACGATCACCGTCAAGTACGGCAGGCGTCTGCGCGAGCTGTTTGCACAGCGCGGCGGCGAGGCGCTGCGTGCACGGATCGACGGGATGCCCAACGAGGAGTACCAGCGGCTGCTGCGGAGTCCTGCTGCTGAGCTGCGCGAGCGCTTGCCTGGCGATGGCCGTCAGCGTCGCGACGTCGAGCGCCTGCTCAAGGACCTCCCTGATCAAGCGCTGTCAGCAGCCGTGCGCGACCTCGGTGGCCACGACCTCAGCGATCTGCTCGAAGCCTTTCGTCACGCTGATGCCGTCAAAGACCGCCCAACTGTGATCTTTGCCTACACGATCAAGGCATGGAGCCTGCCCACTGAGGGGCATCCAGGCAACCACTCTGCGCTGCTCTCCAGCGAGCAGTGGCAGCAGCTAGCCGACGATCTTGGCGCCGACGCCGAGCATCCCTGGGCGCGCTTCGACGAAGGCTCGTCTGAGCAGCAGCTTTGTGCCGCGAGCGCTGAGCGCCTGCGCCGCGAGCCCGTCGTGCCGAGCGCTCCGCCGCCAGTGCCCGCCGACCTCGGCCGCGCCCACGATGGCGCCGAATCGACGCAGCAGAGCTTCGGTCGCTTCTTCATGGATCTCGCTCACGCCGCCCCTGACGCAGCTGCGCACGTCGTCTCAGTCAGCCCTGACGTCGCCTCCTCGACGAACCTCGGCGGCTGGATCAACCGCGCAGGCGTGTGGAACATGGGCGAGCGCGTCGACTGGTTCGCCGACGACTCCGACACGCTCGTGCGCTGGCGCGAGTCAGAGCACGGTCGCCACATCGAGCTCGGCATCGCAGAGGGCAATCTCGTCGGACTGCTCGGCGAGCTCGGCGCGACGTGGTCGCGCGACGGACAGCCGCTGCTGCCGATCGGCACGTTGTACGACCCCTTCGTCAACCGCGCGCTCGAGCCGTGGTCGTTCGGCATGTACGCAGGCGGGCAGTCGATCCTCGTCGGCACGCCAGCAGGCGTCACGCTTGCGCCAGAGGGTGGTGCGCACCAGTCGATCATCACGCCGTCCGTCGGCATCGAGCAGCCGCGCTGCACAGCCTGGGAGCCAGCTTTTGGTCAGGACCTCGAGTGGACGCTGCTGCACGCGCTCGCTCAGCTCGGGCGCGATGGTGGCAGCTCGTCCTACTTGCGCCTTTCGACGCGCCCGATCGAGCAGGCGCTCGCGTGCGTACCCGACGATCCAGCCGCGCGCGAGGAGCGTCGCGCGAAGGTCCTGCGCGGGGGCTATCGACTGCGCGAAGCAGCCAGCAGCGCCCCCGCTGTGACGCTTGTCGGGATGGGCGCGATCGTGCCCGAGGTGCTCGTCGCCGCCGACGAGCTCGGCGAGGGCGGAATGCCCGTCGACGTCGTCTGTCTGACCTCCGCCGATCTGCTGTTCCGTGCGCTGCAGGCCAGGCAAGGGCTGTGCGATGGCGACGACGCCGTGCTCGACGAGCTGTTCCCACCTGAGCGCGCTGCACCGCTCGTGACCGTGCTCGACGGTCATCCGCATGCGCTCTCCTTTCTCAGCGCAGTCAACTGCGTGCCGATCGCCTGCCTCGGCGTGCACGACTTCGGACAGTCAGGCGACGTGCAAGACCTCTATCGCCACTTCGGCATCGACGCCGACACGGTCGTCGGCGCAGTGCTCGACCTGATCGGCTGACGCGATGAGCGAGATCGTCATGCCGCGTCTGTCCGATTCGATGCAAGAGGGCACGATCTTGCGCTGGCTGATCGGCGATGGCGAGTCCGTCGCGCGCGGTCAAGAGCTCGTCGAGATCGAGACTGACAAGGCGAGCATGACCTATGAAGCCGACCTCGACGGCGTGCTGCAGATCGTCGTGCCCGAGGGTGAGACAGTTGCCGTCGGCGTGCCGATCGCACGCGTCGGTGCCCGTCGTGCGCACCCCGATCTGTCGAGTGCCGCGAGCGAGCGTCCAGTCAGCGTGGCCGAGCCTGTCGCAGCTGTGCCTCGCGCAGCCGAGACCGTCGCTGGCGAGCGTGTGGCTGCCGAGCCCGCGCACGTCGATGCGCCGGTCAGCCACTCAGCAGCCAACGGCGCCCCCCGGCCGACGCCGCTCGCGCGCAGGACAGCCCGCCTGCACGGCGTCGACCTGCACGCGCTCAGCGGGACAGGACCGCGTGGGCGCGTGCTTCAGGCTGATGTGCTCAGCGCCGCCGGCGTCGAGTTGTCTGCCCTGCACGCTCCTGCAGTTACGCGTGCATCGACGGCGAGTGGACCAACCCCTGTGACGACCGACGCCCGCGTCGACGCGGACACTGAGGCCACGGCGATCAAGGGCTCTTCGCATCGCGTCGAGCCAACGCGCACGCAGCGGCTGATCGCTCGGCGGATGGCTGAGGCAAAGGCGACGATTCCAGAGTTCCAAGTGCAGACGGACGTCGCGATGGACGCCGCTCTCGCCTTTCGCGCTGAGCTCAAGACGATCCTCGAAGGCGAGACGCCGTCGCTCAACGACCTGATCGTCAAGGCGTCCGCGCTTGCCCTGCGCGGGCACCCGCGCGCCAACGGCTCCTACGCCGACGGCGGCTTCGAGCTGCACGAGCGCGTCAACATCGGCGTTGCAGTCGCCGCTGATGAGGCGCTCGTCGTGCCTGTCGTGCGCGATGCCGACCGCAAGGCGCTCGGACAGATAGCGCGCGAGACGCAGACGCTGGCCGAACGCGTGCGGCGAGGCGCGATCACGCCGCCAGAGCTCTCTGGAGGCACGTTCACAGTGTCGAACCTCGGCATGTATGGGATGACGCAGATCGTGCCCGTGATCAACCCGCCGCAGGCCGCGATCCTCGGCGTCGGTGCGATACGCGAGGTGCTCGTGCGCGTCAGCCGCGACCATGCATACGAGCTCGTTGCATCGGGGCAGGCAAGCAAGATCGTCGAGCAGCAGCTGATGACGCTGACGCTCAGCTGCGATCACCGCATTCTCTACGGTGCTGACGCTGCGCTGTTCCTCGCTGAGATCAAGGGGCTGCTCGAAGCTCCGTTGCAGCTCGCGCTGTAGGAGCGCGCTCGCGCGCCGTCGACTGGCAGACTCCCGCCAGTGCCGCTGCCCCCAGGGCTCTACTTCTCGCACCCTTCATCGCTGCAACACGACCCGCGTGAGCTGATGGGAGGGCATCCTGACGTGCCCGATCGGCTCGTCGCGATCGAAAGCCTGCTTGGCAGCGAGGACTGGCTCGGCTGGGAGCGGCGTGCCTCACCCGCTGCGAGTGAGCGCGAGCTGGAGCTCGTCCATCAGCCAGAGCACGTCGCGCGGGTCAAGGGTCTCGCGCACGCTGGCGGCGGCGCCATAGATCTCGACACCGTCGTCGGCAGTCGCTCCTACGAAGCCGCGCTGCACGCCGCTGGTGGTGCCTGCGCGCTCGTCGGGGCACTGCTGACGGGCGAAGCGCCACGCGGCGTCTCCGTTGCACGACCGCCAGGACACCACGCTGAAGCCGACCGCGCGATGGGTTTCTGCCTGTTCAACAGCGCTGCTGTTGCTGCTGCCGTCGCGATCGGCGACTGGGAGCTCGAGCGCGTGCTCGTGCTCGACTGGGACGTGCACCACGGCAACGGCACTGCTGAGATTTTCCGCGAACGCTCTGACGTGCTCTACGCGAGCTTGCATCAAGGCAACTTCTACCCCGGCACTGGCCCGCTGCAGGATGCCGGCTCAGGCGCAGGCGAGGGCTTCACGCTCAACCTGCCCGTACCCGCAGGATCAGGCGAGGAGCTGTGGCTGTCGCTGCTTGCGCGCGTCGTCGTGCCAGTTGCACGCACCTTTGCGCCGCAGCTCGTGCTGATCTCAGCCGGCTATGACGCGCATCGCGCTGACCCGCTCGGCGAATGCACACTCGAGACGCGCTCGTTCGCTGAGATGGCCCGCTACGTCCGCGATCTTGCTCATGCGTGCAGCGCCCCCGTCGGCGTGATCCTCGAGGGTGGCTACGAACCGCACGCGCTCGCGCAGTCGCTGCGCGAGACGCTGCTCGCGCTTGCCGACGACCGCCCACCGCGCTCGCTTGCCGGAGAGGATCCGTTGACTGCCTGCGCGATCGCGCAGGCCGCTCGTTACTGGCCGCTCTGACGGCATGCTGCGGCGCGTAGGATGGGCGTAGTGCCCGACGAGCAGCCAGCCAAGCCAAGCGCGCAGAACGCCAATCAAGGTGCAGGCCAGGGTGGCAGTCGAACCGACGCGCATCCACCGATGCCGCGTGACAAGCGTGGCTGGCAGGTCTCACCGGCGCCCGACGGGCGAGGGATGCCAGAGCAGACACCAAGCGGGCCGCCTGTCCACCGGCGCCCGAGCTTCCTCTGGTTCGTCCTCGTGCTCGTCGCGATCAATTGGCTCGCGCTGCTGCTGTTCCAGCCGAAAATCGGCGAACAGCGCGTGACAGTGCCGTTCAACCCGTACTTCCTCACGCAGGTGCAGGGTGGCCAGGTCAAATCGATCTCGACCAAGGGCGACACGATCCAAGGCACGTTCAAGACGAAGCTGCGCTATCCAGCAAGTGATCAGAAGGCGACGCCGACGAAGCAGTTCGCGACTGAGATCCCGACGTTCTGGAACGACTCCCAGCTGACTGCGTTGTTGAAAGAAAAGGGCGTCGAGATCAACGCCAAGCCGACGGCAGAAAGCAAATCGCTGCTCGCCGAGCTGCTGCTCGGCTTCGGGCCAACGCTCTTGATCGTCGGCTTGTTCGTGCTGCTTGCGCGCCGCGCTGCCAAAGCCGGTGGCGCGATGGGCGCGCTCGGCAACTTCGGCCGCTCGCAAGCGCGGCGCGTCGACCCCGAGACGATTCGCGTCACGTTCGCCGACGTCGCCGGCATCGACGAAGCCAAGGCTGAGCTGTCTGAGATCGTCGACTTCTTGCGCAGCCCAGAGAAGTACGGGCGGCTCGGCGGGCGCATGCCGCATGGCGTGCTGCTCTCTGGCGCTCCAGGCACCGGCAAGACGCTGCTCGCGCGAGCCGTCGCCGGCGAGGCGCACGCCGCCTTCTTCTCGATCTCTGCGTCTGAGTTCATCGAGGCGATCGTCGGAGTCGGTGCCTCGCGCGTGCGTGATCTGTTCGCGAAGGCCAAGGAGGCAGAGCCGGCGATCATCTTCATCGACGAGCTCGATGCGATCGGACGATCGCGTCAAGGATCGATCGCTGTCAGTGGTGCCAACGACGAGCGCGAGCAGACGCTCGACCAGATCCTCACCGAAATGGATGGGTTCGAGAGCTCAGAGGCGGTCGTCGTGCTCGCCGCCACCAACCGCCCAGACGTGCTCGACTCGGCGCTGTTGCGTCCTGGTCGCTTCGACCGTCGCGTCGCCGTGCAAGCTCCCGATCGCACCGGTCGCAGGGAAATCCTCGAAGTGCACACGCGCTCGATTCCGCTCGGCGACGACGTCGACCTCGACGCCGTTGCAGCGAGCACGCCAGGGATGGTCGGCGCCGACCTTGCCAACCTCGCCAACGAGTCCGCGCTGCTTGCTGCCCGTCGCGGCCATGACAAGGTGCAGATGGCCGACCTCACCGACTCGCTCGAGAAGATCATGCTCGGCTCGCCGCGCGGCATCCTGCTCTCGCCTGCCGACCGCGAGCGGACTGCCTACCACGAGTCAGGGCACGCGCTCGTCGGCATGCTCACCCCTGGCGCCGACCCTGTGCGCAAGATCTCGATCATCCCGCGCGGCATGGCGCTCGGCGTGACGCTCTCGACGCCCGACTCAGACCGCGTGTCCTACTCGCGCGAGGACCTCGAAGCGAAGATCGCCGTCGCGCTCGGTGGACGCGTCGCTGAGGAGGTCGTATACGGCTCGATCACCTCTGGTGCCGAGTCCGACATCCAGCAGCTGACCGCGATCGCGCGTCAGATGGTCGGGCGCTGGGGGATGAGCGACGCTGTCGGACCGATCGCCGTGCTGCCCTCCGACGATCAGGGACCGCTGCTGCCTGGCGCGAGCGAGACCTCGCAGGAGACACAGCGACTCGTCGATGAGGAGGTGCGCAGGCTCGTCGACAGCTCACACGAAGAGGTCACGCGGATCTTGACCGAGCATCGCGACCAGCTCGAGAGCCTTGCCCAAGCGCTGCTCAAAGCCGAGACGCTCGACTCGCTCGATGCCTATGCAGCTGCCGGCGTGCCAGCGAGCGAGGCCGGTCAGCCGAGCGAAGAGCCAGCCGTTGCTTTGCACCCACGCACGAGCGCCTAGGCAGTCCGTCGCGACAGCTGCTCGGCCTGCTCGCGCTGGCTGGCGCAACCGGCGTTGACGATCGCGCAGATCTCCTCAGGGTCGTCGCAGCGGCGCAGCAGTGCGAGGTCGTCCTCGTAGACGCGACCGTCCGGCAGCGCCCGTTGGCGCAACCAGTCGAGCATGCCGTCCCACTCCTCACCGCCGATCAAGATCACCGGGAAGTGACGGATCGTCCCGGTCTGGATCAGCGTCAGCGCCTCGAAGCACTCATCGAGCGTGCCGAAGCCGCCAGGCGCGATCACGAAGGCGCACGCGTAGCGCACGAACATCACCTTGCGCGCGAAGAAGTGCTCGAACGTAAGCCCGATGTCGAGGTAGTCGTTGAGGTGCTGCTCGCGTGGCAGCACGATGTTGCAGCCGACTGACGTCGCCCCTGCGTCGCGTGCACCGCGGTTAGCCGCCTCCATCAGGCCAGGACCACCGCCTGTGATGATCCCGTAGCCTGCTCGCCCAAGCGCTGCTGCGACGGCGCGCACGAGCCCGTAGTCGGGGTGCTCGCGCGGCGTCCTCGCCGAGCCGAACACGCTCACCGCTGGGGCGACGCCGGCGAGCGCGTCGAAGCCGCGGGCGAACTCCGCTGCGATCTCGTGCACACGCATTGCGTCCGCCGCGCGCACCTCGGGTGGCTCGTCGCCGAGCCACAGCAGCAGCTCCTCGTCGAGGGAAGGTTGCTCTGCGCTCATCGCGCAAGCGTATGCCGCGCCGCCCACGTGTGTGCCTGACTGCCCGCGCGTGGGATCATGCGCCGATGGCGAAGCCCCGACGCCTCAGCCACAAGCAGTACGAGAAGGAGCTGCTGCGCCTGCAAACCGAGCTCGTCTACATGCAGGAGTGGATCGTCGCCAACGGCAAGCGGCTCGTCGTGCTGTTCGAGGGGCGTGACACGGCCGGCAAGGGCGGCGTGATCAAGCGCATCACGTCCTACCTGAACCCGCGCACGTGCCGGATCGCGGCGCTGCCGACGCCAAACGAGCGCGAGCAGTCGCAGTGGTATTTCCAGCGCTACGTCGCGCACCTTCCGGCAGCAGGCGAGATCGTGCTGTTCGATCGCAGTTGGTACAACCGCGCCGGCGTCGAGCACGTGATGGGGTACTGCACGAAGGCTGAGTACGAAGAGTTCCTGCGCTTCTGTCCGCAGTTCGAGCAGGCGCTGCAGAACGACGGGCTCATGCTCGTCAAGTACTGGCTGTCCGTCTCAGACGACGAGCAGGAGCGGCGCTTCGAGAAGCGTCTCTCCGATCCGCGCAAGCGCTGGAAGTTCAGCAAGACAGACCTGCAGGCGCGCGCTCGTTGGGTCGACTACGCCGAAGCCAAGGATCGGATGCTCGCGCACACCGACTCAGAGCACAGCCCGTGGCACGTCGTCGAGGCCGATGACAAGCGCACAGCGCGACTGAACCTGATCAGCCATCTGCTCTCGCTCCTCCCATACGAGCACCCTGCGCAGGGCAAGCCCGTCAAGCTCCCCGCCCGCCAGCGGCGCAAGTACAAGCGTCCGCCTAGACAGAGCGAACGCTTCGTACCTGAGCGCTACGTCGTCGAGTGAGTCGCCGCTGGGGCACTCGGTAGGCTAGCCGCCATGCCTCCAGCTCAAGCTTTTGCGACGAAGCTCAACGAGCAGATCGCGAACGAGTTCGCTGCGCACCAGCAGTACGTTGCTTGCGCCGTCTACTACGATGCCGAGGCACTGCCCCAGCTCGCGCGCTTCTTCTACCGGCAGGCGCTCGAGGAGCGCGGGCACGCCTTGATGATGGTGCAGTTCCTGCTCGACACTGGCGCTGAGGTGACGACCCCCGGCGTCGCTGCGCCGAACTCGCGCTTCGCCAACGCGACCGAGCCGATTGCACTCGCGCTCCAGCAGGAGCAGCGCGTGTCCGAGCAGATCAACAAGCTCGCAGCGACCGCGCGCGAGGCTGGCGACTACACCTCAGAGCAGTTCATGCAGTGGTTCATCAAGGAGCAGGTCGAGGAGGTCGCGACGATGGGGGAGCTGCTGCGCGTCGCAGAACGCTCGAGCGCGAACCCTGCGGCGATCGAGGAGTACCTCGCACGCGAGCACCCTGGCGACGAGGGCACCGACCCGACCGCGCCGCAGGCCGCCGGCTCGAACTAGCCAGCCGTCGTGGCTCGTTACGCTGCACGCGCGCGGGCTCAGGCGTAGCTTCAGAGGTGCAGCACGACGCCCTCAGCGGCGACGCTGACGGCAGCCGAGCCCCCGCCGAGTCGCGCAGCGAGCGCATCGAGTTCGTCGTCAGTGCGGTCGAGGCGATGGTGGAACAGCGCCACCGTGCGCGTGCCTGCGCGTTCGGCCAGTGCCACCGCGTAGTCGGCTGCAGCGTGGCCGAAGTGGGCTTCAGCGGCAAGCTCTTGCGGTAGCAGCTGCGCGTCGTGCACGAGCACATCAGCGTCGCGTGCCAACTCCAGTGCCGCCTCGTGGTACTCGCCCATCCCGTCCTCTCCCGGACCGAGCGCCGTCGGGTTGTGGTCTGGCATATAGACGATCGTCGAGTGGCCGTCGCTCACGCGGTAGCCATATGTGCGACCGCCCTTGTGCGGGATCTCCAGTGCCAGCACCGTGAACCCCTCGACCTCGCTCACGCCCGTCGCGAGCGTCTCGAAGCTCCAGCGACCACACAGCTGGGCGGGGCCGATCGGGAAGTAGGGCGGCGACATCAGACCGCCCAGCGTCGCAGCGGCGCTTGCCCCGTTCTCCTGCTCAGGCATCAGCACGTCAGCGCGCGTCCCTTGCTGCTCGTGTGCAGCGAAGAACGGCAGGCCGACGACGTGGTCCCAGTGCAAGTGGGTCAGCATGATCGTGCCGTCATACGGTGCGCCGTCGAGCAGCGGCAGCGCTTGCAGCAGGCCAGTGCCCGCGTCGAGCACGAGCGTTGGGGCACCCCCGCCATCGTGCGCAAGCGCGAGACACGACGTGTGTCCGCCATAGCGGACGAAGTCCTTGCCAGCCGCCGGCAGAGAGCCGCGCACGCCGCAGAAGTGGACCTGCAATTCAGCTCAACTCCAGCCTGCTTCTCGGGGTCCGCGCCCGTCGGCACAGATCGAACGGCGGCGGCGCATCATGCTCATTATCTGTCAAGCGCCCGGCGCTGTAAAGGCGCGCTCTGTGCGACTCCTCACACGGAGACGAGCTTGTTCATGTCGTAGTCGAATCCTGCGCGGCGCAGGTGCAGCAGCAGCTTTGGCTGCCACGTACCTGCGAGGTCGAGCCGTACGTGCGACACGCCCTCGAGGTCATACGGAAGCTCGACGCCGTCCTCGTACAACACACAAACGCGTCCTGGGCTGAGTGCAGCGACAAGAAAGCCCATCTCGAACACGACCTCTTGATGCGGGCGCGTCGAGAAGTAAGGCTCGTCTGCCGACTCCAGTCGTGGGCCGCCGACGTCGTCAGCAGTGAGCAGGATCACCGCGTAGCGCGAGCTGGGAGAAGAGGAGCACCTCTCATCTCCGAGCACGTCCGACAAGCGTCCGCGCTCTTCAGCACGTCGATTGACGATCCTGATCTCGTGCTCGCCCGCCTGCTCGAGCAAGTGCTCAACCGCCTGCTTCCAGCGTTCGTCGCGGCCGTGCGCGAGCAGCACTTGCTGCGCTTGTGCAGGCGCCGGGGCCGGCGCGCTGGCGGATTCGCGCTCTGCCGGCATCGATCCAGTGGCGCCGTGGTGGGCCAGCTCAGTGCCGACCCGTTGTGCAGGCTCCAGCTCTGCGCTGACTGAACGCGCATCCGGCTCCGCGTGGGTGCTCGGCTCGACTTGCGCCTCTGGCTCGACTTGCGCGCGCTCCGGTTGAGCGACTGGCTCAACGTGCGTCGACTCCGCTTGCATTGCCGGCTCGTCGAAGCGCCGTCCGTTCTGGTCTGCCAACTGGTCTGGCCGTGCCGACGTCGGCGCGCTCTCGAGCGGCTGCTGCTCGATCAGCGGCTGGCTCTCGTGCGCCGCGCCAGGGTCCAGCTCAGCGAGGCCGCTGGCGACACCGACGTTGCTGCCGTTGGGGCCACCAGCTTGCGCCGTACTGCCCTCGACGAACGCGAGATCTCCTCGCAGGACCGTCAGCAGCTCGATCGCCTCCTCGACGCACTTCAGGTCGGTCGAGTACTGCTCCTGCCAGCGCTTGACGCCTTCTACGCAGGTGACCGCGTCGAGAAACTCGCGTGCCTCTGAAGTTCCCCCGTACATGTGCTCGAGCGCCTGCTCCGTCGGTTCGATCCACTGCCGGCGAGCCGCCTTCCAGCTCTCGTAGTCGCTGAAGTCACCGACCAAGCTCGCACGCTGCACGAGTGCCTGGCCCTGCTTTATGTACTGCCCGAGCAGCTCGTGGGCGATCGGAATCGAGACCTGCAGCATCGCCCTACATCAACCCCAGATGCGTCGCCATGCGATGGCGATCGAACGGCCCTCCCAGCGTGCATGGTCGGAACGAGCGCGCCTGTGAGCTAGGTCTGAAGGAGCGCACTGGACGGGCTGCGCTCGTACGTAGCTGTGCGTCGTTGCGAAACACCACGTCGCACACCATGCGGCGCGTCTTGGCACGCGCGAGGATCGCGCTTGCCACGAGTTGCTCGTCGATCACGTACTGCGAGTCGCTCACGAGCTTTCTGAGTAGTTGTGCTCTCTGCATGGGCAATCTGCCCACGTATCGGCCGAATGCACTTGCGTCCTGCGCTGCAGCGCGACTCTTAGACGAGGATACGATCTGCGTCGTGAGGGCTGCTGTCCTACGTCAGCTCGGCGTACCGCAGGTGGATGACTTCGAGGAGCCACCGCTCGACGTCTCAGCCGAGCAGGCTGTCGTCGACGTGCTCGCCGCCGGCTTGAACCCCGTCGATGTCGCGATCGCTGCAGGCCGCTTCTACGCCGGGCCGCCACCGCTCCCGTGCGTCACCGGGCGCGAGGGGGTAGGCCTGCTAGACGGCAGGCGCGTCTACTTCGACGCGCCAGTGCTGCCGTTCGGCTCGATGGCCGAGCGAGCGCTGATCGATGAGCGCTCGACGTATGACGTGCCAGACGGCGTCGACGACGGCGTTGCCGTCGCGCTAGGCATAGCTGGGATGACCGCCTGGCTCGCGCTCACGTGGCGCGCTGAGCTGGCGCCTGGCGAGCACGTGCTCGTGCTCGCTGCGAGCGGTGTGCTTGGCCAGGTCGCTGTGCAGTCAGCCAAGCTGCTTGGTGCTGCGCGCGTCGTTGCTGCTGCCCGTTCGCAGGACGGCCTCGAACACTGCTTGGAGATTGGCGCTGACGCTGCAGTGCGTCTCGACAAAGACCTGTCGCAGCTCGCGCAGGAGCTTGCTGAGGCGGCACAGGGACGGATCGATGTCGTCGTCGACCCGCTGTTCGGCGAGCCGTTTACGGCCGCTGCCAACGCAGCGAGCTTTCAGGCGCGAATCGTGCAGCTCGGCGCTGGGGCCGGCGCGGAGGCGACGCTGTCCTCTGCCGCTGTGCGCGGCAAGCTGCTTGCAGTGCTCGGCCTGACGTACTTCGCTGCTCCTGCAGAGCTCAAGCGCGAAGCGCACGCGCGCCTGTGCGCAGCTGTCCTCAGTGGTCAGCTGAGGATCGAGCACGAGTCGTTCGCGCTCGAGCGCGTCGCCGAGGCCTGGGAGCATCTCAGCGCCGGCGCGCATCGCAAGATCGTGCTCGTGCCCTGACTCCGTCCCGCGGCCGCTTGTCTGCGACAGCGCTCTACCAGGCGGCCAGCACCTGCCGGCGCCAGTCCTCTACGCCAGACGTCGTCCAGCGAGCATCTCGATCGCGAGCACGAGGTCGAGTGTGTCGCTGCGATTGGTGAGGGCGGTTGGGGTGGGGGGCGCGCTACTTGCTGCGCTTGGCCTGGTGGGCGATCACCTTGCCGAATGCCTCTTCGAGCTGTGCCGTCATACGCAGCTTGAACAGCGCCAGCAGCGCCTCTGACGCGAGCGGGCGCAGCTGGTCGACGCTCTCGATCAGCTCATCCCAGCCCTCCTCTGGCTGACCAGCTTCGTCGAACGGTCGCCATAGCTCGCTGATGAACAGCTTGGTGAACGCGCGCGCTACCGAGTCTGCGTCGCGGCTCACGCGATCGCTCAGCGACAGCGCAGCGTGCAAAGGGATGCCCATTGCCATCACTTGCTCAGCTGCGCGCAGGAGCGCAGGGCTCGGGGCTTCAAAGCGCCCGTCGCCAAGCGGCACGAGCAGCTTCAGCTTGCGCACGCGCTCGAGATCCTTTGCGCTCAGCTCACCAAAGCGCTCGTTCAGTTCCTCGGCTGTGACGAGCTCTGGCTGCTCTGGCTCGAACGGCGCAGTGACCGCCTCGCGCAGTCCGAGCAGGCGCTTGGCCAAGCCACCTGAGCCGCTCAGCAGGCGCTCGATCGCTGCCAGGTTGAAGCCATCTGCCTGCAGGTCTTGGATCAAGCGCAGCCGCGCTGCGTGCTCAGCGTTGTAGTAGCCCACGCGCGCGCGCACCTCTGGCGGTGGCAGCAGGCCGCGCGTGTGGTGGTTGCGGATGTTGCGCACCGACATGCCCACCTCAGCTGCCAACTGCTCGATCGTGAGGTCCGAAGGGGGCGCGCCGTTCGCGTCGCTCGCTGGAGTTCGACTGTCCCGCTCGATCGTCTGTGCCATGCCTCACACAAAGATACCATGTTTGATGTAACCTCGATCGAGGTAACATAGGTTTACGTCATGATCGTCCGAGCCCGACACTCCCTCGACACGGCTAGCGCCAATGGCTGAACGCGGCGCTGTTCCCCTCGTCCCCCCGCGGCGCAAGCGGGCGCTGAAGCTCGTCAGCTCGTTCACGTCGCCGCTCTTGCCTGACGACTACCTCGAGCTCGTCAACCCGCTGTGGTCGACGCGCGAGCTGCGCGGTCGGATTGTCGACATCCAGCGTGAGACGCCTGAAGCGGTCACTGTGATGATCAAGCCAGGCTGGGAGTGGCCAGGGCATCGGCCAGGCCAGTACGTACGCCTCGGGATCGCTGTCGACGGCATCCATCATTGGCGCGCGTATTCGCTCACGTCTGCGCCTGGGCGCGAGGACGGGCTGATCTCGATCACGCCCAAGCTCGTCGAGCAAGGCAAGGTCTCGCCCTTTCTCAACTCGCGCGTGCAGCCTGGCGCGATCGTGCGTCTCGGCGGCGTCGAAGGGACGTTCGTGCTGCCTGATCCGACGCCCCAGAAGCTGCTGTTCATCAGCGCCGGCAGCGGCATCACGCCAATTGCGTCGATGCTGCGCGGGCTCGAGCACGACGGCGAGCTGCGCGACGTCGTGCACGTGCACTGCTCGCGCACGCGCGACGGCGTGATCTTCGCTGAGGAGCTCACGCGCATGCGCGCTGAGCACGGCGGCTATCGCCTGCACTTGCGGCTGACCGGCACGCACGGGCGCTTGAGCGCGCGCGACGTGCAGGCGATCTGCCCCGACTGGCAGGAGCGCGAGACGTTCCTCTGCGGCCCAGCAGGCCTGCTCGACGCGATGAGCGAGCACTGGCGCGAGCACGGCGATCAGCAGCGCCTGCACACAGAGCACTTCCAGCCCGACACGCGCGTCGGTGACGGCGAGCGCGGTCAAGGCGGCACAGTGCGCCTGTGTCGCAGCGAGGTCGATGCTGTCAGCGACGGCGAGCAGCCGATCCTCGTCGCCGGCGAGCAGGCCGGAGTGGAGATGCCGTTTGGCTGTCGCATGGGCATCTGTCACAGCTGCGTCGGTCGGCTGCGCTCAGGTCAGGTGCGCGACTTGCGCACCGGTCGGGTGCACGGTCAGCCAGGTGAACTGCTTCGCATGTGCGTGAACGCCCCAGAGGGCGACGTCGAGGTCGAGCTCTGAGCGAGCCGTCCGACGTCATCCATTTATTAATTTAATTAATTGAAATAGAGGACACAACATGTCAGCCACGCTACAGCCACCGCAGACGATCGAGCCCACGGCGCAGCGCGTCGACGGAGAGCCGCAGAGCCCGCTCGCGCGCCTCAGCACAGAGCAGCTCGACGCGCTCGGGCGTGAGTTCGACGCAATCCACGATGAGGTCTTTGCCGAGCTCGGCGAACGCGATGCGCGCTATATCCGCAACACGATTCGCCTGCACCGCCAGCTCGTGCTCGCTTCACGCTTGCTGCTGCTCGGCTCGCGTCGCCGTGAGCTGTGGGTGCTTGGCAGCGCCGCTCTATCAGTCGCCAAGATCCTCGAGAACATGGAGATTGGTCACAACGTGATGCACGGGCAGTGGGACTGGATGAACGACCCCGACATCAACTCGCAGAACTGGGATTGGGATACTGCCTCACCAGCCGACGCTTGGCGTCACTCGCACAACTACGAGCACCACACGTTCACCAACATCCGCGGCAAGGATCGCGATCTCGGCTACGAGATCATGCGCATCGATCCGCACCAGAAGTGGCACCCTGTCTATCTGCTGCAGCCGCTCTACAACCTGATCCTGATGGGCTTCTTCGAGTGGGGCGTCGCGCTGCATGACCTCAACTTCGACGCGATTCACTCAGGCGAGAAGTCAAAGCGCCAGGCGCGTGAAGAGCTGAAGGCGATCGGGCGCAAGGCGCGTCGGCAGATAGTCAAGGACTACATTGCCTTTCCCGCGCTGTCTGCCGCAGCCGGCGCCGCTCTCGCCGGCGTGCGCCGCGGCAAGGGCGAGACCAGTCCTGCTCGCGCCGCGCGCGACACGTTCAAGTCAACGCTCCGAGCCAACTTCAGCTCGAACATCGTACGCAACGTGTGGGCATACTCGATCATCTTCTGCGGGCACTTCCCCGACCAGACGTACACGTTCTCTGAGGATGAGGTCGCCGAGGAGTCGCGTGGCGGGTGGTACGTGCGCCAGCTGCTCGGCGCCGCCAACATCGACGGCAGCGCTCCCTTTCACTTCCTCAGCGGCAACCTCAGCTTCCAAGTCGAGCACCACCTGTTCCCTGACATGCCCTCCAGTCGCTACACCGAGGTCGCACCGCGCGTCAAGGACGTCTGCAAGCGTTACGGGCTGCCTTACAACACAGGGCCGCTGAGCAAGCAGCTCGGGACCGTGCACCGGACGATTCTGCGGCTCGCCTTTCCTGGCGGCAAGGTGCGGGCCAAGCCTGGGCCCTACGCCGACTGAGCGTCTGATTGAGCAGCGCCCCACAGCGTCGCCACGAGCGAGCGCAGCCCGCCGTGGTCACGGTGCTCGCACAAGTAGATGCCCTGCCACGTGCCAAGTGCGAGACGACCGCTTGCGACAGGGATCGTCAACGAAGGGCCGAGCAGCGATGACTTGATGTGCGCTGGCATGTCGTCAGCGCCCTCTAGCGTGTGCGTCCAGTAGGACGCCTGCTCAGGTACTGCTGCGTCGAAGTACGACTCGAAGTCCGCACGCACGTCTGGGCTCGCGTTCTCGTTCAGCGTCAGCGACGCTGAGGTGTGGCGGATGAACAGGTGCAGCAAGCCGACCTCGACTTCAGCGATGCGTGGCACCGCTGCCAGCACCTCACGCGTGATCAGATGGAAGCCGCGCGGCTGTGGATCGAGTCTGATCTCGCCTTGTGCCCACATTGCTCGAACCTTAAGGGAGGCAGGGCAGGCATTGGCGCGGAGCTTTCGATAGCGAATGTATATACGGCAGCTACGGCAGCGGCGCTTAGGAGGTTGCTACGGCAGCGGCATTTGGGAACGTTGCGCTCGCGCAGCTCGCCAGTCGTGGATAATTGATCGATCGCTCTATCAATCGAGGAGGCCGCGCGCGCATGCAGCAGCTCACGTACACCGCACCCAACGAGCTCGAGTGGCAAGAAGCAGAGGCGCCCCAGCTCGACTCTGACGCCGCCGCGCTCGTGCGTCCGCTGTTCGTCGCCACGTGTGATCTCGACGCGCTGATCATCGCCGGCGAATCGCCGTTTCAAGCGCCTTTCCCGGTTGGGCATGAGTGCGTCGCTGAAGTGGTCGATGCCGGCAATGCTGTCAGCTCGTTCGCCGCCGGCCAACTCGTCAGCGTTCCCTTTCAGATCTCCTGCGGCGAGTGCGATCCGTGCCGCCGTCAGCGCACAGGCAACTGCACGAGCGTCAGCTTCATGTCGACGTACGGCTTCGGTCCCGCCGTCCGTCGTTGGGGCGGCTTTCTCTCTGACCTCGTCTGTGTGCCCTATGCCGAGCACATGCTCGTACCTGTGCCAGACGGCGTGCAGCCAGCAGCTGTCGCCAGCGCATCCGACAACATCAGCGACGCCTGGCGTGCCATCGCCCCGCCGCTCAGCGCAGAGCCAGGCGCGCCTGTGCTCGTCGTTGGCGGCGCCAGCTCTGGTTCGATCGGGCTGTACGCCACCGCGCTCGCAGTCGCGCTCGGCGCATCGTCTGTGACGTACGTCGACGCCGATGCACGTAGGCGCGCGACCGCCGAGTCACTCGGCGCTGAGACGCTCGACCTTGCTGACGTGCCGCAGCGGCTCGGCCCGTTCCCCGTAACCGTCGATGCCTGCGCTGAGCCTGACGGTCTCGCGCTCGCGCTCCGCTCGACGTCCCCAGACGGCACCTGCACGAGCACTGCCATCTATTTCGCTGAGCAGCCGACGATGCCATTGCTCGAGATGTACACGAAGTGCATCACGTTCAAGACTGGGCGCGCGCACGCACGTGAGGCGATGCCCCACGTGCTGTCGCTCGTCGCCGACGGTGCGCTTGCGCCTGAGCGCGTGACCACGCGTGTCGTTCCCTGGACAGACGCAGCTGACGCCCTGCTCGAGCGCAGCTGGACTAAGCTCGTGATCGAGCGATGAGCGCTGCTGCCGTGACAGCCGTGACGATCGACGAGCTCGTGCTCGCCGACTCACCTGAGCGCTGGAGTGCGCTTGGCTTCGAGCTCGACAGCGATCGACTGCAGCTTGGAACGGTGTCGCTGCGACTGGCCGGCCCCGACGCAGGTCGCGGCATCGTCTCGTGGACGCTGCGCGGTGCCTCCTCGACCGAGCTCGACGGCCTGTCGACCGCACTGTCTGAGACGGCCCTCCGCGAGCCTCGCGCAGCTCATCCAAATGGCATCTCAGCGATCGATCACGTCGTCGCGATGACGCCTGCACTCGATCGCAGCGCGCAAGCGCTGAAGGACGCCGGGCTCGACCTGCGGCGGATCCGCGAGGAGCCAACTCCAGCCGGTGCACCGCGCCAGGCATTCTTCCGGCTCGGCGCCGAGATCCTCGAGCTCGTGCAAGAACCTGAGCACGTCATCGCCGCACGCGATCGTGGCGTCGATCGTCCAGTGCGGCTGTGGGGTCTCGCGCTGCTCGCCCCTGATCTCGATCGCACCGTCGCTGCGCTCGGCGAGCAGGTCGGCGAGCCGCGCGATGCTGTGCAGCACGGACGCCGCATCGCCACCGTCAAGCGTTCTGCTGGCCTTGCAGTACCAGTCGCCCTGATCAGTCCCACGCCGCCCGCCTGAGGCGCCCGGTGCGCGCCGATCTGCGCTGCAGCATAGGTACGACGTCAGCTCCTCAGCCGCTGGCGCTGACGCGGGTAGCAACTGCGCTCGGTGAGAGATGGCGCGTCCCCACCATCGCTACACGCGTTGCCTCCTCGCCGCCGATGAACGGGGCAAGCGCGACGTATGTCGCCGTTGGGACCAACTCAGGCAACTCGCGGATCCGACCAGCGAGCGCATAGTGCAGGCAGAGGTCGAACAGACCGCCTGCAATCGCCTCGATCGTGACTGCAGCCGGCGCGACGCCGCGTGTCTGCTCTAGCCCAGGTACGAGCATCTGGGTGAACGCGCTGACGCTGTCGTTCGATCGCTCTGAAGTGTGCGGCGTCGCCGTCAGCGCGTCGATCAAGGCGATATGGGCAAACGACGGCTCGCTCGCCAGGAAGTCGAACAGCGCCTCGATGCCCGCGCGGACCGCCAGCCGCCAGTCGCTCTCAGCGACATACGCGCGTTCGACTGCCGCAAGGCCCTTCCCATGACCGACCTCATAGGCGACGAGGAACGCATCCTCCTTGTCGGCAAAGTGCTCGTAAAAGGCGACGAGCGAGACTGCTGCCTGTTCAGCGATCTCTTCCACCTTCAACGCTGCGTAGCCGCCCTCCGCCGTCAGGTTGGTGACAGCATCGAGAATCCGTGCGCGCTGGTTCTGCACGACGAAGCTGCGCGAGATGTTCTGATCGCCTCGCGGCAGGCCACGCCGACCGCTAAGCAGCGAATGCGGGGCGAGCGTTCCAGGTGCGCGGCCGCCTTGCACCTTGATCGCTGCGCGCTTCGCTGCAGAGCACGGCGTCGGCGCGTCGAGCAGCGCTGTCGGTGTCGGGTAGTACGAAGTCGCCCATGCCGCCAAGTCAGGGACGAGCGCGCGCAGTTCCTCGGCGTCTGCGCGCTGCACGCGCCTGTAAAGCACGCGATACAGCCCGCCAACCACCGCCTTCAGCGACATGTCAGAGACTGCCCCCGCACCTGGCGCCAGCTCGAGCGCGTCGCGGATGAAACGCTCGTAGCGTTCGATCGAGCGCTCGCGCCGTTCGATCCCTGGTGGCCCGACGGCGGCGATCTCGATCAAGCTGAGGCGCAGCGCGCCAGGGTTGGCGATCGCCGCATCGAACAGCGCGCCGATCGCCGCTTCCGCTCGACCTGGCCATCCGCTCGCCGCACGATAGGCCACCTGCACCTGACGGATCGCCTCGTCTGCGATCAGGTCGAACGTCGCCAGCAGGCAGTCTTCCTTGTTGTCAAAGTGCTCGTAGAACGTCTTGCGCGAAACGCCAGCACTGGCGATCACGTCGGCAACGCGTGTCGCGCGGTAGCCGCCGTCTGCGACGCAGTCGATCATCGCCGTCGCCAGGCGCAGACGCTGACGCTCACGTGCCTGAGCGCGCGCGAGTGACCCAGACGGTTTGCGCGGACGCTCCTGGCGCTGTCGCTCGATCTGAGCGCGTCCATTGGGAACGACCTGCAAGGTCGGCCGGCTCGCTCGACGCTCTGCTGCAGACGCTGTATCCAAGCGCTGCTCAGGCTGCTGTGCAGGCTCCTGATCTGCTTGCCGAGGGGGCATCTCGGGCTCCGCAGCCATCAGTTTTCGGTGCCCTCATGGCGCGTCATCGCGCTGCTGTCGACGGATTGTCGGAGAACCGCACAATCTGTTCCGTTTGGATCAAGTAAATCGATCATTTGATATGTAAACAGTAGCCTACTTTACCCTTGACAGCATTGGACTGCTATGAGATGTTGGGATTTCGAGAGTGACCTCCCTCGTCCGGTCACCTTGAGTTAACGCTCGACGCCGCTCCCTCCCTGGCGCGGGCGTATGTACGCCGGGGGGCGTCGTGGCCTGGCTCTGGTCACGACGCCCAACGGTTCGCTGCATGCTGTAATTTGAACCAACTCGGCGGCGGTGTCTCCAACTGGCCTCCGAAGGCAGTCGTTCAGGCTGGTTGAGGCGACATCCCCCACGCGCCTGTGTGCGCCTTTGGCAGCGGCCCTCACGCGCTCAGGCCAGCGGTCTCATGCGGTCAGCAACCTCGACGGTCAAGGCGTAGGCTCCGTTGCAGAGCCAACATCGCCAGATCGAAAGGACGACACGATGAGCTGGGACTTCTCCACCGACCCCGACTTCCAGGAGCAGCTCGATTGGATGGACGAGCTCGTGCGGCGCGAGATCTGGCCGCTCGAGACGATCTGGCCTGAGCTCGGCATCGACGGTCTGAACGAGGCGATCGCGCCGCTGCAGGAGCAGGTCAAGGCGCGTGGGCTGTGGGCTGCGCATTTGCCGCCTGAGCTTGGCGGCCAAGGAATGGGGCAGGTTCGGCTCGGGCTGATGCACGAGATCCTCGGCACGTCGCCGATCGCGCCGCTCGCCTTTGGCAACGCAGCTCCAGACTCTGGCAACTCGGAGATCCTTGCAATGGCGGGCACGCCTGAGCAGAAGGACCGCTGGTTGCACCCGCTGCTCGCCGGTGACCTGCGCAGCGCGTTCAGCATGACCGAGCCGCACACGCCTGGCTCAGACCCGACGCAGTTGCAGACGCGCGCCGTACGAGATGGCGATGACTGGGTGATCAACGGCAAGAAGTGGTTCACCTCGAACGGCTCGATCGCTGACTTCCTGATCGTGATGGCCGTCACCGACCCAGACGCGCGTGGTCCCCAACGCGCATCGATGTTCATCGTTCCTGTCGACACGTCAGGCGTCGAGATCGTGCGCGACGTGCCGACGATGGAGCACCCCTCCGAGCAGTTCGGCTCCTACGGCGGTCACTCAGAAGTCCTCTATGAGGACGTTCGCGTGCCTGCCGACGCGCTGCTCGGCGGAGTTGGCGACGGCTTCCTGTTGGCGCAGCAGCGACTCGGGCCAGGACGCATCCACCACTGCATGCGCTGGCTCGGCGTTGCGCGGCGGGCGTTCGACATGATGTGCGAGCGCGCCACGTACCGCCAGGCGCATGGCTCGCTGCTCGCCGACAAGCAGACCGTGCAGAACTGGATCGCCGACAGCACTGCCGAGATGCAGGCCGCCCGGTTGATGACGCTGCACGCCGCGTGGGTGATGGACACGCAGGGTGCGAGCGCCGCGCGCGTCGACATCGCGCTGATCAAGTTCTATGGCGCCAAAGTGCTCCATGACGTCGTCGACCGGGCAGTGCAGACGCATGGCTCGCTTGGCTACTCGACCGACCTACCGCTCGAGCAGATGTATCGCTTCGCGCGAGCTGCGCGGATCTACGACGGTCCCGACGAGGTGCACCGACAGACGGTCGCACGGCGCATCCTGCACGGCTACTCGCCGCCGCTCGGCGACGTCCCCTCAGAACATCTGCCGACGCGGCGCGAGGCTTCGCGCGAGCGCTTTGCCCACCTGCTTGGGACGTTGACCGCAAACGACTAGCGCGGTCAAGGGCTGCTGTTGGATGGAGGGGGTGGGGCAGTCGCGTTTTGGGTTGCGATAGCAATGGTATATACGCGGCGTAAATACCATTGCTATCGCTAGCTGTATTTGTTACACCCAGCCCAGCCCAGCCCAGCCCAGCCCAGCCC
>OUNM011042358.1_pt1 | contig 63638 bp, 115 predicted proteins | sample 1769961 | NCBI WGS metagenome assembly OUNM01 (sample SAMEA3914820, study PRJEB12502) | metagenome | biome: forest; material: soil | place: USA | collected 2012-03-12 | depth 0.3 m
ACCCGATCCGCCACCACCAACAAAGGTGATCGTTGGCGCAGAGGTGAAGCCCGTCCCACCAGAACCCACCGCGACAGATGCTACACCGGAGCCAAGGATCACGGTTCCAGTTGCGCCAGAGCCCCCACCTCCGGAAAAGGTCACCGTTGCAGAGGTATAACCAGAGCCCGGGGCGGTGATGTTGACAGCCGCCACTCCGCCATTGTCGATATTTGCCTCAAGGATTGCGGAATTGTCCGATCCACCACCCGAAAAGGCGAGTTGGACCACATCCCCCACCTCATAGCCGGTTCCGGGGTTGGTGATGGTCAATTCAACCACCCCGCCCGCATTGATCGTGGGAACGACTGTCAGGCCAGTCCCGTGTCCGCCATAGGACGTAACGGTCGGAAGGGAGGTGTATTTCGATCCCGTGGAGAGGATATCCACCCCATTGGGCGAGGCGGTTCCAGCGGTGTAAAGCTGGCCCCCATCCCACACCCAATAATCGTTGACCGTGTTGTTGTTCGAGATGAGGAGGTACAGCGTGCCCCACTGTGTACAGGCGGGGATATTACCTCCAGACACGTAGAAGGTTCCGGGGATCGTGGTGATGGCCCCGGTCTGCGTATTGACCTGTACCGCGCTCCCATCGGTGTGGAAGATGACCGCGTAATAGTTGAGGCCTATCGTGTAGAAATAGTGGGATAGGATCGTCTTTCCCGTGGTATAGAGGGGTGTTCCGACATCCCAGGCCGTCCTCAGGTTGCCGTTTCCGATCCTGATCCAGTTCTCCAACCACAGGAACTCGTTGTCGTTGATCGCGACAGGAGAATCGAGCAGGTTCATCCCTGCAAAGGGGAAAGGGGAATAGGCCCTTACACCGGGCGGGATGCCCATGGTCGGACGGGACGCCATCAGCCAGCCTTACCGATAAACTCGGCTACGGTCTTGGCCTTCTCCAACTGGAGGGCGGGGACTTCCGGCTCACCCAAAGTGATGAAGGTGTCCAATATCCACTTGAGCGAGTGCGTGGGGACTTGGGTGTATTCTGCGTGCATGTCCAAATCCATGCGAAGCTGTTTCGCATAGTTGACTGCGGAGCCGACTTCGTTGTGGATGGGCATCAGATCGACGTGTAATAATAAGAGGGCGACTTGCCCATATCCCGGGCAGTGGCGGCAACGCCGATGGAGTCGAGGTACATCCTCTCCATCATCTGAGCTTCTTGGTAGCGATAGGAGGTCATGAAGGCCAAACTGGCAGCCATGAACTTTACCGCCTCCTTGAACCCATCGGGGATCACGTCGAAATCATCGTCCGAGTTGAGGGCTTTTGGGGTGCAATAGCAGTCGATTTCCATTTCCCCGATCTGGGATGGGGTCGGAAAGAGCCATATTTCCCCTTGAGTGCCGTCATTATAGACCGACCACACCGAAGGATAAGCGGTTGTCTGATTTGAGTAGGAGCGGCACCAAGCCTGAAGGTCGTCCCATGGCATCCAGTTCAGCGTAGGGCGGAAATTACCACCCCAATTGACCGAGCAGGCGATAACATCAATTACGCTGTCACAGCCCGCATATTGCGCCCTGAGGACGGGATCGATAAAACCAACAAATGGATAGCGTTCTACCCCGGCAATGGTGGTAAAGCTGTTCTGAGTTGCCTGATTTGCGACCGTGTTGAGCAGGGCTGGCACGTTATCGACAAGAGCCCCCGGCTGCATTCCGCCCGGAATAGCGAAACCCGGCTGCGCACCAGCACCGAACCCACTCTGCCCGGTGACAAGCCGTCTTACGCACCCCGTACGCTTGGCGATGTTCCGACGCGCCTCATTGATCCAGCGAGTGAGCTGAGCCTTTGAGTTGAAGGCATAAGCTTGGTCGCGGAGCAAAACCGACGCGTCATTCTGATACCACGATAGGGTAGCCATGTTCCAACCCTAACCCAAAAGGAAAGGGCCGGAAAGCACGAAGCAATCCGGCCCCAACCATCCCCCGGCAGAAAACCCTTAGCGCGGGCTGACGTACGAGAAGTCGCTGACACCACCCATCGTGAAGGTCACGACAGGAGCCGTGGTCACAACAGAAGCGGTCGGGATCACCAGCGGCGTCGGAACCGAAGTATAGATACCACCATCGTAGATCACCTGACCCGTAGCGGTGATACCACCACCCGAGATCGGGGCCTTGATGTTGGCCTGACGGGTCTCGACCAAGTTGGCTTGCGTTTGCGGATTGGTGTAAGCCGCCGCAGTAGTCGGGAAAGCGTCTTCCGCCGTGATCTGCGCAACCGTACCCGCAAGACCCGCACCAGCCGTACCAGCGGCATAGGCCGTGATCGTCCAGCACATGATAGCCGTCGCAGCCGCCGACGAACCGCCACCGCCCGAGAAGGACAGAGTCGGAACGGCGGTCAGAGCCGTGCCGTGATCGGTGCAGAGCAGGCCGGTGATGGTTCCCGAGCCAGTCAGGGTCGCAACCGCCGAAGCACCATATCCCGTCGAGAGAGCCGCGTTCTTGAGTTCACGCGAGTCGTTGACGAAGGTGATCTGCGGAGGCGAGGTATAACCAGCACCCTGGTTCGTGATCGTGACGGTAGCCACGGCCCCGGCAGAGATGGTGCAAGTACCGGTTGCCTGAATACCCCCGGCAGGCGGAGCGGCGATGACCACGCTCGGCGGATAGGTGTAACCCGTACCACCGTTCGTGACCGTGACCGTGGTATTGAGGGCACCACCGACGATAGCCGACCAGATCGAGCTACCCGCCGAAGCCGTGACCGTGGGGGCAGAGGTGTAACCCGAGCCCGCATTCGTGATCAGGGCACCGACCGCACAACCGGTCTGGTTCGCAAGACGGTAGTTGTTGCCGTCCGAATAGATGAAGTGGACACCCCCGTTGTTGGAGTTACCACCCACATTTTTCCAGATGCCCGTGATGGGATCAAGCTGCTGAAGCTCGGAATAAAGACCGAGATTGATCATATACCAGCCAGCAGGCGACAAAACCTGAGTCTGACCAGCCGAAAGTGCAACGGCATTCGAAGCAAGCCCATTGAGGGACGTGTTCAAGCCGGGACCCGAGAACAAGGACATATCGAGGACTCCTTAAATTACAGCTGGGCTGGTGCCCGGTTGGTTAGCCCAGGCAGCGCCCTGGATACCCGTGACGTGACCACCCGACGACGGTTTCGCGCAGACCAGATCGGCAAGCGAGATCAGCACGCCAATCTCCGAAATCTGGCCCTGCGGAATCTGGCTCTCGAAGCCCGAGAAGGTCATCGGCGCATATTCGCTCATGTACAGAGCCAAATAGCGCGAGTTGATGATGTAGGCTTCGCCGAGCGGGCAGAAGGGATCGGGGAAGACCGGAACGTTGCCGACCATGATCCCACGGAACCCGGTATTGACCTGATCGTCCTTGCCGTACAGACTGCGCGGCGTGGTCAGGTACTGTTCGAAGTTCTGGAAGTCCTGAACCAGCACGGTCCAGTTCGCGGGGTTCATGACGATGAAGTCAGGAGCCTCACCGCCAGCACCCTGCTGAACACGCATGATCAAGCCCAGCATACCCTGCCGGGACGTAGCCGAAGTACCGGAATTGGTGATAAGCTGACCATTCCAGAAGTTCTGCTGCGAGCGCGAGATACCACCGTACGACGGAACATTGGTCCCATTGTCATACGCCTGATACAACGAGTCCCATGCCTGGGGATTGGCATAGTTATTGGTGTAGAGAGCTTGGGCATAAGCCTGCTTCATCACCACCGCCGCATCCGACATCACCGCACGCAGCTTCGGAACCACAGTCTCGGACGACTGCAAGATCGCCTCGAACCCGAAGAAACCAATCGGAACAAGTCCAGCCTTCAGGTTGAACTGCGCATTCTGAATAGCCGCCTGATCGGTGGGCATCGGGAAGTCGCCAGCAAACGAACCCCACGAGAAGGATACGAAGCTCGCACCCTGAACCGGGACAGTGACCTGACCAACACCGCCTCTCGCAGCTTGTGCGTTCCCCATTAGGAGGGAGAGCAAAGGGTTGCTTTGGTATATCTGAACGTAGAGCGATGGCAAAAATGCGCGTCTGGTGATGGCCGAAAGTTGGGCCCCGGTGGCGCCGCCGGGGACAATTCCGTTGCCCGTAATAGGGGCTACAGGGGCCGTTGGAAAGGCCATTTTATAAGACTCCTACCTGAAATCTGCTTGCGCCTACCGCCAGCACGTTGTATTGAGAATTGTCACTGATTCGTTTAGGGAACCAGACATGACTAGGTTTACACCGATCGACGTTGCCTGCCACCAGTGCGGAAATAGCTTTCGAATCACCAGAAAGCAGTTCGGTGATCGAAAGTTTTGCAGCCACCCTTGCTACGTGGCTCATCGCAACGTGAACAATGGATGGGCGGTCAACGTCATTCCGACAGCCTTCAAGTGCCAAACCTGTGGGACTAACTTTCAGAAGAACCCTGGCGAACTTCGCTCTTACCGAGCCAAGCACGGAAAGGACCCGCTCTACTGTTCCACCAAGTGCGGCGGGATTGGGCGAAGCAAGAGGCACGGAAGACCATGCCGCCAGTGCGGAACTCCTATTCCCATGTATGACAGCAACGGAGAGGTGATCGATAGGCGCAGAAGTTTTTGCAGCGCCGCGTGCAAAGGGCTTCACAAAAGCACGCAGTATGCCGAAAGGAACCCGGACAGAACTCACAGCGAACCGTACCCCGCGAGACATGGGTACATGCGCATCAAGTTCGCAGACCTCCCCGGAAAACCCGGAAGGGAGATTCTCTACCATCGCTACGTCATGGAGCAGCACATCGGCAGGGAACTTCTGCCCAAGGAGACCGTCCATCACATAAACGGTATCAGGGCAGACAATCGAATTGAGAATCTCGAACTCTGGTCCAGCAACCACGGCCCCGGGCAGAGGGTGTCCGACCGAGTTAAGTTCGCCATAGACACACTCGTCCTGTACCCGGAATTTGCTCTCCGGGCCGGCTACCGATTGGTCAAGGCGAACGAGTGAGATCAAGCAGCCAATCCAGCAGCCCGGGTGAAATCATCCGGGCTGTCCAAAAACTCTTGGATCATATGAAGCTCGAAACCCTGAGGATCGGTGTGGAGCAGGTCCATGAGTTCCTTGTTCTCGCGAATGCTTTGCTCCTGACCGATACGCATGGGCATCCAGTCGGCCTTGTTGACCCGGGCAGGGGCTGGCGTCTGTTGGGCAACCCATGCCGCAGCAGCGTCCGCATCCTCGTAATTCTTGAGCGATTTCATTCGCTCGGTCATCTTCTCAAAGCCCTCGTCCGTCAGAGAGTACTTCTCACGGGCGGCCTGAATGCGCTCCTCAAACTTGCGCGTAAAATCAGCCGACTCGCGCTCTTCCTTCTCCTTGGCGCGCTCTTCACGCTCCTTAGCAAGCTCTTCCATCAGCTTGTCTAGCTTGGCCTGAACCGGCGCAACAGCAGCCTCAGCCTCAGCCAGCTCCGGGAAATCCACATCCGGGAAAATCTCGGTGGTCTTCTTCTTCACGGCAGCGCTCAGGCTCTTGTCCTTGAGCAGTGCATCATAAAGACGAAGCGCACGAGCCTCCGGGGTATCCTTCACTTCATCAGCCATTGTATTTCTCCCTTTCAAGAGGGCGCGCAGAAAGACCGCCCCAGCCATCGCTGAGGTCAGTCCAGTTCGCGCTGAGAACCCCCCGGTTCATGATTACTTGCTGCCAGCCGATCCGCCGACATGATCGATCCGCTTGAGACCCTGCTTGGGAATCTCATTCAGAGTCGACTTGCGGGCACCGATGTCCATACGAGAAAATGGGACATACTCCATCATGCCCACATTCTCGGGGTTCGACGGAACGTCATTGGTGTAGTGACGCGGAAAACGTCCAGACATTTCAATACCTTCCTTATGCACCCGGAGGCGGCGGAGCGGCACCATCGCCACCACCTGCGCCTCCAGGCATCATTGCTGCCATGGGGTTGGGACCACCCTGTTGCTGCTGACGGGCAAGGGCGGCAAGCTGCTGAACCATAGCGTCATGGTCCGGCTTGATTCCGGAATCCCCCATGTCGTCAAGATGAGGGGTGATGCTGGAGAGGGCCTTCAAGACCGTCTTCTGAATATCGGAACCCATGGGAAGAGAGGGGAGCGCCTTCTGAAGCGCTTCTACCGCCGTCTTTACACCAGCCATTCCCTGAGCGGTGTTTCCGAGCATGGGAGCAGGGGACATTGCGGGGCCAGTTCCTCCGGGCGCGGCAACGGGCGCTCCACCGGCACCTCCTGCTCCGCCCCCGTCAAACATCAACCCAAAACTCCAAAACTACGAGTGGCCCCGGTGCCAAGAAAGGGAGATAACCCAGCACCGGGAAACCTACCCCTTACTTGCGCTTGCCGCGCTTGTGAGAACGACGACCTCGTGCCATCTGATTCACTCCTAAAAACACCCCGAAAGAGCAGGGAGTCCCATCAACAGCCAGAGCGAACCACGGCTGATGACATAATCAAAATATCCGACTATACTTGCTATCGTCAATACTCATTCGATATGATGGTATCCCATGCACATCCCGAGCCGTAACCTTGAGAAGTTCGTTCGTGAGGTTGCGGACCAGTGCATGATATCGCAAGGCGACAGGTCCACCCGCTACGAGTATTTTCGCAACTACTACCTCTATGGTGGGGAGGATGCGAACAACTCGTCCATCTACAACAAGACATTCGCGACCGTTGACGATCTTGTCTCGCTCCTGTTTTCCCCGGTCCATCTCCGCTTCCTGATCGACAATCCCGACGTTCCCAACCTGCTCGAACAGGCGAAGGGTAGAGCAGCCTCCTCCAAGCTGCGCAACATGGCGCGGCAGAGCGATACCGACTCCCGCGTATCCGAATGCGTCGAATGGGGGTTGGTGAAGGGCAAGACCTTCCTCAAGCAGACGTGGAAGCGCAGTTTTTCGCCCGAGGTCATCCAGCCCGACGTGTTCGGGGTGTTGCGGGAGAACCATGACAAGCTTGATCAGGATATGGAGGCGTTCACCCACTCCATGCTGATCACGCCCTATCAGTTCGAGCGCCTGATCTTCAACCACCCCGACAAGGAGGCCTTGCGCAAGAAGGCCAAGAAGTATGCCAGCGAAAGCCGTCTTGCCCGTGGCGGGACGATGCAGGTCACGACTGGCGGACTATACCCCTTCCAGCCTGCCGGGTCCACAACCCCTACCGTCACGCGCGGTCTGGTGGATTGGATGTCCGCGCCCTCTCCCATGGTTTCCCCTCGCCTTGAAGGGCAACTCCTTCAACTGGATGAGGTGTGGATTTGGGACGACAAGCGCAACGACTGGGCAACCTTCCAGATCGTTGGCGACGATATTCTCATCATGGGCAAGTATCGCATATTCAATGCGCTCAACCATGACCCGGTATCGATGCGCCCGTTCGAAGACCTGATCGGCCATCATCCCTTCGTGGAGTTCTGCCCCAATCCCGTGGATGGGTATTTCTGGGGACGCTCGGAGATCATCAATATCGCCCTTCTCCAGGAAGCAATCAACTCCCGCATCAACGGCATCAACAAGCTCCTTCGCAAGCAGGAGGAGCCGCCCAAGAGGTTCATCGGATCGTCGGGCGTCAATCAGGTGGCCCTGTCCCGCTTCAACAAGCCGGGTGGCTATTGGACTGACTCGAACCCGAATGCCAAGGTCGATGAGATGATCCCCACCATCCCGTCCGACCTGTGGGCATCCCTCCATGAATATGAGCGCATGTTCGATGAGATGTGCGGCCTACCTCCGATCATGAAGGGGCGCGGTGAAGCCGGAGTTCGTTCTGCCGGTCACGCCAGCAATCTCCTGCGCATGGCAAGTCCGAGATTTAAGGATCGGGCGCTGCTTGTGGAGCGTTCGGTCGAAGGTCTGGGCGGGCTTATGCTCAACCTTGCCAAGGCACATGAACCCACCAGACTCACGGCATGGGTGGACAAGCAGGCTGCGGGACTTGAGGCTGCGAAGGAAAACCCATTGATCCTTTCTCCGGCACCCGGGCAGGCTGCGGTGAATTTCACCTTTGCCGATCTGGATGACGCAATGACGCTCCGGGTTGATGCCCACTCGTCCAGTCCCGCTTTCGCCGACGAAGCCAAGGCCGACCTGTACGACCGCTTCAAGACGGGGGCCGTGGATGCCAAGGGGATCATCGATCACTCGGACGTTACCGATCCCGAGTCTGCCATCGCAAGCGTGGAGCGCAAGGAAATTGCCGAAGCTCAGGCCCACGAACAGGAACTCAAGGCCAAGCAGAACCGATCGCATCACTGAGGTGGAGCCGGGTGTCGGAATCGAACCGACGACATCTGAGTTACAAGGACAGCGTTCTACCACTGAACTAACCCGGCATGGCCCCCTCGACAGGACTCGAACCTGCATGTCTTCCGAATAGAAGTCGGATACCTCTCCAGTTAGGCTACGAGGGGAATGGCGGTCTCGGTTGGATTCGAACCAACATCCTTAAGATTCGGAGTCTTGCGATCATCCACTTGATCTTCGAGACCATGGCCTCGCGGGCAGGATTCGAACCTGCAACATCTGGCTCCGTAAACCAGCGTTCTTCCACTTGAACTTCCGCGAGATGGTTGGTCAGGGTGAGAGGATTTGAACCTCTGGCCTCCCGCTTCCAAGGCGGGAACTCTACCGGACTGAGCTACACCCTGCCATGCGACAGCGTGCGCCAGCCAATATCGACTAGCGCGTTCGCCGTCGCCTTGTCGGTGGAGCGATTCTCGCGTTCATGTGGATTCCCCTAGACGATTCGAACGTCTGTTCCAAGAGCCAAAATCTCGTGTCCTACCGCTAGACGAAGGGGAAATGGCGAAGGTGGCAGGATTCGAACCTGCGATCCCGGTTTTGGAGACCGGAGCTTTGGGCCTCTAAGCTACACCAACATGGTGGCAATGGCTGGGATCGAACCAGCGACCTATCCCTTATGAGGGGACAGCTCTACCTCTGAGCTACACTGCCAAGTGGAAGTGAAGCCTAAAATGAGCTTCACCAGCGAGTGGCGAATGGCATTCGTTGGAGGGAGCGTATCTGTCGCATAAGTCGGTTGTGTTTGATTAATCGATCCGTGTCAATATGGAGCGGGCGAAGGGATTCGAACCCTCGACATTCTGCTTGGAAGGCAGAGGCTCTACCCCTGAGCTACACCCGCTTGATATCAATTCGGCCTGCGCACAGGAGTATGCGTCACAGCCGATCCCTTCTGCCCGGAAAATACATCGGCAGGAGATACGGCCATGTTGCGATATTGCCCTCGCAGGGCGTTGTCGGTGAGGCGCTTGGCTCTAGCCTTGCTTATCCCATCCGGCTTGCCCGAGAAGAACCCGTCCACCTGTTTCTGCAACGGAGGCGGTAGCGACGGAACCATCGTATCCCCCTCCCTCAGATTGTCCTTGAGATCGGTATGACCACCTTGCTCCATCACCATGGCAGCGGTCATGTCCACCACCTTGACCTTCTCGTTCATCCCGATCACACCCGGCATCTGGCGGGATTCGAGGATCGCCATCCGGTTCGCAACCGCCCGCTCGATCATCTCGGCCTGAATGGCATCCTTGCATTCCTGCTTGGGGCAGGGGACATCCGGGGCAGAGAGGGACTTCTGGATGCGGCTGTACTCGTGGCCACAGCGCTTGCACCTATACTTGACCCGGTATGAAACAGGCGTGAAGGCGTTCTTGGGATCGTCCTCACGCTCATAGCCGATGGACTCTTCGTTGCTAGGCATCAGATCGCCCTTCCGTGCGTACCACTCATCACGCACATAAGGCTTCCATCCTTGCGTTTGATATTGAAGATATTATCACGAACATGCTTAATGATGGGACAAAGTTCCTCCTTGGTGCCAGAGAAGGGCGTGATCAGCTTCAGTGCGAAATGGGTGGGCTCTTTGTTAAACATCAGTACTTCACCTCTTCCCAAGCAACCGGATCGAACGGAAGCTTCTGCGTGCCGGGGTATCCCGCCCAGAAACCGCTAGGCACCCATCTGCGACCCTGAGGAGAGGGCTGGAAGCTACGGGTCAAACGCCAGTAACCAGCGGCCTTGTCACCTTCGGCAGAGACGAGGATCAGCGTACGGCCATCCTTGGGAGCATCAGCCATCTCAGCGGCCAACTCCTCATCAACCTCTTCCTGCGTGACGGGCTCGGCATCCAGGACCTCTACGCCAAGGACTTCCCCATCATTCTTCGGGAGTGCGGTGAAGCGAGCATCCTCAGGGGTCTCGCTCTCAAACCTCACTCCAAGCTTTGCGCGCGGCATAGACCAACTCCCTTGTCCCAAGAATATTCACCGAAAAACCTGTCAGCAGCGGCCCGGTACGCTTCACCCGCCTCTTCCTTGCTATCAAAGCGACCTAGGCGATAATTCTTGCCCTTGAACCTTATAATGGCCCGCCAGCGGTTCGTACACTTACACCAAGAAACACCCTTCACGCCACTTCGATTGTGACCCCAAAGCCCCGCATTCGCCGCGTTTTGAGACTTGCTGGCGATTCTCAGGTTTTCCCACCTGTTGTCGCGGGGATCGCCATTGATGTGATCGATAAGCTGCGATGGCCATACACCATTCATGTAGAGGTAGGCCAGCCTATGAGCCCGAAACTCCTCCTCATAAATAGCTATGGTGACATACTTGGAACCCTTGGTCCCAGCCTCTTTGCCAGAGAATCTGGTATTCCAAATTTTGTCCGCTTTTGAATTAACCTCACGCGGCTTCCATGTGAAAATTCCCGTTTCGGGGTCATATTCCACAAACTGCTTAAGCCTCCCTACGGTTAGACAATCTTTACGATAATCCACGTTCGGACCTCCACGTAGGCTGAATGTCGGACTGTCTATTCATCAGATTGGCATAAAACCTATGGACACTTCTGTTCAAAGCCTGGATTTGAGGGGTTGTCTCGCCCCTCTCAACCCTTCCGGCCTCTTCCAGACTATAACCCATTTGAATAAGTTCCGGTTTTCTCCAATTAACCCATGCTCTATGGGCGAAAGAAGTCGCAAAAACCCTGTCATCTTTCATATCCGGATTGTTGCTCTCCGGCGCTCCTATAGTAGAGCCATCCTGAACTACGTTCAACATCTCTCTGAGTAATTTGCGAGATCGAATGATAAGCTCATTTGTTATATATGCGCCCTTAAGGCCATGCATAAGCTCTTGTTTTGTGCGCCAAGATACTTCGAAATTGTACGCGAATCCAGCCCCCATTGTGTCGGGACGGGTGTAGAGATACCACCGTGCCTGATCTAGGGCGTCCTCCCAGTTCCCAGACTTGGTGTACTGCGCATACATCTCTGAGTTGAGCATCAGCTTGATGTTGTCCCACTCGTTCATGATGATGCGGCCACCTCCGCCAAGCTCCAGATTGACGATGCAATCACCGTACGCACCAGCAAGATGAGCCAACACCCAAGCGGCGTATCGAACCTCGGTTTCGTGGCTCGCATATTCAGCCACCTGTAGTAGCTTGTCCGCATAACAGCGGTACACTTGAATGCAGATCGAGTCCTTGTGGTCGTTGCGACCATAGGCGGGATCGCATCCTATGACGTACTTACCGTTTATGACCGGCTCTTCCCAGATTTTAAGCTCGGGCTCATCATCGTCGTCATCCTCAAGGGGATGGAGTTGCATCTGAAAAAAGTTGTCACCGTATGTGTAATTATAGCCCAGAACCATATTCTGATCTGGGTTTTTATCTATCCAGTCTAGGTGTTTAGAGACCTGCCTTGTCGGGAAGAAGCTATGCCCCGTCATTACGAATGCGTCGTGACTCGACCACGGCTGGTTCTGATCAAGCATACCAGTGCTGAGGTCTGCGGTCGCGGTTCTCCACCTGTACCAAGCAAGCTGCTCAGGCAGAATTTCGTAATTATACTCCCTCTTAACGAGGGCTATTTTCTCACGCTCCTCCGCATCGGGCTTTTCAAGGCCGTATTGCGCAAACCTTGGGTCTGAACGCTCTAGGCGGTTGGTTGCAGATGCCCACCATCCGATAAAGAAAGATCGCTTGGAATGAGGGTCCTTAAAACCACCTTCCCACCTGTCTTTCCACAGATTTGCGCCCTTAGCTGTCGATTCGAATATAAAAAGACGCTGTGGATTGCTTTGGGCAAAAGCTTCCTCAAACGAGGCAAGACCCTCCTCAGAGCCGTATGCGGCAACTTCTGTGGCGTGAACAAAAGCATAGCCTTCACCCTCACCCCATGAGGTTGCTTTTTGCTTGGTTCCGGCAACGAGAAAATCAAACCTGCTCCCGTTGGAGAAGGTCATGGATGTTCTGTTATTCTTTACAATCGAAAAGTTGGACCCGAAGTAATCCTCAGGGAAGCTTTCCATATACTGCTTAAGTGTTGCCCGGTTTTTGTCTCTGTTCTTTTCGTTTTCAGTAACAAGAGCGCCGACAAGTCCTGGATGCATTGCAAGCCAGAAAATGTCTATTGCCAAACTGATCGTAGTTATCCCAAGCTGTCTCGATTTAAGACAATAGAATGTGCGGACACCTTGATCCAGGCCCGCCGCAACCTCTTCCATGAATCTCTTTTGCGAGAGCCACAAGTCTAGTTTAGCGCCATTCCCATCCGGGTTTGACACCTCCTTGGAGTTGATGCGAAGCTCTGAGATGAAGTCCTCAAAGAGGGGGAGCCATCCGGAGGCTTTCTTGTTAGCCATCCAATCCGCGATCCGTGCGCCAGTTGGGCTTTAGGGGTGCATCCAGGGCTTCTTCCTCGGCAGGTTGAGGGTTGCCCATGAGAACGTCGGCGATCCTGCGCGAGGCATCCTCAACGCTCTCGTCGGGCTTCCCATACCGCAAGGCCATCTCGATCAGCCACATGCGGACATCTTGGGGCGTTCTGGACCATTCTTCGTCAGTCACTTGCCGTCTGATCCATAACCTCGCCCAATCCCTTGAGCAGGATGGAGCGGGAGAACTCGGTCTTCGTCACATTATGCTCACGAGCCATTTCCGCAATGGCCTCTTCCGTGGCAAGGGTGATCGGTATCCTGATCTGCGTGGAGAGGCGTTCGTCGCCCTTTGTGCGGTACACACGGGGCATGGATCACACCTGTTCGTAAGGGTAGCGGTTCTTCACATGGTCGAGCATGAACCGACCCGGAGACGCCGCAGTCTTCAGCGCCATCCAGACATCCTCCGGCACGCCAGAATATGCGTAGCTCATCCCGCTCAGGAACTCTATCGTCATGACGTGGGTCTCATCGTCATACTGGCCGCTCGACAGGTTGGAACTAATGAAAGACGCTTCGTCCACAGCCATCACAGGATGCTCCGCAGCAGGAAACCGGCCACAACACCCAAGATCAACCCGGCAAGGAACAGATGGGCCTTACCCCAGCCCACAACTCTCTGCTCGGCATCGTTCGCCGCCTTGAGATCGTCACCAATGCTCATGATTCCCTCCGCGTTATCCACCATCCAAAAGACATGCCCACAACGGCACCGGCCAACTGCCACTCCATGGGAAGGGGGTTGATCGAAACCAAACCAATCAAATCAACGCCGAATATGCCAGCTACGAGGACGATAGGGGCTCGATCAAAGAACCTCATCACTCCTGCCCGACCAGTCCGCAATATCCATCGGTGGTTGATTTTACCGTGATAGGCTTGCGTGAAATAGGGTCGCCCTTTTCGTTGACCTCTTCCTTCATGACCTTCTCACCGGACCACCGCCACGCCAGACACATTTCTGCGCGGCACTGGCGAATGGAGGCGCTGGGAGGACCGCAGCAAATCATCTGCTTGGCCCGGTCGATATGCATGGATCAAACCCCCACCCCGTTTAGGATGGGATGCCATGAGTTCAGGTAGTCGTCAAGCCTCTGCCCGGAGGAAGAGGTTCTGAGCCCCAATCGTCCCCGGAACGCTCAGGATGGTGAGCCCCAGCAAGGATACGACGGTCTGGGAGGTTCGTGTCACCCTGAACTTGCACTGCGTGTTCGTGGGTACCCCATCCACCTGTACATTGAGGACATCCGTGGTTCCGGAAGTCGCCTGACAGATCGCCTGGATATTCGGAACCTTGCCCGCCGCATAAGCCACCGGATAGGTCCATGTGTAGGTTCCATCTGTGGCCGTGGTCACACTTGCCAGATTAACGATGGTGGGCAATGGGTGGACGTGATCCGCCCTTGCAGATGAGGTTGATGTACCGGCAGAGCCCGTATTCGCATCCACGAGCGGGGTTGCATTGCTCAAGGCGGCGGAGGTCGGAATGCCGAAATTGAAGGTCGCAGCCGAACTCGTCCCGGCATTTACAACCGTTGGCGTGGCCCCGGCAGCAAGGGCTGTGACCGTGCCCACCGCGATTGTCGCGGCGATACCGGCAGACCCCACCAGATTGACGAAGGACCCCCATGCGCCTGAAGTTTTCGGCCCATAGAGGGCGGTTGTCGAGTTATTGAGGTAATAGTCCCCGTTATTGCCCGTCCCACTAGACGGCGCACCAGCCCCATTCAGGATCGTGTTCGCGGCAGCAACCTTCCACGTCGATCCATCGCTGAACATGAAACCCGGAGGGCTAATGTCCGTCACCCATGCAAGGTTGCGTCGGTAGGTCGCGGGCGGGAGCAGCGTGGCAATCGTGGCCGACGTATAATCGCCCGGAATGACGATTGGCTGAGGAGTGGTCATGCGGCGATACCCATTACGAAGATCGAGACAGAGGACGGCAATGTGTTGGGCGTGTCCAGATGGAGGTACAGGCCCGTATTCATGATGGTTGTGCCCGGAGCGGAAAGGGATGGATTCATGACATCCGTTGACGCCTTGAGACCCGCATAATTCTGAACCGCAGGGACGACGGATTGACCACCCTTGGAAGGAGTTGTGTAGATGCCTCCGGTGGCTTCCGTAACCGGCCCCGTCGCCTGTCCGATCACGATGCGGTCGATCACATATTGCGAGAACGGGAAGGACTGGATGAGCTGCTGGTCCGCTATCGAAGTCATGTCAGCAGAGGGGATTATGAACAGGGTTGTCGTAGTCCCCAAGGCGGGAGCATAAGGTGGATAGACAGCCGGGCCAGCGCCATAGGTGAAGACAGGCGAGGTTAGGTTGCCGTTCCATGTCCAGTAGGGTGCCACCGCAACCGAGTCCGCAACATCCATGAACACACCTGTCCCTGCCGGGGAATTTGGTCCCAGCACGGATACATTGGACACCGTTACGTTGTCCGCTGCGATCTGAACACGCTTTGTCATCAGTAAGCCGTTATCACTATGATATATCCGGCACCGCCGTTGCCGCCAGCACCACTATTTCCCACACTATCCAACGAAGCCCCACCGCCAGCACCACCACCTCCAGGGAATCCCCCCGTCCCACCGGCAAAGGCATTTGTGGTGATCGATGAGGCCCCGCCACCAGCCCCATATCCGCCAGCCGTGTCTCCGACAGACCACGATGTACCATTTGTTCCCACGGAACCTGTTCCGCGAGCGGCGTTAAGGGCGGGAAGTCCCGGCCCGGCAGTACCGCCATTACCAGCAGTTGAGGTAGTGTCCCCGGTGGAAATACTACCGCCAGCGGCACCCGATCCAGGACCGCTCCCCGAGGTTGGCGTGGCCGCGTTTGATAGCCCTCCGGCGACGTTTGATGCCTGTCCAACAGCCCCAGTGACGGCACCAATACCCGCAGCGCCAGTTCCAGTGTTAGCCGAAGTGGCAGCAGAGGCGGCACCACCTCCTCCGGCCATAACCCAAGCGCCGAATGTCGAATTACCCCCGGCAGTACCCACGTTTCCGTTCGTACTATTGGTTGTTACCGATGCCCCGCCAACGCCCGCCGCACCAACAGTCACAGTCTCGGTAGCGCCGAGCAGGGACGTGGATATGGTTCTATCAGACCAGCCACCCGGTCCACCACCGCCACCACCTGATCTCGCCGTCCCAGCAGCACCCTTCCGCCCAGAGCCCCCACCAGCACCAGCCGCAACACAGACGATATAGGAATTTGCCCCAGAGTCGGCAGTTGCCCAAGATGGCTTGGTCCACGTCCCGTTGGCCGTGAAGGTCTGGATATCGGTCATGTTCCCCGAAGGGCCGAAATAGGGCATCCTAGCCCCCGTATAGCGATAGCGTGAGCGTCATCGCCTTTTCATCTCGATCAATCTTGTAGGACTTGGCGCTGATAGCAGCCTGCCCCTTGAGCAGGGGAAGTGCGGCCAGAACCAGCATCTCTTCCGCCTGATCCCAATCGCACCACTTATCCCCAAACCGCTCTGGCTCGACATATTGAGCAGCGGTCCAGAGAGGATCCCCCTTTCCTCCCTTGGCAAGAGAAAGCGTGTCCACGGTGATCAGGTCAGCCACGATCAATACTCCCTTGCCGTGATTGCCGGAGTGCCGGACGTGGCGATGATGTTTATAGCACCCGTGGGAACACACCCGTCAGGCGAGTAATACCCCCCGTTTGCCGCTACCTTGAAATTGCCCGAACCAGCGGTTGCAACAGCGGTTGCTCCGACATTGATCCAGACATCGATAGTGGTGTCATTCTTGATGACAAAGGCAACCCGGGCAGTGTTGGATGCCATGAGCTGCTGAGAGGTGGTTGTGGCGGTAATGCTTCGATCCGTGCCCGAGCCATCCGCTAGGCGGATCCTCAATCGTCCGGAAAGGTCCAGACTGATCGGCTGGTTGGTGGAGCCTTCGGTGTAGGTCGGATTAGTTGCGGTTGACGTACCACCAGCAGCGCCACCGCCTCCACCACCACCGCCAGTGACGGGCAGGGGGTTAAGGGACGTGATCTTGTTGCCGGAGCTATCTACGAGATAGACCGGCTCGGATACTTGACCTGTAGCGTTAGGTGCGTCCGCCATATCTTCCTCTTAGCACGAGAGGAAAATGAAGGTCCATGGTATGATGTTACAGCTTTTTCAGTCCGTAGATCGCAACGAATCCCTCTCGGTCGGATCGCATTATCCAGTAGAGGATGGTGAGGTCGAAGAGGCGGGCTATTTTCTCGGATCGTCCCTTTGTGGTCCAGTCGGTCATGACAGCCTCACATATTCCCCTGCCGGGACAACCTCCAGGTCATCGTCCATCACCAACTGACTGAGAGGGGGTATGTCCCATTCCCTTAGCAGGAGGTGTGATGTGGGTTCGTAGATCAGTACGTGGAGGACTTGATCTGCCAGATTGTCTATTTGGACCATACATATCTCCGAAAGCTATTCAGACGCTCCAGAACTTCCATCTCTTTTTTGTGGGTGTCTCTTATGATGGTCGCTTGAGCCCCGAGTTCATTGATGACATCGTAAAGCTCTTCACGACTTAGGTCAGATAGGGGTCTGCCGCGCCAATGAGTTTCGGTGGTCATTTGAACATCCCCCGACGATAGGCTGTCCAGATCAGGTAAAATGGGGTGAGCGGCCAAAGTGCTGATGCGAGCAGCGTCTTCCAGAATACCCCTGTTCCGGGCACGCCCGAGTTAAGCCATACCAGCATCGCCGCTGCGCCAAATCCATAGATGAATGATAGGAAGTGGATCATGATACGATCACCGAAACCTCACACGCAGGTTCCATCCGACAACCCCGGCACCGACAGTGATGGTGGATATTTCCCAGAGCTTCACGGCACCCGGAGCATGATCCTGAAACCACATCGTGCCAGCCGCATGAGCGACACCTTCAGCGACCCCGGCAGCGATCATCTTTCCTGTTGAGGGGTTTCGGCCAAGGAAAGGGTTTTTCTCCTGACATATGCCCCTGCGAAGGCAATCGTTCGTGATGGCCTTGTCGGCTATGTTCAGACCTTGGAATACCCACTCTTCGTCGGGGAGGTCTTTGATCCTCTGGGAGAGGGTTTTTGCCCCGGCAGGGGTGGATAGCGCGAGGGCTATGGCCAATGCGGAAATGCGGCTCATGCGGCCCTCCCCGGCAGGGTGTTGAGGCGAGCAAGACCGGCCTCCATGACTTCCTTGTCTGCCAGACCGGCGCGGATGACCTGTTTCATCTTGCCAACTCCGAACCTTTCGACCATCTTCCGGCAGTCGAACTCGCGGCAGATCGCAGGGGCTCGACCATGGATCGTGCAGCCCTTCTCGCCAAGATAGACACACCCACCCTCTGGTCGGTGACGCAAGGCCCACACCCTCTGCCCGGAAAGAGGATGATCCACCATCACCGCCTGATATTCGGATACCCTGTCGCCCATCTCCGGATGCAACACGATCAGATCATGCTCACAACAGGCCGTACAGCCGTTGCATGGCACATTTGATGGCCGCAGGATTTTCACTTCCCCTTCTCCCTTTGCTCAGCACGCATCACTTCCGCCATGGCTTTAGGACGCAGATCACCGCTATCAGATTGATAGGACCAAATACGGCCAGCATGTATCCTATCTCGTAGCCGCTGGTATCCGCGAGTGGATAACGCCTGTTAAGCGTCCGATTGCCGACATACGTGGCGCTAGCCCCAATCGCCAACCAACCAACGATCACAAGAATGGCGGTCATTTCGCATCTCCCTTTAACGCAATTTGGGCCTGCCTCAGACCATCAAACCCGGGAGGATATTCGGATGGATTGTTTCCCCGGGCAGAGACGAAGCCCGTCATCCAGTAACGAACCTTCCCAATCTCGTGGATCAGACGCTCCGCATCGGATTTCCTGATCCTGACATATTCCGCCTGTTTGCTCATGGTTGAGCATCCCCCTTTTTCAGTTTGTTGGCACGCCATTTCCGCATATACTCACGTTGATATTCCCGCATGTAAGCCTTGCGGTCGAAACCCTTGGCGGGGCTGGTCGGATTTGAACCGACAACCGGGGGACAGGCGACGTTGGGCAGACTGCCTTCCGCCACAACCGCAGTCACCCCCTGCATAGCCGTTGACGCAGAGGGCAGTGCGCCAATTTCTGCTTCAGCCCCTTGCACAGGTGCCGTCTCTCCGGCTGTCACCCCCATTGCCTCAGAGGTCGCAGCTACCGACCGCCCGGTAGCAGGCCTACTAACAGTCTCCGCTTTCGCCACTGACTTGGGCTTGGCATCAACAACCGCTTTCGCTCGGGATTCACCCCAGATGTGCGGCTCCTTCGGGAAATGCGCCTTACCGCAATCCCTGCACATTGGCCGCCTGTCACCTTTATCCTTGATCATGTTAGACCTTCTAACAGGTTCTAACGGTTAGAACAAGGGGTTTCTGGAAATTCTTTTTGGTGGGGGAGGGATGTGACGCTCTCTGCCGCAGCCCAGCGTGACCCAACGCTCCCTCATCTGCCCGACCATTCCAGGACGATCCATCCACCTATCACGGCGTTCCGACACCGTGTCAGCCTCTCTGTGGAGGCGCTACGAGGGAGACCGCTGCTCAACCTCTGATGCGAATCACCCTATGCGATTCGCCCTCCTATGTCAAGTCACGTCACGTCAAGGCCTGCCTCCACGATACATCGCCAGACATAGGGATATATGTCTCCTCAACATTGTTGTTGCATCGTGTGACTGTTGCTGTATGAAAGACATGTCGAGAGATCGGGAGTGATTCGCGAGCGTGTTGAAGGGGTGGGAGTGTCACCCCATCGCGCGCAAGCTTCCAATCTCTCTCAGGAATGCCGAGCAAGGGAGAATGATTGTGCAGAACTGGAACCGCCTTCCAATCATCAGCGACACGACCCGCAGCTATTCGGTTGTGCATAACCCCTTCGGTCTTCCGGACGAAATTGATCCAAACGTCCCCACCGGGTTCTTCATCGAAGAGAACTGTCCGGTTCGTGGGCTCGATATCCTTCCCGTGGGTCCGTTTGAGACCGAGGCTGGAGCATTGGATTTCCTGCGTGAGGAGTTTTCGTAATGGGAAATGCCTTGGCAGGTAAGGCGCAGCGTGATGTCGCTCGCGTGGCCCTCAGGATCGAACGCTTCGCTGGAGACCTCGCTCATAATGCAGGCTGGCTCCGTGCCCATGGCCTGCGTAGCGAAGCGCGGGACGCAGAGGCCTTGGCGGACCTGATGACCAGCCTCGCCTACCACCTCAATCCAGCATCTGAGGTCTAGCACATTACCCAATATCTACCAAGGGAGAACCCGTCATGTACTCCGTTTCCCCGGCACGCTACGCGAAAGGTAAAATGGTCGTTCGCCCTCTCGATAGCCGAGACGGCATGAAGGGTTGCTCATCCTACCTGATCGAAGCACTCGGCGGACGATATGTCGGACGATCCCACGGATATCACATGTCCCCGGCAGCAGTCGCTAAACTAGACAAACTGTCTCAGGCCGGGTTCCACGCAAACCTGCGCATGTTCAGCCGGTCACCTGCTACGTTCTTCCATATCGAAAGAAACCTATGGGACCTGACCGCAGCCCAAGCGCTGAAACGGCATTATGTAGCAGATGCACCAAATCCGATGATGTAAGTCATCGTATGTGTGCTGTCGCTCGTTCTGCCGCTCTCTAACCTAGAGGGAGGGATATTCTATGTTAGTTGTTGCCTTAGCAGGGTTAGGCCTAGTCGGCGCTGTTGCCGACCGCGAGCCTCATTCCCTCCCCAGCCTCGTAAGCCGCGCTGTGATAAACGTAAGAGAACCGAGTCACGTGCGGCTCTCCATAAATGTCACGGTATTCAACCCTGCCGAACACCAACAATCCGACATCCCCGTCGTGAATATCGAACGCCCCTCCGCGTTCAATAAGCAACGACTGGTCGCTGCCCTCAGTCATACACCCATGCGGATGCAGAGTGAAGTCTTCGCGCTCAATTTGGGGCTCGCTGGTCCGGTCGTTTTGACCCGCCAAATCGATAGCATCAACGGAAAAACCAACCGATACATTGTGAGCTGGCGTGGCACCTACGTTCGTTATGCGGATGTGGGCAATTGGCCTTCGCTCATCTTCAACGCCGTCAATTCCACCATCGGACACAGAGAGATAAGCCCGGAGTTGCTTGCGGGCGGTGTCCCCCGAAATGCGATTGGCCTGCCTGCCTTGGTACAGGGCGACAAGAACCCCGATGATGCTGGCGAACGAGATGATGATGCCAGCGCCAGAGATATACTCCGACACCGCCGCACTCTGCGCTGCCTGTTCCGTAGCGATAGCGGAGCGCCACTGAGTGCAAAGATTGGCGCTGTTGTAACCATGAGCCTGATAGCAGCGCTGTGCCTCTATCGCGGCATATGGCTGATAGGGCTCGGCAGGGGGCGTTGCGTTGACCTGCGCGCCATTGGCATGATGCTGCTTGGCGTGGCCGTCTGGTGCGGCTTCGGCTGGTGGGTTAGCCCCTGCTAAGGCTATTCCGACAACCGCAACGACTGCGCGCCAATAGCCTCTAAGCATTGCAGCAAGAACGCAGCCGTGAAGCCGCCCCGGCTGATCTTGTTGTTAAGATTGCGCTCGTTCTCCGAAACGCCCAGCCCCGCCAGCCTCTCCGCAAGCTGCGCATAGGTGATCCCCCTTCGCTTCAACTCACCCTTAAGCAAGTTTTTCGCCCGAGTCTCATACTCCACATTCGTAGGGTGCGCCTTGGCTACCATGCCTCATGTCCAATTATCATCGCTTTTGATGATATACACCCTTGACTTCGGTTATGTCGATACGCATATGCGGTGAATAACATCACCGGATATGATGACATGCAACACTTTCTCCTCCAATCTCAAGCCCGCTCGATCAGTCTCAAGTCCGTCTATCGGATGACTGAGGATGAGGCGTATCAGACCTTCTGTGCGCTGCGCTGGCCGGAAACCGAAGGCGAGGCCGTCTGTCCGAAATGTGGTGGCACCGAAACCTATAACATCACGTCGCGCCGCCGCTTCAAGTGCGTGGCCTGCCTCCACCAGTTCAGCGCCACGTCCGGAACCCTGTTCGCAAGCCGCAAGATGGCCTTCACCGATCTGCTGGCCGCAATCGTCATATTCGTGAACGGCGCTAAGGGTATCTCCGCCCTGCAATTGAGCCGCGATCTGGATTGCCAGTACAAATCGGCTTTCGTGCTGGCCCACAAACTGCGCGAGGCCATGGCAAAGGAAGACCAAGGCAGGAAGCTGTCGGGCGTGGTCGAGACGGACGGCGCGTATTTCGGCGGCTACGTCAAACCCGCCAACCGCAAAGAGGATCGCCGGGACCTTCGCTTTACCGAGAACAAGTCAGGCAAACGTCAGTCGGTCGTGGTCATCCGGGAACGTGACGGCCAGTCGGTGACATTCGTCGGCAAGAATGAGGCTATCGGCCTAGCAGCGGTGAAAGCCTCTGTAGTCGCCGGATCGGTCGTTCATGCGGACGAGGCAACGCATTGGGACGCCCTGCATGGCTCCTATGAAACCTATCGGATCAATCACAGCGTCAACTACTCGGACGGCATTGCCTGCACCAATCAGGCAGAGTCGTTTTTCAGCCGCCTACGCCGCATGGAAGTTGGCACCCACCACCATATCGCCGGGCCGTATCTCAACGCCTATGCCGCCGAAGCATCTTGGCGCGAGGACAACCGTCGCATGACGAACGGAAATCAGTTCCTGACCGTCGCGGTGTCCGCCCTCGCTTCCAAGCAATCGCGCACGTGGGGCGGCTACTGGCAGCGCAACCCCTGATTCTGTGCTATTTCCCTCTCAGGGGAGAATAGTTCATGCTCAAGGAAACGGATATAATCACGGTCTCCTGCCAAGGTTGCGGCAATAACAAGGAGGAACAGGTCGCTGGGCTCCGTGCGAGGGCAGGACTCAACGGCAATGTCTGCGGATTCTGCGGTCGCGAGATCAAGGACTACGCGGAAGAACTTGAGCGTGTCGTGGCCGACGAAAGCACGTATTTCGCTGGCAAACTCAGAATCTATCCGGTCGAGTAGGTCGGCAAAGCCGTCCGTCACAGCCCTAAAGTCAGGCCGACGAACGAAAGCACCCGATGAATCGGTCATAGCAACACCCTCCATGAAGCACCGTGATTGGTGCGGGGTCAGTGCTGCTATGAGGCTACCCGCTCCCTGATCCGCTCTGGGAGCGATGGAAGCGAATAGCAGGACGCATCAAGGAATGAACAACCCGCGTTGTTCTTCGCGTCAAACTTGTAGCCCTTAGCCTCCATGCATAGGTCCGCGTAGGCACCTACCTTGGTGGAGTCATAGGGATTATCATCTGCCGGGTACGCCTTCGCACCCTCAAAGTGGCATTCCGCCATCTGTTGCGTCTTGGACTTACCGCAGCCGCACAATACCAGGCAGGCCGCTAAAGCCACATATCCTAGCCGCATAACACCCCCGTGCCTCTCCGGCTGGTGCCGGGTGGTTCGTAACGTGCGAGCACGGGTGCAGCACGCCCCACGTATTCACCGTGAGGCTATTTTATTCCGTGGGCCGCCCGACATAGGCGAACCCGTGCTCAGCGCCTTATGCGCACCGCGAAGGCTTACGAGACCCGCGCAGTATCCCGACTATGACACCCGCACCCCTAACGGGCAATCTCCCACAGCAACGGCAACCCATTGCTGCCAGCGCTCCGAACCAATCCCCGCTCGCGCAATCGCCCCAGCACCTTCGCTACCCGGCGCTTGTTGCGTAGCTCAGACCCACCAAGGTCCGACGATACAGCCTCAACGATATAAGCCGCCGTCACGGGCTCCCCAGCCCGCCTCAGCACGTCCAACACCAAACGATTGACCTGACCCGGCTCAGCCCATCCCTCAGGCTTGTAAAACGCCAGAGCCTTTATCTCTTCCACCCTCAGGTTCGGATCGAACAACCTTAACACCCGGTCTATCGCAGCTACATCAGCAGCAAGGCGATTCATGTCGCAGGTCAATTCTCTCCTGAGGCGAATCAGGGCTGAAATGGTGTGGTCATGCATTACGATGTGGTACAACACCGGATGCGATGGTGAACGCATTAATTTTGGTGCATCTGCTACATAATGCCGCGCTGAAACTCGCGTAACGTCTCCCCACATACTTGACAACCGGAGACGTTGGGCTTAGGGGTGATTCGTCAGTAAGGGAGAATCGACATGGCCACGGTTTCAAAGGAATATCTGGAAGGCATCAAAGAGGGACGCGCCGCCGTCAAGTTGCTCGATCCCGCCAGCATCGCCGACTTCGCCCAATCGGAAATCAACTTCTGCAAGAATGTGGCCTTTTGGTCGGGTTCAGCCATTCATGCCGATTTCATCAAAGGACAGCGCGATTTCTGGGAAAACCAGCTCAAGAAATCCAAGGCCTGACCAATCCGGAGAGGCTGGCGTGCGACCAGCCTGACCATGATTAGCCAGATAAGGGAGATTGGCCATGGCAGAGATTACGTATGGCGAAACCGTCGCCAGCACCGATATCACCCACTACATCGTGCAGGCGAAGTGGCCCAAGTCGGAGTTCGGCTCCCCCGACAAACACCTTCCCGATGATCATCCCCAAGTGCGATGGGGTGGATATTCGCCCGGCGCGTGGAATGACAGGGTTAACCCCAACACCAAGTGCAACGGATTTGGCAGCATCCGAGGCAACTTTGAGGAAATCCACTCCGACGTGGCTAACCATCCCTCGCGAGTGACCGATAGGTTCGGGAAAAAGGAAGAAATGCCACCCACCTTCACCGCCCCGGAAGCCGCGCTTGCCTATGCATCCCGACTAGCCGAGCATGGCGAAGTCGCTGCGCGCTTTAGCCAAGGGGGAACCCAGCAGTCTCGCGACCTGCAATATGCCAACCGCCCCATCCGAACGCGCGTGGTTGAAAAGAGGCTGGCTTGCATCGAACGCATTGTCTCCCCACATGCTTGACATTCGCAAACGTCATCTGTAGGGTGATTCGCATAGTAAGGGAGAATTGAGATGCGCCAGATGAGGCTAAATTCACTCCAGATCGAAAACATTCTGGACAAGCTCATCCCGGCCATCGCCGAGCCAGAGGATCATGGTTTTTTCCGTGGCGTGATCGGCCTGAAACTGGAGGAGTGCAAATCCTCGGCAGAGGCCGCAATGTTCGTGCGGAAGCTCCTCGGGCACGACTGACACCCGTTAGACTGAGATACCTTAGCAGGAGGGAGAATCGATATGACCATTGAGCGCAAACCCATTTCCGAGTTCCACAGGCTCACCCTGAGCCCGCGTTGGCCGACCCAAGCAGAAATTGAGACTGGCATCCTCCACCCCGGCGATCTGGCGTTTGTCGATCTGGAAAAGGGCGAAGTCGCCGCCTTTGTCAGCACGGACGATCTGTTCGAAGCTGACGGCAATCGCTTCTGGCAAGACGCCTGACAATTCCCAAGAGAGCGCCTTGTGCGAGGGCGCTCCGATGATGAATTGCCTAGCAGGGAGATATCGGCATGTTTCAGCCTCGCAACCGCAGGATCGCAATCACCCCGATGTCGGATGCCGACAAGACCGCATTCCGGTGGTTCTCCAGTGACGGCGATACGGAGACCGGCGCGGTTTGGGCTTGGGGTTGCCAAGAGCTACCGCTGACGATCGCTTCGCACATGCAGGGAAGCAAGCAGCGCTATATCATCGTCAGCGAGCGGGGCATGTTTCTGAAGCAGAATGGCTCGTTCTCGCGCCATGGTCGCGTCAAGACCTTTGGTAGTGCGGAAGCCGCCGCCCTCCACGCGGAGGCGATGTGATGACCTTCGTTCTTGAACATTCCGGGTCGGACATGGAGGCCGCGCGTCGTGCGGGGCTGTCTGATGGCTTCTATCGATACCCGCGCGATCCCGGCAACCTTACCGGCGATCTGCGTCGCGCCTACAATCAGGGCTGGGACGATGGCGATGCCGCCCATTGGCGACAGGCTCGCACCGTTCACAATCTCGCAGAGTGGAAGGACTAAACATGAGCTACGAAAGGCCTTGGGAGGAGGGAGATCAACGCGAAACTTGCGGCTTTTGCGGCGAGGAAGTCGATTGCTTTGGCGTGTGCGACTGTCCCGGCGCTTTGGCCGACCGGACAAAAGAGGAGGAATAATCCCATGACCATCCCCAACAGCTTCGCCCATGAAGTAATGGCTGTGAACCATCCCTTGCACGGGGTTATGGGCCGGAAGAACGTCGATGGCTCGTTCACCTACCGGAAGGGCGATCAATACGCTTGGATCATGAAAGCAATTGATTGCTTCTATGTCGGCGTATCCACCGAATATCCGGAAACCTACCCCACCCGCAAGGATGCCATTGAGCGTATTGAATACCTCTTGGCAGGGGAATGCCTGTCGTGACTCTCATCGAACAACACCCACAAGGCACCTTCACAGCCTCTCTGGGATATGATGACCTGAAGAAATCCAGGTTATGTGTGAAAGTATCCTATGCAGGAGGGGAACGGTTGTTCGAGGTTCTGAATACCTCCACCGATCCTGACTTGTTACTGCATGAGGCTATCAAGATGACCATTGCAGGTGAAGAACAGGAGTTTCCGGCATGAAGGGTTTTCGCCTCTATATCACCGCAGGCATCGCCGCCTTGGTGTCCACATACTTGGTCGGATGGTTCATAACCTTCGATCCCACTTGGAACATCGCGGATAAATCAGGACGCTTCATATGGCTGTACGCCAGCCAGATGCCGGGGATGATGTTCGGATATTTGCTGTCCAAGCGATGACCTACCCACCATCCCACCAATGGATTGCCGACAAGCTCGGCACCAAGCACTGGAAGGTTGGCCGTCACGTATCGCTGGATGACCAAGCAAGGGGATATGTCGGAATAGACCGCAACCGCTATCGCAACCTGCTCAGGGAATGGCAATTAGGCCACCCGGCAGTGCAAGCGGTCAGCGAACTACCCGACACCTTCCCGAACAAAAACTGGCTGGTGGATGCCGCTATAGCCCACCTGCCGTTCGTGGATGATTTTAAGCCAAAGGGAGACAGGAAATGAGAGCGCCAATCGAAGCCCCGGTTACGACCGAGGAGCCCGGAATGGGAAAGATGACCGAAAAGGTCACAAGGCATCCGTCCTACGCCAAGGTTGTCGCCAGTCGGGTATCCGGCCACACCCAGCTTTACGACAGCGATTTCCATCATAGCGCCTACATGACGATCAGCATCCGGCGCAGCGAACTTCATCGCAACCTAAACCGGGATTGGCATTTCGGTCGAGAAGAGCTGATAGAAGTCGCCCTGTCCGAAGCGCAGTGGGCCACATTCGTTTCAGCCCCCAACGTGGGGGACGGAACGCCATGCACGCTACAGCATATTGCAGGATCGCAAGTGCCGCAGCTTCCCCCTCCGGAAACAAGAACAAAGCAGTTTGGAGCCGAGGTGCGAGAAGACCTGTCTGAAGCCGTTCAGGCCCTAGACGCAGCCTTGGACCAAATCGCAAACCTGGGGCTATCGAAGGCCAAGGCTGACACAATCCGCAACGGCGTCGAAGCGGCCAAGAGAAAGCTGACTTCCGCTATCCCATTTGTCGTCAGCCAGTTCGATGAACACATGGAGGAGACGGTCGAACGGGCAAAGTCAGAGGTCCACGGATACATGACCGGGGCGCTTGTTCGATCCGGAGTCGCCGCCCTTGGTGGGATGCCCCCGCTACAGATCGAAGGGAAAACCAGCCATGAAGGTTGATCGCATAGAGGCCCTAGCAGCCCGTCAGTCATCCCTTGCAAGGGCATCTGACCGGGATATTGCTCACTGGCGCACACAGGCCGCAATAGGCTTCCGGGCAGCAGCAGACGCCATGCGCAGGGTCGAGGATTTGGAGAAAACCAAACACCTCCGCCTAGTCCGCTCTTCACACTGAGAAACAGCGCAGAAAACTGCCATTTCTCATAGCATATGAGGGTTGAAATGACCAAGGAAAACGACGCCAAAATCGTGGCAAAACAGCACTTCGTAACTTTCCTGAGTCCCGGATCATTCTTGGCCGAATCCTCCACCAAGGCCATGGATTCGTGGGATGTCGATAAAGCCGCAGCGATGGCAAAGGAAATCACGGAACGCTATGGCGCAAAGCCGTACAGCTTCTATTTCACTACTCGCGGTAGAACCGAAACCGATCTGGACAGCAAGGAAATTGCCCGTAGTCCGTCATACTTCTTGGGTGGCAAGGTGGAGACCCTTGAAGAGGTAGAAGCCCGTAACGACCCGAAAGAGGAAATCCTTCGTTCCAATATGAGGGGTAATGGCTACAAACGCATCTGGACAACCACTGAGGGATGGTCATGGACTGTTCCGCTGGACGATGATTCGGTGGTGCTGGCATGAGCGCGGTTATTGGCTACGCACGCACCTCAACCGGCGATCAGGTTTACGGCCTTGATGAGCAGCTCGAAACCCTCAAAGCCTCAGGCTGCGACAAGATATTTTCCGAACACGCCTCAAGCGTTCAGGATCGCCCCGAACTGACCAAGGCCCTAGCCTACGTCCGTGAAGGCGATACCTTCATCGTCACCCGCCCTGACCGCCTTGCCCGGTCTGTCATAGACATGCTGGGAATGATCAAGGAGCTTGGGGAGAAGGGCGTGCAGGTCAAAATCCTGTCCATGAACCTAGACACCGGCACCCCCACCGGAAAGCTTGTCCTGACGATCCTGGCAGGCGTGGCCGAGTGGGAACGCGAGATCATGCTGGAACGTCAGAGAGCCGGTATCCGCCGCGCCAAGGAAGACGGGAAATACCGGGGGGCGTGGCGCTTCAAGGTCTGGAAGGTCGGCGAGGAAATCGACGCCATGCTGGCCCGTGGCATGAAGATCAAGGAAATCTGCGAACAGCTAGGCGTGTCCCGCAACAGCGTCTGGAAGCATCGAACCAAGCGGATCGTCAACCCCCACATCACCGATCAACGCGGCGCTTCCTCGTCCCCTCAACGGGCGGCAAAGGCGGCACAAAAGAAGACCTAGGGCGTTCTTTACGGGGTGTGGAAATAACAGGCGCTGAGCGGTCGGAATTACTGATCGCTCTAAGCCTTTTGACGCCAGCCGCAGTTTGACCGAGCCTGGAAAGGTGAGTCTTGCGCTGAACCCGCAACAGATAGTACCGCTCCATATCGGGCGAGACATCATCGAAAACCGCCAAAATCTGCGCTTTCCACTTCCGCCATGTCGGCTTGTGCGCTCTGGCGATGGACTGTAGCTCGTCATCGTTGATGGGGAGGGGTTCGCACTCTGTAGCCCAAAAATGCAGGCACAGTCGCAGAAGCATCCCGTAACCTGCCGCAGGAAGCGTTAAAGCGGAGGGGTGATCGATTAGGCCCTCGCAGGGGATCGGGAACAATCTGCGACGGTTTCCAATGCCCCTCATGCCGTCTTTTCTCGGTGCGATCTGTACTGGTGCATGGCCATTCTTTGGGCCGCAGCGCCGCCCTTCCATATCTCGAAAGGGCTAACCATGATCGACTTACCCTTGCCCCTGTCCGCAGCGTAGGCAATCATGTCCTTCGCGTGCAGACTGCGAATCGCGGCGTTGAAATGAGACTGGGGGAGACTGATCGCGGAAGCCATGTGAGGGCGCGTGTGGTAAACATAGTTCCCCTTCTCCATAAGCCAGAGAAGCGCGTTCCAAACGCGGTGTTCCGTCTTGGTCAGGTCAAGCTCACCAACCGCGATCTTACGAGCAAGGGCATCTTGATTGGACATAAAGAATCTCCTAAACTCGATCCTGTCCAACGTGCGGGGCGAGGTGGCGTCACAGGCTGCCTCGCCTTTTCGTTTAATCATGTAACCCCACTCTCACAATGAACGTCCAACCGTCACGTTATAGACGTGAATGCGTCCATTGGATAGAGGGCGAATCGAGATCACTTATTCACTACTCCATTGTACTCCATTGTTTTATGGGATGCCATGAAAAAGGCCCCGCCAGTTTCCCAGCGAGGCCCAGTACAAGAGAGATGCCGAAAGGCTATTGCGTATTACGACGTGGGCTGAGCCGGGGCAAGGGCCGATTGGAGCTTGCTGTTGAGGCCGTCCACCTGATCCGCAGCGGCGCTCAGGGCGGCTTCGTCCGAGGTGGTCAGGCGATCACTTGCAGCAGACATAACGATACTCCGGTGGTAAATGGCTAGGGCAACCATTGCCCCGGCAAGGAAGATTGATAGTGCGATCATCGTCCGAGGTGTAGCACAGGTGCCCCGCCCCCGAGAAGTATCTGAAGCGCCCAGATGACGATAAATGCGATGGCCACAACCATGATCACCTGCTTGATGACGGGCTGCATCGGAACGAGGCTTATGAGGTATAAAACCACCCCAAAAATCACCAGAGCAATCAATAACGAGAGCATGTTTCTCTCCCTGAGAGGGTTAACCTACTCCCTTTGATTCGGGTAGGTAACGCTTTCCTTGGCAGGAGGTTGCGGAACGCATTTGTTCGCCAGAACATCTGCCCAATCATACCCCCATCGCTCAGGGATGTGAACCGAAACCTCTGGTCCGTCCTTCATATTGGCGACTCGTTTCGCCAGTCCATATGACGCAGCCTGACCGACGAAATTGTGGTCATGGTCCCCATATATCCTAAGCTCTCTCACGCCCTCCGGCACGACAAATCCAGTCAGGATGTCAGCCGAGATGCACGACCAGCACGTCACCCCGAACAGTGCCTTGACCGCCAAGGCCGTCTCTATACCTTCCGCTATCCCTAGCACGGGAGAAACCGCCCCTAGGCGTATCGCTGACCCCTTGGGCACGTCCGCAGCCATCATCTTGCGCACCTTGCCCCCATCAGACAGGAGATAGGTCCGGTGGATGTTGACAGGCTTCCCATCCGGCCCGGAAACCTTGGCGAGCATGGCGGGGAGGTATTTGTCCCCAGTGTCATCCACAAGCTTGCAGGAGCCTGCATAGGCCAGAGACGGGGGATATGGCCCTTGCAGGTTACGTGAGGCGAGATAGGTCCCAACCTCATCCCCTGCCTGGATATGCACACCCCTTCCCCAGAGCGACCGCATGGAGGACAGAGACGTGCGAGCCTTGGGTTTCACGATCTCCCTCGAAACTTTCCCCACAAGGCCTTCCACAAGCACAGCGGCTTCCTTGAACCCGATTCCCTTGATCTTCATCACAAGGTCGAACCCGTCACCAGCCCCACAGCCGTTGCAGTAATAATCCCCATGGCCGGAGCGATTGTGGAAACGGTAGCGATCCTTTCCCTCGCAGGAAGGGCATGGTCCATGGCGGTTCTGGAGATACTTGCTGTCTACGCCGAGGAGGGGAAGCAGTTGGTTCCACTTCCCCTCCGCTTTGGCTCTAAGAGAATCGCTCGCCATCAGTGATAGGCGGCGTCATTGGTCTCCTTGGCATCCTTGACGTTCTTCGGGTCAACGTCTCCGGGGCAAGGAATGGAGACCGCAGCGGGTGGGAGCTTGATAGGGCTCGTCACGATGCGGGGCTCCATGATAGCCGTATGAGCCTCGCCCGTCTTGGGGTCGATCAGGTCAACGATTGTCGCCTCACCGGAGGAAGGGGCGTAGGTGCCATTGGGTTCGGGTTGGGCAAGCATGTACGTCCCCGCCGCAGCATTGTTGCCCATGTTGGCGACGTACTGAGGGTATTCGGGAGCGGTGAATTGGGTCCCCAAGGAAACCCCGTATCCGAGCGCCTGACCAATGCACACGAACCGCCCATCCAAGGCTTGCGTATAGACGTAGGTCAGTGTGGTGGTGTCCATGTCCTCATAGGCGTTCTTGAGGAGCTTGCGCTGCGCATAGTTGACGATGCGGGGCATTCCGGTTTCCCGGTCAGCGGCGTTCATCGCCTGCCGGGTCGCATCGGCCTGACGCTCTGCCGCAGGATCGCTGTCCTGAGTGCATCCGCCATCGTTGGCCATGAGCAAAATCCCGCACAGAGGGGCGAGGAGGAAATATTTCTTCTGCATGTCAGTTGGCTCCAGCTTCAGCCGCACATGCCTGATTGTCAGACGAAAGCGGGCCGTTGTAGGTGGAAAGGGTGGAACGGATCAGGCTTGCGACAGCCTTCTTAGCAGAGTCGTTCGAGGCCGTCCGCATCTGCTCACAATAGCGAGCAACATCGCGGTTGGTACCCTGCTGAAACTGGCGGGAGGTATCGTAAACCTGCTTATCCGTCTCTGCTTGGTATTTTGCCATCGGGCGGGCCGTGAAAAGCCCAAGCCAGTTCAACCCGATCACGAGCAGGATGAAGGCAACGAAACCCCCAAACCATAGGGAAAATTCCTTCATTTCGCGTCACTCCTGTTGCGACACGAAGCATGTTCAGGTAGCCACTTCATTGTGGCGACGAGAAGCATCCTCGTTGTCCGGTGGGGCGATTCGCAAGATCGACCCCACCACCCATTGCTGATCCGAATCGATCTCATAGTCAAGGGTTGGGGTCTCAGTCACCACAACCGCGACCCACTTTCCCGCTATCCCGAGAATCTACAAACTCTGTCCATACTCGCCATCCTTGCGGGCAATGGAAGCCCCACTCTCGTCTGCGCGGACCAGTGATAAACAGGGTTACAGCCCGACCACCCTCATCCAGTTCAAGCCGATGAGAATCCTCCGCCTTGCGATCCACAACATCTCCAGCATTGCGCCTGAACGACCCATGGGGGGTATGTTCAGTATAGGAACCGGACAGGACGATGGACGTGTTGTCCCACGGGTGATCGTGAAGAGCCCGGTCATCGTCGCTATGCAAAATCTAGTGAAGGTAAACCGAGCAAAATGGATTGCGCGGAATAACCCACCATCTCCGCAGGTAATTATCGCCAATCACGAAATCGGGGTCACGACTCGCCATCAAGTCGAGCGCCCAAACCTCCATCTGGAAAGCGGTCATCATTTCCACGAATTTTCCTCCCTTTAACATCTCAGGCGGCTTTCTTGCCCTTACCCTTGGCCCATCGGATATTTTGTGATGTCAGCCACTTAATCGTCTCGGGGGATGGCTTTAGCGGTGCCGATGCCATGGCAGGGAAGTGGTGGAACCGGGCCTTGAACTTCGCCATCCACCACGAATCGCTCTTCCCCTTCAACTCAGCGTAACCCTTAAGTTCTCCCAGGAAAACCCGCTCAACCTCCCTGCGATGGCGCAATTCCTCAAGTTCCCCTTCCCTCACTTCCACGCTGGAAATCTTCTGTGGCTTGAACCCACACTGAGGGCATTCATGGACCTTGGCAGGCTTGAGATAGTGACATTTGGGGCATTCGGTCGGAGTGGCCTTGGTTGAGGCTTCAGACGCATCCCGCTTGTCCTTCGGGGCCTTCTCGCACATCCGGTCCCTATCAATGTCGGTCGGAAAGCCTAGCCTGAGCGTGTTTCCGGCATGATCCAGAACGATCAGGTCCCCAATCCCTTCGTTCACCCTCATGCCCCTGCCCCACTTCTGCACGTGCCTGATGTGAGACCGTGTGGGCGCATTGTCCGAGATGCAGCCGAACGCCCAATCAACCCCCTTGATCATCGTCCCCACCGAGGCAACCGCGAAGATATCCCGATTATCCAACTGCTCCTTGATCCGTCTGCGCTCGCCAGCATCGGTGAAACAATCGATATATCCGCATGGTATTCCGGACTCGTCAAACTCCCGCTGGAGTTTTTTGGCGTGCGCCCGGTCCACAGCGAAAATCAGGGTTGGGATGCCATATGCGTGCTTGATCCACGTATTGACCGCATCCGCCACCAACCCCTCTTCGCACATGACTTCGCTGAGATCGGATTCGACGTAATCCCCATCCTGGATACGGACCTTGGACAGGTCTGGCGGTATGGGGGCGAAGCACTTGAACGGGGATAGGTACGGCCTTCCCGTGGCAGGGTTGATGGTATCCACTAGCTCCTGCATGGAAATGGGTTTGATCAGGTCATCGTAGTGGCGACCTAGCCCCTTGCTCCACGGAGTTGCGGACAGGCCAATCACCGGCTTTTCACTCCACGCCCCACCTGAGATCAGGTCCAGAAAAAACGAGTGCTGCCCGTGCGCTTCGTCATTCAAAATCAGGTCCGCATCTGGTATCTTGCGACGTTGAAGCGTTTGGACTGAAGCGATCTGGATTTCCTTGGTCGGGTCCGTCATCGGATGGTCTGCCTGAATAACCCCGAGCGAGTATAACCCTGCCCGGTAAAAGGCTTTAACGGTCTGGTCGATCAGACTGATGGCGTCCACCACGAAGATCGAGCGGTTTCCCTTCATCTGGGCTGACTTGAGCAGGTTGGCGGCGCACAGGGTCTTACCAAATCCGACAGGTGCAGCCAGCATCGGGCGGCGCTTACCGTTGCGGAGGGATTTCCTTAGCAGGTTGAGTGCGTGTTCCTGATGTGAGTACAGGACTTGGGGCGCTTCCCCTGTGGCAAAGTCATTCCTCATGAGCCCATCCCCTCGCGTACGCGCATACACACACGTGTAGACTCAACCCACATGACGTTTACCCCCTGCCAAGGAAAGAATCTCTGAGTCTGGTTCTGAATCTGTCTCTGAGTCTGGTGAAGTTACAGAAACGAGCTTGATGCGTTTCCTGAAACGTTTCACCCGCTCCGTGCTATTGTCCGACCTGTATTGACGGGCATTCCAGCCGTGGGGAGACCCGCAACTGTCATCGGTTTCCGGTGGGTCGATCAGTAGCGCTTTTGTCAGCCGAGCCACCACCGACTTTGCTTCTCGATTGGACAGCCTGAGTGCGAATGCCACGTCCTCTATATGAGGGAGGGTGCCATCATTGGCCGATGCCACGCACAGGAGGTTAATCCAGTGCCGAAAATCTTCAGCAGGAAGGCGTTGCACCTTGGGGTCGGACAGAACTTCTGTGTAGAGGCGCAGCCACTTCATTGCGGCATCTCGCTTGGAAGCATTTGCCATGCCCACAGCCCACCTTTGGTGTAACCAACATGATGGAACCCGGCCTTAAGGTAGCAATACCCCCACAATGGTTTTCCGCGCACTATGGTCGGCGGCACCTTCTTCGGGTCCACAAAGGTAACTATTCCCAACTCGGGCGGACGCCAAGTTTCCATGGTCATGGAAATTGCAGCCCGTATCAATTCACTGGAAACGCCAGCGCCCTCATTGCGGAAAAACGTATTAACCCATGCGCCCGCCCATGCGTGCTTAACGTATTGGGCGAACGGCCATGAAGTTACCCAAACAGCTCTTCCACCTTCCGCGTGCCGTTTAAAAACAACGCAGCGCCCCGGAGGAACGAACTGAGGTGATCCAATCTTTTGTCTGCTGTAGTGACGATCAGCCACATCGCAGCAAAACGGATCGGCCCTATTTGAGTTTTCCCAAATCCCCCCGGTGGATGTCACTGACGCAACTCCCATGCCTCTGCATAGGATATTGCTCCTTCATCCAGGGCGATGTTGATTCTCTCTTCCCTTTGCAGGGGGTCGGGTGTGCGGTCTATGATGCGGAGAATTATCTGGTGGGACAGAGAGCCAATTGCCTCTTCGCGCTTGCAACCAGAGTCGGGATTGGGTAGTTTATACATCGTTGGTGGCTCCCTGAAAGCCATTGACCGGGTGGGATCGAGAGCGGTCAACTCTCTCCCACCCACCCTTCATCTCACAGCTTCCCCTGCCCGGCAACAAGATTCGATATGATGGTATCGAATGCTTGAAGACAGATCGTTCCCATGTCATAACGTGATTCGCAAATGGGAGAATCGCTATGGGAAATGACAACCTTCTTGACCTTGAGGCGATCAAGGATGCCCCTGTGTCCCCGGCAACGGCTATCGCTGCGGTAGCGCTGAACTTCGCCATGAAGTGGTATGATATGACCACTATCAAGGATGGCGCAATGTATCAGCAGAAGAAGCTGGAAGGGGCCAATTTCCAATATTATGATTTCCCCGATGTGCTGGAACGTGCTAAGGAAATCGAGCTATGGATACTTGGTTCCCCGAGCCGTTTGTCTCAGGCTGTGCTTGAGGTGATCGCGGATGAACTGGCGGAGGGTGTGTCCAATGGCTAAAGACACACCTACCCCTGCCAAGGATTTACATCTCTCTATCCTGGATGGGCTCACGGATGCGCAGAAGGCATTCATTCTCGCGCGAGAACCGAACCGCGAGTCCCAGGTAATAACCGAGGCGGATTGGGCGGCGATAGATCCCTGCATTGAGACCGGCGACGAGGATTGGCCGCTGTTCATTTGGTGGGGTGGGATGCGCCGAAACTGCAAAGCCACGCCCGCCGACGACGAGATCACCTTCATGTTCAACGATCTCGGCCTGCAAATCCGCACCGCTCTTTTGGAGACTGAGAAATGACGGGGGAAACCGACTGGATCGAATGGAATGGCGGGGAGTGTCCCGTTGATCCTGAAACGCCAATCCGCGTGCGCACCAAGGACGGTCGCGTGCTGTGCGAGCGCATGGCTTGGGCGAACGACTGGAACAATCCCAATCTCGGCGCCTACCGCATAGTGGACCCCTCCAATGCCAACTGAACAATTAGAAGTGAGCCAGCGGGCGAGAGAATATTCTTGGCCTTTCGTGTCGAGAAACTCAATCGCCGGGCAGGATCGAGAGGGCTTCTTCGCCGGAAAGTATGACTGTGCGAACGCAGTCCAAGCCTTCGACCGCTTCGAGCGCGAGATATTGGACACCCGCCCTGGGGGGTGCGACGATATTCTCTATCTGCTTTGCTGCGCGGAGAACCATGCGGACAAATTCCCCGTTCCTTCTCATATGCGGGCTCTTTGTGCGCGTATCCGGGCGAACCTATCCTCGACCCCTACCGCATCGGACACCCCCAGCCCGTCAGCCTCTGTATCCAGTGAGGGGAAGACATGGCGCGGGCCGGCGCTCGATTTGATGCGAACCGATTGGGAACCACTAATCCAGTATATTCGGGACCATGAGGGCCGCAATATGGGCCTTGAAGCGATGGATTGGATCAATCGCCTTCACCGGCTGCAATGCGTTCGCGAGCCTCTGGCCGAAAGCCTCTCCTCCACCACCAGCCCGTCCGACGTGATCGAGAAATGCGAAGACACTGCGCTGCTCGATACCTTGCGCGACGAATGCTGGGACTTGCGGTGTTTCGACAGCCCCACGGGCGGTGATGATGCGGATGTGCGGTGGCGCGTCGTCGGTCACTGGCAAGCCGAACCGCACGAAAGGGAGATCGCAATCGGCTGGTCGGACGATCCCCGTGTTGCGATCCGAGAAGCCATCCGCTCCCTCGCCTCCGAGAAAGGCCAGCAATGAGCGGGTACAACTGGCAGAACATGGTCCGCCGCCGCGATTTGGTTATCGCCGACCAAGAGGTTCTGATCGGCGTCATGGCTCGCGCCCTGGACATTGGTGACCGCCTGATTGAGCGCGGTTACGGCATGGATACGCCGGAGGAGTGGAACGAGACCTTTTCCGGCGTCGCGGAGGCCCGTCGCACCCTCTCCAAAGCCAAGGAAGGCCAGCACCATGGATGAGAACCCGAGCGCGTTCCCGCTCGCCATTCCCGGAGACTGCGTTTCGCAGCCTGAGTATGGAATGACCCTGCGTGACTGGTTTGCTGGGCAGGCTTTGGCGACTGTCTACGATAGCTACAGCGAAGCGCAGCTTAAGGCGTGGTTCGGCGAAAAGTACGGGCTGTCCCGCGAGCAAATCAGGGCGCGCGCAGCATACGCCATGGCGGAAGCCATGTTGGCCGAACGAAAGATCGCTGACCATGGATAAGGTTGAACGGGCGCAGGAACTGGCGGCGACGGTCGAGCGATTGCGTCAGCGGCTTGCTATGGCCACCCAAACGCCGTGGGAATTGCAGGACGGCTGTTCGTGGCGTCGCATCGGCACGCAAGGCCATGACGGCAATGTGCTGCATCCGACGAACTCGCGAACCGACAATCACCCCGACTTAGGCTGTGGTCGCGGAGAAAGCCTTTACGCGAACCTGATGCTTATCGTTGAAGCCGTAAACGCGCTGCCCGATTTGCTGGCCGTCCTTCCCAATCCTATGTCTGACACCCGCGACCTTGGAATACAGGAGGAGAGGGAGGCTTGTGCGCGGATAGCGGATGAAATGGCCGCACGGGAGCGCGCGGGCTTGGGTGAGCTTACCGCTAAGCGCGACCGCCTCGCATCCGGGAATGCGGCTCACATGGCAGATATGATTGGTGAAGCCATCCGCGCCCGCACGTCCACCACCATCAAGCGCGATACCGTAGATGGGTCCTGGACGAACGAAGACGAACACGCCCTGCACGCAGAGGCGCGGCAGTTGCTCGACAAGGCCGCAAACGAAATGCTGGCGATCGAACCGAACCCGAGTGTGTGGGTCAGTCAGAACTCGGCTTTACGCGCGATCATCCATCTGATCGAGCCGGCCCGACGCAAAGGGCCAACCGATATAGGGGCTTTGCGTGAGGCGTTGGAGCGGATCGCAAGTGGCGAGGCGTTTCGCTGTCAGCGTTTCGCGGAAGACGACGACGCGGAGTATTTCCTTCGGGCACAACGCGATGTGCAATCGTTCGCCCGCCAGGCCCTCTCCGCCACCCCTGCGAAGGGGGTAGCCCATGACTGACCTTATATCCCTTGCTGAGCGCTGCGAACAGGCGAAGGGGCCGGATCGCGATATAGATTGCTGGATCGAAAACACTCTCGGTCTGGCCAAGTTTGAGCGCGATCCGCGTGTCGGCTTCGGGGATGCGGATTACAATCGGATAGAGCCTAAGCCCTTCACCGCCTCACTCGACGCCGCGATGTCGCTGGTGCCGAAAGGGCTGCGCTGGTGCGTGGACACGTGCGGAGGAGACAAGGTGTACTCCTTCGTCGAGGACATCTACGATTTTTCCGCCGAGACAGACTGTCACAAGGCTAATGCCCTGTCGCCAGCCCTAGCACTCTGCGCCGCCGCTCTCCGCGCCCGTGCATACAATGGAGGGGGTGATGCCTGATACCCTAGACCTGGGGCGGCTGGAGAAGCTGCTGGCGGAGGCAACTCCGCTACCTTGGGTGCCGAACTATTCGCAACCCGGGGCATATGCGCGGATCGAAACAGACGCGCATGGCTACTTCAACGATGGCTGGGTGATCGCATCCGAACTACTCGGTCCGGACGTTGACAAGAACATCGCCCTTATAGTCGAGGGGATCAACGCCCTCCCGCACCTCCTCTCGCGCATCTCCGAGCTGAAAAGCGCGCAAGAGTGGCGGGACATCGAGACAGCGCCCAAGGATGGGACGAACGTAGACCTGTGGGCGGCTGAGCGCGAGCGTTACGAGAACGAGCGGATTACTGACTGCATCTTCCGCGACGGCAAATGGGTCCACTGTCGCACGATCTATGACGACGAAAATCCGTCAGACGACATGATCGAGGTTTACAACGCCACTCACTGGCGTTTGCCTCCAGACGCGCCGGTCGCCCAAGCCCGCAACGTACTGGGGGAGAAGGCGTGATGGGCGAGAAACCCTATGGCCTGCAAGACCCCTTGCGCTTCGGCAAATACAAGGGTCTCTGCATAGAGGCGATTGCCAAATTCGATCCGGCATATCTGCTGTGGATCAAACGCAACCTCGAATGGTTTGCGTGGGCACCCGAAGCCCTTGACCATGCCAAGGTAGCCTGGACCCGCGACTATCACCAAAAGCTGGAGCGCCAGAATGCGTGGGCTTGGGGATGCGGCGCGGCTGTGAAACGGGAGGCGCAGCGCGCACGCTCCAATGCCATCGCCATAGAACTTCAGGAGCGTCGCAAAGCCGCCACCCCTAAACCTACTGGATGCCGGTAGGATGGGCCTTGGCAAGTGGGTTAAAACTCGTCAACCTCCCATCCGCCGCCCTTAACCGGATAGACAATCTTGAACAAAAACGGATAGGCCTCGCTCGCACACTTGACCTTAACCTTGGCATCGTCCGAGAATATCGCACGAGACCCTTTGCAGTCATGCAACTCTAGCATGTTATCCTTGGTCATCACGGCGAAATCCATGGTCAGGAAGCATCCGTCCGCAAGTCTGAGCTTTATACCCTCAAACTTGTACCACAGGACTTCCCCCGCAATCCTCAGTTGTTCAAGATATGCCTCATACTTGGCTTCGGTGCGGTTTCTCTCACCCTGCTTCAGCCTGCCCAAGGCATAATGCTTCTTGAAGTTCATGCCGCAACCCTTGGCAGGTGATGACAGCCTAAATCCTGCCTGACTCCACACCACGGACACGGGTCTCTTGACACGAAGGTGAAGGATTTTTCCGGAGCAGGGATAGGTGGCTCTCGGCGGGTTGCTGCTCGCTTGACCCCCGATCTTGTCCGCCAGTGCGGTATCCGGGGAATCTCGCTCGTACTGATCCCTAACTGAACTATGGTGACAATCCGCCCCCGTTGGAAGCTCTCGACCCGGATCAGGCCAGCATTCTCAGCCCGCTCCATGACCTTGGCAATCGTCCCTGCCCGGGATATGTAAAGCTCCTCGGCAAGGGAGTCGTTGGTGGGGCACGGTTTCCCCTCGCGAGCTATGCGCGTCAGGGTTTCGATCAGGCGTTCCAGGTTACTCATGCGATCTCCCATGCCTTGATCCCAACCTCGGCAAGCAACGATACCATATTCGCAGTCCCCCTTCCTCCGGGAAATGCTACAGCGTGCGTAGGCTTGCCCTTGTCACGCATCTCCTTGTTACGGATAGGTCCAGCGGCCTTGCCATGCACTCCCCAGTCTGCCGGGAAGGTCCACGATCCAACCTTGCGATCCCTCGCCCATTCAAAGGCAAGCTGGTCTGCCCCTTGGTATTTCTGGTCTTTCGGGTTATAGCCCACGATGAGGAGGAGGGGGGCATTCCGGGCAAGGATTCCGTCCAGCGTGGTGTAGAGCTTGTCCCTGTCGAGATAGTCCCTGCCACCGCAGACGAGAAGCTTGATCATGCTCCAAGCTCCAAGATCAGTTCCAGTCCGTTTTTGCCAATCTTGGCACCCTTCACGGGATGGATAAGCGTAATCCTGTCCACCCAAACTGGCATCGCCCCAATTTTGGGATTGGCCTGACGATACGCGATGAGTTGGTCAATTACCTCATCCAAGGAGAGGACCTGATAGCCGAAACTGTCGATCATCGCCCATACTTCCTCTGCTGATTAACCAGCTTGGGCACCAGCTCCAGATGGTCGGGATTGACGCACATTGACCGGACGCAGGTGTGGTCCAAGTTCATGCCCTCTGGCACATGCAGGGTGGGGATTATGCCATGGACCCAAGCAGAGAAGACGTGACCACGGACTCCGCCTTTCACCTCTCCACCCGGATTGAATGTGGCATACCAAGCCTTCTCACTGCCCCGGTTCCCACCCCTCGACTTTCCGCCAGTCCACATGTGGCATCCGGTCTCAGGATTCACCTCGATATACGATAGGAACCGGATCAGGACGCTGGGGTGATTGGCTGGCCTCACAGACGGGATTCCTCTAGCAAGGTATGAACCTCGACCCCCATCCAGCGCGACCAAGTTTTGAGCGCCCTGTCGGTATAGGCGGCACGCTCCGGCTCTGGCATATTGCGATCAGAGGTGCTTTTGAGCTTCTGATAGACCTCGCCTGATGGTAGGGTTATCTCGTCATACAGGCCAAGCTTTTTCCTCGTTAGTGAATGAAGGTCTTCTTCCGTGATAGGGCTATCCAGCCTGTCCGAAAGCGCCTCCGCTACGACATGGGCAATCGACCAATATAGGGACCGCCTCTTCTGATTTGCCGTGGCACGGGTTATCTTGACCGTTATAGTGCCCTGTACGTGATTCATGGCCTCCTGGGCCGCCCCATTGACAGGGGAAAGCATCCCTAGCTTCTTGGTGAAAAGAAGAGGAGCTGCATCATTTTGAGGCATGGCGCTTTAAACCTATGGGAGGACGCGATTGCCCATGATTGGGATGGTATCCATGCTTTTCTTCAGCAATCTTTCTAGCAACCTTAGCCTCCGCTAGAGTTTTAAAGGACCCTATGTGATTTGTTTTCCCGTCGTATGCTATTTGCGCAATCCATCTTCTATTTTCTTTGTTGTAATAAACGCCAGTCGCGCCTGATTTATTATTACTTTTTAGGGCGACATTTCTGCAATTCTCGGAATGAGAAACGCACCTAAGATTATCTATTCTGTTATCGGCCGGATTTCCATTTATATGATCTATATATCCATTTGGCCATTCTCCGCAGTATAAAAGCCAAGCAACCCTATGAGCTCTACACCTATACCCAAGAATTTGCCCCTCAAGGTACCCCGCTTTCCCTATAGAAGCCATGGCTTCCTTGTATGCATATTTTATATTCCAGCTAGCACAAAGAAACTCTCTCTTTAATTCATTTTTTTCGAGTTGATAAATTTCTGGGGTTCTTTTTTTGTGGAATATCTTTCCAGTTTCAGGATTGTATATCATTATCTCATTAACCTCATCAAATGAGGGTGCGCCCTTTTCTCTCATTATTACGGATTTACGCCACACTATATGCACTCCTCGCAAAGATGAGACGTGATTGGCACTGGGGACGACCCGCACCTCAGGCACAGGTCAGGATCGCGATGTGCCGCCTTCCCCCCCGCCACGAACGCCTGTTCGATGTCCGACAGGCCGCTGTTCGGGTTGGGAGTCCTGCTCATCCACCATTCCCGGAAGGCTTTGATCTGGTCCTGGTTCACCGTTTTCCCTTTGGTCGAATATGGTTTTAAGCTGGTCATGCAGGGATGGATGCACGAGACTCGTTCCTCCGAAATCCATCAAGGGCGATGACGTGGTTTCGAGCGCTGCCCTTCCATCCAATCTCCGGATTAAGGGCGTAGGAGTGGATGTTTCCAACCTTCTGCCCCTCAATCAGGAAGCCTGCATCAACCACCTTGCGGAATGCCCGATAGACGTTTGGGCGATGCATCCCCAGTTCCTTGGCAAGATCGGTCTTGCTGATGAAAAGGAAGTTCTCGTAGTCCATCTTGGCGAGCATGAGCATCAAAACGGCGTAACCGTCAGAGCCAAGCTCCTTCCTCATCTTGGAGGCCATCATGAGCCCATTCTGCGACATTGCTATCCATCCTTCGCGGAACCCGTTCCTCCGATGTGGAGGCATGGCAATCACATTAAGATGCGGCAATTCCTCGCCGGTATCCAGATCGATATAACCAGCCCGTCGCTTCATGGGAGACCCCCTGCTTTCCGTATCTCCCTTGATACGAACCGTAATCTCACATGAAACATCAGGCAAGGGCTAAAATCAGCGTTTCCCTTCTGCCTCTAGGCTAACCAACCACTCCCTGTCCGCCCACGCCAACAAGTCTATGCCATACTCTCGGTAGAACCCGGCATGGGAAAGCGCTTCAACGCTCTCCCTTGGTCCCCACTGGATTTGATGATGGACCGGGCAGAGCGGACAGATTCTCTGGTGTGTTCTGGCGATCCTTCCACCATAAATGCTCGCAGTGACGTGATGAATGGTTGACGGGGAACCGCACACTAAGCACCCCATCTTGCCTATGCGAACAAGGTGCCTTCCCTCAGCGGCGGTGGGGCGAGATTTCGATTTGCGCTTGATAGGCTGGCGGCGAACAAGCACGTCACCAATTGCCCATCATACTAATGAAAGGCACCGAATCGTTAAGATCGTCATCCGTATCATCGAACGAGCGCTGACGACTTCCCTGTGATCCACCGCCAGTCTGTCGTGAAGAATCATCCTTGGATTCCGACAGGAGGACAAGCTGGGCTGAAAACCCTTGCAGGACGATCTCAGTCGAGAAGCGATCATTCCCGCTCTGGTCCTGCCACTTGCGGGTTTGTAGCTGACCCTCGACATAGACCTTGGACCCCTTGCGAAGGTAGCGCTCCGCAATCCCGGCCAGACCATCGTTGAAGATCGCGACAGAATGCCACTCAGTGCGCTCCTTGCGATCACCGCTGGATTTGTCCTTCCAGCTTTCCGAGGTGGCGAGGCGAAGATTCACAACCTTGCCCCCATTCTGGAATGAGCGAGACTCGGGGTCTGCCCCCAAATGCCCCACGAGGATCACCTTGTTAACCGAACCGCTCATCTCACCACCTCGAAATTTTCGCCTTCCATGCCCACAAACTCTGGACCTAGATCGTCATCGCTAGGATACTCCCCATCTTCTTCGGGGAAGAAGCAGTCGATGTTCTTGCCTTGGTAGGTTGCCTTGACGCACCATCCAAAACCGTCTGTCTTATGAATGCCAATGGCCTCAAGGGCTGCAAAAAGCCCATCCACATCAACCTCATCGACTTGACGAATGCGATAGAAAAGAATGTCGGCGTCTTTGCGCTCGCCAATGCGGTAAAGGGTGCCCCCGGTGAGGGCGACGTGGCATCCGAATGCTGGGCAGATTTTCTCCACCTCCACGCATAGGGCGATAGCCTCAGCCTGAGTCCACTTACCCGGCATTGGTCACATCCCTCATCTTGAAACCCTCTTCCAGCTCACGATAACGCTCACGAAGGGCGTCACGGTGTTCTGCGGTTTCTTCCTCGACAAACTTTGCGTTGGTCTTATACCAATCGGCTAAACCCTTTGCGCTCTTGGTTGCGTTCAGGTGGCGCATCAGGAGATCGAAATTGCTCTCCTCATCCGATCCGCCAGTATCCCGCTCGGTAATATCCCCTTGCAGGCGGTTGGCGATGTCATCCAGCTGCGCCTTCATCCCCTGCGGCACATTGGGACCGCCATCCCACCATTCCGGCTGATAGCGCTTGACCTGAGCGACGATGGGCTCATTCTCCTTCATGAAGGCGTTGAAGGCAATCATGTCCTCCATCTTGCCAGCGTCGAAAATGAGCTTCTTGGCCGCATTGCGCAGCCCGGTCACTGTGGACTGGGGGCCTTCCATCTTTTCCTTGGCAGGGGTCTTGGGTTTCTCGGGCTTCTCTTCCGCCTGAGCGAACTCAGCCTCTACCTCGCGGACATACTTGCTGTCCTCGAACTGACCCATATGGACATCCGCTCCAACGCCGATGAACTTGAAGGCATTGCCCACCGCATCGGTGAAAGCCTTCTTGAATGCCTCGTCATCGTTTTCCCAGCGCTCAGGACGTTTGTACTGCTCATTGGCCTTGATGTGCGTCACGACCTTATCGCCGCCCACGCCCCACACCTGCCTGCTCTCACGGCCATGCCAGCCGGATACGGTGCAATAAACCAGCACTTCGTTATTGTGGCCATGCACGACTTGGAAGGTGGGTTCGTTGATACCCCATCCTTCACCACAGGGTCCGAACCTCTCGGTCAGGCGATGGATGATCCAGATGGGCTTGATCGCGGTTCCCTTGAAGCCACCAGCACGGCTGAACTGCTTGGTGTGCTTGGGGTCCGTCCTGCCCAGATCGTCCCAGATATCGGTGTTGCTCAATTATGCCTCCCTTGGGTGATTGTCTTGGTACTCTAGGGTGCCATGAATCAAGAGGGGAATTGTCTCCCTCTTATTATATATTCATTGCCTTTACAGACTTCCCAGCTTCTGCCTCAACTCGACCCCATAACCAGTCGGTGATATGCTGATCTTGCGCCGATCCTGCTTGATGGGAACGCTCTCTATGAGACCCATTGCGGTCAGGACGAGCTTGGCACGGGTGATGACGGGTTTGCTGAGGCCGAGCGTCCTAGCCAATGGCCCCACACTCTGCCCCGGCTCATCGCAGATCAACCCGAATATCGCTATCTGCCTGAGGGTGAGATCGGGATGACCTTCCCTAGCATAGCGGGCTGCAGCTAGACAGATATCGCTCATGCCGCCCTCTTCTCATCCCAGATGCTAACCCCATCAATCTCTCGACTTCCGGCCTTCACATCCTTGGCAATCACATCATCAAGGAAGGCCTTCAACTCCTCCGGATGGCGCTCCTTGACGAATTTCAGGGCCTTGACGTAATCCTCGATCTTGCTCAGCCAGACCGTGCGCAGGCCGATAGCCCGCCCACCTGTTTGAGCCTGCGACTTGCCCTTGTCGAGCCGGTTCGCCTGTGCTTCCGCCAGCGCTGCGGCTTGGAGGGTGGCGTCGATTTCTTCCTTGGCAGAGAGGTCCGTATCATCGGCAGCCCATGCCTTGGCAGCAGCCTCTGCGGCTAGGGCGTCGGCCTTTTCCCGCTCTTCCTTTTCCCTCTGGCGGCGCTCGTCTTCCAACTTGTTCAGCCAGACCGTCAGGGCCTTCTTGGCGACAGCCTCTGCATTCTCGCACTTGTCGATCAGGGGTTTCCACGCCTGCTGAACTTCCTTGGCGGCGTCGTCATGGGGTTTCTTCTCAGCCGCCCTCTGCTTGTCCGCGCCAGTACGAGCCTCACGCAGTTGGGCGAGGAGTTGACCCACGGAGTCCGCCTGCTCCTGATTGGCGAGCGGTTCCCCATCAAGGAATTGACGCGCAGCCTCCAAGAGGTCATCGATGTGGGTGCGGTGCAGTTCGAGCGGGGGAAGATTTCCACCCATCACTGCCCGGGGATTGTCATCGCTCATTATATTCTCCCTTGCACGGACAAGTCGGGTCAGGGCAATGAAACCCCGGCCTCTTGTCCAAGTAACCCTGTTCACCCATCGCCCTGCGCAGGCGTCCGAACCGCCCGTTCACAGAGCCTCCCGTGGTGCCGATAGCCTCCCCGATCCGGGGAAAGGACCAGCCCAGGGAAACAAGCCGCATCATCTTGTCGTCGGACGCAGCGTCCCACTGGAAATTATCACGACTCACGGCGGACGAACTGGCCTTTGGCATTGCGGGGCTGGATCGCCTTCTTCCACTTGAGATAGGAAGCATAGGCCAGACAGATGATCGCCAGACCCACGAACCCGATCACGGCGAAAGCGACTATGATTGCGGTATGCATCATTCTTCCTCCCTTATGACATCCCGACCTATATCGGTCAGGCAAAGATAACCCCACTTGTCCTCCACCAACCCTCTTTCCACAAGGACGCGGGCGGTGTCGGAGTGAACCTTGGCAGGGAGTTGCATATGTCCGAACAGGGTCTCGGTTGCGGACTTCAATGTTCTCACCTGCGCTTGGCTGAGCTTCTTCCCCATCGCTTTGCCTTCTCGTTTGCGATCAATTCCCTGATGATGGCAGCCTTGGTCGTTCCACCGGCCCTATACTGATGGGCGACCTGAAAATGATCCACCGTCACCTTTTCCAAGCTTGCATCCGACATGTTGTTCAGGACGGCGGCTATGGATTGTGCGTTCACTTTTTGGTAAGATCGAACACGGGAATGGTGCGGCTGCCCTCGACGGGAAACCATTCCATCTTCTGACCTGACGGCAGGATGATGCGAGCCCTCGGCTTCTGAGCAACCACACCAACCTCCCTGCCCGGAAACGAATCACTTCCTCAAAGCTGTCACGTTATGGAATGAGTTGCAAGCGAAACAATTCACTTTATGCCATGACATGGATTTGGTAGATTTGGAGCGAATCAGATTGAACGGGGAGTTTCAGGCATGACCGCGCTCAGTTCCCCAACCCCCGATGGGGTGAGGGGTCAGCAAGATTGGCGGCGACCATATCGCTCGATGGACGCCAGCGGTTCGCCGGAATCAGCGGGCGTCGTTGGCTGGGAGTGGATCAACCAAGTCGCGGAAGAGCTGAACGCTAAACACCCCGGCGAAGTGATGATCGACAGCGCAAGCTTCACGGGCAGCACGAAGGCGATGGTGAACATTATGTACTTTACAAAGCAGACCCTAAATGACTAGGGCGAGCCGACAGGCTGGCGTTCAGATTGAGATAACGGAGGAGATGATTGAGGCCGGCGCTAAGGAGCTTGCTGGATGGATGGAAGTTTCCGGGCAGGTGATGGATAGTGATCGACGCATGGTCGCCGCGATCATCTGCGCGATAGGGGATGCAGCCGTAGAGCAAATTTCTCTAAGTCTTCCGACAGCATTTCAAAATCCAAGGCTGAAGACATAATTTCTTTAGAACCCATACCCTGCCAGTCATACAATTTCAGGCGATCAATTGTATACCACGGCGGCCTTAGTATGAATAGCTCTACATGACATTGTTCTGGCGGCCATGTGTCCGGATTATGCAGATACGTGGTCGCTTCTACTATCCCATGAGCTATGTTGTTTCTGTTATCAGATAGCGACGCAGCACGCTTGCACAGAGCTGAAAAATCGCCCTCGCTATCCTGATCGCAATGGGCTCTGAAATAGGCATCGGAGGCCTTCCTGATCGCCTCCATCCTGCCGACGAATATGCGGTTGACCGCCCCGTATTCGCGGATGCTATCCAACTGGAGTGCCTTGCCGACGAAAATAGAGTAGACCGTCGCCATCCCAAGCTCGACCGCCTCCCAAGCGGACAGGGCGCGGCCAACAGCGGCGTAGGTCACTTCAATGTCGGCATCACCAACAAATCCCCTCACGCTCTCCCCCTCACGCGAAGATGACGTGCTTAAGCGGATGCTCAGCACGCCACCAAAACCGCACAATCAGGGCAAAGAGTCGAGCGCGAAACGATCCAGCAAGAAAGCCTGAATAGGCATGGATGACGCCGACCGCATCACGGAGGTTGAGGGAAAGGCTGCCGCAACCCTAGCTGTTCAACTCGCTATGATCGGCTTTCTGGTAAACGGCGGCGCTCTTACCAAAGAACAGGCCGCCACAATCGGCGGCATGGCTAACGAGCTTTTGGATAAAATGGATGATCTCAGCGCCGACGCTCTGGTGATCGCACAAGCCGTTCTAAAGGGACAGAAGGTGTTCTCCGCGCCAGACGCAACGCCTCATTAGCCAACTCGCGCACCTCAATCTCGACGCGGCGCGCAGCGTCATCCGCCGTTACGGACATATCACTTCTCCTCTGGAAATTGCCCCAATCGGGGCGGGTAAATCATCCAACAGCAATTGCCGCTATATAATCAGTGATTAACCACTGCCGAAGGATGTCCGATCATCACGGGATGAATGCATATATCCAAGGCAGATTGGGCCTGATCCGCATATTTCCCCGGCCCTGCATATTCCAGAAGCTTTCCGGTCAATACATCCACCAAGGCCCCCAGATCGCTTGGAAGGGGCTTCGGCAGAGGGTCTGGCCTCTTGGGTTCAGTGACAGGGCACGGCATGGGCACCTGCTTCTCCACGTCCCGATACACGATATTCTGACCCGGAGACTGGGGAGGTTGACACTCGAATGCCATCAGGCACAACGATAGCGGCGCAAAGGCAAGATAGCGCTTCATAGATGCTCCAAAGCCTCCTTGGATTGCTCGGACTGCGTACAGGGTTTCCGGGCAGCCGTGGTGGCCTTCTGGAGACCATCGATAATCGCGTTGGTGGACTGGGCCTTCTTGGCGTTCATGGCATCATTCTGAGCGGCCTGAGCCCTGTCATGGATCAGTTGCTGGTTGGCCTGTTCGATGCGACGGTTATTGTCCTCGATCTCACCATTCGCCCTTGCAAGGGAGGCCTTGGTGATGGAGAGTGCCTTGATACCGGCATTGACCGCCACGAGCGCCTTTTCGAGCTTGGGTTGATATTTGCCAACCTCGTGATCGACTCCTCTCTCATATGCCCAGTGGTAAGCCCCGAACAGCAACCCTGCCACGGCAAGAACCGGCAATCCATATTTCAGGAATAGAGATAGGGCGATAGCGGGCATTACTGGCCATCCTTCGTTTTATCGTCCAGAGGCGGCATGGCTTGAGTTTGGCGGGCCGCTGCTACGGAGACATCTTTCTTTCCGATAGCAAACACACCCAAGGCCCCCAAGGCCCCCAACCCAGTTGGATAAGCTCCGCACCATCCCACCACATCGAAGTGCCACCCATTGTGAATCAGGTCGCCAATCTCGAATGCAATGGGGGAGAATATGGCGGAAATGCCACTACTGGCGAGAAGGGTTCTCCCAATCTCAAATTCCCCGGATATTCCCCTAAGCAGGTTTAGGCGAGGCCAGTTCATTACCAGCGCCCCCACCAAGGAGTCCCCGGCAGGAAGCTGTTTGCCCGGTTCTTCCACCCGTTCAGAAATCTACCCTGCGTTGCATCGTTGGCGACAATCGTGTCATACCAGCCATCACGCACCGCACCCCACTCTCGTGCGGCACCATCCTCGCCATACTGAGCGCAGAAGGTGTTGAAGGCCGCATCGGTAGCGGGGCCGATCTGGCCGTCTTGGGTAACACCCACCATCTTTTGCAGGAACCTAGCAGCCCTGCCCGGGCCAGACCCCCAAGAGAAGTCCATGACGGATGCGGTGACACGGTTCCAGGCAAGGCTATCGATCCCGCACGTATGATAGAAGCTGTCCACGCCGATCTGAGCCGCCTCCTGCATCGTAAGTGCGGCCATGACATCCTTGGTGATGGAGGATACGGGCACCTTGCGATGAGAGGCTAGGGCGGGAGCGGTGACGCCGTACTTGGAACCCACCAAGACGCCGTTGACATAATTGCCACGATCTGCGGTTTCGAGGGACAGGCCACCCTCCCAATGCTGGATTGAGTCCTGAATGCACTCAAGCGGCGTCATTATTTTCCCCCGGAATTTCGTTGCAGTCTATCCCATCATGGAGTAAATGTCGATTCGCAGCGGGGTCCTTTCGATTCTCCCCAGTTATCGCTCAGGGGCCTCGCTGCTACCTATCCGCAAGCTTGGCCAGAAGTTCGGTCCACTCCTCAGGGATTGGAGCATCCCTCCCGGCCCGAAGCGCGGAAATCCTCATCTGGTCCATCTGGGCATAGAGCGAGGTAACCAAGTCCTCCAGCTCCTTCACCCTTGCCCGGAGAGAGGCTAACTCCTTGTCGGTATGGGTGCGAAGACTCTCATGGTCCTCACTGTCCTTCTTCATCCATGCAAGGACGAGCTTGACGGTGTAGCCAATGATTATGACCCAGATTCCCACACCACCGATGGTCAGCCTGGATAGAAGGTCCTGCATCATTTCTTCGCCAGCAGGATATCCATTTTCGCCTCCAGCACGGCAACCCGGGCAGTGAGGGCGGACACCTCCTGACCCACATTGTCCTTGAAGGTCAGGTATCCCGAATAGATCATGGCGAAGAAGCCCAATATCCCCAAGATGCTACTCGGGGATAACCAGTCAGTCTTCTCTGGCTGCCTCGGCCCCCTCGTTGGCATCCGGTTTAAACCAGATTTCTAGGATGCGCCGTTTCAGGTACGCCGCGACCACGATGAAAAATAGAAGAGGGAATAAGTCTCGCAAGTCCACCAACTGTCCATCCTCCGATGAGGGCGGCTTGAAGGAGCGCAATGATGAGCAACATCCACCAGTATGTGGTGGCCGCTCCAAGATTGTATCCGTTAAGCCGGAGATTGATCCAGTAGGACAGGTGCATGGCAAGCTCGACCAGAAAGGTTGTTCCGATCACAGCTTGCACTTTCCCGGCAGGACGGAGAAGGACGATTGCAGCCGTAATGGCATCAATCACCATATACCACATGTAGGGAGTGGAGTCGTTCGTAAGCAGGTAGTGAATCCTGTTCACCACCAGACATCCGATCAATGCACCAGCCGTACGCAACATAGCCTTGTTCCTCTGGAGGAGAGCCAAGACTAACGAAACGACCAGTACAACCTGAATGGTCCACCGGGCCGCGTGAGCGAACTCCAAAATCGTCACTTTATCGTCCCCCCGGACCATTGCGTACCCTCGCTGTACATCAGATCGGATGCCAGTGTAATTAACGTGCGTTATCCGTGAGTTCCGGGCGGATCGGAATCTCCTCCAGACGTATCGGCGGGCTTGACCCCGCCAGACTTACCCTTGGTGGGCTTGACCGCCTTTACCGGCTTAACGATGCTTTTCTTTGCCATGATGATTTACCCCACTACCTTGTAACTGACGATATCGAATTTCCTGCGCAGGCGGATGAGGCGAGGATCGGAGCCCGATGCCCACCTCCACTCCAACTCATCAGCCACAACCGGATTAAGCATTTCCCCAGCGCCCCTCATCCCAACAATCACCCTCTGCCCGGGAGCGGGACACTCTCCACCCTTCCACTCGATCCAGTCAGGATAGGATATTTGCCCAGTCATTCGTCATGGTTCCCGTATAGGTTGGGATAAATGCATCCCCAGGCTGGATTGTGAATGTCGAATTTACGGCATGACCATTCTTAGTGACAGAGGTTAACGTAACCCCCGTTATACTGACTTCCATAGTGGTGCTGCCGAGATAGGTATATGCAAACCCGCTTGCCGGGAAGGTGTAATTTCCGCTATTTGGCTGCCACCCCGCATAGTTTGCGGTGATATTATTCCTAACAACCCTATCAGTTGCCTGAGTTGTATTATATGGGATGTCGTATGGATTGGTTGTTCCTTCGGCATAGTTTCCAGTTATGACAAAGTAGTCCAAGTCCGCAGCTATCGATAGCCCGAATGGACCATTCCAATTGGAGCCATCCTGGGCATCGTTTACACCCAATTGACCATCCGTGATTGTGAAATGGGAGCCAGTCGTTACCCTTACCCCGTTAACTCCTGTGTTGAGCCTATTCGGGGAGAGAGCGCGGGCGCGGTCAATTGAAAAATACACAGCCCCATTCGATCCCTCGAAAAGGATCGTCTCATAACCGCTGAACGCGCTATAAATTCTGGTAAGGTCAACAAACCGAGCATTGGAGTTCGCCAGAACATGGACAGTCCTTCCACTCCAGCTATTGCAATACCCGCCTATATCCACGTCAACTATTCCGCCTGATCCCGCCTGGCTCTCAAGATGCCAGCAATCATCGCTGATGAAGTCGCACACACAGTCCTGGTTGACGATCACGTTGAGCAGAACGATGCTGGCTCCGCTGGTCACGAAGTTTCCAACCCTCCACCAGCGTTCGAATATGCACCCCGATCCTATTATTACGGTGTCGAACGTAAATCCATTGGTCTGGATAAGATTGGTACCCGATACGACGGTCATCGTGGATGTGCGGTTATTTGCCGGAGTTGGTACCCCAGCAACGAACATCTCCACATTGGACAGGAATAGACCTGCCCCGGCATAGAGGTTGAAGCAGGGAGAACCCCCATTAAACACGTTTCCGTTGAGTCCGGAGATCGTGGCCGAATTGCCAATGGAGCCCGTAGTCGAGCCAGCCTGTAGGAATGTCCTTATGTTTGACACCCTTAGGTTGGTGAAGCTTTGTCCGCTGGCACCATTCTGATAGGATAATACCGCAAGCGATCCAGGGCTGCTCGGGTAAATCACCTGAATATTGTCCAAACCACCCCCGTTTACGACGGTGGTCCCATTGCCCCATGTAAATAGAGGGCCATTAGTCGAGGCGCTGATTATGGAGCCATTATTACCCAGCCCCCTGAAGCCTACCCCCGGGACGGTGATAGGGTTGAGCGATCCGCTGATCGGGTATTTCCCCCTCGGGAAGACAATATCGAGATTACCCCCTAATGCCGTTGCAGCGGCAATGGCCAAGTTGGCAGCGGCGGTACAATCATATCCCGATGTTCCAGCCCTCAAGCCTGCCTGCTGACCTTCGGGGATGAAGTCAGATACATATACTTCCCCTTGCAGGCGGTCGTTGACCGTTTCAGGGAGCGCCCCAAAAACCTCCGACAAAAACCCTACAACTGAAGCGGACAGTAGAATGCGTATCCACCGACCCGTCGCTCCAGCCCCATTGGGAGCTATAACACTTATCCCGTCATCCGAGGCGGAGGATGTGCTATCCCAATAATAGGGGGCGGCATATCCATCATTCGGGGCGGAAAGGCCCCTTGCAAAAACCTGATTCCCCGTCGTCCCTATAAAGGAGCGCAACTGGAGGGCGTAATCGCACGTCTGCTCAAACCCGTTGAGCATGTCGGCTGAAACAGAACCCTGCCCCTGCACGAATTGGGTTAGCTGGGGGGCGCTCATGCTGGGATCATCACTATCCAGTCCACGTTCGCGGTTGATGCGGCGTTGGACGAATTGATGTTGAAACCGTTTATCGTCTTTCCGGCCCAGGTTATATATTCACCGCTTGTGTCGGAAGACAGCGATATTGCATACGATGCAGTCGGCAGGGGCGTTGAAAAGAGAACGGAAGCCGTACCTCCCGATAGCTCTTTTGAGCCGGAACTGGAGGAAAATGGGGATGCCGGAATCCTTACCCACCTGCCCTGAAACGCGCCTCCAATCGGCCTAAGGATATTGATATTGTCGTCCGAGGCAGTCGAAAGGCTATTCCAGTAGAATATGCCCTGAAGTCCATCGTCAACATAATCCCTGCCACGGGCAAAAACCTGCATTCCTGATGTACCGTCAAGGTCGCGCAGTTGGGAGAATGTGTCGCACGTCTGCTCAAACCCGTTCAGGTTGTCCGCCGTGACGGAGCCCATACCTTGAACGAACTGGTTAAGTGCGGGTGCGCTCATGCCCTCCGAAATATCAGGAGCGCATAATCAAATCCATGGTATCGCATCAGGTAGAGTATTTACAGGTCCACTGACCACCACTGACCCCTACCACCGCAAGCTGATCGATGGGGCAATAATCGCCCGTCCAGATGATGGACTGACCAGCCGCCAAGAGGATGCCGGTGGAAGTTGCCGAGGCAGGGGTTGTGGTGGGAATTGCGCAACCGTACGGATCGTTCGAGCTATTGCGGATCAAGACATAGGGCGGGGTCTTGTAGTTTGCGCCACCGCCCTGCACCGTGATCGACGCAATGCTCATGTTGGGAGCGGAGCCAGTCATGACGCAGGTTGCTGAGCCCGGCTTGTTTGGCGAAGGAGCCCCGTCCTGCCCGATGCCAAGGAAATTCGAGTTACCGTAAGGCAAATCGGCACCGCCGCCACCCAGCAGTTCTACCGTGGGGGGATAGCTATACCCAAACCCGGCATTCGTCACCGTGATAGCGGACACAGCCCCGTTCGTGATAGTGGCGGTTGCCCGTGCAGGACCGAACTCAAACACCAGCGCAGACGTGCCTACGTTTTGCAGGAACAGGTAGGATCGCGACATGGAACGGCTGAGGACGAGCAGGGGGGTGCCATTCGCCAGCGTGCCCGAGGCATCGAACAATACCTTGCCACGGCCCTGTTGACCGGAAAGACCCGCCCCCACAGACATTAGCGCTTCCTTACTTCAAGATAAACCACAGGAATTACCACCAGAACCGCAAATGCCACCATCACCAGAAGGTCCATGGTGGTGTGCGAGCGGACAGCCAGAACGAAAGCGCCAAGCAGGGACGCCATGAGCAATGCCCGGGCAGAGAGTGCGTAGCCGAGACCCGTGAACGCAGCCAGCACCACATCCATCGTGGCGGGCTGAACCTGGATCGGCTGGTGCATCACCTCAGGCGTTTCCCGCAACTTCTTCCGAGCGGGGGCGACGGCCTCTACGCTTAGGCGCTCCACCATCGGCTCCATCGTCAAGTCCGTGGAACTCTCTGAACTTGGCTGCAAAGCGAGACTCCTTCAATTCCTCGGGCTTGGGCGGCTCGATCTTGGCGCGCAGCATAGCGTAATCGACCACTGCGAGAAAGGCTTTCGTGTGGTTGATGACGGAGGTCTTGATGGGGTCTCCATTCACGTCGAGGTCTCCCTCGTGGATGCGGTCGAGCAGCTTTACCGCCTCCGCATCCATCGCGTCATAGAGCTTTTCGATACTCACTTGGGCTCATCCCCATATATGTTGACGGTCAATTTTCCGTCAGGACCAATCTCTCCAATCGGCCTGCCATTATCCCCATCCCCTAGCAACTCGATCTTCTTGCGAGTATCCTCATCCCCTTCGGATGCCTGACCGCCTTCATATCCACCCATCTCCTTGGCAAGGGTGGTTTTTATAATTTCTGATAGCGGTGAGTTGGGATGAGATTTCAATAGTTCTAGCAACTCCTCCGGGGACCCTCTGCCCATCTTCTCCAATGCGGATGCCTCAGGTTTAGTAAGCGTCAATTGTCCTGAGCTAAGACGCGCGCCAATCAGGCTGCGAAGTAGCCCATGAGGAGAGGATATGTGAAACCATATCTTTGCCAGAGACTCGCTATCTGACTTGCGGAGCTGGGTCTGCGAGCCTGTGTCGGGGGCGATCTTGTTGGCCTTGCGAAGGTCCTCCAATCTCAACCATGAGGCACGAGAAAGCTTGTCCGCCTCCTCCGGTCCCATAAGCACGGCAAGGTTCTTGTGGGCCTGAGCGTCGGTCGCCAGCTTCTCCATCATCGCAATCGACTGACCGGGCTTGCGGAAGGCGTCCACGATCTCCTGATGCGCCACCACACGCAGGGAATTGCGGGCCTCTTCCGACAATCCGGCGACATGGGTAGCGAAATCCCGAGTATCCTCGTTCAGGACCGACTTCTCGAAATTTGCGGCATCGATCTGGCTCTGCTTTTCCTTATAGGCAGCGCGAGCCTCTTCCAGACCCGGAACCCCATCCAGATACTTGTCCAAGGCCTGCTCACGGCTCTTAAGGGCCACACCAAGGGCATGAGTGTCCTTCTTCTCTCCCTCTGTATTCTTGAGAGAGTCAGCCCGGTTGCGCATGGCTATGCGGATACGGTCGATTGCCCCGGCAGAGATTTGCGGGGGTTCAGGCTTTACTGGCTCTGGTGTAGGCTCGATCTTGAGGGCGCGCATGACCCTCTCCCTAGCCGCAGGGGTCTCCGCAGCGTCAAGGAGGGCTTTTGCGTCAGACGACAGGGTGGAGGTGTCGATACCCCCACTCTTCTTCCATTCGGCAAGCTTGTGTTCGTACTCATCCAGTTGCTTGGTGTAGTTCTGGATAGCGTCGATCTGCTTGGTTTGCGCCTCCGCCTCGGGATGGTCGATCCGTTCGCGTGCGGTTTTTCGGGCAAGGTCCAGAGCCTTACGCCCCTCATCCGAAGAGACGATCCCCATGAACTTTTCGTCAGCCGGGATCATCTTCGCATAGGGCTTGCGGTATATGGTTCCCGCCTCCCCTTCCTGCTCCTTGACTATCCTGTCCACCCGTTGAGCGGGGCTTTCCGTCACCCCGGCAGGGCGAACGGATTCGGCATGTTCTACGCCGGTCCCGGCAAGACTCGTGCGCTGGCGTACACGCTCCTTGACAGCGGCAGACCGCCCCTCGCCAAGTTTGGAAGAAGCGTAGCGGAGTACGGATGATACATTTTCATCCCCCGCTTGGGCAACGGTGGCTGGCGGGAGTCCATGAGATGCACGCTCCTTCTGTAGGTCATCGACTTTTTCGGGGGTAACATTGTCGTCCTTGATCGCTTCACGGAGACGTTCTGCGGCATTGCGGACGGCTGTTGGTATCCTTTTCAAATTAAGAGTATCATGAACTAAATCAGAGGCCCTGTTGTACGTATCCTTGATCGCCCGCGAGGTTGCCCCGCCTCCTTCAGATTCTAGCCACTCCTTTGCCCTTGTGGCCCCAGCCCCAATCCAATCACCAGCATAGTGCAAGAGGCCGCCAGTAAGCCCACCTGCTATGCCGCCAACACCTGCCGAGGAAAGGCGATGGCCTTCAGTCGCTTCTCCAGACCCTTGAGCAGCACCCATCGCGCCACCAAGGGCCACATTGCCAGCCAATCGACCGACGCCAGAGCCAATACCAGAAACCGCCTTACCGGCAGGACCAACCCCGGGAGAAGCTAATCCGCCAATCAACCCAGCCGTACCGGAGAGGATGGGGTGTTTGGATCGATAATCCTCCAGGTTCTTTCGTTCCTGCTCCTCCAGGGCATTTCCATAGGCATCACCACGAAGAGCGCGGGCAATAAACCCGTCTATCTCATCACCGTAGCCATAGGTCTGACCCTGCCACAATGCATTGGTGAACCCACTATCGGCAGCCTTAGCACCGGCCTCCGCATCCACATCATGCAGAGAAGGGTCAGGACCAAGGGCGGCGCTGACCTTGTTGGGATTGGGCGGAGGGGGGCCAAGGGCCGAAGCGACGGAGGGCATTACTGGTCATATCCGTGCGTGGTCAGCCAAGCAGAGGCGTCAGCATAGGACATCTTGCCCGACTTATAGGCGGCAATCACTTCCTTGTCCGAATGATATCCGCCACCAGACCCCCCGGCACGAATGATCTCGCCACGGTTCTTCGGTCCAAATCCGATATGGACATGAGTAGGAGTTATCTCGATCTGGTCGAACGGCTGATTATGCTGCCTCATGTTGTTATAGAGGCGCTGACCCGCCGCTTCCATTGAAAGCCCTTGCGGCACGAAATCCCACGCCTGTCCCTGCAAATGCGAGGAGGTGGGAGAGCCCCCAACCTCATCATTATGCTCAGGAGAGCGTTGAGCGCTGGTGATCTTGACCGGAACACCCACCCCGGCAGAGAGAACCGCGTCGGGATTGGCCTTCATGGCCTGAGGTGCTCCCCAAGCCGACTGATTGTCCTGATGCCACTCGCTATCCTTGTACTTCGGATTGGCGACGATATCCGGGTCAAGCCCCAGAGCCGAAGACATCTCGCGGGTTTCCTGAACCTGCTGCTCGCGAAGCTTGCCGATATTGTCCCGATACTCATGGAGAAGGGCCAGAAGGTCAGCCGCCTGAGCCGGAGCCAAAACACCACCCCCTCCGGCCTTGAACTTGCTCGCAGCCAAGGCAAGCTGGTCGATATAGGGGGCATGTTCGGTGTTTAGCTTCACCAGACCGATGCGAACCGCCTGATTGTTGAACACACGCTGAAACCCATCCACCAAGGCGGCGGAGGATTGGGCGCTCAAATGGCCCTGGTTCTTCAATTCCTGCTCGGCGGAGTTGATGACCGGCCACTTCTGCGTGAGTTCGATATAGGGCTTTCCGACCCCCGTCGTATCAAGCTCCTTGTGCAGCTTAACCTCAAGATTGGCCCGCTGGGAGGGGGACATGACGATACGATTCGGATCGGTCTTTGCGATCATCGCCAGCTTCTGGATCGGGGTGGCCTTCTTATAATCGTCCGACTCGATCAGTTCGTGCAGCGCCTTTTGACGGGCAAACTGCTCTTCAACCTTGGCGGTGTTTTCGTTCTGCCGCTCCGAAAGGGTCTGGTTGTGTTCGAGATACTGAAGCGCAGCCTTACCCCCATAGAGGTCCAGCATGGCGATCATCTTGTCGTCGCCGAACGCCGCAGCCTGTGCCCTGGCATCAGCGGTGATCGAGCGAACCCGGCTATCATAGTCCTGACGGCTCAGGGCCTCCCTTTTATCCAGTTCCCCCAGTATCTTCTGATAGGTCTGGTTCTGATACTGGACCATCTTCATGGCATTGTCGTTTGCCACCTGCCACTTCTTGAACTCTCGATCCGCAACCTCAAGGTCCCCCTTGTGGAAGGCGTTCATCACCCCGGCAGCGGCAGTAAGCGCGGTGTTCAGGTGCTTGCGGGTGAACAATGACCCAAACAGGGCCAAGGTCATCGCAGCCGATCCCCACGCCTTCTCTGGCGAGGTGTGTTTTTCCTCCGGCAGGGGAATGGGCTGTTGAGCGGGCGGAAGGTCTACATTGGCACGGGCCTTCTCGATCTCGGATTGCTGTGTATCGCGATCCTTGGTAGCCTGCTCCATCGAGTCCGCGAACTTGTTGTAGCGCGCGTCAGGCTTGCCCGCCAAGCTGTCCACAGCCGACGAGAATGGGGCGAGACCCGGAGTACCCCCAAGAGCGGAAGCGGCGGACGGCATCAGGCAGCCCTACCCAATCCTGCCAAGGCAGAAGCAAACGATCCAATCGCCTGCGTCGTCTGCTGATCCTCTTCCTGCTGCACACCCATAAGCTGGGCATAGATGCTATCCGCGATCTGGGACTGCTGCACACCCTGGCTGTACAATTGCATCGCCATCTCAGCACCCTGAGTCGTCGCCCTCTGTTGCAACGAAGCCAAATCCTGCGCTTCAGCCGAAGACCCCGACATACCACGGGAGGCATATTGGGACTTGATCGCAGCGGCGGCATTTTGCGTTGCAGCATCAATCCCGGCCTGAAGACCCGGGGGAAGCGTGCCGGATGCCTGATAGCTCTCCAGAAGACGGGACTGATTGAGTTGCTGTTGCGCCTCAGCGGACAGATTATCGAACCCGATAGGCTTCTTGTTTCCCATGAGGGTATTCGCGGCGAGCAGGCCACCCCCAAGCAGGAGGGCTGGATTTTTGGTCAAATTATCCATCTTGCTTCTCAATGAGCTGTTGTCGTTGGCCGTTTTCGATGAGGATGTCACCGGACCAAGGGCGTCGATTGCGGGAATGTTCGTTGGCGTTCCCGCCGATGTGGGGGCCGTGATGACCACCTCCGGTGTGGCGTCCCCAATACCCGGCGCGCTTGGAGCAATAGAAGATGTTCCCGAACCAATCCCTGACGCGGCAGAAGTGGATGCCTCGCCAGCCGCGCCAGTGCCAACCGATCCGGGGAGACCAGCCCCTCCGCCGCCAGAGCCAACGGAATTTCCGAATACCCCGCTATCAAAACTACCGCTGACAGCGTTGGGGTCGACAGCCCCGACCGACGCAGGGGCGGCAGTGCTTGCAGCGGAGGATGCCCCCCCTCCACCTGTAGCAGCCCCAGACGTGGCCGGTTTTCCCAGAGCCCCTGAAATGTAATCCAATCCACCGGAGATAATACCGCCCTTCAGGGCGTGAGAGAGGTTTTGCCCTGTCAGAAGGCCAGCGCTCGTCCCGCCGATGAGGCCACCCCCGAAGTCGGCTAGTCCGGTACTAGCTCCAAGCCCCTCAAGACCGCTAGTAGCGGCACCACCAATTCCTCCGGTCAGTCCACCAAGCAACGCCCCCTTGCCGAGGTTCTTACCCTCTAGAGCGGATACGCCAGTTCCGAGAGCGGCACCCTCAATAGCTCCGGTGGCTACAGTGGTGCCAAGAACGCCAAGAAGGCCACCGGTACCGAAGATGGAGCCAGCCGTACCCTCAAGAAGGCCCGCTATCGCTGTGCTGATCCCCACCCGTTAAATCCAGTCGCTTGGAGAAACCCAATTCGATCATAGCGTGTCCACGCTTTTCGAGCAACAGACCAGCCGCAGGATTGTCCTTTTTGGTGGTGGTGTGCATGACGTTTACGCCCTTGGAGCGAAGGTCTTCCTCCATGAAGGCGAAAAACCCACTGCCAATGCCTTGGCTGCGATGATCCGGGTGCAGCCAGAACAGGTCGGATGTTGCCCACTTGGCCTGAATATAATGGGGGTGCATGGCGATGAAATAGCAGGAATACCCCACTAATTTACCCTCTTCGCGAACGGTATAGAAAACCACTCCGCCAAACTTCTCCACTCGGAGGTATTTCGAGAAGTCGGGGTTGAGTTCTATGTCGGGGTTCTTGTTAAGCTCCCGCCAATGCAGGGTCAGAAGCGGTTTTACCTCTTCGATGAAGTCGGAAAATTGCTCGACTGCGTAGCTGACCATATATCCCCCTTATATTCCCAAAGCGTCTTCGGCGTCCCTATGCTCTTGCCAATGGGCGGCTATCCAAGACAACCTCTGTGCCCGGTCCTTGAAATCAACATCAAGAAGATCGACCCCTTGCAGGCCAAGAGCCCCATCCATGTCCGAATGAAGCTGCCCGTTATATTGAAGGAAGTCCCCAATCGACTCCTGCCTTATCGGATCAATAGGGTAGTCGGGCAAGTCCAAGCCCTTTTGCGCTCGTATCGCCTGTCTGATCTCGTTGTGGCTGATCCGATGATGCTCGGACCAGATATTCCATTTCTCGGGCGAGTCGGGGGCCTCACTTAGAAACGCGGACTGACTCATTCGCCAGTGCGGTTGCTGCGGCCAGCGGGGCGGGTCTTGTCCGGAGGAAGCTGCGAGCGGGTATAATCCCACTGCTTGTTCCACCCTTCGCCGCGCCACATCGCCGTGCCAGCCGGAACCTGGGAAATGAACCCATCCGTGCCGTCAAGCTCGCCACGCTGATACATGGCTTCGAAATCAAGACATCCGCGTGCTTTGCGAGGGGGCATGGTCAATATCCTTTAGCCAATGATAGCATGTTGGTCTTTGTACAGCCAGAGCACATTGCTCAGGGTGAAGTCTGCTGCATAGGTGGTCAGTCTGAACCCGCCATTCGTGAAAGCCAGATCGGCAGTCTTGGTCCCGAACAGGGGATAATAGGGGTAGGCCGCATTGAACGTAGCCGGAAGTTGCAGGACATTGCCCGCAATCCCGTTCGTCTCAATCGCCATCTCCGGATCGTCGGGCTGCATCGTAACGCCTGACACGACAATCTCCAGATCGAACGATACGCTCGTGTTGATGTGGGATTGCCCTTGCAGGTAATAATCCATGGACTGGTTGACGACGAAGCTCTGTGGGCCACCGCCGTAATATTTGCTGTCCATCCTCTTCTGGAGGCTGATCGAGGGGCTTGCGAATAGGGGGTAGAGGCTCGTCCCATCCGACCCCCACGCATAGAGCTTGGAGGAAATCTTCTGGCTGCTCAGGTAATTGATCGCAGGGGTTTGCGAGAGGATCGTCCACTCATTCTGGTTCCACGTCGCCATGACATTGCGATATTGCAACGTATCCGGGTCCTTCACCGTCATCAGCATCAGATAATGGCGCACATCGAACAGGGTCGCCACGGCAGAGGATGGGAGGAGCGCTCCGGAAGTCGGGGGAAAGATCGCATCCTGGAATAGCTGGTTGAGCTTGGCGGACGCCATCGTGGCCGTACCCCCATACAACCCGAAAATCCCGGTCTCGTTAGCGAACAGGATCGTCTTGGAAAAATCCTGCATCGAATCCCGGAACGAAAGGCCTGTTTGAGGGTCAACATTCTGGTAGTTGAAGGTGGTCGTAGCCGGGCTTCCGGTCGTGTTGACGCTGGAGATGATCGAAATCGACCCATCCCCGAACATGTAGAGATACCCGTTAGACTGACGGACGCCGGTGTATCTGGTTTGCAGGAACCTGTCCGAGTTGGTGAACTGCACACCCCCATCGGAGGTGGAAAAGTCCGTAAACGTGCCGGGAGAGGAAACCTGAAAGTTACCTCCGGGAGGCGTGGTCTGGAACTGGCCTTGGGCAGGGTTTACGATCCACACCCTTTGCTGGTATGTCTCCATGGCTGATCCGCTCACACCAAACGGCATCAGAGTAACGGTAGCGTACGCGGCATTGTTCGCCCCCGGAGATATTTCCACAGCCGGGGCATCAGTGTACCCCTTCCCTGCCGAGGAAATCGTCACGGACGCAATCGAGGTGGGGGACAGGACAGCCACAGCCCCCGCCCCAGAGCCAGAGTCTAGGGTTTTTCCATCCGATAGGGTTCCGGGGATGATAAGTACCTCAGGCTGGTTAGTGAGGTTGGACCCGGCTGATGTAATGTTGATCGCAACAACTTGGCCCTGAGCAAGGACAGCCGTCGCGGTGGGCAAGGTTGCTCCACTTCCTCCTCCTACGAACTGAATGGTGGGTTGGACCGTATAATTGGACCCCCCAGCGGTCACATCCACCCTTGCAACGGATGTACTGGTGAGATTCGCGATGCCGGTGGCACCCGATCCGCCACCACCAACAAAGGTGATCGTTGGCGCAGAGGTGAAGCCCGTCCCACCATTAACGACAGTCACGCTCTGGACCGAGCCCGGATTGAGGATCGCGGTTCCAGCGGCACCCGTTCCCGTTCCCGAGAAGGTCACGGTAGGGGCTGAAGTATAGCCCGTTCCTGGATTTGTGATAATGACACCCGTAACCCCACTACCTCCAGCAAGAGTCGCAGTGGCGGTGGCTCCCGTTCCATCTCCGGTGATGACCACCGTTGGAGCGGAGGTATAACCAGAGCCTGAGGAGGTTACGTTGATGGCGGTGATGACCCCGGCAGAGATTGTGACGCTGGCGGCGGCACCCGACCCGCCCCCCCCCGTGAAGGATACGGTTGCGTTGGTATAGCC